>Ga0207645_10002673_pt1 | contig 13887 bp, 16 predicted proteins | sample KBSM53metaG_FD_184331 | JGI IMG/M metagenome (GOLD analysis project Ga0207645, IMG submission 184331) | Miscanthus rhizosphere microbial communities from Kellogg Biological Station, Michigan, USA - KBS M5-3 metaG (SPAdes) (version 2) | ecosystem: Host-associated > Plants > Roots > Rhizosphere >...
AGCCCAAGGTTCTGAATGAGGGTAGGAATGTCATCCACACCGGCGTTTCCGGCCGCGTACCTGAGGGTCACGAACGGATTGCCGAGGTACGGCAGGGCGATCTTGTCGAACGGAATCTTGTACTCTCCAGACACGAACAACAGCTGGTCACCTCCGATTGCCAGCAGGTTTACCGTCGGTAGAGTATTGGCGCCGCCCAGATAGCCGAAACGCTGCACTGGCGCGATTCCCTCGCCGCCCGTCAGCACAGTGTGGCCGAGGAAGCTGAATGTCTGGCTGCCGAAGGTCGGAAACACTATCCGCCCGTCAACCACCAGCTGGGTGAACCGATCACCAGGCGTATAACAAGTCGGCCCAAGCAAAACCGTCGGGCAGTCGGCCGTTAGCGATGTGCCGAGCGACTGCTCAACTCGGGCGTCGATCTTCCCCTCGGCACCGCCAGTGAGAATGTCCATCGCAACTCCGCCCAGCAGAGATGCGATGTGGCCTGTGGCGATGCGCGGATTCGGGCGCTTCATCCTCTGGTCTCCGCCGCGGCCATAGACGCTCCACGGAGATTTGTCGGGCGCCAGTGATCCAGTCGACCAGTCGTTTTCGTAGTTCGCCGTCAGGAAAGGCGTAGTGCTCAGCGAGGAACCGGTGAACGTCGTCTCGAAGCGAAGCGACCCACGATCCGCGCGATAATAGTTATGCGCGTCGCTGCCGCCAAAGAAAGAAGTAACAGTGTTGGTCAGATCGTCGCGCATCCACTTGTCGTTGGTGAAAGTTCCGCGACCCGCGAACACGCGAAACTGACTGCTGCCACCGGTGCGAATGACACCGTCCAGCGATGGGTCCCAGGCGCCCAGGTTCGACCGATACGTGACAAGACCGTCGAGATCGAAGCGGCCGTTACTCGTCTCGAGCTTCGGCCCCCAGGGCAAGGTGAGACCGTTGACGCGATCGTATGCGGGAACCCGAATACCGACGCCGAGCGGAAGTGAAATGGGCGATTCCTCGTATTCCACGTAGCTCGTATCGGCCGGCGTGACAGGAACGGCGACAGTGCTATCCTGCGCGCGCGCGGAAGTCAGCGCGAGAAACGTTACAAGGAAAGCTTTGAGCGGCGTGCGAAGCATCGTCATCCGATGTTGAGAAAATTTTTTAGTATTTGTTTGCCGCTTTGCGTAAGAATGGACTCGGGGTGGAACTGCACACCCCATACCGGATACTGCCGATGTTTCATGGCGTGAATCTCGGTCGGGTCGTCCGCGGCACGCGCGACAACTTCCAGCTCGTCCGGCAGGCTGCCAGAATCGACAACCAGAGAATGGTACCGCATCACCTCAAGCGGGCTGGGAACGTTGCTGAAGATTCCTTTACCGTCGTGACTGATTCGAGACGTTTTCCCGTGCATCAGTGTGCGCGCGCGGACCACTTTTCCGCCGTAGGCTTCGCCCATTGCCTGATGCCCAAGGCAAACGCCAAGCGTCGGAATCGAGCTTCCCCACCGCTTGATCGCGGCGACACTTATGCCTGCCTCGCTCGGTGTACAGGGCCCCGGCGAAATCACGATCCGTTTGACACCCATTGCCCCGATATCATCGACGCTGATCTCGTCGTTCCGACGGACGATGGGTTGCTCACCGAGCTCGCCCATGTACTGGACGAGATTGTAGGTGAACGAGTCGTAATTATCGATGACGAGAAGCATTGCGCTCAGGCCCGGGGATGAAACTGTTTGTGGACAGTGCGCAGGTATTCCCTGTCGACATGCGTATAGATCTGTGTGGTCGAAATATCCACGTGGCCAAGCATCTCCTGCACGGCGCGCAAATCGGCGCCTCCCTCGAGCAAATGCGTTGCGAATGAGTGACGCAAGGTGTGGGGCGAGACCGGCTTGGTTATCCCGACCTGATCCACGTACTTGCGCAAAATCTTCCACGCGCCCATGCGCGACATTGGCTCGCCCCGGGCATTGAGGAAGAGGATTCCCTTCCCTTCGCCCTTCTCCAGCTTCGGCCTGAGCTCGCGCAAATAAATCGCGATTGCTGCAATCGCTCGCCGACCTATCGGGACCAGCCGCTCCTTTGCTCCCTTTCCAAACACCCGGACAAGGTGGTCCTGCAACAGAACGTCGCGCACGTGGAGCGAGATCCATTCTGAGACCCTGAGTCCCGCGCCGTACGCGAGCTCGAGCATTGCCCGATCGCGAAAGGCCATTGGCTCGTCCAGGGATGGTGCTGTAAGGAGCTTTTCTATCTCGTCGACGCCAAGAACGTCGGGCAGCGTTCGCCACTTCTTCGGCGTCTCGAGGCGCTCGCTGGGATCGCGCACGACATGCCCCTCGGCGACCAGGAACCTGAAGTAGCTGCGCACCGCCGAGATGTTGCGACGAATGGACGCGGGCGAGAGGCCGAGGTCCTTCAGGTGGTAGACATACTCGCGGAGCGTACGCGCACCAACATCGATTGGGTTCTTCGAGCCTTTGACACTGGCGTAGGTGACGAAGCGCGCGATGTCCAGCTTGTAGGCACGGCTGGTCTGGACCGACGCCCCCTGCTCGAGCGCGAGGAAATCATCGTAGCGCTCGATGAAGAATGCGCGACTTATGCCATCGTCCAAAGTGTTATTCACGCTTCCCGCGACGCTTCCAAAGAACGATTGCCGCGACGACCACGACAATTCCAACCGCAACCGCGCCGGCTACCTTCCCCGACCGAACCATATACTTCTGAACCAGGTCCCAGTTGTCTCCGGCGCGGAATGCCAGAAACGTAATCAGAGCGAACCAGACCGCGGACGCGCTGGCGACGGAAAGCATAACCTTGAGGGCAGGAAGCCTCATTGCTCCGGCGAACGGCGGGACGATCGCGCGGACTCCCGGCAGGAAGCGGCTCACGAACAGACCGACGAGCCCGTATTTCTTGTGCAGTTTCTTGATGCGCTCTTCGGCATCCGGCCCCGCGTATCGCTCGATGCGCCTCAGGAACACCTTGGCGCCGAATTTCCGGCCCAGCGTGTAAGTCGCAGCGGCCCCGGCGACGTTGCCGAACCATCCCAGCAGGAACACTGTAACCGCGGAGCCGTGCGCGCGCTCGGCGAGGAAGCTGCCGAATGCGATTACCGCGTCCGAGGGGAAAGGCGGAAAGAAATTCTCAAACGCCGAGAGCGCCGCAATAGCGATATAAAGCGACCCAAGAGGCAGGTCGCCCAACCATGTGGTGATTGAATGAAGCATTCGCTAGCGAATTGGTTTCAGGGTGGCGACCGCGATGCAGGCGAGTCCCTCTTTCCGCCCGATCCAACCCATCCCCTCATTTGACTTACCCTTGACGCTTACGCTCGCCGAATCGATACCGAGCGTCGCCGCCAGCCGAGCGCGGATTTTTTCACGGTGCGGCGTGAGCCGCGGCATCTCCGCGATGATGCAAACGTCGACCTGGTTGACGTTGTACCCCGCGCTCGAGATTCTTGCCATCGCGCCCGCCAGCATCTCGATGGAGTCGCGACCCTTGTTGGCCGGATCGGAGTCCGGGAACATCTCGCCGATGTCGCCGAGGCCGGCGGCGCCCAGAATGGCGTCGGTAAGGGCGTGGCAGATCGCATCGGCATCGGAATGGCCATCGAGGCCAACTTCCGATGGGATGGAAACCCCACCCAGTTTTAAAGGACGGCCCTGGAGAAAGCGGTGGGAGTCGTAGCCGATGCCGACGCGGAAGTGCGCGTCCTGATCACGCGGCATCCGCGTGCATTGCGGGGGCTGATGCGGGGAGGGAGCCGGGTGTCGGGTCCAGAAGCGTGTAGTCCTGCTTTCTGCGCGCAGGAGTAAAACCAGCGTCGGTGATCAGGCGCTCCATCTCGGCGATAGAGGTGCGATAGGTCGTGTTGGCGGCGGAGACGACGTTTTCCTCGAGCATTAGCGAGCCGAAGTCGTTGCAGCCGAAGCGCAGCGCGATCTGTCCGATCTTCATTCCCATAGTGACCCAGCTCGATTGCAGGTTGGGAACGTTGTCGAGCACGACACGCGAGAAGGCAACCGTGCGGAGATACTCGGTCGCGCCGGTCTTGGGCTGGTGCGACATCGTCGGAGTGTTCTCCGGCTGCAACGGCCAACAAATGAAGGCGGTGAAGCCGCCGGTACGGGCCTGCACTGCCCTGACGCGCTGCAGATGCTCGAGTCGCTCGGCGAGCGTCTCGCCGAGGCCGTACATCATCGTCACCGAGGTTTTCATTCCCTCGTTGTGGGCGAGCTCCATGATCTCGAGCCAGCGATCGGCGCCGGCTTTTTTCGGAGCGACGATATCTCGCACCCGTTGAACGAGGATCTCACCGCCCCCACCGGGGATTGAGTCGAGACCGGCCTTGCGCAGCTCGCGGATGACCTCGATGGCATCCATCCGGAACAGCTTGGAGAAGAAATCGACTTCGCTCGGACTGAATCCGTGGATGTGGATGGGATGATTGCGCTTGATGTAGCGCATCAGATCCAGATACCACTCGAACGGGATGTACGGGTTATGACCGCCCTGAATGAGGATCTGAACGCCACCCAGAGCTTTCACCTCGTCGATCTTGGCGCCGATCTGCTCGAAGGAGAGCGTGTACCCCTCCCCATGTTTCGGTCGGCGCGCAAACGCACAGAACCCGCAATCAGCGACGCACACGTTCGTGTAGTTGATGTTGCGGTCGATGATGTAGGTGACGATGTCGCCCGGGTGTTGCTCCTGACGAATGCGATCAGCCTCCGCGCCGAGCTCGAGGAGTGGAGCGTTGGTGTAGAAATCGAGGAGGTCGCGGGTTTCGCTCATGCTGCCGGAAGAAAGGTCAGAGTGCCGTTGGGAATTCTGCCACGATCGAGAAGACGGCGATAGAACTCGGTGAGTCCGGCAAGGTGCGGGTATGACAGTCCGTAGTCCAGCCCGGAGAGATACTCGTCACAGATTTCGCGGGCGACACCGGTTGCGCGCTGCGCCTGGCCGGCGAGCTCCGCCAAATGTCCGAGTCCCCAGTCACGAGACGCGATCAGGCCGGCGTGCGCAAGGAGAGCTTCCTTGACGTTGGTCGTGCGTTGGGCGACCCAGACCGCGAAGACGAACGGCTGGCCGGTCCACTCCTTCCACATCTGGCCAAGATCGTAGACGTACGGGTAGCGTTCGCGCTGATTGGATCCGAGCACGAGCGCAGCGTCGCCAATGACCAGACGGGCCTCTGCGTCTTCCACTCCGGCTTCGACAACGTCTCGTATCTCCGCATCACCCGGGACGAAACGCGGCCGCGCGTGCCACACGTTCTCGAATAGCAGCTGGAGAAGCTCGACGCTGGTCATCGAGCTTCTGCTCACGATCAGGTCGCGACCGGTGAGCTCGCCGGCGGGGCGCTTCGAGAAAAGCATTACCGAGCGCACTGGCCCGTCGCACGAGATAGCAAGATCCGGCAGAAGCAGATAGCGCTCCGAGTCGCGCGCGTACTCAACGGCAGACACGACGCTGATGTCGAGCTCGCCGCGCGACATGCGCGCATTGAGGTCCGTCGGTACGCCGTCAACGAGCTTGCCTTCGATCTGCACTACGCCGCGGTCGATTGCGCCGTAGACCGGATAGCAGTTGATGTACGGAATGCGCCCGATCTTCATCGTGCGTGGAGTGCCGAGTGACGGCGTGGCATCAGGCTGCCACCGCCGGCGCGCGATCGAACACGCGGAGGATGTTGTAGAACGAGTCGCGCTCCGCCGGCGTCTTTCCGGCGGCCCGAATCAGATCCACTATTTCGTCGAGACCCATCGCTTGCGCCGTGTGGGCACCCGCCTCGTGGTAAATCTTCTCGCGCACGACCGTCCCCTCGAGATCGTTCACTCCGAAGGAGAGCGACGTCTGTGAGAGAAACGGCGTGACCATGATCCAGTGCGTCTTGATGTGGTCGAAGTTATCCAGGAACAGACGCCCGACGGCGAGATTGCGAAGATCATCGTAGCCCGTGGTCGCTGTCCCTTCCCGGCCCAGCTCCTTACCAAGCTCGTTGTGATCGGGATGGTACGCGAGCGGGATGTACGCAAGGAAGCCATGCGACTCATCCTGCAGATCTCGCAGCATCGACAGATGCTCGATGCGGTCAGCGACCGATTCGACGTGACCGTACAGCATCGTGCAGTTGGACCGAATGCCGAGGCGATGCGCGGTACGGTGGACGTTGATCCAGTCTTCTCCCGCGAGCTTCTTGTCGGCGATCGTCATTCTCACGCCTCTGCCAAAAACCTCGGCTCCGCCGCCGGGCAGAGTGTCGAGACCGGCTTCGCGCAGGGCGATAAGGACATCCTCAACCGACATCTTGTCGATGCGAGCAATGTGGGCGATCTCAACCGCGGTGAGGGCCTTGATGTGAACCTGCGGGTGGCGCGCCTTCAGCCCGCGGAACATCTCGCGGTAGTACTCGAGCCCCGCCTTCATGTCGAGTCCGCCGACGATGTGGAACTCGCGGGTCAGTCCGTTGGCCGCCGACTCTGCTTCCTCGTAGACCTGATCGAGGGTGTAGTGATAGGCGCCTTCTTCCTTCGGGAGCCGCGCGAAGGAGCAGAAGACGCACGTCTTGCGCAGATAGCAGACGTTGGTCGGATTGATGTGCTGATTGGCCGCGAAGGTCACGACGTCGCCGTGCTTACGCCGATTGGCGAAGTCGGCGAGCATTCCAACGCCGAGCAAGTCCGGTGTCGTGAAGAGATATGTCGCATCAGCGTCCGAAAGCCGCGTTCGGGAAACGACCTTCTCGCCGATCGCTCTCAGCCCACGATCCCTGATCCTTCCGAGGTCCAGCGCGAGCTCGGGGCTCATCGTCTAGTTCTGGAAGCGCTTGATGGCGAGGGTGGTGTTATGCCCACCGAAGCCAAAGCTGTTGCTGAGAACGGCGTTTACTTCGCGCTCGACGCTGGTGTTGGGTGTGTAGTTGAGGTCGAGCTCAGGATCAGGGTGCTCGTAATTGATCGTCGGCGGGATGGTACCGCTACCGACCACCAGCGAGCTGATGATCGCTTCGACCGCCCCCGCCGCACCAAGCATGTGGCCGGTCGCGGATTTGGTCGAGCTGACGTTGACGGTCTTTGCGCTATCGCCGAACACTGCCTTAATCGCACGCGTCTCGTTGAAGTCGTTCGCGGGCGTCGACGTGCCGTGGGCGTTGATGTATTGAATGTCTTTCGGCTCCAGCCCGGCGTCCTTGAGCGCGCGTTTCATCGCTCTCTGTGCGCCTTCACCATCCGGGGCAGGCGCTGTCAAATGGTACGCGTCGCCGGTCGCGCCGTATCCTACGATCTCGGCGTAGATCTTCGCGCCGCGCTTGAGCGCGTGCTCCAGCTCCTCGAGGATCAGAATTCCAGCGCCCTCGCCCATCACGAACCCATCGCGCGTCTTGTCGAATGGCCGCGACGCTGTTTCCGGTGAGTCGTTGCGCTCGGACAGCGCCTTCATGTTGGCGAATCCGCCAATTGCCATCGGCGTCACCGTAGCTTCGGCGCCACCGGTGATCATTACGTCCGCATCGCCGTACTGGATCGTTCTGAACGCATCACCTATTGCATGAGCGCTGGTAGCGCAAGCCGATACAGTGGCGTAGTTTGGGCCTTTGGCGTTGAACTGCATCGAGACGATGCCGGCGGCGATGTCAGCGATGAACATCGGAATGAAAAACGGGGAGATCTTTCCGACGCCACGCTCGCGATAGACATCGTGCTGTTCCTCGAAACTCTTGAGGCCGCCGATGCCGCTGCCGATGATGACGCCCATCCGATCGGGGTCCATGCCGTTGGTCCCGTCGGCGAAGCCGGCGTCCTTCATTGCCTGACGCGCCCCAGCCACCGCGTACTGGGTGTACTGATCGGCCCGCTTGGCTTCCTTTCGATCCATGTAGTTGAGTGGATCGAAGCCCTTCACTTCCGCCGCGAAGCGTACAGGGAATTTCGATGCGTCGAACTTGGTGATGGGCGCGGTTCCCGACTTCCCTTCAATCAGGGACCGCCAGGTCGTCGCCACATCGTTTCCGACCGGGGTAATCGCCCCCATGCCGGTGACGACGACTCTTCGCTTCATTAAGCTCCGACCTTCTGGTTCAGATACCCGAGCGCATCTCCAACGGTGCGCAGCTTCTCAGCATCCTCATCAGGAATGTCGATGTTGAACTCCTTCTCGAACTCCATCACGAGCTCGACGATGTCCAGACTGTCGGCGCCAAGATCTTCGATGAAACTCGCCTCGTTGGTCAGCTTCTCCCGCTCCACACCGAGCTCTTTCTCGATGATGTCTTTGACCTTGTCGGAATTGTCGGCCATTGGATGGATTTCCTCGCGTTTAGGGGAATTCTCTGAAATATACCTAAGCTACTGCGGTGTACAAAGTTAGACCCGCGATTAACTACGGCCCGAGTTGCGAGGACTTGGCTCGCAAAGCTGACCCGACCTACATGACCAGCCCGCCATCAACCACGAAAACCTGGCCGGTGATGTATGAGGCCAGATCAGACGCCAGAAACGTCACCATCGCGGCCACGTCCTTCGCCGTCCCAAGTCGTTCAAGTGCAATCTGTTTGCCGAGGGCGTCGCGGGCTTCCTGAGTCATCGCAGCGGTCATCTCGGTCTCGATAAACCCGGGCGCGACGGCGTTGATGAGGATGTTTCGCGATCCCAGCTCCTTCGCCACGGTCTTGGTAAGGGCGATCAGACCCGCTTTGCTCGCCGCATAGTTCGCCTGTCCCTTGTTGCCGATCAATCCGACGATGCTGGCAATGTTGATGATCCGGCCGCTGCGACGTTTCATCATGCCCCGCGACACGGCTCGCATGCTGGCGAAAGCGCCGCGGAGGTTGGCGTTTTGTACGGCATCCCAGTCTTCGTCCTTGAGGCGCATGACGATGTTGTCGCGGGTGATGCCGGCGTTGTTGACAAGAATGTCGATTCCGCCGAATGCCTTCTCGACGTCATCCACGAGCTTCGTCACCGTCGCGGTGTCAGTGACGTCCGCCGCGAATCCCTTCGCTCCGTTGCCGATTGCGGCGGCGGCTTCGTCAGCGCGCTGCTGATCCCGCCCGACCACCGCAACGCGTGCTCCTGACTCTGCGAACGCTTCGGCGATGGCTCGGCCAATGCCGCGGGTGCTGCCGGTCACCAGCGCGTTCTTTCCGCTCAAGTCGATTTTCATCAGGCGACCATTTGAAGGAGTTTCTCGACGTCTGCTGCCGTTCCGCAGGCGAAGGTTTTCGCGCCTTTGACGAGGCGGCCCATGAGACCGGTCAGGACATTTCCGGGACCCATCTCCACGTAAAGGGCATCGGGCAAATGGCTGGCGATGTTTCGCATCTCGGTGGACCAGCGTACGGGAGATGTCAGCTGTCGTAGCAGCAGATCCTTTGCGCTCGCCGCGGTCGTCGAAGCGTCCGCGGTCACATTCGAGAAAACGGGAAAGTGCGGGTCCATGAAGGCTGACGTCGCGATTGCGTCCGTAAGCCCGACGACTGCCGGCTCCATGAGCGGAGAATGGAATGCGCCGCTGACCGGGAGCTTGATCGCGCGCTTCGCGCCGGCCTCCTTGGCAAGCTCCATCGCGCGCTCTACGCCGGCCACTTCTCCGGAGATGACAACTTGTTCGTCGGTGTTGAAGTTCGCAGGGACGACCAGCCCGCTCTCCTTGCTGGCGCGCTCGCAGATCTCTTCGACTGGAACCGAAGTGTTGCCAAGTATTGCCGCCATGGTTCCCGGACGCGCCGTGCCGGTCTCGAACATCAGCTCGCCGCGTCGTCTGACCAGCTTCGCCCCACCGGGAAGGCTCATCGTGTCGGCGGCGTAGTAAGCGGTGAACTCGCCGAGCGAGTGACCGGCTGCCGCGCGCACATGAGGGAAGAGCGTGTCCCTGGTCAGCGCCCAAACCGCCGCGCCGTGGGCAAAAAGCGCCGGCTGCGCGTTTCGCGTCGCGGTGAGCTCGTCCGCGGGACCGTCGAAGCAGAGGCGGCTCAGATCGGCGCCGAGAGCGGCGTCGACCTCGCCGAAAATTGCTTTCGCGACCGGGAATGCCTCCGCCAGATCCTTTCCCATGCCCGGCTTCTGCGAGCCCTGGCCGGGAAAGAGGAGAACGATGTCCACCGGTCTAGAAGCGAATGACCATCGAGGCCCAGGTGAATCCGGCGCCGAAGGCGACCATCATCACCGTCGAGCCTTCCTTGATTCTCCCGGATTGGATCGCCTCGTCGAGCGCGATCGGGATCGACGCCGAGGACGTATTCCCGTACTTGTCGACGTTGACGTAGACCTTTTCCATCGGGATGCCGGCATGCTTCGCGGTCGCCTCGATGATGCGCACGTTCGCCTGATGCGGGATCAGGAGATCGATATCCGCGCCGGTCAGCTTGGCACCGTCGAGCGCCCGATCGGCGGCGTCTGCCATCGACCGCACCGCGTGCTTGAACACCTCGCGTCCCGCCATCTTGACCAGGTGCGAGCGCTTCTCAAGAACTTCAGCCGACATCGGAACCGTCGCGCCGCCCTCGGGGCGGTAAAGTAAATCGGCCAGCTTTCCATCGCTGCGCATGTAGGACGAGAGGATTCCCTTCCCGTGATGTCTGCTGCGTTTCAGGACTACCGCGCCGGCGCCATCGCCGAAGAGGACGCAGGTCGAGCGATCCTTCCAGTCGATAATCGCGCTCATCTTCTCCGAGCCGACAACGAGCGCCGTCTCGGCGGAGCCGGACATGATCAGGCCTTCCGCAGTGCTCATCGCGTAGAGCCAGCCGGCACACGCAGCGCCAATATCGAAGGCCGCGGCGCGGGTCGCGCCAAGCTCCGCCTGGATGTCGACGGCGGTAGACGGAAGTAGCCTGTCCGGCGTTGCCGTGCTGAGTACTATGACATCGATCTCGCCGGGATGAACACCGGCGGCAGCCATGGCGTGCCGCGACGCATCGGCGGCCATCGAACAGGTCGTCTCACCGTTGCGGGCGAGACGGCGCTCGACGATGCCGCTGCGCTCGACGATCCATTCATGGGAGGTCTCGATGCCAATCGAAGCAAAATCGTGATTGGTCATCACGTGTTGCGGCAATCCACGGCCGGTGCCGGCAACAGCAGCTACAGGTCGCTTCATGCGGACTCCGCTACGGCGTTGATCTGAGGTTCGGCTGCCGCAAGCTTGCGGCCAATCTGATCGTTCATTCCGGATTCCACGGCGCGGACCGCGACCTTGATCGCGTTCTTGATCGAGCGAGGCGAGGAGTTCCCGTGACAGATGATGCTGACGCCGCGGACGCCAAGCAGCGGCGCGCCGCCGTATGCGGTGGCATCGAATCCCTTGAGAGCTTCCTTCACGTTCTCGGCGTCGATCTTGGGATGTTCGCTGAGGACACGCATCATGAGAGGGGCAACCGCCTCATAAAACTTGAGCACGACGTTGCCCACGAACCCATCGCATACGACGACGTCGAATGGGCCGCGATCACTGGCACCGACGGGCAGGTCGCGTCCCTCGATGTTGCCGTGGAAATTGAAGCCCGCTTTCTGAAATAAGGCGTTAGCCTCTTTCACCACGGCATTCCCCTTCTCCGACTCCTCGCCTATGGAGAGCAATCCGATGGAAGGATTCTCGCGCCCGAAGATGCACTCGGCGTAAACGGCGCCGAGCCACGCGAACTGCAGCAATTCCTTGGTGGAGCAGTCGACATTGGCGCCGGAGTCGAGGACGACGACCGGCTTGCCCGCCGTCGGGAAAACGGTGGCGATGGCCGGACGATCGAGACCCGGCTGCAGCTTGAGCAGCATCGCCGACGATGCCATCTGGGCGCCGGTATTCCCCGCCGAAACGAAAGCGTCGGATTTCCCTTCCGTCTGCAGCTTGAGACCGACGATCATCGAGCTCTTTGGCTTTTTGCGCAGTCCGGCGGTCGGCTTCTCCGACATCTCGATGACGTCAGGGGCCTCGACGATCTCAATACGGGGGCGCGTGGAAGCCGCCGCGGAATACTCACCCGCGAGCAGCGTCTTGATCTGGCTTTCTATGACCGAAGTTTGCCCGACCAGCTGCACGATGTGCGCGCCGTCGAGCTCCTGGAGGGCGAGTAAAGCGCCGGCGATTGTTGCTTTGGGGGCGAAATCGCCCCCCATCGCGTCCAACGCTATTCGCGCCAAACTAAGCTTCCTTCGGTTCTACTCGCTGTTCACCATCGTAGTACCCACACTCTTCGCAGACATGATGCGGACGCTTCATGCTCTGACAGCGCGGACACTTCTGGATCACGATCGCGGGCGCGATTTTGTGGGTGTTGCGAGCGCGTTTTTTCCGCTTCGATGTGCGTCGCTTTGGGACGGCCATTTTCTCTTTCCTTTAGTTGATTTGAGCTAGTGCGATTTGCTGCGGTGTTTCAGCAATGCGTCCCAGCGCGGATCTGCCTTGGTTGTCGTACAATTACAACTGCTTTCGTTCAAATTGGTACCACACGTCGGACAAAGGCCCTTGCAATCTTCCCGGCACTGCACGTAAGCCGGCGCCGTCAACAGCCAGGTTTCCCTGATTGCCGGACGGAGATCCAGCTCCCGCTGATTCGGATCGTACAGGAAGACATCGGGATCGTCGGCTTCCTCGGCGCCGAGCTCGGCGAGGATGACGTGAACTTCCTCATCGACATCGACCTCGACGTTTTCGAGGCAAAGTCGACATGGAGCCTCGACCCGACCCTCGATTTGGCCGGCGAAGTAGAACCTGCCCTCGCCCGCCGACGACAATCTTCCGGTCACAGAAATCGGCTCTGCCGGCTTGGTGTCGCCCTCTTCCCAGATCGGATCGTCGGGCTTAAGCGAGCCGTCAACGTGAACGGCCTTGGTCTCCAACGACCGGATGTCAAAGGACAACATAAGCCCTTTAAAATAATGGGCTTATGCGTGTGATTCCAGTGAGTGACCCTATTTAAACCAGCTCTGCCTGGGGAAAGAAAAACTCGGCCTCACGCTCGGCGTTCTCATCCGAATCCGAGGCGTGGATCGCGTTCCGCTCCTTCGATTCGGCGTAGAGCTTCCGCACCGTCCCGGCCTCCGCCTCGGCGGGGTCGGTTGCACCGATGGCTTTCCGCAGCGAAGCGACCGCGTCGGCGCGCTCGAGCACCATCGGCATGCACTTCCCCGATGTCATGAATTTTACGAGGGGTGCGAAGAAGGGACGCTCCCGGTGCACAGCGTAAAACGCCTGCGCCTGGGCCTCGGAGAGCCGCATCACACGTGAGGCGATGATTCTGAAACCCGACTTCTCGAGGTGGGCGATGATCAGCCCGGCCTTTCCGGAGTTAAAAGCGTCGGGCTTGATGATGGTGAGTGTTCTGTTGCCGGCCATTTATCGTTCTGTCCTAGCGCATTGCGCGTTTGAGTAGGTCCACAACGTCGATGGGTCGCTTGGCGACGCCAACGCCGTTCTGTTCGAATGCCTGCATTTTTTCCGCAGCGGTTCCTGCCGAGCCTGAGATGATCGCCCCGGCGTGACCCATTCGGCGGCCGGGCGGAGCCGTCTGCCCGGCGATAAAGCCAACCACCGGTTTCTTCATCTTTTTCTTGACGAACTGCGCCGCCTCCTGCTCGTCGGTGCCACCGATCTCGCCGATCATCACAACGGCCTTCGTTGCGGAATCTTTCTCGAAGGCGTCGAGGCAATCGATGAAGTTCGTGCCGTTGATTGGGTCGCCCCCGATACCGACGCACGTAGTCTGGCCTATACCGGCCCGGGTCATCTGATAAACCACTTCGTAGGTAAGGGTGCCGGACCGACTGACGAGTCCGACGGGTCCGGGAGTGCAGATGCGTCCGGGAATGATTCCAACCTTGGAGGCGCCGGGTGAGATCAATCCGGGACAATTCGGGCCAAGTAGTCGCGAGCCCCGCTCCTTCACGAAGGGATA
>Ga0207645_10002674_pt1 | contig 13885 bp, 12 predicted proteins | sample KBSM53metaG_FD_184331 | JGI IMG/M metagenome (GOLD analysis project Ga0207645, IMG submission 184331) | Miscanthus rhizosphere microbial communities from Kellogg Biological Station, Michigan, USA - KBS M5-3 metaG (SPAdes) (version 2) | ecosystem: Host-associated > Plants > Roots > Rhizosphere >...
AACGGCGGCGCTACTCACGCTGGCGCTAGCGCCGCCCCCTCAAGTCGCTGTCGCGCGGGGCCGCTTGTCATTTCTTTGCGCCAGGGCGCAAAGAAATGGTGCCCAGGGACAGAATTGAACTGCCGACACGCGGATTTTCAATCCGCTGCTCTACCAACTGAGCTACCTGGGCGCGCCATTGGCGGGAGGCGCTTCTTAGGGGAGGCCGGGCGTCCTGTCCAGCACCCCCGCCCTACTCCTCATCCGGGTCATTTTCCGAAGGCTTTGAAGGGCTTGCCGGGTCGCCCGGGGCCCCAGGAATGGCATAGCCGCCCTTGAACGGATTGTTGCGGAAGTACAGATGAAACACCGCCTCCTCGCTCTGCCGACCGAGCTTCCAATAGCCGTAGGCCATGGTCAGTTGATACAGATCGGTCAGCAACGCGAGAGAAGACTTATACAACGTGGCAAGACGGTTCATTTTTGTTCCCCTGCGCGACGAGCCGGGCCGACTGTTTCGCGGTCGGACAGTAAGCGTCCTGATGGGGACTGTCAACGGCTCGTGGCCGCCGGTCGCATGGCGTGCTCTTCACGCTTCCCTCGTCGTGCGGGCAACAGCGTGGGTGCGGCTGCCTCGCGATAATCGGCGAGGCGATGCTGCCTGCTGACGCAGCAGGCGCAAGCGACGAGGAGACTTCTAGATGAGACGCCGGCATCTGTTGGTCGCGTCCGCGGCGCTGTTGCTGACAGGGGCTGCACGCGCCCAGTCCTTTCCTTCCAAGCCGATCCGCTACATCGTCCCGGTCGCCGCAGGCGGCGGCAACGACATGATTGCGCGCGTCGTCACCGAGCGCTGGGGGCGGCTGATTGGCCAGCAGTTCGTGGTCGAGAACCAGAGTGGCGGCGGCGGCGTCATCGCGTGCCAGACGACTGCACGTGCCGCTCCCGACGGCTACACCTTGATGCAGGGCTACGTTGCGACACACGGCACCACGCCCGCCACCCGACATGTCAGCTACGACGCAGTCAAGGACTTCACGCCGATCGGGATGATCGGCGGCACACCGAACGTCTTGGTCGTGAACGCCGAACTGCCGGTCAAGACGCTTTTGCAATTCATCGACTACGTCCGCAAGAATCCGGGCCGGGTCAACTACGGGTCGGCCGGCCCCGGCTCGTTGACACACCTGACGATGGAGCTGTTCAAGCAGGAGATCGGCGCCTTCATGCTGCACATTCCCTATCGCGGGATCGCGCCGGCCTTCACCGACCTGCTCGGCGGTCAGACGCAGGCGATGTTTCCTGGCCTGGCGGCAGCCCTGCCCCACCTGCGCTCCGGACGGGCACGTGCGTTGGCGGTCACCGGCAAGGCGCGAAGCGATCAGCTCAAGGACGTGCCCACGCTCGAGGAAAGCGGCTTCAAGGGCTTTGATGCGATGCAGTGGTACGGTTCGGTCGGCCCCGCCGGCATGCCGTCGGATGTCGTCAAGCGGCTCAACGACACGCAGGTCGCCGTTCTGAAGGACCCTGAATTGCGCGAGCGGCTCTCGATCGAGGCGGTCGAGCCGATGCCGATGACGCCGGAGCATTTCGGCCAGTTCATCCGCGACGACATCCAGCGCTGGACTGCGCTTGCAAGGGCGCGAAGGATCCAGCTCGACGGCTGAGACTGCCGGGTCAGTGCACCGTCTGCCAGTCGACGAACGATCCGAGTCGCTTCAGCAGGCGCTGACCGTCGCGTTCGATCCATTTGCGCTGCTGCGTGGACAGCAGTTCCGCCAGAAAGGCATGGCAATCGAGCAGCAGGTCATTGACGCATTCGTCGTCGATATCGTGTCCATTCGAAGGCTCGATCAGGTCGAGTGTTCGAAATTCGCTCATGTTGTGCTCCGGAGGTGGCTGGTTCTGACAGGCGTTGGAGCCAGCTTAGTCGGGCCGCGACCGCCTTCGAGGCACCGGCACGCAAAGAGGAATTCGCCTACAGGCGCGTGGGAAGTTTTCCACCCCAGGAGCGCGGCGATCCCTTTCTACACTGCAGCGGAGACACTGGAGAACCGGCCTCGTCACGGCGAGCGACCGGAAGCGAGGTTGCGCCGTGCGGTTTGTGCGCTGCGAGCGCGGGTGCTGCGCGAACCGGTCGAGGGAACGGGAACGTCGATGGAGTTGATTGCCCGCGAGAGGGGCGAACCGCAGCCGGTCGAACTCGGCAGCCAGCGCATCATCCACCAGGTCCGCGATCACGCCATGTTCCTGATCGACCCGCGCGGACGCGCGGCGAGCTGGAACGAAGGCGTCCAGGAGATCCTCGGCTGGACCGAAAGCGAGTGGCTGGGGCAGCCGGCTCATGTGGCCTTCACGCCCGAGGATGTCGCTGCCGGCGTGCCCGAGCGCGAGCTGCAGACCGCCGCGGCGAAGGGACGAGCGGACGACGACCGCTGGATGCTGCGCAAGAACGGCGAACGCTTCTTTGCGGTCGGCGGCGTCAACCGGATCGTCGATGACGCCGGCCGTTTGCTGGGCTTTCTGAAGGTCCTCCGCGATTTCACAAAGGTCAAGCAGGCCGAGGACGAGCGCGACAAGCTGCTGGCTTCCGAGCGTGCCGCGCGCTTCGAGGCGGAGCGCCAGGCCGCCACCTTGACGGCCGCGATCGAGGCGATGCCCGATGCCGTGTACATCGGCGACGCCGGCGGCATCACCCAATGCAACGCGGGCGCCCTCGAGATGCTGGGCGCTGCATCGGTGCAAGACCTCAACGATCGGATCGCCGAGCTGGGTCAGCTGTTCCGCGTGCGGCGCGAACGAAACGGTCCGCTCGTCGAGCCGGCAGAGCTGCCGTTCGTGCGCGCCCTCAAGGGCGAACGCGCCGTCCTCGACACCTGGGTCACCAAGCCATCGACCGGGGAAGACGTCTACGTTCGTGGCACCTCGGCGCCGATCGTCGTCGATGGCCGCATCGTCGGCGCCGTCGCCGTCAACACCGACTTGAGCGAGCGGCTTCAGCTGCTGCAGAAACGGCGCGAGCTGAACGAGGTCACGACGGTCCTCAGCGAACGCGATCAGCAGCTGCGGGCTCTCGTCGAGGGCGTGCGCGACTACGCGATCTTCACCGTCGACGTCGAAGGCCGTATCTCGTCATGGCACGAAGGTGCCGCGATGATGAAGGGCTATACCGCGGAAGAAGCGATCGGCATGCCGTTCGCGAACCTGTTCGTACCCGAGGACCGCGCGGGCGGGCGGCCGCAGCTCGAGATGGACGTCGCTGCGCGCATCGGCGAATACAAGGGGGACGGAAAGCGCCTGCGCAAGGACGGAACGACGTTCGACGCCGCCGTCGTGCTGACGGCACTGCGCGGACCGCAAGGCGAGTTGATGGGCTATCTGAAGCTGACGCAGGACATCACCGAGCGCAAGCGCCAGGAGCAGGAACGTGAAGCGCTGCTCGGTGCCGCGCAGGACGCCAAGGCTGAAGCGGAACGCGCGAGTCATGCGAAAGGCGAATTCCTCGCGACCATCTCGCATGAGCTCAGGACACCGCTCGGCGCCATCCTGGGCTGGGCCCATGTGCTCGAACGCAGCGACGCGCCGCACACCACCCACATGCGGCAGGGTCTGGCCGCGATCACCCGCAATGCGCGGGTTCAGGTCCAGTTGATCGAGGACCTGCTCGACATGAACCGGATCGAGTCCGGGCAGCTGCGGCTCGACATGCAACCGGTCGCGCTCAGCGAAGTGATCGGCGGTGCGGTCGATGCAGTGCTGCCGTCCGCGAACGCCAAGGAAATCGACGTCGAGACGCGCATCGAGGCGGCGCTGGATCCGATCGTCGGCGACTCGGCGCGGCTGCAGCAGATCGTCTGGAACCTGCTCAGCAACGCGGTCAAGTTCACGCCGAATGGAGGTCGGGTCACGGTCGCCCTCACCCGCATCCCGAATGGGGGGCAGGAGATTCGTGTCAGCGACACCGGACAAGGCATCGCCGCGGATTTCCTGCCGCTGGTGTTTGATCGGTTTCGGCAGCAGGACGCCAGCACGACACGTCGACACGGCGGACTTGGCATCGGCCTGGCGATCGTCCGCCAGTTGACCGGGTTGCACGGCGGACGCGTGCGCGCGGAAAGCGATGGAGCCGGCAAAGGCGCGACCTTCGTGGTCGAGTTGCCGGTGCGCGACCCGTCCGATATAAGTCCCGGGTCACCTTCTAACGGAGTCCGCGCGCCGGGCGGTGCACACGCCGCCGCGCCCGCAGCGCTGCGTCGACTCGAGGGATTGACCGTGCTTCTGATCGACGATGAACCCGACGGCCGAGCCATCGCCGAGCGCATCCTGCGCGATGCGGGCGCCGATGTGCTGGCAGCGGCGAGCGCACAGGAGGGTCTGGCACTGCTGCGCGCGCGCCGACCTGATGCGATCCTCAGCGACATCGGCATGCCGGTGCACGACGGCTACGACTTCATGCGTCGGGTCCGAAGCCTCGCGCCTCAGGAGGGCGGTCGAACGCCGGCCGCTGCGTTCACCGCCTATGCGCGGCCGGAGGACCGGGCCCGGGCCCTTGCCGTCGGCTATCAGAGTCACCTCGTGAAGCCGGTCGAGCCGACCGCCCTGGTTGCCGAAGTGGCCAAGCTCGCAGCGATGCCGAGCGAACGTTGAGGCGCACGCTGGACGCTTAGTGGCAGGCGGCGTCAGTAGTGGATGCTGCGCACCGCGCCGCCGCCGACGGCGATCGCATCGCCGTTGATCGCAACCGAGCGTGGCGAGGCGAGGAAGGCCACGACGTCGGCGACCTCTGCTGCGTCCACGAGGTGCTTGATCGAATTGCCCTCGGCCATCCTCTTTTCGATTTCCTGTTCCGACACGTTCTGCGAGCGGGCCTGCGCCGCCACCAGTCCGGCGGTCCGTTCGGTCCGCGTCAGCCCCGGGTGCACGACCGTCACGTTGATGCCGCTCGGGCCCAATTCGTCGGCAAGATTCTTGGTCATCGCCGCCACCGCGACGTTGCGCATGCTGCCGACTGTGTTGCCGCTCTGGCGTGCCGCGAGTCCGCTGATGTTGACGATGCGGCCCCAGCGCTGTGCCTGCATGTGCGGCGCGACCGCCCGCGCGCAGCGCAGGTATCCCATCACCTTGATGTCCATCTCGCGGTGGAAGAACGTGCCGGTGATCTCGCCGAGGCGCGGCGGCGCCGCGTAGCCGGCCGGCTCGGCAGCGGCGTTGACCAGGATGTCGATGCCATCGCCGAGGGCGCGCGCGGCCTCGGCAACGGCGGCGCCGACTTGTGCGTCGTCCGTGGTGTCGGCCACGACCGAGACGATGTTGCGGCCGGACGCCTGCGTCAGTTCAAGTGCCGTGGCGGCGAGCGTTTGCGCACCGCGGGCCAGCAAGGCGACATCGCAGCCTTCGAGCGCCAGTGCGCGCGCGATCGCCTTGCCGATTCCGCGGCTGCCGCCGGTGACGAGAGCGCGCTTGCCGTGAAGTTGCAGGTCCATCAGGATTCTCGGAATGAAAGTGTCATTTTCGACCAACGCCGGCAATCAGGAGGCATCGGTCAGCGGGCGGCGAACGCTCGGGCCAGCGATGCCGACAAGATCGTCATTCGGACCGGCTTTTCGGCAAAGTCGAAGTTGAAGCTTGCGACGGCTTCAGCAATTTCCGATTCCTGCACGACACCCGCGACTACCTGTGCCGTCAGCACAATGATCGGACAGGTGGCGTCCTGTGCGCGCAGCGCCGCAATCAACTTGACGGTGCTGGTCTCGCCCACGATCCAGTCGATCACGAACGCGTCGTAGCGCTGCGATTTGAGGCTCGCTTGCAGATCGGCGGTGCGGTAGAAGGCTCGCGCGTCGTAGCCGCTGTCCTGAAGATGCGCGCAGATCGAGTTGGTCAGGTCTTCGTGGTCGTCGAGGACCGCAATGAGCTTGCGGTCGACCGCGCTGGGCCGGGCTTGCAGACGGTCGATCGCGTGCATGGGTTGCGCCGCCTCCACGTCGCCGGCGGGCATCGCGATCCAGCCGCTCGGTGACGTGATGGCGACGAGCAGATCGGGCTTGGCGTGTTCGACCTGAGCGCCGAGCCAGAGCTCGCACGGGACACGCGCGGAACCGGCGCGCAACGTCGCCGACACGGAGCCCTGTGCCGTGCCCGGTGCGACCACTTCGGCCAGCGATTCGCCGAGCAGCGCGCCGACGCGCTCGAGTTCCTCGAGCGACCACGCCGCCCCGCCATTCATCTTGCGATGCGCTTGCGCATACGAAAGCCCGATCGCGTCGGCCAACCAGGCCGACTGCCGGTACTTCGGCAGGCCATGACGATCCAGCAACGCGCGGACACAGCGGACCGCGAGCAGCGGCACCGATTCGGCTGGCGGGGGCGGCCCTGCAGTCATGCGAATGAAACGACAGACCGGATCAGACTTTCGTTGAATGCAAACTTCATAGGGAAAACACTTGCTAGAAACGGACAGAGTTGCTTGATTAGCAAATGACAACTGCTTAGAGTTGCTTCTCCTGCAACCCCTGCAGTGTAAGGAATCGGCGATGACGGTCCCGAACTTTCAGCTCGACGCGCCCGGTCCGGATCCGGCCAACACCACGGGGGACGCAACCAAGGCCGAATGGCTGAAGGGCGGCGATGCCTATGTCGCTGTCACGTTCCTCCTTCCCGTCAACCGCCACTCGCGGCCGATCCAACCGGTTCGACCGAACCAGGCGACCCGTTCCCTTTCCCAACGCATTCAGGAAGGCGATGTCATGAAGGCTCTTCTGATCGACGACCATCCGCTGATCCTGTCGGCACTGCAGGCGGTCATCGAGGGACTCGGCGCGCACATCAGCGTGACCGGAGTCGGTACGGCGCGTGCGGCGCGTGAGACGCTCACCGCGGACAGCGGGTTCGATCTCGTGTTGCTCGACTTGCAACTCGCCGACGCCGACGGATTCGAGCTGCTGAGCGAACTGCGTGCCGCGTATCCTGCCTTGCCCGTGGTGGTGGTCTCGGCATCCGATCGCAGTACCGATGTGATCCGCGCGATCGATCTCGGCGCGATGGGCTTCGTGCCGAAGCGGGCGAGCAACGAGACGCTCTTCGACGCACTGAACATGGTGATGTCCGGCGGCATCTACGTGCCGCCGATGATCATGCGCTCGCATCTGGCGTCGAAGGCCGCGCCGGCGCTGACGACGGGTTGGGGCGTGCGGCTGGACGATGGGCAGCCAGGCTCCAGCGCGCGGGCCGCCGCGCCGCTGGCCGCGCTGGGTCTGACCCCGCGCCAGACCGATGTCCTTGCACTGCTCCTGCAGGGCCAGCCGAACAAGCTGATCGCGCGCGCGCTGAATCTCTCTGTCGAGACGGTGAAGGATCACGTGGCGGCCGTGCTGCGCACGCTCAATGTGAGCTCGCGAACGCAGGCTGTGCTCGCCGTGAGCCAGATGTCCCATCAGGGTGCGCTCGCGGCGTGGCGGGAGTCGCGCCAAGTCGAGTCGCGGCACGGATGACGACCGCGGCGCTGGGCGGTCCGCTGCACGTGCCGCTCCGGCGCGGCTACGCTGCGGACGAATTGCTGCCGCTTTCGACCATGTCGATGCCGGCGCTCGCACCGGCCTCCGCGATCGGCGAGGAGGTGCAAAGCGCGTTCGAGTACATGCCGGCCACCCTTGCCGGCATGGTTGCCGCGGTGGGCGTCGTCTTGCTGCTGTTCTGGGCGCTCGTTCCGCCGCATCTGCTGGTGCCGTGGCTCGGCGCGTTCGGCGCACTGTGGCTGTTGCGGCTGGGGATGCTTCGGCGCTATCGGGGCGCGCTGTCGAAGGGCGCGGTCGACTGGCTGGCGTGGCGCCGCATCTGGAACATCACGACCATCGTGTCGGGCGCCTTGTGGGGGCTGACCCCATGGATCTTCTACGGGCGTGGCAATGCGATCCAGCAGACCGGCCTGATCATCGTCATCTACTCCTACTGCATCGCGGCGGTTCCCGTGCTGTCGAATCAGCCGCGCGTCTACTTCGGCTTCGCCTCGTTGTGTTTCATTCCGATGATCCTTCGCATTGCCAGCGAGGGAGACGTGTACAGCCTTCAGCTCGCGGGCGAACTGTTGCTGATCGTCAGCCTGACGACGCTGCTGGCGCGGAGCTACCGGCAGGCGCTGCAACGAGTGACCGAACTCAAGCTGCAAGCCGACGGCCTGCTTGCCCAACTTCGGGTCGAAAAGCGCCTTGCCGATGTCGCGCGCCAGGAGGCGGAAGTGGCACGACACGATGCGGAGGTTGCCAACCGGGCGAAGACGCAGTTCTTCGCCGCCGCCAGCCACGACCTGCGCCAGCCACTGCATGCCATGGGGCTGTTTGCCGAGGCGCTGCGCCAGCGCGTGCACGAGCCGGCGGTTGCGCAACTCGTCAACAGCATCAACGAGTCGGTCGACGCGCTCGAAGGCCTCTTTTCGGAACTGCTCGACATCACGCGCATCGACAGCGGCGGCGTGGAGGTACGCAGCGAGGATTTCGAGCTTGGCGACATCCTTCGCAAGGTGCGGTTGCACTTCGAGCCGACCGCGTTCGAGAAAGGATTGAGCCTTCGCTTGCGCGGCGGGCGTTGCGCCGTGCGCGCCGATCCGTTGCTGGTCGAGCGGATGGTTCGCAACCTGGTCGCGAACGCGATTCGCTACACCGAAGACGGCTCGGTCTTGGTCAGCTGCCGACGCCGAGCAGGGCGCGTGCTGCTCGAGGTCTGGGACACCGGCGTCGGCATTGCGGAAAGCGACTGCAGCCGCGTGTTCGAGGAGTTCTATCAGGTACAACGAGACCGCGAAGCCAGCGCGGAGCAGCGCAAGGGACTCGGCCTGGGTCTGGCCATCGTGATGCGACTGGCCCGGCTGATGGATACGCCATTGTCATTGCGCTCGAGCGTCGGACGCGGCAGCGTGTTCTCGATCACTCTGCCGCTCGGAACGACACCGCGCACGATGCCGACACCGCAGATGCACAAGAGGCCGGTCGACATCACGCTGGCGGGACGGCTCGTCGTGATCGTCGAAGACGAGCCGGCGGTGCGCGAGGGGCTGGCGGTGTTGCTGGCCGGTTGGGGTGCCAGTCTGGCAACGTTGGACAGTGTCGCGGCGGCCGAGCGCTGGGCGCGCAACAGCGACTCAGCGGCGGCCGTCCCAGCGCTCGCCATTGTTGACTACCGTCTCGAGCAGGGCAGGACGGGCATCGATGCAATCGCTGCGCTGCGGATGCGGTTCGGGGCAGCGCTGCCGGTCATTGTCGTCACCGGCAGCACGACGACAGGGCACGAGCCGGAAGCGCAGGCCCATGACTTTCACGTGCTGATCAAGCCGGTCCTGCCGAACAAGCTGCGGGCGATGATCTCGTTCAAGCTCGGCGTCCGCCCGCCGGTCCCCGTGGCTGCCTCTGACGGGCGCTGAAGGCCGCTCAGGACGGCTGATAGGCCAGCCGAACATAAATCGGCGCGAAGGCCTCGGCCTGCGTGACTTCAAGCAGCCGCTCGCGAGCCAGTTCGAGCAGCGCGATGAACGTGACAACCAGGACCGGCACCCCGCGCCGCGGATCGAAGAGATCCTCGAACACGGCGAAGCGGCGACCCTGCAGCGTGCGCAGCACGATGCTCATGTGCTCGCGCACGCTCAGCTGCTCGCGATTGATCAGGTGATGCTGCGTGAGGCGGGCGCGCTTGACGATGTCGGCCCAGGCCTCGCGCAGGTCGGCGGCATTGACGTCGGGAAGTCGGATCACCATCGATTCATCGACGACCACCTGCGCGCGCAGGAAATCGCGACCGATCACCGGCAGGGCCTCGAGGCGCGCGGCGGCGAGCTTCATCTGCTCGTATTCGATCAGCCGCCGGACGAGCTCGGCACGCGGATCCTCCGGCTCTTGACCGTCGGCGCTGCGCTTCGGTGGCAGCAGCATGCGCGACTTGATCTCGATCAGCATGGCGGCCATCAACAGGTAGTCGCTTGCCAGCTCGAGGTTGCTGCGTCGGATCTGCTCGACGTACGCCAGATACTGGCGTGTCACGCTTGCGAGCGGAATGTCGAGGATGTTGAAGTTCTGGCGGCGGATCAGGTAGAGCAGCAGGTCGAGCGGACCTTCGAACGCTTCCAGGAATACTTCGAGCGCGTCCGGTGGGATGTAGAGGTCCGCGGGCATCGCGAACAGCGGCTCGCCGTAGAGCCGCGCGACCGCCACGCCGTCGACGATGTCCGGCGCGGGCGCGGGATGTGCCCGCTCGAGGGAAAGCATGCCGGACATGAAACAGAGCGCAGCGCGCGTGGCTGAGGTCCGGCTCAGGGCGTCTTCGGCTGGTACACGTACGCCTGCTGCGCGATCCGCGAGTCGCGGTTCTCCGATTGCGCTTCGCGGTCGATGCGCTTGTCCCACAACAGTGCGCGCCCGGCGCGTTGCTCTTCTTCCAGCGACGGACGCTCCGCCTTCAGCTGTTCGATGAAGGACGTGATGTCGGACTTGTAGTGCTTCCAAAACAGCGGCATCGAACGCTCTCGACAGAGGTGGAGCAAGGCCCCGAGTCTAGCCGCTCACCTCGACCGGCCTGCGCCGTGGTGCGGCGCGACTTGGTGGCGAGGGCGGCTGTTGCGTGGGCGAGACCCCGTGCTTGAGGGATCATTTTGGGAAAAATTGCCCATAGAATGCGTTCACAAGCAAAGGCAACCTGCCTTGCAAGTCAATGAGGAACACCTATGAAACTAAAAGCCAAGACATTGGCCGCTGCCGCCGCGATGGCACTGGCTGCGGCAGCGATGCCGGCAGCGGCGGTCGACGTCTACACCTTCGACTCGACCGACGTGGGCGCTTTCGGTGCGGGTCCGTACGGAACGATTACCCTGACGCAGTCCGGCACCGCCGTCAACTTCAAGGTCGATCTGCGCAGCGACCTGAACTTCGTCACTACCGGCAATGCTGGATCCAAGGCCGTCTTCACGTTCAACGCGACCGGTGTGGCTGCTGGCGACATCACCAACATCGTCGATGCGTCCAACCAGACGTTCAGTGTCGTGTCGCCCGGCAACAATTCGCCGTTCGGCGCCTTCACGTTCGGCCTGCTGTGCGCCACCAATTGCGACAACGGCGGCTCGGGCGGCGGCTATCCGGATCCGTTGACGTTCACCGTCGCCAATTCGGTGCTGGCCGACTTTGCGCTGAAGAGCCTCGGCGGCGCGTACTTCGCAGCTGACGCGATTCAGGTCAACGGCGGCGCTACGGGTGCGATCGGTGCGACCAGCGTGACGACTCCGGTTCCGGAACCCGAAACCTATGCGCTGATGCTCGCCGGCTTGGGTGCGATGGGCTTCGTTGCCCGCCGTCGCAAGAAAGCCTGAGCGTTCTTTCCTGACCCGGCGGCCTCGGAGCGATCCGAGGCCGCCGTCTCTTGGAATGCCGGTGCCTGACGCTCAGGGGGCGTAGGGCCGGGCTTCGATGCGCGACCGGGCACGGACGTCAGGGTCCGTATTTCGAGCCATACGACTCGCTGATGGTGTCGGCGCGCGCGCTTGCCGCCGACGTCGCATGTACATCGATCCGGTGTCCGCGGCTGACCCACTCCTCGAGCCCGCCGGCAAGCGGGCGTGCGCGCAGAAAACCCTTGTCGATCAGCAGCTGCGAAGCGCGTGCGGCCGACGCCTCGTTCGGGCAGTTGCAGTACAGCACGATGTGGCGCTCGCGCGGCAGCGGCTCGGCCCATGAGCGGACGCGCTGGAGCTCGACCGGTACAGCGCCGGGAATGCGCCGCGCATCGAGCTCGAGCGCTCCTGCCGAGCGGACGTCGACGATCACGACTTCCTCTCCGGCACTCAGCAGACTGGCGAGGTCGTCGACGCTGATGCGCGGGATGTTCCGGTCGCGCTGCGACGCTCGACGTCTTACATAGCGCTGCGCCAGGTACGCGAGCGTCGCGATCGCCAGCAACAAGGCGGCGCCCAGGCCGAGATTCGAAATCGACTCGAGAACGCGGTTGATGTCGTGACTGAACGCAACGCCGAGGTAGGCGAAGACAAGCGACCAGACCAGCGACGCGATCAGGTCGAAGCCGACGAATTCGCGCCCGGTCATGCCGAGCGCACCCGTCATCGGTGCGGCAACAACGGACAGCCCCGGCAGAAACTTCGCGCCGATCAGCGCGCTGCCGCCCCACTTGCCGATCAGCGATTCGCTTTGCCGCACACACGAATCGGGTGACATCGAGACCCGACAAAGCAACCTCAAGATCCGATAGCCGAATCGCCGGCCGGCCAGGTACCAGGCGCCGTCGCCGAGCAGGCTCGCGACGGTGGCCGCGATGACGACCTGCGCGAGGCCGACCGTGCCGCCCGCCGACAAGCCGCCGGCCACCACGACGAACGGGGCGGCGGGCACCGGCGCGCCGAGCCGTGCCGCGAGCGTGACAACAAACACTAGTGCGACGCCGTATTGGGCTACAACGGAGGTGACGCCGGTCATGGCGCTCGCCATCCAAGGAGCGTCGGGCGCAAGACGTAAGCAACTGCGAACATGATGAAGTCGGTCAGCTTTCGACCAGTTGACGCGGCGCCGCGGCTGGCGCGTCGGTGACTGCGGCCACTGCCGACGCAAGATCGGGCCGGATGTTCTCAAGACCGATCAACGCATCCAACTCGGCCTGTCGCATCAGGGCACGCGGCTGCTCGTTGAGGGCACAGACGAGAAGGCGCACGCCTTGACGGCCCAGGTTGCGATGCAGTTGAACAAGCGCGTCGAGGCCCGAGGAATCGATCGAGACCAGTTGGTGGGTTTCGAGAATGACCGCGCGGGTTTCGGCCGGCAGGCTTTCGCCGATCGCCTCCAGCTTCGCAACCGCGCCGAAGAAGAGCGAGCCGTACAGCTTGCAGACCCGGATGCGCGGCGTCGGGCTGGCCAATGGCTCGACACCGAACAAGGTGCTCATCCGGTATATGAAGAAGACGCAGGCCAGGACGAGCCCCACTTCCATCGCAACGGTCAGGTCCACGATCACGGTCAGCAGAAACGTCGCGATCAGCTTCGTGCGGTATTCAAGGCTGAAGCGGCGCAGGCGGGTGAACTCGTGCCACTCGCCCATGTTGAACGCGACGAACAGCAGGATGCCCGCCAGCACAGCGAGCGGTACGTGCGCTGCGAGGGGCGCGGCCACCAGGACGATGATCAGCAGCGTCACCGCATGCACGATGCCGGCGACCGGGCTGGTCGCGCCCGCCCTCACGTTGGTCACCGTGCGGGCGATCGTGCCGGTGGCCGGAATGCCACCGAAGAACGGCACCACGAAATTGGCGATGCCCTGGGCCATCAACTCCTGGTCCGGATCGTGGCGCGGGTAGGGAGTGAGGTTGTCTGCCACGCGCGCGCACAGCAGCGATTCGATCGCGCCGAGCGCCGCAATCGTGATCGTCGGGATGAAGAGCTGCTGGACGCTTTGCCAGGTCGGGTCGGGCCATACCCAGGAGGGCAAGCCCTGCGGAACCGCCCCGAAGCGGGTTCCGATCGTCTCGACCGGCAGCTTGAGCCAGGCTGCCGCCACCGAGAGCGTGACCAGTGCGACGATCGGTCCGGGCATCCGCCCGGCGAGACGGAGTGGACCGATTGCCAGCATGCGGCCGGGCAATGGACCGTCGACGGCGAACAGGCGCGGCCATGCGAACAGCCCCAGAACGCACAGCCCGCCGAGCGCACAGGCGGACGGATTGAAATCGCCGAGATGGCTGGCGAGCGCGTGGACTTGCGCAAAGAAATCGGCCGGGACCTTGCCGACCTGCAGGCCGAGCAGGTCCTTCAACTGAGAGAGCGCGATCAGCACCGCAATGCCGTTCGTGAAGCCGATGACGATCGAGACGGGGATGTAGCGGATCAGCGCGCCGAGGCGCAGCCATCCGAGCAGGAAAAGCAGCACGCCC
>Ga0207645_10002676_pt1 | contig 13883 bp, 8 predicted proteins | sample KBSM53metaG_FD_184331 | JGI IMG/M metagenome (GOLD analysis project Ga0207645, IMG submission 184331) | Miscanthus rhizosphere microbial communities from Kellogg Biological Station, Michigan, USA - KBS M5-3 metaG (SPAdes) (version 2) | ecosystem: Host-associated > Plants > Roots > Rhizosphere >...
CGTGGTGGTCTTCGCGCCGTTGCTGGTGATCAGCGTCTGACCGGTGCCGGCATAGCTGTTGTCGGCCGTTGCTGCCTGGACGTTCTCACGTCCGCCAACGCGAGAGCTCGCGTCGAGGGAAGTCGGCTGATCGGCCTGTGCGGGCACGCCGCTGCCGCCGACATATGCGCCGGTGCTGTTGTTCAGTCCGGCCGTGTTCATGTCACCCGTCGTGTTCTGACTCACGGTCGAGCCGGCCTGCGTGCCGTTGTTCACTGAGCTCTGATCCGACGTCGATTTGCATGCATAGACGCCGAACGTCAGCAGCAGAGCCGCGCAGAGGCACGCGATCAGAGGGCGGCGAGGCACGCGACTGAAGTCTAACAGCGTGTTGTACCATGCACGCCGTTTATGAGGCCCGACTCGATCGCCCACTACAAAATCTCCTCCAAGCTTGGCGAAGGCGCCATGGGAGAGGTCTACCGCGCCACCGACAGCAAGCTCGGTCGCGAGATCGCGATCAAGCTGCTGCCGGAGGAGTTCGCCCGGGATGCGGCGCGCATGGCCCGCTTCTCCCGCGAGGCGCAGGTGCTCGCCTCCCTCAATCACCCGAACGTCGCCGCGATCTACGGCGTCGAAGATCGCGCGCTGATCATGGAGCTGGTCGAGGGGCAGACGCTGGCCGAGCGGATCAAGCAAGGGCCGATCCCGCTCGAAGAAGCGCTCGAGATCGCTCGGCAAATCGCTGACGGCCTCGAGGCCGCGCACGAGAAGGGGATCGTGCATCGCGATCTCAAGCCCGCCAACATCAAGATCACGCCGGGCGGCGTGGTCAAGCTGCTCGACTTCGGCCTGGCCAAGGCCGACGGTCCGTGGGCCACGACAACATCCTCCGACGATGCACCGACCCTGACCGTCGCCTCCACCGGGGCGGGCATGATCCTGGGCACCGCCGCCTACATGGCGCCCGAGCAGGCTCGCGGCCGGATCGTGGACAAGCGCGCCGACGTCTGGGCCTTCGGCGTGATCCTCTACGAGATGCTGACCGGCGAGCAGATGTTCGGGGGCGACACCGTCACCGACGTCCTCGCGTCGGTGGTGCGTCAGGATCCCGATCTCACCCGCGTGCCCGCGAAGGTCCGCCCCCTGCTCGAGCGCTGCCTCGCCAAGGATCCCAAGCGACGGCTGCGCGACGTCGGCGACGCGATGCTGCTGCTCGAGGGCGGCACGCCGGCGACGGCAGCGGCCACATCGTCGAGCCGGACGACAGTGTGGGGGCTGGGCGGCGCCGCTGCCCTGCTCGCGATCGGCCTGGCGGCGGTGTCGTACCTGCACTTCCGCGAGACCCCGCCCACCGCGGACGTGGTGCGATTTCAGATTGCGCTGCCCGACAACGTCAACTTCACGCAGTACGGCGTGTCGGCGGTGTCGCCCGACGGCCGCAAGATCGCCTTCGCCGCGTATGGCGATGACGGCACGCCGCGCGTCTGGATTCGATCGCTCGATTCGCCGGCGGCGGTGCCGCTGACCGAGGCGCGCATCAACCAGCAGCCGGTCGGCTTCTTCTGGTCGCCCGACAGCACGTTCGTCGCCTTTGGCGACTCGAAGACCCTCAAGAAGATCAGTGCGAGCGGCGGCCCGCCGGAGACGCTCGCCGAGATCGCTCCCGTGCTCGGCGGCACCTGGAGCCCGGACGGCACCATCCTGATCGGGACGGTGCGCGGCATCATGAAGGTGCCGGCAGGCGGCGGCACCCTGACGCCGGTCACCAAGCCGGCCAGCGAGCGGGAGGCCCACGCGCATCCGGTCCTTCTCCCGGACGGCCGGCACTTTCTCTACCTGCGTGGTCTGCCGCCCGGCATGCGAACGGTGGTCGTCGGTGACCTCAACGCGGCGCCTGAGGCGCAGAGCACGTCGCCCGTGGTCACCACCGACTACGGTGTCGCGGTGACCCAAGCGAGCGCAGGCGGGCCGCCGCTCGTACTCTTCCTGCGGAACGACACGCTGCTGGCGCAGGCGTTCGACATGGCCGCGCTCGCCTTGACCGGAAGTCCTGTCACGGTGATGGAGCAGGTGGCCGGGATTCCGAACGGCGCCCTCGGCCTGTTCTCGGTCTCGAAGAACGGGACCCTGGTGTATCGGACGGTGACCGGGAGCAATCGCCAGCTCACATGGTTCAACCGGCAGGGCGACATCGTCGGGAGGCCGGGCGAGCGTGCGCCGTACGGCACGATGAAAGTGTCGCCGGACGGAACCAAGGCCGTCGTCGTTCAGAACGATCCACGGCAAGCGGGCAATTCGGACCTGTGGATCGTCGATCTGGCGAGCGGCGCCAGCACGAGATTCACGTTCGACCCCGGCTTCGACGGGCAGCCGGTGTGGTCGCCGGACGGCCGCTTTATTGCGTGGATGGCTCAGCGCAACAACCAGATGGGGCTCTACCGGAAGGCCGCGGACGGCACCGGCACCGACGAACTGCTCGCGGCGCCGAAGGACTTCACCAACCTCACCGACTGGACGCACAACGGCTTCTTGATCTTCACCATCGGCGGTGACGTCCAGGCGCTGCCGGTCACCCCCGATGCGTCAGGCAACCGGACGCCGATCCCCGTCATCCAGTCACCGGCCAACGAACGCGGCGCCTACGTGTCTCCCGACAACCGCTGGATCGCCTACATGTCGAGCGAGACCGGCCGCGACGAAATCTACGTACAGCCGTTTTCCGTCGGCGGCAAGGCGTCGGGGAAATGGATGGTCTCCAGAGGCACGAGGGGAATGGCGCGCTGGCGCGCGGACAGCAAGGAATTGATGTTCGTGAACGGAGACGGTGCGGTGGTCGCCGTCGACGTGGCGGCGGGACCGGCCTTCCAGGCCTCAGCCCCGAAGAAACTCTTTCAGATGCCGCTCGATCTGCTGAGCAACCAGAACGTCGGTACGCTTGCCGACGCGCCCCGCGACATGCAGCGCGTGCTGATGGTCATGCCGGTCCAGGAAAGCGCGCAGCGCGAGCTCGCCGTCGTGCTCAACTGGCAGGCCAGCCTGCGGAAGTAGCGTCAGCGCGCCGCTGCCGTCTTCACCGGGGCGTCGTCGCGCGCGGTCAAGGTCAACGCCATGGTTGCCCAGGCGGTCGCCGCGTGCGAGATCCACTGGTCGTGCTCGTGGGGAAACCCGCTCTCGAAGTACGGCTGGATCTTCATCGCGCGGCTCTTCACGTGCCACGACCCGTCGTCCTGCTGCGTCCGCATGAGGAAGGCGGCGCCACGCTGGAGGGCCGGATCCTCGGCCGGCACGCCAAGCTGCCGAAGCGTGTACAGCACCTGACCGGTCGCATACGCGTCGCTGTCGAGGTGCGGCGTCTGCGCCCATCCTCCGTCGCGACGTTGGAGGACCCGCAGCTGCTGCATCCGCTTCTGCCGCGCGGAGGCGTCGGCGTTCGCCCAGTGCAACCCGAGGAGCTGCATCACCCGATCCTCGGTGCTGACCGGCGCCTGCGCGGCCAGCCACGTGGCAGCGCGCACGACGCGCGACGTGTACTCGCCGGCCCTTGCCGGCGTGGCGTAAACCGTCAGCGCGCGGATGCTCAACGCCGTGCGCGAAAAATTCCCGTCCTGCATCGGTGCGCGCGTGGCGCCGGTGCCCTCCCAATTGCCTTCCGGTCGCTGCTTCGCCGCAAGGTAGCTGGCGAGGACATCAGTGGCGCGGGCCGCCGGTGTACCGGCGGCGGCGAGAAAGAACGACGCGTAGACCAGCGTGTCGGGCAGTCCACCGCCGTCGCGGAGTTGCAGCAGGCCCGGGGCGTTGGCCGTCAGCGTGGTCAGCGCCTGGGTCGCGTCACCGTCCGCCGACACGGTCGTCCAGCCGATCGCGCGGGCGAGGTTGACGGCGACACCGGTGAGCGGCTGTGCATGACACGCGACACACCCGCCGTCCGTGAGCATGCGGCCGCTCGCCGCACCGAGGATCGGCAGGCTCCGCTCCACGGCGGCACGCGCGGTCGGCTCGTGAGCCGCCACTGCACGTACGACCTGCGGGCCACGGATCGTCCCCGTGTCGTGCGCTGCTGTGCGAGGCAACTTCAGTTCCGCGAGGATCTCCGGGTTCTGGAACTTTCTCGCCCAGTCGATCGCGCTCTCGCCGGTCTTCGACTGGAGCGTCGTGCTCGCGCCGGCCTGCAGCAGCATGCGGACGATGCGCGGGTCCGGCCGGTCGGTGCCGATCGCGAACATCAATGCAGTCATGCCGCGGATGTCGAGGGCATCGACGGCGGCGCCCGCGGCGAGGAGCTGGCGCACGGCGTCGGCGTTGAGGCTGAGCACCGCCAGATGCAGTGCGGTCACGTGTCCGAACTGGACCTTTCCGTTCTTGACCGTCCCCGCGGAGTCGACCGACACGGCGTCCACGTTCGAGCGCCGCGCCAGAAGCGTCTTGACGAGCGCGGGATTTCCATTGGCCGCGGCGCCCTGGAGCGCGGTCCCGATGGGCCCCCTGGAGACGGCACTCGCGTCGGCGCCGTGCGCGAGCAGCAGGTTGACCACGTCCGCGTCGTTCACCGAGGCCGCGGCAATGAGGGAAGTGACCCCGATACTATCGGCGGCCTCGAGACTGGCGCCTTTCGCGAGCAGCTGGCGGACGACGTCCACGGAACCCTGCCCCGAGGCCGCCACGATGAGCGGCGTCCGGCCCATCTGACTCACGGCGTTGACGTCGGCCCCGGCATCGAGCAGCCAGCGCGTCTTGGTGGCATCCATCGTCGCCAGGTGCAGGGCGGTGACGCCGCCGTTGCCGACGGCACGGACGTCGGCTTTGTTGTCGAGCAGGATGCGAACGCTCTCGCGGCTGCCGAACGCCGCCGCGAGCATCAGCGGTGTCTGCCCCTGCGCGTCTTTCGTCTCGACGCCTCGATCGCGCACCAGCGCGCGAAGCGTGGCGAGGTCGTTCTCACGAATGGCGCGATAGAAGCGATCGTCGGCTGCCGGGGTCTGTGCGGATGCAGCCACGCTGAGGAGCAGCATGGCCACGGCTGGGATGACGCGCATGTGCCGCCTCGCTGGTTGAAGGTGCACACATACTAACGTCCGCGGCGGCACTATCGAACAGCCGTCTGGAACCGTGCGTCCCAGGGTGCCCAGGCGGAACCCGCCCCCTTGGGCTAGAAGCGATAGCGGATGCCGACGATGAACGGCATCGTCCAGCGCGCGCTCTTGTCGTTGATATTGTCGAGCCCGGTGCCGGCGAGGTCGTCGATCTCGGCCATGCCGCCGACGTAGCGCAGGCCCAGCTGCCCGAAATACCCGATCTTCTTGCCGGACTGGACGTCGAGGCCGACGTTGACCCCGAAGGTGAACGCCGCGGTCTGGTCGTAGAAGTCGTTGGCGTCGGTAACCAGGCCGGCGCCCGGTGCCACCAGGGTCACGTCGGTCTTGTCCACGAAAGAAATGCCGAGCGTGCCTTCGCCGTACGCGCGCAGCTTCGGCTTCAAAGTCGCGTAGCGCCGCAGGCCGAAGTCGATGCCGAATGTCTGATAGTCCGTGTACTGGCCGTACAGATTCGACGCCCCGTAGTCGCCCATCGGGACGATGAAGTCGGCGTCGAGCGACTGGAACGTGAAGGTGACCCGCGCCTCGGTGTCGGGCTTGAACAGGTAGCCGCCACCGAATCGCAGATGGAGTCCGGCGCCGTAGACGTCGTTGTAGGTGTTGCGGGTGATGACAACCACCTGGTTGTTGATCTCCCCGACCCCGCTCGCGTTGATGTTGCCGGTGATGCCGTTGTCCCAGCCCATGCCAAACTCCGCGCTCCATCGGGACTCCGGCTCGGCGGTCTGTGCGCGTGCCGTTGCGGCGGCGCCGAGACAGATGGTGATGATGGCTGCAACCGCGGCGCGTTTCACAGTGGTCGGTGTCATGGCGGGCTCCCTGAGACGAGACGATTGCACCGCGCGTGCCACGGCCGTGCGCTGTGGATGTTTCGCCGCTGAAACCGCGGAAAATGCGACTAGACGCCAGCGCCGTTCGCCCGACGTCGCTGGCTCGGTGTCACAACATGTCGTGACGGCCGGCGGTGTGCGGGAATCGTCAGACGCGTTATCCTCACCGTCGGATGAGCTTCCTCGACAACGTCTGGCAGGATCTGCGGCACGGTGCGCGGCTGCTGATCAAGCACCCCGGATTCACGGCCATCGCCGTGCTGTCGATCGCGTTCGGCACCGGAGCGAACGTGGCGATGTTCAGCACCACCGATGCCCTGCTCCTGCGGCCGCTGCCGATCCGCCACGCCGAGGGGCTGTTCACCGTCGGCATGGCGGTCACGCTTGGCCCGCTCGCCGACACGCAGATGTCGTACGCGGACTTCGACGACGTTCGCCGAAGAAGCGGCACGATGCGATCGTGGGTCGCGTACGACACGCAGAAATCCGCGGTGGCGCTGACGCCCGAGTCGCAGCGCGTGCGCCTCGTGACGGCCGTCAGCGGCAACTTCTTCGACGAGCTCGGCGTGCCTCTTCTTCTCGGGCGTGGCTTTACGCCCGAAGAAGATCGCGTGCCCGGCCGCGACGCCGTCACCGTCTTGAGCTATGGGCTCTGGCAACGCCTGTTCAACGGCGACCCCAACGTCGTAGGCCGGCAGGTCTCGATCGGCAACCACTGGTTCACCGTGGTCGGCGTCACCGACAAGTCCTACACCGGGATGTACGCCCGCGATATCCCGGACGAGTCGTTCGTCCCGCTGGCGATGGAGCGCGAGGTGTTCCGCATCGCGGGACGGGATCCGCGCACCGATCGCAACCTGCGGTCGGCGACGGTGAAAGCCAGACTGCGGCCAGACGTGTCGCTCGATGAAGCACGGGCGGAGATGCGCATCATCGCGGGCGAGCTGGCGCGGACGTACCCCGAGACCAACCGGGAGAGGGACATCATCGTCCAGACCGAGTTCCAGGCGCGCGTCAGCAGCGGAGAACTCGAAGCCGGCGTGCTCCTGATCCTCGACATCCTGGCGGTCGCCGTGCTGTGCGTCGCGTGCGCGAACGTCGCCGGCCTGTTGACCAGCCGTGCGCCGCTGCGACAGCGGGAACTCGCCGTGCGGCTCGCGGTCGGCGCGGGGCGTGGACGCCTGGTCACCCAGCTCCTCACCGAGAGTCTGCTGCTGGCGATTCTCGGCGGACTCGGTGGCATTGCCGTGGGCGAAGCGGGCATCCAGGTGCTGCGCGGGATCGACTTTCCAACCGACCTGATCGGCCCTCCCGCCTTCGTCATGGACAACCGGGCGCTCGGCTTCAGCGTCGCCGTGGCGGTCCTCAGCGCGCTGATGTTCGGCCTGGGTCCGGCGTTGAGCACCACTCGCATCGACCTGTCGAACTCGATGCGCGGTACGGAAGCCGCGAGGCGCCGGCGGTGGACGCCCGGCGGACGGAGCACCCTCACGGCGCTGCAGGTCGCGCTGTCGCTGATGATGCTGGCGATCGCGGCCCTCACCTTTCAGACGTTCGCGGAGACGTTCGGCCGCGGGCCGGGCTTCCGGACGGCGAACATGGCCAAGATCAGCGTCGACGCCGCGCAGCTTGGCTACGAGGGCCCACGCGCGACGGAGTTCTTCGACCGGATCGTGACGGCCACCCGTCAGCTGCCCGGCGTCAGGTCGGCTGCCATTACGTCGGCGATGCCGCTCTTCGGGCTCGAGCTGATGCCGGTCGTCTTCGATGCCGCGAAGACGGCGGGTGCCGCCGAGGGCCAAACCCTGTTCGCCAACGTCGTGAGCGAAGACTATTTCGAGACGATGGGGATCGGCGTGGTGGAGGGGCGGGCCTTCCAGGCCACGGATACGTCCGACGCGCCGGAGGTCATCATCGTCAACGACAAACTGGCGCGGCACTTCTGGCCGGGACGGAGCGCGGTGGGCCAGCACGTCAGGCTGCGCGACAACGGCGGGCCGATCGCAGAGGTCGTCGGTGTCGTCCGGACGACGATGTACTTTTATCCGAGCGAAAAGCCGCAGGACATGCTGTACCTGAGTTTCCGTCAGCATGCGCGAGGCGACATGGTGGTGCTCGCGCACACCGCCGCGGCGTCGTCCGCGCCGCTGGGCGGGATGCGCCGCATCATCCGCGGTCTCGATGCCGCCGTGCCGGCATACGACGGCCAAACGATCGAAGGGTTCTATCGTGCGCGGGCCACCGGGTTCGGCGACGTCATCATGACGCTGGTCGGCGCCATCGGTCTGATGGGCCTGACGATCACGCTCGTGGGGCTGTACGGCCTGGTGTCGTACGCCGTCAACCGGCGGACGCGCGAGATCGGTATCCGGATCGCCATCGGCGCGACCTACGGCCGCGTGCTCAGGATGCTGCTGCGTCAGGGGCTCACGCCGGCGTGGGTGGGCATCGTGGCTGGCGTGCTCCTGAGCATCGTCACCGTGCGGCTGATGGTCACCATGGTCGAGACGACGGCGACACTGCGTCCGGTCATCATGCTGATCCTCGTGCCGGTGCTCGTGATGGTGACGCTATTGGCGGCGTTCGTGCCCGCGCGCCGCGCCGCGAAGACCGATCCGACCGTCGCCCTGCGCTACGAGTAGGCGCCGCGCGACTTCCAATCAGGTAGGACGCGCCGCGCGAATTCATTTCAGTCGCCTGTCTTCATCACATCGATCTCGCTCTTCATCACGCCATTCGTCACATCGAACTCGCTGACCAGCTGAGCCGCGCGATCGCGGAGGCGGGTCCTGCTTTTGCACGAGCACACGACGTGTGCTTCTCCGCACGCAACAGCCTCCCCCGGCTTGGCCAGCCTTTTTCAGTGAGGGCCCACGAAGGAGAGACCGCAGCGTGTTGTTGTCGACTCAAGACGTTTTTCCAGAATCACCGACTCTTACGCAAACCGCATTTCTCCGATTGCTCGAATGGCTCGATGACGGGATCGATTCGCATGGGGAGAAGTACCTCGAGATGCGACGCCGGCTGGTCGCGTATTTCGATCGGCGGGATCGCCTGGCGGCGGATGAACTGGCCGACGAGACGCTCAATCGCGTCGGCCGAACGCTCGAGCGCACCGGCGCGGTGGCCATCAACCCGCCGGCACGGTACTGCTACGTCATAGCGAGATTCGTCCTGCTCGAGGATATCCGGCGCGAGCGCCGGCATGTCGGCCTCGACGAGCCACGCGTCCAGCCTGCCTTGCAGACATCCGTCGCCGCCGTCGTCGAAGATGACGAAGGGTTCGCGATCCGCGAAGAGCGGCTCGAGCGGCTCGAGTGCTGCCTGCGATCGCTGCGGCCGGATCAGCGCGAGCTGATCATCGAGTACTACCGCGAGGCGCGCCGGGAGCGAATCGAGCGGCGGCGCGAACTGGCCAAGCGCCTCGGCATCACCACGAACGCGCTCAGCATCCGCGTCTGTCGCATCCGCGACGCGCTCATGACGTGCCTGGACAGTGAAAGACTTCGCGCCGGTTCTTCCTATGGGAGAGGACTCGCCTCCCCTCATCGCTCAGAACACATAGGAGGACGGTTGTGACGCAGCTGTTAGATCTCGGCCCCGCCGCGGGTGTTCGCCCCGGCCACGGCACCGCAGGCCGCCACCCGACACGGGAATCACTCGACGCGCGGTCTCCAGGCATGTTCGGACGAATGTTCCCGAGGCTCGCGCCGCTCTCGGTCGACGACGGACCCCTGCGAGATCTCGCCAACGCCATGAAGGACATCGACCCCGGCAGCGCCGAGGGAAACAACACCGACGTTCCCGCGGGCTTCACCTATCTCGGTCAATTCGTCGATCACGACATAACCCTCGATCTGACCGCTCTTGGCGACAAGGAGTCGGATCCCGCAGCCGTCGAGAACTTCCGCACGCCGGCGCTCGATCTCGATTCGATCTACGGGCTGGGCCCGGACGGCAGCCGGAATCTCTTCGCCCGCAATCCCGGCGATGCCGATGGCAAGACACCGGGCCCGAAGCTGCTCGTCGGCAAGAACATCAACGTGGCGGCGGGCGGCGTGACCGGCGACCACCGCAACGACCTGCCGCGATCTCCCGAAGGCTTCGCGTTGGCTGGCGATCATCGCAACGACGAGAATCTCATCGTGGCGCAGACGCACGTGGCGCTGCTCAAATTCCACAACAAGGTCTGCGATCAGCTGGCGGCGAATCTTCCGGCCGAGGCCGTCTTCGCGCAGGCGCGCCGGATTGCGACCTGGCACTATCAATGGCTGGTGCTGCACGACTGGGTCGAGCGGATCACCGAAAGAGGGATCATCGCGAAGCTTCTCCACGACGGACGCCGGTTCTTCCGCTTCGAGCGGCGGCCGTTCATGCCGGTCGAGTTCTCCGCTGCCGCCTATCGCCTCGGGCACAGCATGGTGCGCGAGACCTACAGCCACAACCGCATCTTCACGGCCGGTGGTCTGGCGCCGGCGACGCTGGCGCTGTTGTTCCGATTCACCGGGCTGTCGGGGGGGATCGTCGGAGACCTCGCGCCCAATCCGCCGACGGCGCCGACGCCGGTGCAGGTGCTGCCGAGCAACTGGATCATCGACTGGCGGCGCTTCCATCAGGTGGCTGCGGCCAATCCTTCTGACGTGCCCTTGAACCTCTCACGCCGAATCGATCCGTTCGTCGTCCCGACCCTGCATACGCTGCCAGGCGATGGCGGAAGCCTGCCGTTCCGCAACCTGAGACGAGGGGTGATGCTCGGCCTGCCGTCCGGGCAGGACGTCGCCCGCGCGATGAGCATCCGCCACCCGCTGACGCCCGACGAGATCGCGACCGGGCCGGACGGCGCGGTCGCCAAGGCACACCGTCTCCACATCCACACGCCGCTCTGGTACTACATCCTCAAGGAGGCCGAGCAGCGCGGCCAGGGCACGCGGCTCGGTCCGGTCGGAGCCACGATCGTCTCCGAGGTGTTCGTCGGACTGGTTCAAGGCGATCCCATGTCGTTCTTGTCGGTGAAGGGCCGGCCGTGGAGGCCGGAGTTGCCGTCGGCGACGCCGGGCGACTTCACCTTTGCCGACCTGCTTCGCTTCGTCGGAGACATCAGCCCGATCGACGGCATCACGACCGTGTAGCCGGCGCTCGACTCAACTCTTCGCCGCAAGAAGGTTCGAGCGCAGCCGCCGCACCTCGTCCATCGACAGCACCAGGCCGCGATGACCCGGAGCCATGAGGTCGGACCCGATCAGGTCCGCCCTCATGAGCCCGGCTGTCGAATGACTCTTGGAGCGCAGAAGGAAGTGTCCGACTTCGTGCGCCAGCGCGCGTCCCAGAACTCGCGCCAGAACGCGGTCGGCGGGAGCCGCCGGCCACGTGTTCTCGCGGCGGCTGGATGCCACGGCGGCAATGAGCGCGGAGGCGGCTTCCGGATACAGCTTGATCACCGGCGTGGGCGTGCCGCCACTGAAGTCGATCGAGCCGAGCGTTCCGGTCTCCTTCCGCCGGTTCACCGGCGCGAGGGTGACCACCAGGCTGACGGCGCGATCGGGCGCACCATCGTTCGCGCCCGACATCCGGATGTCCACGTCGTATGCGGCCCAGATGTCAGCCGCCTCCGCGATCGCGGCGGCCACCAGTGCCGGCGGCTCGGGCACGCCCTGTACGGTGACGTCAACGCGAACGTGTTGCGGCGGCGCCAGCAGACCTGGCAGGCAGAGAAGCAGCGCGGGAGCGATGAACCACACACTCCATAAGGCAGATGCGGCGATTCCCTTTCAGTCTGATTCCTACTTGCCGTCGACGGTATAGGCCAGCAGCGCGTTGCCCGGCATGCCGTTCTGCACGTAGCCGGAGTTGATGATGACCATGCCGCCGCTGATCGCCGGACCGGCCACGTTCAACGATCCGCCTCGTGCTGGCACGCCGTTGGTGGTCTGGTAGGTGTGCGCCGTATCGACGTCCCAGACGATCGATCCGTTGGTTGTGGAGTACGCGCGCAGGTGGCCGTCGATCGCGCCCGAGAACACCACGCCCGGAATCATGCTCACCGCGGCCGATTGCGCCGGGCTGCATCGATCGCGATTCTTGCAGGCGCGCGGCGCCGGAGTCTCCCACACGCGCTTGCCCGTCGCGAGATTCATGGCGAACATGCCGCCGCCGGCTTCCGGATCGGGAATCGTCGCCTGGCTGTTGGGCACCGGGAATCGCGCCAGGTCTGACAGCGCGACGTAGACATTGGAGCCGTCGGAGGCCGAACCCCACTGCACGCCGCCGTTGATGCCGCCCTTGCCCACGCGCTCCTGCCAGAGGACCTCGCCGCCGCGATCGGGATCGAGGGCGTGCACGACGCCCGACTTCTGACCGGCGACGATCGCGCGCCGGCCGTTGGCCAGCGAGACGAGGATCGGCGGCGAGGCGAAATCGAAGTCCGGCGCGTCCTTGTTGGTGCAGTTGGTCTGATCCGTCAGGCGGCAGGCGGTGTTCCAGTCGTCCGACGCGGTCGCCTGGCGCGACCACAGGATTTTTCCGGAGGCCATGTCGAACGCCACGAACGCATCGCTGCGATCGGTCGCCGGCCCGCTGTAGTTGTTGCCGGTCGTGGCGTAGACCGCGTTGCGTTGCGCGTCGATCGCCGGGCTCGACCAGATCGGCGCACCCGAGGGGCCCCACTGCTGCGTCCCGATCCGGTTCTTCGCGCGCTTCTGCGGTTCCTCGATCGTGTAGGTCTTCCAGACGCGCGCACCGTTCGCGGCGTCGAGGGCCACGAGACTGCCCCGGAAGGTGCAGCACTCGTACTCCGCGACGGCGCCGGCAGTCTCCTCGCCGGAGGCGACGCCGACATACAGGCGGCCGTTGTGATACGTCGGCGACGCGGTGACGCGGGCCAGCGGATGGTCGTCGACGTGGCTCTTCCAGATCAGCGCCCCGGTGTTCGCGTCGAGGGCGTAGATGTTGGCGGCGCGATCGCCGACGAACGCCACGTAGCGCCCCCCGGACTCGAGCCGCGCGATGGTGATCGCGGCGCGGACCGCGGCCTCCGCGGCGAACGTCCAGTAGACGCAGCCGGTGGCGGCGCTCAGGGCGTACACCGTGCCGCTTTGCGTGCCGACGAAGACGCGGCCGCCGGCGATCGATGGCTGCCCGTCGGCGCTCAGTTCGCCGGGGAATCCGAATGCCCATTTCAATTTGAGCTTCGGCACGTCGCCGGCAGCCAGGCCGGCCATCTTGCCATCCTGATATCGGGTGTTCTGCGTGTTCGCGCCCCAGCCGTTCCAGGCCGGCCCCGTCAGTGGGTTCGCGAACTCGGCGGAACCCGCGCGGCACATCGCCTGCGGGGAAGGCTTCGTGCTGAACGCGGCCGAGAACGCCTTTCCCGTCACGAACTCGGCGATCGCGCGGCGCTCGAGGCCGGTGCGGCCGCTGGCCATCGACAGCATCGGCCCGCTCTCCATCGCCGTCAGCACGCGCTCCGGCGTCATCGCCTGGAGCACGTCGCGCGTCGGCGCGCGACCGGCGCCGGTGTCGTGACACGAGGCGCACAGCTGCTTGTACATCGTGGGGCCATCATCGGCGCCTGCAGGGACGGCGATGGCCAGGAGGAGAAAGGCGAGAATCGACGAAGGCGGGGTGGTTCGCATCTGTTCCGCTCCGATGTCCAGCCTTTGCTGTTGGGACGATACCTTAGGCGCGGGGGACGGAGCGGCGCAAGCGGTTTTTGTTTGGACAGGCTGTCGTTTCTCACCCCTGGAAACTCAGGGAGGCGCCATACTGGCGATATGTCGAGACTCGACCCCGGTCCCCGTGTTTGATCTGGTGAGCGTTCTGTGGGCGGTGATCGGCGCGGTCTGCGTGGCCGCGGGCGTCGCCCTGCTGCTGGTCAAGCCGTCGCGGTATTGACTCACTGACCTCGGCAAAAGGTAGCGACGTGTTTCAGATCTGAAACAGATCGCTACCTTTTGGCGGACGTACTCGAGCGAGGGGAACC
>Ga0207645_10002677_pt1 | contig 13882 bp, 14 predicted proteins | sample KBSM53metaG_FD_184331 | JGI IMG/M metagenome (GOLD analysis project Ga0207645, IMG submission 184331) | Miscanthus rhizosphere microbial communities from Kellogg Biological Station, Michigan, USA - KBS M5-3 metaG (SPAdes) (version 2) | ecosystem: Host-associated > Plants > Roots > Rhizosphere >...
GCGACGGGCTCGCGAGCGTCGGCTTCGTCGAAGGGCGCAACGTTGAAGGCATAGGTGTCGGGCGAGACCGGGTTCAGGAAGCCGATCACCGGCAGGGTGCCCTGCGCGCGCGCGTGCCGACTCAGCAGAGGCAGTGCCCCGGCCCACGTCAGCCATTCGCGGCGTCTCATCGGGCCGGAACATTCATCCAGGTCGCACGCGCCGCGTGAGGCAGCGATCAGGGGTAGCGCGCGAACACCGTCGACTGGCCATTCGGGGCGATCAGCAGGACCTGATACGGGTCTTGCCGCGGGCCGACTTCCATGCCGGGCGAGCCGACCGGCATGCCGGGGACCGCGAGGCCGATGGCCGCCGGCTTCGTTGCCAGCAGCCGCCTGACGTCGCGCGCCGGCACGTGCCCTTCGAGCACGTAGCCTTCGACGCTGGCCGTGTGGCAGCTGCCGAACGCGTCGGGCATGCCGAGCCGCTTGCGGGCCGCAGTCGTGTCGTCGACGTCGGTCACCTTGACCGCAAAGCCGGCGCCGCGCAGGTGCTCGACCCAGCCGCCGCAGCAGCCGCAGCTCGGACTCTTGAACACCTCGACCGCGGTCGACTTGGCTTGCGCGACGCCGACCAGCGCCGACGCGCTCGTCACCAACAGGAGAAAGCTTCTGCGTTTCATGGACGATCCTCTGGTGCCTGGCGTCGTTGTACACGACAACGCGCGCCGCGGGCGTTCTGGTGTGCCCGCAGCGAGCGGACAATGCGACGACCCGGGCAGCGGCCCGCAAGGAACCGTCATGAGTCCTCTGGTCCCGATCACCGAGCTGCTGGCCCGGCGTCAACGCAACGGCGACGTGGTCGCCTTCTCGATCAGCGACGACTGGAAGCAGGGCCGTACCACGTTCGGCGGGCTGGTCGGCGCGCTCGCCGTCGCGGCGATGCGGGACGTGACCGGCGCCGACTGGCCGCTGCGCGCGCTGCAGGCGAGCTTCATCGGACCAGTCGCCGACGAGCTGGAGGTGGCGGTGCACCTGCTTCGCCAGGGTCGACACGTGCGCCAGGTCCAGGCCACGCTGTCGACCCGCGGCCAGATCGCGGCGGTGCTGCTCGGCGTGTTCGGCGAGGCCCGAAGCTCGACGTTGCCGCCGCTGCTGGCCGCGCGTCCGCCGGTCGAGCGCGCGCCCGCCGCGACGCCGGAACTGCCGTTCGTCGAAGGCGTCGCGCCGAACTTCATCGTCCACTTCGACCCGCGCTGGGCCGAGGGCGACCTGCCGTACTCGAACGGCACGGCGTGGCATTCGCGCATTCACGTGCGGATGCGCGATGCGGCGGCCGATGCCGAGCTGACATCGGTGCTGCTCGCCGACATGCCGCCGAGCCCCGCGGTCGGCCGGCTCAAGCGGCCGGTCCCGTTCAGCTCGGTGTCGTGGGAGATCGAGCTCATTCCCGCCGCGACGCCGTACGACCCGATGGGGTGGTGGCGCGCCGACACCGACGTGATCGCGGCGAGCGACGGCTACGTCAACCAGCGCACCAGCCTGTGGGCGCCCGACGGCACGCTCGCCGCGCTCGGCTATCAGGTCGCCGCGGTGTACGGCTGATCGAGAGCCGGCGATTCGCGTGGCGGCCGTGCGATCGCTGCCGCACCGCGCTCAGCCGGCATCGTCGCGACGGACCGCCAGCACGCTGACGATCGCGCGCGTCAGCTCGGCGCGCGTGAAGGGCTTACGCAGCAGCTCCCAGTCGGGCGGCGACTCGCGGTCGGCTTCGAGCAGCTCGGCCGAGTAGCCCGACATCAGCAGGATCGGCAGGTCCGGAAAGCGACGTTGCGCTTCGACGGCGAGCTGCGTGCCCCGCATCCCGGCGCCGAGTGCGATGTCGGTCAGCAGCAGTTCGAACGACGCGCCCGGCTCGAGCAGCAGCAAGGCCTGCTCGGCGCTGGCCGCCTTGGTCGCCAAGCAGCCGAGCGCGTCGAGGAAGGCCTGCACGACCTGGCCGACCTCGGCATCGTCCTCGACGACGAGCACCTTGAGGCCGTGCGGCACGCGCCCGCCGGCGTGGTCCTCTTCGACGGCTGCATCGCGTTCCAGCGGACGCGGGATGAAGAGGCTGACGGTGGTGCCGAGTCCCGGCGTGGTGTCGATGGCGACGGCGCCGCGCGACTGCTTGACGAACCCGTAGACGGTGCTGAGGCCGAGCCCGGTCCCGCGACCTGCCGGCTTGGTCGTGAAGAACGGCTCGAACGCACGGTCCTTCACGCCGTCCGCCATCCCGGTGCCGGTGTCGGAGACCGACAGCGCGACGAAGCCGTCCGGCGGCGGGCCCGGTTCGTCGGGAGCCTCTTCGTGGACGGCCTGCGGCAGCGCCTCGCAGCGGGCGGCCGCGAAGCGCAGGGTGCCGCCTTCGGGCATCGCGTCGCGCGCGTTGATCGCGATGTTCAGCAGCGCCGACTCGAGCTGCCCCGGATCGGCCACGACCGGTGGGCAGTCGGCCGGCACATCGACCTCGATGCGGATGCGCTGGTCGAGCGTGCGCTGGAGCATGTCGGCCAGCGAGGTCAGCATCAGTCCGACGTCGACCGCGCGCGGGACGAGCATCTGCCGCCGCGAGAAGGCCAGCAGCTTGCCGGTCAGCTCGGCCCCGCGCCGGGTCGCCCGCGCCGCCGCCGCGACGAGCTGCTGGCCGTAGGCCTCGCCGGTCAGCGCGGGCAGGTCCTCGAGCACCTGCAGGTTGCCCTGGATCACGGTCAGCAGGTTGTTGAAGTCGTGGGCGATCCCGCCGGTCAGCTGGCCGACGCTCTCGAGCCGTTGCGCATGGTTGAGCGCCTCCTCCGATTGCGAGCGCTGCAGGCTGCTCGCGAGCAGGTTGGCGAGCGATTCGACAAAGCGCAGCTCTTCGTCGCCGAAGCTGCGCGGCTCGCGCGTGCGGACCGCGAGCGCGCCGATCACGCGGCCGCGGTCCGAGATCGGCACCGTCAGGCCGCTGCGCAGGTCGGCGCTCACGAAGTTCGCCGGCACGACGAAGCGCTGCTCGCGGCGATAGTCGTCGACGATCACCGGACGACCCTGCGAGATCACATAGCCGAGCGAGGTCGACAGCTCGTTCGGAATCAGCGCGCCGATGCCTTCCTCCGGCAGCAGCCCGACGCCGCCGCGGACCCGGAATTCGAGCCGATTCGGTTCGAGCAGGTAGACCACCGCGAGCTCGAGCTGGAGCGCCTGCGCCGCGATCTCGGGCACGTGCTGCAGCAGCACCTGCGCATCGCGCGCGTCGACCGCGAGCCGGCCGACATGGGCCAGCTGCTCGCTGTAGCGGGCCCGTTGCAGCGCCTGCTGCATCCTCGGATAGGCCCCGATGTCGCGGATCGCCGCGACGACGAGCGGCAGGCCGTGGTCCTGCAGCGGGCTGAGCGCGATCTCGACCATCACCTCGGAGCCGTCGCGGCGCTTCGCGACCAAGTCCATCTGGGTCCCCATCGGCCGCGGCCTCGGGCTGCGCATGTAGACATCGCGGTAGGCGCCGTGGCGCGGCCGGATCGCATCAGGCACCAGGGCATCGACGCCGAGGCCGACCAGTTCGCCGTTCGCATAGCCGAGCAGCTTCGCGGCAGCCGGATTGGCGAGCACGATCGTGCCGTGCGCATCGGCGACGATCAGCGCGTCGGGATACGCCGCGAACAGGGTCCGGAAGACGGTCCGCTCGTCGATGCCGTCGTGGCTCGCGGAGCGTTCGGGCGTCGACGAGAGGGTCACGCGCTCAGCCGGTCGTCACCGGCGGCACCAGGATGTAGCCGGCGCCGCGCACCGACTTGATCAGCTGCGGGTCGTCGGCATCGCGCTCGAGCTTCTTGCGCAGCCGCCCGATCTGCACGTCGATCGTGCGGTCGAACGGCCCGGCCTCGCGGCCGCGGGTCTGCTCGAGCAGGAAGTCGCGCGAGAGCACGCGCCCGGGATGGCGCACGAACGTGCACAGCAGGTCGAACTCGCCGCTGGTCAGTGCGACTTCGCGGCCCTGCGCATCGCACAGGCTGCGCGCCGCGACGTCGAGGCTCCACTCGGCGAAGCGCAGCTTCTCGCGCGCCGGCGCGGCAGCGGCGGACGGCGCGCTGTCGGTCGGCGTCAGGCGACGCAGCACCGCCTTGATGCGGGCCAGCAGCTCACGCAGCTCGAACGGCTTCGTCACGTAGTCGTCGGCGCCGACCTCGAGCCCGACGATCTTGTCGATCGAGTCGCCACGGCCGCTGACGATGACCAGACCGCACTGCCAGTGCTCGCGCAGCTGGCGCGCGATCGCGAAGCCGTCCTCGCCCGGCAGGCCGAGGTCGAGCAGCACGAGCGCCGGCGCATCGGCCGGCATCAGGTCGAGGAGGGCGCGCCCGCTGTGCAGCTCGGTGACCCGGAAGCCCTGGCTGCCGAGATAGCCCGCGAGCAGGCGCGTGATGTCGGTTTCGTCGTCGACGACGGCGATGTGCACGGTCGGTTCCATCGAGTGGCACCGAGAAGCTTACACACAGTGGCGAGCGGCCCGCGCGCAACTCTCGTTCGCGGCCGCCGCGGGCGCTCGTCATGCGACCCGCGTTCGTTCAGTGGGCCATCAGCACCGGCGCGACCATCGTTCGCAGCGCCGTGCGGGTCGCGCCGCCGAGCAGGCGTTCGGCGACGCGCGCATGGCCATAGCAGCCCATCACAATCAGGTCGATCGCCAGCTCCGCGGCGATCGCCATCAGCTCGTCGCCGATCCGCCCGCGCCCATCGCGTCGCTGCGCGACGCTCCGGATGCCGTGCGCGGCCAACGCCTCCTCGACGCCGAGCCGAGTGAACGGCGCGACCGACGGGCTCGGCGACCACGTGACCGCGTGCACTTCATCGGCCTGCTGCAGCAGCGGCATCGCACCGGCGACGGCACGCGCCGCCGGTGCCGAGCCGTCCCACGCGATCAGGATCCGGCGTCCGATGGTGTCGCTGCGGAGCGTGTGCGGGATCACCAGCGTGGGCCGGCCGCCGTCGACGATGACCGTCTCGACGAAGCCGGCGGGCGGCCCGCCGTCGTCTGCATCGTGCGGGCGTTGCTGGCCGAGCACGACCAGGTCCGCGAACGCGGCTTCGAGGGCGAAGCCGCGCGCCAGCGAATCGCCGGCGGCCTCGTACCACGCGATGTCGGGCCCGTCCGACGCAACGCAGCGCTGCAGGTCGTCGCGGGCCTGGTCGCGCCAGACCGAGCGGCGCTGCGCGGCCGCCTGGTCCAGCGCGGCCCCGGCCGAATAGGAAAACGAAGCGCCGCCCTCGATCGGTCCGGTTCCGAACAAGGCCCGGACGCTCGCGCCGTGGCGCTCGGCGAGCTCGCACGTCATCTGCAGGCGGGCGACGCTCGCGGCGGTCGCGTCGACGTGCAGCAGGATCGTCCTGATCCCCGACATCGACCGGCGCGTCAGCGAATCAGCAGCACCGGCGTCGGGCACTTCGCCAGCACCCGCGTCACGACCGAGCCGAGCACCAGGTTGGCGAGTTCGCCATGACCGTGCGAACCCATCACCAGCAGGTCGAACTTGCCGTCGGTGGCCAGCTTCGCGATCGATTCGGCGGCATGGCCGACGGTGTGGACGTAGGTCGCCTGGATGCCTTGCTGCTCGAAGAAAGTCCGCACCGGCCTGAACACCGCCTCGGCGTCGTCCTCGTAGAACTTGCGGACGACATCGGTGCCGACGAACGCGGCGGCGCGATGCGGCACCGCGAGCACCGAGTGAACCACCGTGTAGTCGTGCTTCGGCCCGAGCAGGTCGTCGTGCGCGGCCAGATAGGCGAGCATGCGCTTCGTGTAGGGGCTGCCGTCGACGGCGACCAGGATCTTCATCGGTGTCTCCTTTGTCGGCGCAGTATCGGCGCGGCACGCCATCCTGGCTTGTTCTGGATCAAGCCGGCCGACGCCGGCCACCGGATGATGCGGCGTCCGCATTCGCTCGGCGCGTCCGCACCCGCCCGCCATGATTCCACGTCGCATCGTCCTGTTGCAAGGTCACCCAGACCCCGAGGCCCATCATTTCGGCCACGCGCTGGCCGGCCGCTATGCAGGCGGCGCGCGCGCGGCCGGCCTCGAGGTCCGGAGCGTGCAGGTCGCCCGGCTCGACTTCCCGCTGCTGCGGACCAAGAAGGATTGGGAATCCGAGCCGGTTCCGCCGGCGCTCGTCGAGGCGCAGCGGGCGATCGAATGGGCCCAGCACATCGTCGTCTTCTTTCCGCTCTGGCTCGGCGACATGCCGGCGCTGCTGAAGGGCTTTCTGGAGCAGATCGCACGTCCCGGTTTCGCGTTCGCGGCGGCGAGCGCGGGCGGCATGGGCCAGAAACTTCTCGGCGGCCGCTCGGCACGCGTCGTCGTGACGATGGGAATGCCGGCGCTGGTCTACCGCTGGTACTTCCAGGCGCACAGCGTCCGCTCGCTCGAACGCAACATCCTCGGCTTCGTCGGCATCGGGCCGGTCCATCGCACGTTGATCGGCATGGTCGAGGGCATGACCGACCGGCGTCGGGCGCGCTGGCTTGAAAGCCTGCACGACCTCGGCGCCCAAGGCGCCTAGCGGCATGTCGGTCGAGCTCGCGCTTCCGGCCTTGCCGGGTTCGACAGCGTCGTCGCCGGCGCGCGACGCGACGACGCTCGACGATCCGGTCGCCCAGGCCGCCTTCACGACCTGGGACTTCGCGCCGGACGGCCGGCGCATCGCGCGTTCGCACCTGCGCCTCGGCGGGCTGTGGTGCGCGGCCTGTGCGGGCATCGTCGAGCGCACGCTGCTGAGCGACCGGGGCGTCGTCGAGGCATCGGTCAACTACGGCACCCGGCGCGCAGCGATCGCCTGGGATCCGGCGTCGACGCGGCTCTCCGACCTGCTGAGCGCTTTGCGCCGCGCCGGCTACGACGGCTCGCCCGATGTGGCCGCGTCCGCCCGGACGCTGCGCCAAGTCGAGCAGCGCGCCGCGCTGTGGCGCCTCTTCGTTGCGGCCTTCTGCATGATGCAGGTGATGATGTTCGCGGCGCCGGCCTACTTCGCGGGCAGCGAAGGGATCGCCCCCGACCTGCAGCGCCTGCTGCTGTGGGCGAGCTGGCTGCTCAGCATTCCGGTCGTGCTGTTCGCGGCCGCCCCGATGTTCCGCGAGGCCTGGGCCGCTCTGCGCGCGCGCCGGATCGGCATGGACCTGCCGGTCGCGGTCGGCATCGCGGTGACGTTCGTCGCGAGCTCGGGTGTCGCGTTCGATCCGGGCGGCGTGTTCGGCCGCGAGGCGTACTTCGATTCGCTGACGATGTTCGTCACGTTCCTGCTCGGCGGCCGCTATCTTGCGGTGCGCCTGCAGAGCCGGGTCGCCGAGACGCTCGAAGGCGCGCTCGATCGCCTGCCGTCCAGCGTCCGACGCATCGAATCCGATGGCCGGATCACGCGGGTCGGGCTCGACGCGCTGCGCTGCGGCGATCGAGTCCAGGTGCCGGTCGGCGAGGCGTTTCCGGTCGATGGCCCGATCCTCGAGGGCACGACCGCCGTCGACGAATCGCTGCTGACCGGCGAATCGAGACCGATCGCGAAAGGGCCCGGCGACGAGGCGATCGCCGGCAGCCTGAACCTGCGCGCGCCGGTGCTGCAGCGGGTCGAGCGCCTCGGGGCCGACACGCGCTACGCCGGCATCGTCGTCCTGATGCGCGACGCCTTGAGTCGGCGCCCGCCGCTGCTGCGCAGCGCCGATCGCGTCGCCGGGCCGTTCCTGTGGGGTGTGCTGGTGCTGGCCGCGCTCGGCGCGGCGGTCTGGTCCTTCATCGATCCGGGCCGCGCGGTCTGGGTCGCCGTCTCGGTGCTGATCGTGACCTGTCCGTGCGCGCTCTCGCTGGCCGCCCCGTCGGCCTGCCTTGCCGCGGCGTCCGCGCTGGTCCGCCGCGGCGTGCTGGTCCAGCGCGTCGAGGCGCTCGAGGCGCTTGCCCGCATCGACACCTTGTGCTTCGACAAGACCGGCACGTTGACCGACGCGCGCCTCGAGGTCGCGGCCTGCCGGATGCAGCCCTCGACGGCCGACGCTGCCGACCCGGCGGAGGTGCTGCAGCGGGCCGGTGCGCTGGCCGCCGCATCCACCCATCCGGTTGCGATGGCGCTGGCGGCGCATGCGCAGGTCGACGGCGCGGCTCCGTTCGCCTGGCGCGACATCCGCGAGGCTGCCGGCTGCGGCCTCGAAGCACGTGCGCCCGACGGCACGCGCTTTCGGCTCGGCGCGCGCGAGTGGGCGGCCGCCGGCCGGCCTTCGGAGCTGCGGCTCGACGGCGTGCAGGTCTGGTTCGCCGGACCGCTCGGCCTGATCGCCGGCTTTGCGTTGCGCGAAGCGCTGCGACCCGATGCAGAAGCCAGCATCGACGCGCTGCGCCGCGAGGGTCTCGCGCTCACGATGTCGTCTGGCGATGGTGCGGCGCGGGTCGCGGCAATCGCCGGCCGCCTCGGCATCGCCGATGCGCGCGGAGCGGCGACGCCGGCCGAGAAGGTCGCCGGCGTCGAGGCCTTGCAGCGCAGCGGACACCGCGTCGGGATGGTCGGCGACGGCGTCAACGATGCGCCGGTGATGGCGGTCGCCGACGTGTCGTTCGCGATCGGCGGCGGCGCCGCGCTGACCCGTGCGAAAGCGGACTTCGTGCTGATGTCGGGACGCCTCGCCGACATCGTGTGGGCGCGCCGGATCGCCGGCCGCACGATGCGGGTCGTTCGCCAGAACCTCGGCTGGGCGATCACCTACAACGCGGCTTGCGTGCCGCTCGCGCTGGTCGGCTGGTTTCCACCCTGGGCGGCAGGTCTCGGCATGGCGGCGAGCTCGCTGTTCGTGCTGCTGAACGCCGCGCGGATCGATCGGGCAGGACTCTCGCGCAGCGCCGAATCGGAGGGCTCATGAGCTACAAGACGATCCTGGTTCACCTCGATGCGAGTCCGCGCTGCGCCGCGCGCACCGAGCTCGCGCTCGCGCTGGCCGCGCGGCACGGCAGCCATCTGATCGGCCTCGCGCCGACCGGTCTGCCCGACGTGCTCGCGACGATGAGCAGCGCGGTGCCGGACGGTGTCGAGTTGATCGCGCTGTCGGTCCGCTTCCTGCGCGAGCGCGCGGATGCGCTGGCGTTCGCCTTCGAGGAGCAGATGCGCGCGGCCGGCGCGGGCTCGCACGAAGCGCGCGTCGTCGTCGGCGAAGCGCTCGACATCGTGGTCCGGCATGCGCTCTGCGCCGACCTCGTCGTCGTCGGGCAGACCGACCGGGGCGCGAGCCCCGACGGCGTCGCCTGGGACTTCCCGCAGCAGGTCGTGCTGCATGCCGGCTGCCCGCTGCTCGCGGTGCCGCACTCGGGCGACTTCAAGACCGTCGGCCGGCGTGTGCTGATCGCCTGGAAGGACACCCGTGAAGCGTCGCGTGCGCTGCGCGACGCGCTGCCGCTGCTCGGCGCCGCGGAGCGGGTCGTCGTTGTCGAAGTCGCCGACGGGGCGGCGCCCCCGGCCGCATCGCGCGTCGCACTGCGCGAGGTGCAGGACTGGCTCGGCTGCCACGGGATCGCGGTCGAGACCCGGGTCGAGGCCGGCGGCGCCGATGTCGGCGACGTGCTGCTGTCGCGCACCGCCGATTTCGGGTCCGACCTGATCGTGATGGGCGCCTACGGGCACTCGCGGATGCGTGAATGGGTGCTCGGCGGCGCGACCCGCCACCTGCTCGACCACATGACCGTGCCGACCCTGCTGTCGCATTGAGCGGTCGATGGAGATCCTGTACCTGCTGATCCCGTTCTCGGTGCTGCTCGTCTTCGCGCTGATGGCGCTGTTCGCGTGGGCGCTGCAGGCGGATCAGTTCGACGACCTGGAGCGCGAGGGTGAGCGGATCCTCGGCGACAGCGACCCCGGACTTGACGCGGATCAAGCCCCGCGCTGAGGTTTGCTTCGACACTGCCCTCCGTCCAACGACGAGGAGGAGCCGAGATGCAATCTGCCGTGTCCGCCGTGGCCGGTTCAGCGCCGCTGCCGAGGCCGAGCGTGCGCAGTGCGGCCGCGCCTGCCTACGATGACGGCGCGGTGCGCCTGTTCACGCTGGCCGCGGTGCTGTGGGGTGTCGTCGGCATGGCGGTCGGCGTCTTCATCGCCGCGCAGCTGACCTGGCCGGAGCTGAACTTCGGCATCCCGTGGCTGAGCTACGGGCGGCTGCGCCCGCTGCACACCAACGCGGTCATCTTCGCGTTCGGCGGCTGCGCGCTGATGGCGAGCAGCTTCTACGTGGTCCAGCGCACCTCGCAGGTGGCCCTCTTCCTGCCGAAGCTGGCGGCCTTCGTGTTCTGGGGCTGGCAGGCGGTGATCGTCGCCGCTGCGATCACCTTGCCGCTCGGCTACACGCAGGGCAAGGAATACGCCGAGCTCGAATGGCCGATCGACGTGCTGATCACGATCGTCTGGGTCGCCTATGCGATCGTCTTCTTCGGCACGGTCGGCATCCGCAAGGTCCGCCACATCTACGTCGCCAACTGGTTCTTCGGCGCGTTCATCATCACCGTCGCGCTGCTGCACATCGTCAACAGCGCGGCGATCCCGGTCGGCCTGTGGAAAAGCTATTCGGCCTACGCCGGCGTGCAGGACGCGATGGTCCAGTGGTGGTACGGCCATAACGCGGTCGGCTTCTTCCTGACCGCGGGCTTCCTCGGGATGATGTACTACTTCATCCCGAAGCAGGCCGAGCGCCCGGTGTACTCGTACCGCCTGTCGATCGTCCACTTCTGGGCGCTGATCTTCACCTACATGTGGGCCGGGCCGCACCACCTGCACTACACCGCGCTGCCCGACTGGGTGCAGTCGGTCGGCATGGTGTTCTCGCTGGTGCTGCTGGCGCCGAGCTGGGGCGGCATGATCAACGGCGTGATGACGCTCTCGGGCGCCTGGCACAAGCTGCGCGACGACCCGATCCTGAAGTTCCTGATCGTCGCGCTGTCGTTCTACGGCATGGCGACCTTCGAAGGGCCGCTGATGTCGATCAAGACCGTCAACGCGCTGTCGCACTACACCGACTGGACCATCGGCCACGTGCATGCCGGCGCGCTCGGCTGGGTCGGGCTCGTCTCGATGGGCACGCTCTACTACCTGGTGCCGCGGATGTACGGCCGCAAGGCGATGTACAGCGTGCCGGCGATCGAGCTGCACTTCTGGATCGCGACGCTCGGCATCGTGCTGTACATCGCCGCGATGTGGATGGCGGGCGTGATGCAGGGCCTGATGTGGCGCGACGTCAACGCCGACGGCACGCTCGTCTACAGCTTCGTCGAAAGCGTCAAGGCGACCTATCCGTTCTACCTGATCCGCTTCGTCGGCGGTCTGCTCTATCTCGGCGGAATGCTGCTGATGGCGTGGAACGTCGTGATGACCGCCCGCACCGGCGGCGCGCCGGCCCGGCAGCTCCCGATCGCGCCGATCGTCGCGCCGACCGCCGCCTGAAACCGAGAGGACCTTCCATGAGCACCACGCGCCCGGTCTCGGGCCACGAGCGGATCGAGACCAACAACTTCCTGATGATCGTGCTGATCCTGCTGGTCGTGGCGGTCGGCGGCATCGTCGAGATCGTCCCGCTGTTCTTCCAGCGCTCGACGACGCAGCCGGTCGAGGGCCTGAAGCCGTACACCGCATTGCAGCTCGCCGGCCGCGACGTCTACACGCGCGAGGGTTGCTACAACTGCCACTCGCAGATGATCCGCACCTTGCGCGCCGAGACGCTGCGCTACGGCCACTACTCGATGGCCGGCGAGTTCGTCTACGACCATCCGTTCCAGTGGGGCAGCAAGCGGACCGGGCCCGACCTGCACCGGGTCGGCGGCAAGTACAGCGACGAGTGGCACCGCCTGCACCTTGCGAATCCGCGCGACCTCGTGCCCGAGTCGAACATGCCGTCCTATCCGTGGCTGCTGACCGCGAAGGTCGACGACGCGACGATCGGCGCCCACATGAGCGGTTTGCGCAAGGTCGGCGTGCCGTACAGCGACGACGAGATCGCGAAGGCGCCCGAGAGCGTGCGCGGCAAGACCGAGCTCGAGGCGCTGATCGCCTACCTGCAGGTGCTGGGCACCGCGGTCAAGTAGCAGCGAGGGTTCGATGGACCTCAACGATCTGCGCGCCGTCGTCACCTTGCTCTCGTTCGTCGCCTTCATCGGCGTGATCGCGTGGGCCTGGTCGCGGCGCAACCGGAAGCGCTTCGACGAAGCGGCCAACCTGCCTTTTGCCGACGACGAGCGGAGCGACAAGCCATGAGTGACTTCCTGAACAGCACGTGGTCCGTGTTCATTGCCATCACGACGGTCGTCAGCCTGATTGCGTGCCTGGTGCTGCTGTTCGGCGCGATGCGGCGCAAGCCCATGGCCGACGACAACAGCACCGGCCACGTCTTCGACGAGGACCTGACCGAGCTCAACAATCCGATGCCGATGTGGTGGATGGTGCTGTTCGTCCTGACGGTGCTGTTCGCGCTGTTCTACGTCTATGCCTATCCGGCGCTCGGCAGCGCGGCCGGCAGCCTCGGCTGGTCGAGCCGCGGCGAGCACGATGCCGACAAGGCGAAGGCGGGCGTCGAGATGGCGAAGGTCTACGCCGCCTACGCGACGCAGCCGGCCGAGACGCTGAGCAAGGACCCGGTCGCGATGGCGATCGGCCAGCGCCTCTTCATCAACAACTGCGCGACCTGCCACGGCTCCGACGCGCGCGGCAGCAAGGGCTTCCCCGACCTGACCGACCGCGACTGGCTGCACGGCGGCACGCCGGCGAAGATCGAGGAGACGATCACCCTCGGCCGGACCGGTTCGATGCCGCCGATGGCGATGGCGGTCGGCACCGCGCAGGACGTGCACAACGTCGCCCACTACGTGCTGAGCCTGTCGGGCAGCCCGTACGACTCGATCGCCGCGGCGGCCGGCAAGTCGAAATTCACCGCGTGCGCTGCCTGCCATGGCGTCGACGGCAAGGGCAACCAGGCGCTCGGCGCGCCGAACCTGACCGACAAGGTCTGGCTGCACGGCTGGGGCGAGGAGGCGATCACCGACATCGTCAACCACGGCAAGACCAACGTGATGCCGGCGCAGAGCGGCCGCCTGCTGCCCGAGCAGATCCACCTGCTCGCGACCTACGTCTGGGGCCTTTCGCAGCCGCGCGAGGTCGCGGCCAAGTGAACGCGCCGACGTGTCGACCGAGACGATGGAGCGGGCGGGTTCCGTGAGGCAGCCGATCATTCCGATCGTCGCGGTCGAGGCGGCGACCGGCGTGCCGCTCTACATCAGCGAGACCAAGATCCAGCCGCGCGCGGTGCACGGCTGGTTCGCGACCTGGCGCTGGACCCTCGTCTGGCTGACCCAGCTGCTCTTCTACGGCCTGCCGTGGCTGACCTGGAACGGCCGGCCCGCGGTGCTGCTCGACCTGAGCACGCGGCGCTTCTACATCTTCGAGATGGTCCTGCACCCGCAGGACGTGATCTACCTCGCCGCGCTGCTGATCATCTCGGCATTCGGCCTGTTCCTGTTCACCGCGGTGGCGGGTCGCCTCTGGTGCGGCTTCGCCTGTCCGCAGACGGTCTACACCGAGATCTTCATGTGGGTCGAGCACCGCTTCGAGGGCGACCGCCAGGCCCGGATCAAGCTCGACGCCGCGCCCTGGTCGGCGGCCAAGCTCGCGAAGAAAGGCGGCAAGCAGGCGGTCTGGCTGGCGATCGGCCTGTGGACCGGCTTCACGTTCGTCGCCTACTTCACGCCGGCGCGCACGCTCGGCGCCGAGGTGTTCTCTTTCGCGCTCGGCCCGTGGGAGACCTTCTGGATCCTGTTCTACGGCTTTGCGACCTACGGCAACGCCGGCTACCTGCGCGAGCAGGTCTGCAAGTACATGTGCCCGTAC
>Ga0207645_10002680_pt1 | contig 13868 bp, 11 predicted proteins | sample KBSM53metaG_FD_184331 | JGI IMG/M metagenome (GOLD analysis project Ga0207645, IMG submission 184331) | Miscanthus rhizosphere microbial communities from Kellogg Biological Station, Michigan, USA - KBS M5-3 metaG (SPAdes) (version 2) | ecosystem: Host-associated > Plants > Roots > Rhizosphere >...
CTGCGTCCGCTGGCCGGCGAGTACGCCTACCTGCTCTTTGCCGCCGGCCTGTTCAACGCGTCGCTCTTCGCCGCGTCGATCCTGCCGATCTCGACCTCGTATGCGGTCTGCGAGGGGCTGGGGTTCGAGTCGGGGCTCGACAAGAAATTCCATGAGGCGCCGGTTTTCTACTGGCTCTACACCTTGATCATCGTCGTCGGGGCCGGCGTGCTCCTGATCCCCCGCTTCCCGCTCGCCCACATCATGGTGCTGTCGCAGGTCGTCAACGGCGTCGTCCTGCCGTTCGTGCTGATCTTCATGCTGCTGCTGGTCAACGACCGGGAGCTGATGGGAGCCCACGTCAACTCGCGCTGGTTCAACGCGATTGCCTGGCTGACGGTGGGGGTGATGATCGCGCTGACGCTGGCGATGTTCGTCACGCAGCTGTAGCGCGGCCTCGGGCCGCGCTACAGCTGCGTGAACAGGGGCTGGTGGCTGGGGGCTGGGTGCTGGGGGCTGGGGCCTGGCTGAATGGTTGCCCGCAGGGTAGGAATCGCTAGCGAAGGCCTCGTCGTAAGAACACAGCGGGGTTCGCGTGCCGCTGCAATCTGTGCCCTCGCAAACGTGTTGGTGTGGGCGTCGTTCCTGACGTTCAACCCACGACTCGACGATGCGGAGTTTAGTCGCGTCGAGAGACAACGTCTGCAACGTGATACGGGCCTAGGGGGACTCGACCTGGTCACTGATCAGCCGATCGTCGTGGCCGCTCGCTGGCACGGAACGTTTGGCGCGGTGAACTTCGCTGACTGGCTTCTGGGAGTTTTTGCGGCACCGGCGATCAGCTTCGCGGATCTATTGTTGTGCCGCCACGCTACAGCGGAACCGACGCAACGAAGCGCGAGTCGTGCGTGATCGCCGTGACCGGGTTTGTCCTGTCTACGGGCTTCTGGGTCTCGTTCGGAGACGCCGTCACCGCTCTGCGCTCCTTATACAGACGACGTGCGGCAACCGAGCGTCTGGAACTGGCTGAACCTAGTCAGCGTGGCGGCCTGGCTCAGCCAGCCCCCAGTTCCCAGCTCCTAGCCCCTAGCCACCAGCCCCTGACGCCGCGCGACAGCTGCGTCATGCGCGTATAATCCGCGACGAGATCACCACGCGAGTTTCCACCCTCCCGGAGGTATGCCATGCGCCGGCTCCAGACCTGTCTTCTCGGTGTGCTGCTGTTGATTCTTGGCGTGACGTACCAGATGACCGCCCAGGAACAATCCGACGGCTCGACGACCCCGAGCCGCACGTCCCGGCCCGTCGTTCGGGGCACCCGCTACGCTGTGTCGTCGATGAAGCCCGAGGCAACGGAGGCCGCGGTCCGCATCCTCGAGGCAGGCGGCAACGCCTTCGATGCGGCCGTCGCGGGGCAGGCGGTGCTGGCCCTGGTCAATCCCGAATCGAACGGGTTCGGCTCCGATGCGGTGGCGCTCGTCTACAACGCCCGCGAGAAAAAGGTCCACTCGATCGACGCTGAAGGCACCGCCCCCAAGCTCGCGACCATCGACTGGTACAACAAGAACAACGGCGGCAAGATTCCAGACAGCGACGGCCTGCTCTCCGCATCGCTGCCCGGCGTGATCGACGCGTGGTACATCATGCTCGACCGCTGGGGCACGATGACGTTCGCCCAGGTGCTGGAGCGGGCGATCGACGTCGCGGAGAACGGATATCCGATTGGCGACGGTCTGTCGCGTGCAATCGTGGGGTCGAAGAAGATCCAGAAGTACCCCACGACGATGAGCGTGTACTTCCCGAATGGCCGCGCGCCACAGCCGGGTGAGATCTTCCGCAATCCTGGATCGGCGCGAATGCTCCGCAAACTGGTCGAGGCCGAAAAGGCCGCGGCCGGCAAGGGGCGACACGAGGGGCTGCGCGCGGCGCGGGACCGCTTCTACAAGGGGGACATCGCCAGGACGATGGCCGATTTCTCCGAGAAGAATGGCGGCCTCTATCGCTACGACGATTTCGCCGGCTACACAGCCAGAGTCGAGACGCCGGTTTCGACGAACTATCGCGGGTATGACGTCTACAAGAACGCCTCCTCGTCGCAGGGCCCGGCCGAGCTCTTCATGCTGAATATCCTCGAGGGCTACCAGCTCAAGGCGATGGGGCACAACAGCGCCGAGTACATCCATACCAGCGCAGAGGCGCTCAAGCTCGCGTTCGCGGATCGCGAGCTCCTCGGCGACACCAGCTTCGTGCACATCCCGTTCGAGGGCTTGCTCTCGAAGACCTACGCCGCGGAGCGGCGGAAGCTGATCGAGTCCAACAAGGCGTCGCTGGAGATCCGGCCGGGCAATCCCGAACAGTTCATGAAAGCGACGGAGCAGGCGCCCCGCGCGCGCGGCGCCGAGATCGGCGAGGCGGACTACTCCGAGGGCGACACCAGTTACATCGCCATCGTCGACAAGGATCGCAACATGGTGAGCTTCGAACCGAGCCTGCACAGCGGGTTCGGCACCGGCGTCGTGATGGGCGACCTCGGGTTCATCTTCAATTGCCGCGGCGACTATTACTCGCTCACGCCGGGCGAGGCGCGCTCGCTCGAGCCGGGCAAACGGCCGCGCAGCACGCTGCAGAGCACGCTGGTGATGAAAGACGGACAGCCGTGGATGATCACCGGCAGCCCGGGCGGCGACGATCAAATCCATCGGACGGTGCAGACGCTGCTGAACCTCGTCGACTTCGGGATGAACGTCCAGGAGGCGATCGAAGCGCCGCGGTGGTCGTCGCGCAGCTTTGCGTCCTCGGTGTTTCCGCACCGGATGAGCGATCCCGGGAATCTGTCCGTCGAGTCGCGGGTGTCCGAGGCCGTCCAGAAGGCGCTGCAGGCAAAGGGGCACAAGCTGCAGACGGCGCGACCGTGGTCGCTGGGCTCGAACGCGGCGATCGTGGTGGATGCGAAAACCGGCGTGGTCAGCGCCGGCGCCGATCCGCGCGTCGAAGCCTACGCGTGGGCCCGCTGACCGTGCGGCAATGAATGTGCGGAGGCCGGGCAACCATCGCCGGGTTGCCGGCCTCCGCTCAACCAGTCCCCAGTCCCCGGCCCCGAGCCGCTACGCGAGCGAGTGGGCCTTCAGCCACGCGATCACTTCTTCCGCGTGCTTGTCCGGCGGAAAGATCGGGTAGAAGACGTGCTCGATCTTGTTGTTGCGGACGATGAGCGTCAGCCGTTTGATCAGCCGCATGCCCTCGACGGTGAACGTCGGCAGCCGTAAGGCGTTGGTCAGCGCGAAGTGCTCGTCGCTCAGCACCTCGAACGGCACCTCGAGCCGCTTCACCATCTCCTGCTGATAGTCAGTCGACTGCGTGCTGACGCCGAACACCTCGGCGCCCAGCTTCGCCAGGTCCTTGTGATGATCGCGGAAGCCGCACGTCTCCGGTGTGCAACCGCGCGCGCCGGGGATGTCGTCCCAGCCCTGCGGCAGCTTGCGGTCGGGGCGTCCGGTCATCGGATAGGCATACACGACGAGCCGCGGCGCGGCGATCTTCGACAGGTTCACCGTGCGGTTCGATGTCGACGGCAGCTCGAGGTCCGGCAGCGCCATCCCCTTCAGGTGGCGTGCTGCGCCGTCATCCTTCGGCACTGGCAGGTTCGGCGGCAGGTCCAGGTTCGTTGTCTGCTGTTCCATCGCGCTCACCACCGTATTGCGCAGCGCCAGTGCGAATGGGAGGCCGAGGATCCCTCGACGTGTTTGATTCATGTCCCCAGCCCCTACTGATTCAGATCGACCCACACGCTCTTGACCTGCGTGTAGTGCTCGAGCGCATGCATGCTCATCTCGCGCCCGAAGCCGCTCTGCTTGTAGCCGCCGAACGGCGCCGCCGTGTCGTAGACGTTGTAGGTGTTGATCCAGACGGTGCCAGCCTGCAGCTTGCGCGCCACATGGTGCGCCTTCTTGATGTCCTTCGTCCAGACCGCCGCGGCCAGACCGTAGGAGGAATCGTTGGCGCGCGCGATTGCTTCGTCGAGGTCGGCGAATTCGATGGCGGCGAGCACCGGCCCGAAGATCTCCTCGCGCGCGATCGTCATCTCCGGCGTCACCCCGTCGAAGATCGTCGGCTGCAGGAAATAGCCCTTGCCGGTGCCGATGTCGGCGCGGCCGCCGCCGGCGACCAGCGTCGCCCCTTCCTTCTTCGCCACCTCGATGTAGCGCAGATCGGTCTCGAGCTGCTTCTTCGACGAGATCGCGCCGAGCCGCGTTTTCGGATCGAGCGGGTCGCCCGGCGTCATCTTCTTCGCCCGCGCCGCCACCTTGTCGATGAACTCGCTCTTGATCGACCTGTCGACGAGCAGCCGCGATCCGGCGGCGCACACCTCGCCTTTGCCGTAGAAGATGCCGGTGGTGGCGCCGCGGATCGCCGCGTCGAGATCGGCGTCCGGCAGCACGATGTTCGCCGACTTGCCGCCGAGCTCGAGGGTGATCTTCTTCAGCGTGTCGGCGGCACCGCGCATGATGCCCTTGCCGGTCGACGTGTCGCCGGTGAAGGCGATCTTGTCGATGCCCGGATGCTCGACGATCATCTGTCCCACCTTCGAGCCCGGGCCGGTGACGACGTTCAGCACGCCCGGCGGCAGGCCGACCTCCTGCGCGATTTCAGCGAGGGCGAGCGCGGTCAGCGGCGTCTGGCTGGCCGGCTTGATGATCACCGTATTGCCGCACGCGAGCGCCGGCGCAACCTTCCACGCGGTGAGCAGCAGCGGAAAATTCCACGGCACGATCGCGGCGACGACGCCCACCGGTTCGCGCAGGGTGTAGGTGAGGTAGTTGCCCTTGACCGGGATCGTCTCGCCGTGGATCTTGTCGGCCCAGCCGGCGAAGTATTGGAAGCACTCGGCCGCCGCCGGCACCTCGATCTGGCGCGACTCGAAGATCGGCTTGCCGTTGTGCAGCGTCTCGAGCCGCGCGATCTCGTCGGCGCGCTCCATCAGCCTCTCGCCGATCTTCCACACCAGCCGGCCGCGTTCGCGCGCCGACAGCTTCCCCCATTGGCCGTCGAGCGCCGCGCGCGCCGCCGCCACCGCCGCATCGACGTCGCTCTTGTCGGCCGACGCGACCTCGGCGATCACCTCCTCGGTCGCCGGGTTGACGACTTCGATGGTCTTGCCGTTCGCGGCGTCGCGCCAGGCGCCGTCGATGAAGAGCTGTTTCCGGATGACGGCTGTCGTTGCCATATTTGCCCCCGCTGTTGCCACGAAAGACACGAAAACACGAAACACACGAAAAAGACAAATAGGCGGTGGCTAAGACGCTGTCTCTCCCGGCTTCAGCTCGATCACCTGCACGCCCTTTGGCGCCACCAGCTCGCGCAGCCTGGCCGGCGTGCCGGTGAGCGCAGGGAACGTGCCGTAGTGCATCGGCACGACCTGCTTGACGTTCAGCAGCTCGCACGCCTTGGCCGCCTGCTCCGGTCCCATCGTGTAGAGATCGCCGATCGGCAGGAACGCGATCGAGGGGGCGTACATCTCGGCAATCAGCCGCATGTCGCCGAACACCGACGTGTCGCCGGCGAAGTAAATCGTCAGCCCGTCCTCGAACCGGACCACGTAGCCGGTGGCGACGCCAAGGTAGATGATCTTGCCGTCTTCCTCGACCGAGCTGCTGTGCAGGGCCGGCACCATCGTGATCGACAGGCCATGCATCTGCAGCGTGCCGCCCGGGTTCATGCCGGTGACGTTCTTCAACCCCTTCTGCTGCAGCCACACCGCCGTTTCGTACGGCGCCACCACCTGCGCGTTGCTCGACCGCGCGATCGCGGCCGCGTCGCCGGTGTGATCGGCGTGGCCGTGGGTGATCAGCATCAGATCGAGCGCGCCGATTTTCTTCGCCGACTCGGGGCTGGTCGGGTTGCCCGTGACCCAGGGATCGAAGATCAATCGCTTGCCGCCGGGCGATTGCATCAGGAAAGTGGCGTGACCCAGCCACGTGTAGGTCAGGCCGCCTCGCGTCGTCGTCATCGAAATCTCCGTAAACGATAGTCGCCGTGGCGGTGTCAGGGCAGGTGGGGAAAGCGCTTGTCTCTTAGGGCGTTCTTCCATCGCCCTACCTGCCTCGTCGAACCTGCCTGCCCACCCACCTGCCCTACCTGCCGCACCTGCCCCACCAGCCCTGCTACAGCTCCGTCCGCACGTACTCGAAATCGATCGGCTGCTGGTTGATGCCGCGGCGCGGCGGGGCGATGTAGTTGGCGAACTTGCCCGGCTCGTACACCGGCTCGTTCATGATGCTGAGGAGGTATTCGGTGTCCGCCTGCGACGGCAGCCAGTCGTACTTGCGCGCGTCCCACTGCTCCCTGGTCAGTGGCACGCCGTTCGGATCGAAGTGGAAGCCGGAGTACATGCCGATGCCGCGGTGGAACTTGCGATCCGGCAGCTTCAGCCGATCGGCGATGCCGTGCTGCTCGAGGATGCGGTTCCAGCGCACCACGCCGGCGGCGCAGTCGCCGACGTACCAGTCGCGCAGCACCTCGTTCATCGCGTTGCGCATCAGCACTTCCTTGGTGACCGCGCGCCCCTCCTCGAAGAACTCCATGTTGTAGCAGGCGTCGCGGACCACGTGCTCGTCGAAGGTCTCTTCCTTGGCGCGTCCCTTCAGGCCGTTGGCGAAGTACGACGCGGCGTTGCTCGACACCTCGCCGCCGTGCAGGTCGAGGCTGAGGCTGAACCACTGATTGAGGTGCTTCTGGATGGTCGGGATGTCGATGCCGCCGAGCTTGCGCACGTCCTCCGAGAAGCCGCTCTCTTTCATCAGCTGGCAGGTGCGCTCGAGGATGCGGGCGATGCCGGTCTCGCCGACGAACATGTGATGCGCCTCCTCGGTCAGCATGAAGCGGGTCGTCCGCGACAGCGGATCGAGCGAGCTCTCCGACAGCGACATCAGCTGCGACTTGCCGTCGCGATCGGTGAACATCGTGAACATGAAGAAGTCGAGCCAGTTGTCGATCGGCTCGTTGAACGCCTCGAGGATGCGCGGCTTGTCGCGGTTGCCGCTCTGGCGCTCGAGCAGCTCCTCCGCCTCGTCGCGGCCGTCGCGGCCGAAGTAGGAGTGCAGCAGGTAGACCATCGCCCAGAGATGGCGTCCTTCCTCGACGTTCACCTGGAACAGGTTCCGCAGATCGTAGAGGCTCGGGCAGCGCTGGCCGAGCAGCCGCTGCTGCTCGACGCTCGCCGGCTCGGTGTCGCCCTGGGTGACGATCAGCCGCCGCAGCTGGTTGCGGAACTCGCCCGGCACTTCCTGCCACACCGGCTGGCCGAAGAAGTCGCCGAAGCCGATGCGTCGATCGTGGACAGGGTCGGCGAGGAAGATGCCCCACCGGTATTCCGGCAGCTTGACGTACTCGAAATGCGCCCAGCCTTCCGGGTCGACGCTCACCGCGGTGCGGACGTAGACCTGGTGGTAGTCCTGGAAGCCCTGCGGCCCCATGTCCCGCCACCACTGGATGTATTTCGGCTGCCAGTGCTCGAGTGCGCGCTGCAGCCGCTTGTTGCTCGACAGGTTGACGTTATTCGGGATCTTCTCGGCAGAGATCATCGATGCCTCGCTCGCGCACGCGAGATCTTATGTGCGCTTCCAGTCGAATTCGGGGCGCCCTTGCTGACCGTAGACCTTCAGCGCGCCCTTGTCGCCGACGGCGTTCGGGCGCTGGAAGATCCAGTTCTGCCACGCCGTCAGCCGCCCGAAGATCTTCGTCTCCATCGTCTCGGGGCCGGCGAAGCGCAGGTTGGCCTCGAGGCCGGTCATCGCGTCGGGCGAAAACGCGGCCCGCGCCTCCACCGCCAGGCGCACCTCGTCGTCCCAGTCGATCTCGTCGGGCGCGAAGGTGACGAGGCCCGCTTCTTCCGCGTCGCCGGCGTTGAACGGGCCTTCGTGTTCGCGCAGCTCCTCGATCTTCGCGTCGTCGCCGAGGAAGCGCGTCTGCAGCCGCGTCAGGCCGTTGCTCATCACCAGCGGCCCGAAGTTCATCGGCGAGAGCGCGATCACGTTCTCTTCCTGATCGTCATGGAACATGTACGAGCGATCGGCTGCGAGCGCGAGCTCGAACAGCGAACCGGCAAACGCCGACCCCGGCTCGATGAAGGCGAAGAAGGTGCGCGCGGTCAGGTCCATCCGCTTCAGCGTGCGCTTCATGAAGTGGGTGATCTCGCGCACCAGCCAGTCGTGCTGATGCGCGACCAGCGTGCGATCGATTGCCAGCACGGCGTCGTGGTCGCCCTCGGTGCGGACGACCACGGTGCCGATCTCGGGCTCGTTGACGCGCAGCCGCAGCAGCGCATCATCGAGCTCGCGGAACGCGCGCAGCGGCCAGAACTGATCGCCCGCCTTGAAAATCTCCTCCGGCGTCGACGGCTGCGGTCCGGTGGGCGCGTGCACGGTGAGCTCCGCCGTGCGCTTGGCGCGGTTGACCGTCATCGTCACCGCCGAATACGTGAGCGAGGAATCGGTCACCGTCGGTTTGAGCGCGTTCAGCGTGATGCCGCGCGCGCCCGCGGGCCGATCGGTGGCGGCGGCCAGCGCCTGCGCATGCTTGCGCACCGCCTCCTTGAACTGGCTGGTCGGATACACGGCGTCCACCAGCTTCCACTCGACCGCGCGCTTCCCCTTCACGCCCTCGACCAGCGTGCTGAAGAAGTCGGCGATGTCGCGACGCACCCGCCGCTTGTCGACGACGCGCGTCAGGCCGCCGGTGCCGGGGAGCACGGCGAGCAGCGGCGCCTCCGGCAGGCTGACCGCGGAGTTGCCATCGTCGACGAGCACGATCTCGTCGCAGGCGAGCGCGAGCTCGTAGCCGCCGCCGGCGGTGACGCCGTTGAGCGCGGCGAGGAACTTGATGCCGGAGTGCTCGCTCGCGTCCTCGATGGCGAGACGCGTCTCGTTGGTGAACTTGCAGAAGTTCACCTTGGCGCCGTGCGACGAGCCGCGCAGCATCATGATGTTCGCCCCGGCGCAGAAGATCCGCTCCTTGAGCGAGTTGATCACCACCGCGCCGACTTCCGGGTGCTCGAAGCGGATCCGCTGAATCGCGTCGGCGAGCTCGATGTCGACGCCGAGGTCGTAGGAATTCAGCTTGAGCTTGTAGTCGTCCGAGAGACCGGCGTCCTCGCGCACGTCCATCGACAGCGTGGCAATCGGGCCGTCGACGGTCAGCTTCCAGTGCCGGTAGGCTTCAGGGTTGGTATCGAAGGTGATCATGGAAGTGTTGAAATTGAACGCTCGTTCAAACTACTTTAGAGCCGTGGCGACGAGCGAGTCAACCGCCGAGGCACGACCGCAGAGCTTGAAGCGGGCCCGGCGCCGCCCGCGCCGGCCGCGCAACGCCGACCCCAACGCGTCGACGCGGCTCGAAATCCTGAAGAGCGCGGCCAAGGCCTTCCGCCGCCTCGGCTATCACGGCGCGACGGTCGAGCAGATTGCCGCCGCGCTGCACATGAAGAAGGGGAATCTCTACTACTACTTCAAGAACAAGGAAGAGATTCTGTTCGCCTGCCACCAGCATTCGCTCGACCGCCTGCTGCAGCTGCTCGATGAGATCCAGGCCAGCGATCTCCGGCCCGACGAGAAACTGCGGCGGCTGGTCGTCGCCTTCGTCCACACCATCCTCGACGAACTGCACGGCACGGCACTCTTTCTCGAGCTCGAGGCGCTGACGCCGGCGCACTTGAAGGCGGTGATCGCGCGCCGCGACGAGTTCGATCGCGGCGTGCGGCAGGTGCTCGAGGAGGGAATGGAGGGCGGCGTGTTCACGCGCGGCAACCCGAAGCTGCTGGCGTTCGCCCTGTTCGGCGCCGTGAACTGGATCCCCCGCTGGTACAACCCCGAAGGCGCCTCGAGCTCACAGGAGATCGCGGAGCTGTTCGCAGATTTTTTCATCGCCGGCCTGCGCCCGGTGTGAACTTTCTGCTGCGCCCGCCCGTGCCGCGGACGGTGTCGCAGACGGTCTGCGGCACGGTGTCGGAGACGGTCTGCGACACCGGCTCGGAGACGGTCTGCGACACGGGGTCGCAGACGGTGTCGGAGACGGTGTCGCAGACCGTCTCGCAGACCGGCGTCAGCCGCCGGTCTTCAGTTCCCTCAGCCGGAAGCGCTGAATCTTGCCGGTCGCGGTCTTGGGCAGCTCGGGCAGGAACTCGACCCAGCGCGGACGTTTGTAGTCGGCCAGCCGCTCGCGCACGAACTGCTGCAGCTCCAGCGCCAGATCCGGCGTCCCGGCCACGCCCGGTCGCAGCACGACGAACGCCATCGGCTTCACCAGGCCGTCGTGGTCCTCGCGGCCGACGACGCCGCACTCGAGCACCGAGGTGTGGCCGACGAGCGCGTTCTCGACCTCGATCGGGCTGACCCACAGGCCGCCGACTTTCAGCATGTCGTCGGTGCGTCCCGAGTACCAGTAGTAGCCGTCGGCATCCTGCGTGTACTTGTCGCCGGTGCGCAGCCACCGTCCCTGGATCGTGTCCTTCGTTTTCTCGTGCTGGTTCCAGTACGCGGCGCAGACCGAGTCGCCCGAGATCCACAGGTTGCCGATCTCGCCGGACGGCGTCGCCGCGCCGGCTTCGTCGAGCAGCCGCGCCTCGTAGCCGTCGACGATCTGCCCGCTCGATCCAGGACGGATGCTGCCGGGCCGGTTGGAGATGAACATGTGCCCGGCTTCGGTCGAGCCGATGCCATCGATGATGTCGACGCCGTAGCGCGCCTTGAAGCGCTCGTAGAGCGCGGCCGGCAGCGCCTCCCCCGCCGAAACCGCGAGCCGCAGCGACGACAGATCGAAATCGCGCGCGTTCGCGGGCGCGCCGCCGGGCGCACGCGTGTGCGCGAGCATCATCCCGTAGCCGGTCGGCACCGAGTAGAACAGCGTCGGGCGATGACGCTCGATCGTCGCGTAGACGTTGTCGGGCGTCGGCGCGCCGGGCCACAGGATCGAGGTGGCCCCGACAGCGAACGGAAAAATCAGCGCGTTGCCGAGGCCGTAGGCGAAAAACAGCTTGGCGACGCTGAAGCACCGGTCGGCGGCGGTGATGCCGAGGATGCCCTTGCCGAACAATTCGGCGCAGACGACCAGGTCGTGGTGCAGGTGGACGCACCCCTTGGGTTTGCCGGTGCTGCCCGACGAGTACTGCCAGTAGGCCGGCGCGTCGCGATGCGTCGGCTCGGCCTCGAGCTCGGCGCCGCCCTGCGCGAGCAGCAGCCCGAACTGCGTGTGCGAATGCGTCGTCTCGTTGCTGCCGGGACCCTCCGCGCCGGCGGCGACGATGATGTGGCGCAGCGACGCGCGGTCGGCCGGCGCGAGCGATTGAATGGCCGGCAGCAGCGGCGTGCTGACCACCAGCGCCGTGGCGCGCGAATCGCGAATCACGTACTGGTAGTCGGGCGCCTTCCACAACGTGTTCAGCGGCACCGGCACCGCGCCGATCTTGATCGCGCCGAAGAACGCGTAGACGAACTCGGGGCCGTCGTGCAGCAGCAGCAGGACGCGCTCCTCCGCGCGGACGCCGAGCCGCCGCAGCGCGCTGCCGCAGCGGTTGACGTTGCGCTGCACGTCCGCGTAGGTGAGGCGCTTCTCGCCGCACTCGATCGCGACGTTGCTGCCGCGTCCCAGCACCACGTTGCGGTCGACGAAGTAGGCGGCGACGTTGAACGCTTCGGGGATGCCGAGCGCCTCGGCGGTGACAGCGGGCTTCATGTGGTGTGCGCCTGACCCAGGAGCGAGACGATCTCGCCGGGAAACGGCTGCGGCGTGAAGGTCGTGGCGTCGACGCAGGCGACGCGGTACGACGCCTCGCAGATCAGCCGATCGGTGGCGCGCTCGCGCACGTCGAAGCGGAACCCGATGCGGCGCTCGGTGATCGCGTCGACGCCGACGCCGATTGCGAGCTCGTCGCCGAGCTTCGCCGGCGAGCGGAACCCGGACTGCAGCGATGTGCGCGGCATGAACACATTGAGCGACTTCAGCAGCGCGGTCCGATCGCTGCCCAGCCGGCGATAGAGATCTTCTTCCGCGTTCTCGAAATACCGGAAGAAGACGCCGAACCAGACGATTCCCGCCGGATCCGTGTCGGCCCACATGACGCGCTGGTTGACGTGATGAAAGAGCGGCATCGGCGCGCTACTCGAGCCGGCCGAAGTCGACCAGCACGCTCGCCTCGGTTTTGCGGTCGAGCGACAGGATCACGGGCCGCGCGGTCTGGCCGATGGTCGACGCGCTGAACACCGCTTCGAGCGTCGCGCCGACGAGCGGCGCGTTGGTGTCGCCGCGCCGGCCCGAGAGCAGCGCGTAAATCGGCGCCCGCGTCAGATCCAGCGGCGAGAGATCGGGGTTGCCGATGGCGATCTCGTACGGCGGCACGCCGATCAGCACGTTCTGCGGATGGAAGCGCAGCCGCGCCGTCAGCGTCACCCGGTCGCGAAACGGCTTCACCTTTTCCTGCGCATCCTTGACGCTCTGCGCGAACAGCCAGTTGCCCATCCGGAGCTGCTCTTCGGTCACGAGCACGTAGCGGCGGTACTCGGTGACGACATCGATCTGTTCGATCAGGGGGTGGTCCGGTTTGAGGATGTACGGCTTGTGAAAGTCGGCGCGGCGCGGCTCCCGCTCCTGCGCGAGCTTCAGCGCCCGCTCGACATCGCGCGTTGTCGGCGCGACGACGATCGCCGCCGCGGCGATCGGCAGCAGGGCTGCCCCGGCGAGCGCGCAGGCGAGAGCATGACGGAAGCGCATCGAGCGCAAGTGTATCGCGGCCCGCCCCGGCTGGCGTCGCCGCGGCGCGCAGCCGATATAATCCAGAGGATGGCTGGTCGCATCATCCCGCTCGCCCCGGCGCTGCCGCGCGTGCCGAAGCCCGCGTGGCTGAAGGTGCGGGCGCCGGGCTCGCCGAGTTACCTCCGCCTGAAGGCGCTGATGCGCGAGTTGAACCTCCACACCGTGTGCGAGGAGGCGCAGTGCCCGAACATCGGCGAGTGCTGGAACCACGGCACGGCGACCTTCATGATCCTCGGCGACGTCTGCACGCGCGCGTGCGCGTATTGCGCGGTGGCACACGGTCGTCCGGGACCGGTCGATGCCGCGGAGCCGGCGCGCGTGGGCGAGGCCATCGGCGCGCTCGGCCTCAGCTACGTCGTCATCACCTCGGTCGATCGCGATGATCTCGCGGACGGCGGCGCCTCGGTATTTGCCGGAACGATACGGGAGACGCGCGGGAGGCGGCCCGAGTGCCGCATCGAGGTGCTGATTCCCGACTTCCAGGGCAGCGAGGCCGCTTTGCGCGCGGTGCTCGACGCGCGTCCCGACGTCCTCAATCACAACACCGAAACCGTGCCGCGGCTCTACCGCATGGCGCGATCCGGCGGCCGCTACGCGCGGACGCTGGAGCTGCTCGATCGCGCGCGGCGCTACGCGCCAGACATCCCGACCAAGAGCGGGCTGATGGTCGGCCTCGGCGAAGAGCGCGACGAGCTGCTGGCGACGCTCGAGGATCTGCGGCGTGTCGGCGTCGGCATCCTCACCATCGGCCAGTATCTGCGGCCGTCGGCGTCGCACGCGCCGATGGTGCGCTACTACCACCCCGACGAATTCCACGACCTGAAGCGCGCGGCGCTCGACATGGGTTTCGTGCATGTCGAATCCGGTCCGCTGGTGCGCAGCTCCTACCACGCCCACGAAACCGCCGACAGTTACTCAGAGGCTCGGAGAGCTCGGAGTCTCTGAGCATCAAGGCTCAGAGCCGCTAACGGAAGCCGCTCACGGTGTCGCAGACGGTCTTCGAGACCGGGTCGCAGACCGGGTCGCAGACGGGGTCGGAGACGGGGTCGGAGACGGTCTGCGACACCGGCTCGCAGACGGGGTCGGAG
>Ga0207645_10002682_pt1 | contig 13864 bp, 16 predicted proteins | sample KBSM53metaG_FD_184331 | JGI IMG/M metagenome (GOLD analysis project Ga0207645, IMG submission 184331) | Miscanthus rhizosphere microbial communities from Kellogg Biological Station, Michigan, USA - KBS M5-3 metaG (SPAdes) (version 2) | ecosystem: Host-associated > Plants > Roots > Rhizosphere >...
GATCGCCGCCGTCAAGGTGGTCTTGCCATGGTCGACGTGACCGATCGTCCCGACGTTCACGTGGGGCTTGGTGCGCTCGAATTTGCCTTTTGCCATTTCCATCTCCAACAGGACAGCGGGCTTGCCAGCGCAAGCCCTTCACGGTTGCTCTTTGGTGCCCATGGCGCGGATCGAACGCGCGACCTCTCCCTTACCAAGGGAGTGCTCTACCACTGAGCCACATGGGCATCGATCAACTACGATCGGTACAGGCTTGGCCACCGCAATGACCAAGCCTGTGCCGACAACCACCTACAAAACCACCACCACTGGAGCGGGAGACGGGAATCGAACCCGCGTCATCAGCTTGGAAGGCTGGGGTTCTACCATTGAACTACTCCCGCCCGGGAGCCACTCGCTTCACCTCTTCAATACACGCTCATCCTGGTGGAGGGGGCTGGATTCGAACCAGCGTACTCGTAAGAGGGCAGATTTACAGTCTGCTGCCATTAACCACTCGGCCACCCCTCCAAGACGAACCGCGGAGTATAGCAGGGAAAAGTGGTGTTCCTGGCCACCGAGCTACCAGCGGATCAGACCGTCTGCCGGGCGTCGTGCGCTCAGGAAGGCATTGGCTTGCGTGAAGTGGCGGCAGCCGATGAACGGCACCGGCGGGCGCAAGGCCGACAAGGGCGAAGGGTGATTGGCCACCAGCACCAGATGGCGCCCGGCATGCTCCAGCAGCGCCCGTTTGCGCTGCGCGGGCATCCCCCACAGCATGAACACGGTCGGCCTGGATTGCCGGGCAACATGTTCCAGCAGTGCGTCGGTCAGTGCCTCCCAGCCGCGCCCGGCATGGCTTTGCGGCGCGCCGTCCTCGACCGTCAGGGTCGTGTTCAGCAGCAGCACGCCCTGGCGCGCCCACGGCGTCAGGTCATCGTTGCAGACCGAGGGAGCGCCGGTATCGGCCAGAACCTCCTTCAGCATGTTGCGCAGGCTCGGCGGCAGCTTGCGCTGGCCGGGCGCGACCGAGAACGCCAACCCCTGGGCCTGCCCCGGGCCGTGGTACGGGTCTTGCCCCAGGATCACGACGCGGGTGTCCGACGGCGCGGTGAGCTCGAGCGCCCGAAAGACCCGCTGCGGGTAGACGACCGCGCCGCTGCGCACCCGCTGGTCGACGAATTCGGCCAACGCCCTTCCGCGCGGGCTGGCGATGAACGGGTCGGTGACCTCGCGCCAGGCCGCCGGCACCTGCGCGAACGCCTGATCGAGCGGCTCGTGCAGGCGGTTGTCTGCCGCGCTCACCCCCGGTTCACCCGAACAGCGCGGCCAGCGCCACGCCGGGATCGGCGGCGCGCATGAACGCCTCGCCGACCAGGAAGGCCTGCACGTTTGCGTCGCGCATGCGCTGCACGTCGGCGCGCTCGAGGATGCCGCTTTCGGTGATGAGCAAGCGGTCGGCCGGCACGCGGTCGAGCAGGTCCAGCGTGGTCTGCAGGCTGACTTCGAAGCTGCGCAGATTGCGGTTGTTGATGCCGACCAGCGGTGTCTGCAGGCGCAAGGCCCGGTCGAGCTCGGCGCCATCGTGGACCTCGACCAGCACCGCCATGCCCAAGGCGTGCGCCTGGGCCTCGAGATCGGCCATCAGCGCGTCGTCGAGGCAGGCGACGATCAGCAGGATGCAGTCGGCGCCCATCGCGCGGGCCTCGAACACCTGGTAGGCGTCGACCATGAAATCCTTGCGCAGCACCGGCAGCGCGCAGGCGGCGCGCGCCTGTTCGAGGTAGGCGGCGCTGCCCTGGAAGAACTGCGCATCGGTCAGCACGCTCAGGCAGGCCGCACCATGCTCGGCATAGCTCGCCGCGATGCCGGCCGGCTCGAAATGCTCGCGGATCACGCCCTTGCTCGGGCTCGCCTTCTTGATCTCGGCGATCACGCCGGCGTCGCCGGCGGCGATCCGGTTGCGCAGCGCGGCCGGAAAGTCGCGCTGGCCGCCGAGCGTTTCGGCATCGCGCCGCAGCGACAGCAGGTCGCGACGGCGCCGCGCCAGCGAGACCTCGTCGCGCTTGACGGCAATGATCTCTTGCAGGATGTCGTTCATGGCGTTGCCAACGCCTGTGCGCGCGCGATGAACTGCTTCATCTTCGCCAGCGCCTTGCCCGATGCCAAGGTCTCGCGCGCCAGCGCGACGCCGTCCGCCATCGTCGGCGCGACATTGGCCGCATACAGCGCGACACCGGCGTTGAGCAGCACGATGTCGCGCGCCGCGCCGGCCTCGTTGTCGAGAACCGCCTGCAGCAGCGCGCGCGACTGCGCCGGCGTCTCGACCTTCAGGGCGCGGTTGCTCGCCATCATCAGGCCGAAATCCTCGGGATGGATCTCGTACTCGTCGATGCCACCATTTTTGTACTCGCCCACCATCGTCGCGGCGCCGAGCGAGACTTCGTCCATGCCGTCACGGCCATAGACGACGACCGCATGCTCGGCGCCGAGGCGCTGCAGCGCACGCACCTGGATGCCCACCAGATCCGGGTGGAACACGCCCATCAGGATGTTAGGCGCGTCCGCCGGGTTGGTCAGCGGTCCGAGGATGTTGAAGATCGTGCGCACGCCGAGCTCCTTGCGCACCGGCGCGACGTTCTTCATCGCCGGATGATGGTTCGGCGCGAACATGAAGCCGATGCCGGTGTCGGCGATGCACTGCGCGATCGCCGCCGGGCTCAGGTTCAGCGGCACGCCCATCGCCTCGAGCACATCGGCGCTGCCCGACTTGCTGCTGACGCTGCGGTTGCCATGCTTGCTGACGCGCGCGCCGGCGGCCGCGGCGACGAACATGCTGCAGGTCGAGATGTTGAAGGTGTGCGAGCCGTCGCCGCCGGTGCCCACGATGTCAACCAGGTGGGTGCGGTCGGCAACATCGACCTTGGTCGAGAACTCGCGCATCACCTGCGCCGCCGCGGTGATCTCGCCGATCGTCTCCTTCTTGACGCGCAGGCCGATCAGCAGTGCGGCCATCATCACCGGCGACATCTCGCCGCTCATGATGCGACGCACCAGCGCCAGCATCTCGTCGTGGAAGATCTCGCGGTGATCGATGGTGCGGGTCAGCGCGTCGAGATTGGTGATGGTCATGGGGAGCTCCGGCGTTCAGGCGGTCAGGTGCTCGCGCACCGCGGCGATGGCGCGGTCGACGCCGGCGGCATCGACATCGAGGTGAGTCACGAAGCGCAGGCGGTAAAGGCCGGTCGCCAGCACGCCGCGCGACTTCAGGTGCTCGATCAGCCCGGCGGCCCGCGGCCCCTGCAGATCGGCAAAGACGATGTTGGTCTGCGGCGGCTCGACCGTCAGGCCGGGCAGGCCGGCCAGCCCGTCGGCAAGGCGCCGTGCCAGGGCATGGTCGTCGGCCAGCCGGTCGATGTGGTGGTCAAGTGCGTGCATCGCCGCGGCGGCCAGCACGCCGGCCTGGCGCATGCCGCCGCCGAGCATCTTGCGCCAGCGGTGCGCGGCGCCGATGAACGCGCGCGAACCGACGAGCGCCGAGCCCACCGGTGCGCCCAGCCCCTTCGAGAAGCAGACCGAGACGCTGTCGAAGTGCCCGGCCATCTCGCGCGCGACCGATCTCGGATCACCGCCAACCGTGCCCGCGATGCCGACCGCGGCGTTGAACAGGCGCGCGCCGTCGAGATGGGTGGCGAGCCCGCGTCGGCGCGCCAGCGCGGTCGCGTCGGCCAGGTAGGCCATCGGCAGCACCCGACCGCCCAGCGTGTTCTCGAGCGCGAGCAGGCGGCTGCGCGCGAAGTGCGCATCGTCGGGCTTGATCGCCGCCTCGATGTCGGTCAGTGCCAGCGTGCCGTCGCGCTGGTGCTCGAGCGGCTGCGGCTGCACGCTGCCCAGCACGGCGGCCCCGCCGCCTTCCCAGCGATAGGTGTGGGCCATCTGGCCGCCGATGTACTCGTCGCCGCGGCCGCAGTGGCTCATGATCGCCACCAGGTTGCTCTGCGTGCCGCTGGGAACGAACAGCGCCGCTTCTTTGCCGAGCAGTGCCGCGATGCGCTCCTGCAGCGCATTGACGGTCGGGTCGCCGCCGAAGACGTCGTCGCCGAGCTCGGCGGACAGCATCGCGGCACGCATCGCGGCGGTCGGCTGCGTGACGGTGTCGCTGCGCAGGTCTGTGGTCTTCACGGCCGAAGCTCCAGGAAGTTCTTCAGCATCGCATGGCCGTGCTCGGTCAGGATCGATTCGGGATGGAACTGCACGCCTTCGAGCGGCGTGGCCGTGCCGGCGAGCTCGCGATGGCGCACGCCCATGATCTCGCCGTCCTGCGAGGTCGAGGTCACGTCGAGCGCCGCGGGCAGCGTGTCGCGCTCGATCACCAGCGAGTGGTAGCGGATCACCGTGAACTCGCGCGGCAGCGCGGTGTAGACACCGCGCTCGTCGGTCGTGATCACGTCGGTCTTGCCGTGCATCTGCGTCTTCGCGCGGATCACCCGGCCGCCGAGCGCCGCGCCGATCGCCTGGTGGCCCAGGCACACGCCGAGGATCGGCATCCGGCCGGTGAATGCCTCGATCGCCGCGACGCAGATGCCGGCCTCCGCCGGCGAGCACGGCCCGGGCGACAGCACGAGCCGGTCGGGCGCGAGGCCGGCGATGCCGTCGACCGTGATCTCGTCGTTGCGGAACACGCGCACGTCTTCGCCGAGCTCGGCGAAGTACTGCACGAGGTTGAAGGTGAAGGAGTCGTAGTTGTCGATCATCAGCAGCATGGTCGTGCCCCTTCGTCAGGCGCGCGCGCGGCGCTGGGGTTGGGACTGGTGCAGGAACACCGTGAAGATGTCGCGTGGCGGCGGCACGGCGACCTGGGCCATGATCCGCCCGACGGCACCCCGGTGGTAGCTGCCATGGGTCGCGACGTGGGCCAGCATCTCCTCGCGCGACATCCGGCCGGGCTGCCCATCGGTGAACACGAAGTCGACCGCCTCCGCCAGCGCCTGCGGCGTGAGCGTGCCGATGTGGTCGACATACCAGCGATCCGACGCTGCAACCTCGTCGCGCAGCGCCTCGAGCGGCGGCGTCTCGGCCGTGTTGGTCGCGGCGTAGACGTGCGCCTGACCGCACAGGTGGGCCGCGAAGATCCTGTCCACCACGAAGATGTGATTCAGGGTGCGGATCGCGGCGTGCCGCTCGGCGGCGTGCGCGACGGGGTCGACCTTGGCGAGCTCGGCGAAGAGTTCCGCGTTGGCCCAGGCCTTGTGGCGAAACATCGATTGCAGCAGCGTCGACGTGCCCATGTCAAAAGCCCTCCTCGACCAGCTCCGCCGCGCGGATCAGCGCGCGCGCCTTGGCCTCGGTCTCGCGCCATTCCATCTCGGGAATCGAATCCGCGACGACGCCGGCGGCGGCCTGCACGTACAGGGTCTGGTCCTTGACGATGCCGGTGCGGATCGCGATCGCGACATCCATGTCGCCGGCAAAGCTCAGGTAGCCGCAGGCGCCGCCGTAGATGCCGCGCTTGACCGGCTCGAGCTCATCGATGATCTCCATTGCGCGGATCTTCGGCGCGCCGGTCAAGGTGCCGGCAGGGAAGGTCGCGCGCAACACATCGAGGTTGGTCATGCCGTCCTTCAGCAGGCCCTCGACATTGCTGACGATGTGCATCACGTGCGAATAGCGCTCCACCGTGAACGCCTCGGTCACCTTCACCGTGCCGGTCTTCGCGATGCGGCCGATGTCGTTGCGCGCCAGGTCGATCAGCATCACGTGCTCGGCGCGTTCCTTCGGGTCGTTGCCGAGCTCGACCTCGAGCGCCTTGTCGAGCTCGGGCGTCGCGCCGCGCGGGCGGGTGCCGGCGAGCGGCCGGATCGTCACCTTGTCGCCCTCGGGCACATGCTCGTGGCGCACCAGGATCTCGGGCGAGGCGCCGACGATCTGGAACTCGCCCATGTCGTAGAAATACATGTACGGCGACGGGTTCAGCGAGCGCAGCGCGCGGTACAGGCTCAGCGGCGATTCGGTGTAGCGCTTGCGCAGGCGCTGGCCGACCTGCACCTGCATCATGTCGCCGGCGGCGATGTACTCCTTCGCGCGCAGCACCGCGGCGATGTAGTCGTCCTTGCCGAACTCGCGCTCCACGCCATGCGACGCGCCGCGCCTGACCGCCGGCGCGGTGACGCTGTACTTGAGCTTGTCGCCCAGTTCCGCGAGCCGCCGCTTGGCATTGTGAAACGCCTCCGGCTCGGCCGGGTTGGCGTAGACGATCAGGTACAGCCGCCCCGACAGGTTGTCGATCACCGCGAGCTCTTCGCACTGCAGCAGCAGGATGTCGGGCGTGTCCAGGCCACCGCTCTTCTCGGTCTTCGCCAGCTTGGGCTCGATGAAGCGCACCGCGTCGTAGCCGAAGTAGCCGGCCAGGCCGCCGCAGAACCGCGGCATGCCGGGGCGGAGCGCGACCTTGAAACGCTGCTGGTAGGTGGCGATGAAGTCGAGCGGGTTGCCCTCGGCCGTCTCGACGACCTGGCCGTTGGTCACGACCTCGGTCCGCAGGCCGGTGGCGCGCAGCAGCGTGCGCGCCGGCAGGCCGATGAACGAGTAGCGGCCGAAGCGCTCGCCGCCGACGACCGATTCGAGCAGGAAGCTGTGCTTGCCGCCACCGCTGGCGTAGGCCAGCTTCAGGTACAGCGACAGCGGCGTCTCGAGGTCGGCAAAGGCTTCGGCGATCAGCGGGATGCGGTTGTAGCCCTGGCCCGCGAGGCTCTTGAATTCGAGTTCGGTGATCATGATGTTCGATGGCCCTCCACAGGCCGGCGACTGCCTGGTCGCAGCCGCACAACGATTCTGTTCAGAAGTCGGGGTCGGGTCGATCTGGACCGGGCCACCGGTGGAGCCGGCGTCGCGCCGCTCAGGGCACGCTGCCGACCGCAGCAACGCACGCACCCGTCGCGCTGACGCGAGGGCGCAACTCGATCAGCCCCGCCAGGGCCAGGCTCCCCGGTCGATCGACCCTGCGGTGAGGTTGCGCGGTGTGAACATCGGCAAAAGTGTAGCAGGCCTCAAGTCGCGAGGGCCTGGCGCCGATACCACCGGCTTGCGCCCATTCACCGGCGCCGGCCCGCGGCCGCGCATGGCGTCGCGGGTCTGCGCCTTCGCCACGACCCGCGAGACACTCCATGCGCCGACTCCTTGCCCTGACCGCCGTTGCGATCGCCTCCACCATGCCGATGCGCAGCTGGGCCCAGACCACCGAGGTCGCCGGCGTCAAGTTCGCCAACACGCTGCAGGTCGGCAACGCCCGGTTGCAGATCAACGGCGCTGGCGTGCGCTACAAGGTCGTGTTCAAGGTCTATGCCGCGGCGCTCTACCTCACCGACAAGGCTGCGACGCCCGAGGCGGTGCTGGCCTCTCCGGGGCCGCGCCACCTGCAGATCGTGATGCTGCGCGAGATCGACGCGAACGAGCTCGGCCGGCTCTTCACCAAGGGCATGGAACAGAACGCGCCACGCGAGGAGTTCTCGAAATCGATCGCCGGGATCATGCGCATGAGCGACATCTTCTCGAGCCGCAAGAAGCTCATGCCGGGCGAGTCGTTCGCTGTCGAATGGGTGCCGGGCACCGGCACCGTGATCCTCGTCAACGGCAAGCCTGCGGCCGAGCCGATTCGGGAGCCGGAGTTCTACGCGGCGCTGATGAAGATCTGGTTCGGCCCGTCGCCGGCCGATGCGCAGCTGAAGGAAGCGTTGCTCGGACGGGCCGCCGTTCAGCCCGGCGGGGCCAGCTGATCGAGGCGGTCGACGACGCCGTCGGCGTCGACCGACTGCACCGGCTCGCCGTGGTTGTAGCCATAGCTCACCAGCACCACCGGGCAGCCGGCCGCACGCGCGGCGCGTGCGTCGTTGCTCGAATCGCCGACCATCAGGGTCTGTGCCGGCGCGGTGCCGAGCGCCTCGCAGGTGCGCAGCAGCGGCATCGGATCCGGCTTCTTGCGCTCGAACGCATCGCCGCCGAAGACGACGCCGAAGCGCCCCGCCAGCCCCGTCTTGTGCAGCAGCGCCTGTGCGAATGCGGTCGGCTTGTTGGTCAGGCAGGCGAGCTTCAGCCCGCGTGCGGCGAGTTTCGCGAGGCCCTCGGCGACACCCGGATACACCCGCGCATGCACGCCGTTGACCTCGCGGTATTCGTGCTGATACAGCGCCCACGCGGTGTCATACAGGCGCGCGTCGGCGCCGACCTCGACCAGCGTGCGCCGAATCAGGTGCTCCGAGCCCTTGCCGACCGTGCGCCCGATGAAGGCGCGCCCGACCGGCGCGAGCCGCAGCGCCGCAAGCACGCGGTTCAGCGCGACGTCGAAGTCGCCGAGGGTGTCGACCATCGTGCCATCGAGGTCGACGATCACGGCTTGCAGATCGTCGAACGGGTTCAAGCTCTGGTGCGCGATGACGGCGACTACGACTTGTTGTCGGCGGTCGGCGTCGTGACCACCTGGCCATCCTTCACCGGCAGCGTCGGGCCCGGCTTGGACGCCATCCGCACCGCGCCCTCCTTGCCGTCCAGCCGATAGGTGACGTTGTAGCCGACCACCTTCTGCGACTTCTCGTTCACGGTCTTGCAGCGGTGCTCGGTCGTCGTGACGACGTCCTTCTCCTGCATCTTCTTCTGGACCTGGTTGCCGGCAAAACCCCCGGCGGCCGCGCCGGCGACGGTGGCCAGGGTCTTGCCCTTGCCGCCACCAACGGCACTGCCCAGCAGGCCGCCCGCCAGCCCGCCGGCCACGGAGCCGGCAATGCGATGCTCGTCCTTCACAGGCGCCTGATGCTGCACCTGGACGTCTTCGCATTTCTCATGCGGCGTCACCACCGTCTCGACGACTTCCTTCACCGCAACGACATCGGCGAAGTCAGGCTTCTTCATCGCCTTGTAGCCCGTGACAGCGCCGGAGCCCAGCACCACCATCGCGATGCCGCCAACGGCCATCCCCTTGATCATTGATTTGTCCACGCGCACATCCTCGGTCTGATTGACCATCGATTATCGTTGGCCCAAGCAGGAGACTTCACCGGAGAACGATCGTGGCTTCCAAGCGTCTTGCTCGGCTTCTTGCAGTCCTCTTCGCCATCGCGTTGACCGCCTGCCAGACCGCATCGCCGCCAGATGCCGCGCCAGGCCGCCAGGCCGGCGTGCAGCGCCTGTACGTCCTCGCTTGCGGCGAGGGCGCCACCAGCGACGTTTCACGCTGGTCGCCGGGCGTGAACGTGGGCAGGCCCATGGACTTCGTCGACAGTTGCTACCTGGTCAAGCACAGCCAGGGGTGGCTCCTGTGGGACACGGGAGTCGCCGACACCATTGCCGCGATGCCCGACGGCCAGCGCCCGGCCGATCCGCGCGCGGTCCACTGGCGCCGGGCAAAGACACTCGTGGCCCAGCTCGAGCAGCTCGGGTTGAAGCCGTCCGACATCAGGTACGTCGCGGTGTCGCACAGTCACGCGGATCACATCGGCAATGTGGCCCTGTTTGCGCAGGCGACCCTGCTGGCACAGAAGGCCGAGGTCGACTGGCCATCAGCAGCGGGCCCTCGCTTCAAGCCGGAGCAGCCGATGATCAAGCTCGAGGGCGACCGAGACGTCTTCGGCGACCGCAGCGTCACCCTCCTCGCCACGCCCGGCCACACGCCCGGCCATCAGTCGCTGCTGGTCAGGTTGCCGAAGACCGGCGCCGTGCTGCTGTCGGGCGACGCCGTCCACTTCAGAGACAACTGGGAGCAACGCCGCGTTCCCGAGATCAATTTCAACAAGGAGCAGACCAGCGCTTCAATGCAGCGCCTCGCCGACATCCAGGCCGCGGCGAAGGCTCAGCTCTGGATCAATCACGACAAGGCGCAGCGCGATGGACAGAAGCTGTCGCCCGATTTCTACGAGTGACCCTCAGCGCGCGCTGCGCCGGCGCAGGCTCGCCTTCAAGGCCTCGATCTCGTCCATCAGATCGAGCACGAGGGCGACGCCCGGCGCATTGATCTCGAGTTCGCGCGTCAACGTCAGCGCCAGGCGCGCGCGGCGCAGCGATGCGCCGGCGAAGCGCCATTCGGTCGCCGACTCGCCGAGCGGCGTCAGCACGCCCTCGTCGACCCAGACCCGCACCTGCTCTTCGCGCGCGTGACAGGCGCGGCACAGTTCGTCCAGGCTGAACTGCAGCTCTTCTTCGACGATGGCCATCACGATGCGCTCGCTCATGGTGTTGCTCCCTTCAGACCCGCACGCGGGTCGAAATCGAACGCCGCCTTGAAGGCCTCATAGGCACGGCGCGCGGCGTCACTGCCGCTCGGCGGCAACGCGATCGTCAGCACGACGTACAGATCACCGGCGGTGCCGCCGGGGCTGCTTGCCGGAATGCCCTTGCCACGCAGCCGCAGCTTGCGGCCGGCCGCCGAGCCCGGCGGGATCGTCAGCTCGACATCGCCGTCGGGCGTCGGCGCGCTCACGCTCGCGCCGAGCGCCGCCTCCCACGGCGCGAGCGGCAGATCGAGCAGCACGTCGCGGCCGTCGACGCGGTACAGGCGGTGCGGCTTGAACGCGATCTCGAGGAACAGGTCGCCGGTCGGCCCGTCGCCCAGGCCCGGCCCGCCCTGGCCGGCCAGGCGCAGGTGCTGGCCTTCGCGAAGCCCCTTCGGAATCGTGATGTCGAGCGTGCGCTCGTGCAGCACGCCGTGGCCCTGCGCGTCCAGCCCCGGCATCTGCAGCGAGATGCTGCGCTTCGCGCCGCGGTAGGCGTCCTCGAGATCGATCAGCACCTTGGCATGGTGATCCTGCCCCGGCATGCGCATGCCCGGCCGCCGCGCCCCGGGCGCCGCACCGCGCGCGGCGCGGCCGAACAGCGCCTCGAAGAAATCGCTGTGGCCGGCGCCGCCGAACAGGTCTTCGGCCTCGTCGCCGCGGCCGCTGAACTCGAAGCCGGCGTCCCAGCCCGGCGGCGGCCGGAACTCGGCATCGGGCCCGCCGGGGCGGCCTGCGGCCTGTTCCTGCTGCCAGCGGCTGCCGAGCGCGTCGTAGGCGGCGCGCTTCTCGGGGTCGCGCAGCACCTCGCTCGCTTCGCCGATCTCCTTGAAGCGGGCCTCGGCATCGGCTTCCTTGCTGACATCCGGGTGGTACTTGCGCGCCAGCTTGCGGTAGGCCTTCTTGATGTCGTCGTCACTCGCATCACGCGCGACGCCCAGCGTCGAGTAGTAGTCGTGGAATTTCATCGGCGCGCCTTTCGATGTCGCAGTGTGCCTCGCTCAATGGTCGTCGACAGGCTCCCGCAGCGGCGCTTTCGCGCCGGCCTCGCCGACGCACAGCGTCATGAACGGCTCACGCACCACCTGCAGGGTCACGTGGCCGATCTTGAAGCGGTCGCGCAGCGTGTGCGTCGCGCTTTCGAAGAAGGGGTCGTCGGGGTGGCCGGCCGGCATCACCAGGTGCGCGGTCAGCGCGACGTCGCTGGTGCCGGTGGCCCAGACATGCAGGTCGTGCACCCGGTCCACGCCCGGCAGCGTCTCGAGCTGCGCGCGCACCGCGGCGAGGTCGATGTGCTCGGGCACGCCGTCGAACATCAGCCGCATCGACTGGCGCAGCAGGCCCCAGGTGCCGGCGACGATCACGACCGCGATCACCAGGCTCGCGACCGGATCGAGCCAGGCCCAGCCCAGCCACAACGACAGCGCACCGACGACGACGACACCGGCCGAGACCAGCGCATCGCCGGCCATGTGCAGGTAGGCGGCGCGGATGTTCAGGTCGTCGTCGCGCCCGCGCATGAAGAGCAGCGCCGTGCCCAGGTTCACCGCGATGCCGATGCCGGCGACGATCATCACGGTCCAGCCCTGGGTCGGCTGCGGCGTGTTCAGGCGGTGCACCGCTTCCCACGCGAGCGAGCCCATCGCGACCAACAGCAGCACCGCGTTCGCGAACGCGGCCAGGATCGAGGCGCGCTTCCAGCCGTAGGTGTAGCGCGCGTCCGGCCGCAGCGTCGCGGCGAACGCGCCGCCCCAGGCCAGCACCAACCCGGCGACGTCGCCCAGGTTGTGGCCGGCATCGGCGAGCAGCGCCAGCGAGCCGGCTTGCCAGCCGTAGAAGGCCTCGATCGCGACGAACAGCACGTTGACGCCGATGCCGATCGCGAAGGCGCGGTCGAAGTTGGCCGGCGCGTGGTGATGGGCGTGACCGTGACGGTGCGCGTGGCCATCGCGATGCGCGTGGCCGTGCCCGTGATGGTCGTGGGCGTGATCGCCCGCGTGCGCCTCGTGCGCCGGATGCCGGTGCGCATGACCGGTCGCGTGGGTGTGGTGGGTGGAGTGCTCTGCCATCCCGCCAGTGTGACTCAGCTTCGCCGCCGCCGACACCGGCAGGGTCGAAGCGCCCGCACCCGGGCGAGCGCCGCGCAGGCGCGACAAGCACGCGTCTTCAGGGCGCGAGCTGTGCGCGCATCGCCGCGATCACCGATCGGTAGTCGGGCTGGCCGAAGATCGCGCTGCCGGCGACAAAGGTGTCGGCGCCGGCCTCGGCGGCGAGGCGGATGTTGTCGGTCTTGATGCCGCCATCGACCTCGAGCCGGATGTCGCGGCCGCTCGCGTCGATCCGCTCGCGGATCGCTGCGATCTTCTTCAACGCGCCGGGGATGAAGCTCTGGCCGCCGAAGCCCGGGTTGACGCTCATCACGAGGATCACGTCGAGCTGATCGAGCGTCCAGTCGAGCACGTCGAGCGACGCGGCCGGGTTGAACACGAGCCCGGCGCGGCAGCCCTCGGCCCGGATCAGCTGCAAGGTGCGGTCCACATGCAGGCTCGCCTCGGGGTGGAACAGGATGTGGTCGGCGCCGGCCTTCGCGAACGCGATCGCGAGCGCATCGACCGGCTGCACCATCAGGTGCACGTCGATCGGCACCGGGATGCCGTCGGCGCGCACCGCGTGCTTGCGCAGCGCCTCGCAGACCATCGGCCCGAAGCTCAGGTTCGGCACATAGTGGTTGTCCATCACGTCGAAATGGATCCAGTCGGCCCCGGCCGCGATCACGTTGCGCACCTCGTCGCCGAGGCGCGCGAAGTCGGCCGCGAGGATGCTCGGCGCGATGCGGTAGGTGCGGGCGGAATGGGGATTCGGCGTGTCGGTGGGCATGGACGCAATCGAGGGTGGAGTCCAAATTTTAGGGTTGCCGGTTCCTGCCAGGCTTCGGCCGCCGAAGCGCCGCGCCGGCGTTGCTGCCAAAATGCCGCGCATGTCGAGACCGGAATTCACCAGCACCGTCGTCGTGCGCCACCTGCCGGAGCAATCCGATCCGCAGAACGGCCAGCATGCGTTCGCCTACACGATCACGATCCGCAACAGCGGCGACGTCACCGCGCAGCTGATCGCGCGCCACTGGATCATCACCGATGCCAACGGCCACACCGACGAGGTGCGCGGCCTGGCGGTGGTCGGCAACCAGCCGCTGCTCAAGCCCGGCGAGACCTTCGAGTACACCAGCTGGACGCGCCTGGACACGCCCAACGGCACCATGCGCGGCACCTTCTTCTGCATGACCGAAGACGCTCGGCCGTTCGATGCGCCGGTGCACGAGTTCGGCCTGACCCAGGCGTCGGCGCTGCACTGAACGGATGCCGAAACCCCGCGCCGCGGTCTCGCCCTGGGACCTGACCGCGCTGCTGAACGCTGCCGATCCGAAGGCCGGCCTCGCCGAACGGCACCTGTGGCTGATCAGACTGCTCGAATGGCTGCGCCACGCGCCGCTGCAGGGTGCGACCGCCGCGCCGGCGCCGGCAGCCGATGCCGACGTGGAGGCCGATGCCGCGCCGACGCCGACGCCGACGCCGACGCCGACGCCGGTGCTGCGCCTGAAGCACCTGCTCGGCGTGCTCGAGCGTCATCCG
>Ga0207645_10002683_pt1 | contig 13861 bp, 14 predicted proteins | sample KBSM53metaG_FD_184331 | JGI IMG/M metagenome (GOLD analysis project Ga0207645, IMG submission 184331) | Miscanthus rhizosphere microbial communities from Kellogg Biological Station, Michigan, USA - KBS M5-3 metaG (SPAdes) (version 2) | ecosystem: Host-associated > Plants > Roots > Rhizosphere >...
GACGGCGGCCCGGTCGGTCACGTCGAGCGCGTCGCCGGCCGCGTTCGCGCCGAGTTCTTTGACGACGCCGGTGAGGCGTCCGCCGTCGCGGTCCCAGATGCGCACGCGCGCACCCGATGCAATGAGGCGCCGCGCGATCGCGAGCCCGATGCCCTGCGCGCCGCCCGTCACGATCGCGGTACGGTCCTTGAAATCGAGCTGGTTCATTCTTTCACCGCTCCCGTCATGCCCGCCACATAGTATTCGACGAAGAATGAATACAGCACCGCGACCGGCAGCGAGCCAAGCAGCGCACCCGCCATCAAGGCGCCCCAGTGATAGACGTCGCCTTCGACGAGCTCGGTCACGACGCCCACTGGCACAGTCTTGATTTCAGAGGACGAGATGAACGTGAGCGCATAAATGAATTCGTTCCACGACAGCGTAAACGCGAAGATCCCGGCCGAGATCAGCCCGGGAACCGCGAGCGGCAGGATGATCTTGGTGAGGATCTGCCAGCGCGTAGCGCCGTCGATCAGCGCGCACTCCTCGAGCTCGTACGGGATCGAGCGAAAGTAGCCCATCAGGAGCCACGTGCAGAACGGGATGAGGAACGTCGGATACGTGAGGATCAGCGCCCAGCGCGTGTCGAAGAGCCCGAGCTGAAACACGATCGCCGCGAGCGGAATGAACAGGATGGACGGCGGCACCAGATAAGCGAGAAAAATCGCCATGCCCACGCCCTTGGCGCCGCGAAAGCGCAGGCGCTCGATCGCGTAGGCGGCGAGCACGCTGGCAACGAGCGACGTGATAGTGGCGACGACCGAAACAATGATCGTGTTCCACATCCACTCCGGATACGAAGTATGGAACAGGAGTTTTTCGAAGTGGGCAAAGGTCGGATGCACGATCCAGAATGGATTGGCGTCGCGGCTTATGAGCTCGGCGTCCGGCTTGAACGAGGTCATCGTCATCCAGTAGAACGGAAAAAGCAACACGACGAGAAAACAAAGCAGTGGTATGTACAGCGTCACCCAGCGCCGCGGCAGCGTCTCGAGGTACTGCATGCCCGAGCTGTCCTGTGTCTGCACGCTCATGATGTTTCGTCGCCCCCGCGCAGGCGGGGGCCCAGTGGGCCTAAACACTTTGGATCCCCGCCTGCGCGGGGATGACGATCACTTACTATCGTCGTGATCATCATTTGTCGCCGCCGCCCTGTTGCCACGCCCTGCGCTGCAGGCCGAAATACGAAAACAATATAGCGGCGAGGAGAAACGGCACCATCGCCATTGCGAGCGCCGCGCCCTCGCCGAGATTGCCGCCCGGGATTGCGCGCTGGAACGAAAGTGTCGCCATCAGGTGCGTCGCATTGAGCGGGCCGCCGCGCGTCAGCACGTAGATCAACTGGAAATCGGTGAACGTGAACAGCACGCTGAAAGTCATCACCACGGCGATGATCGGCGTCAGCATCGGCAAAGTGATATAGCGGAATTTCTGCCACGGGGTGGCACCGTCGAGCGCGGCCGCTTCGTACAGCGATGGCGCGATCGTCTGCAGGCCGGCGAGCAGGCAGATGGCGACGAAGGGCACGCCGCGCCATACGTTGGCGATGATCGTTGAGATGCGCGCCATCCATGGTTCACCCAGAAAATCGATGTAATGATCGATGACGCCCATGCGCGTCAGGCCCCACGATACGACGGAGAACTGGGCGTCGTAGATCCACCAGAATGCTATCGCGGATAGCGCAGTAGGTACGATAAACGGGAGCAGCACCACCGCGCGCAGAAACGCCTTGAACGGCAGCGTCCGGTTGAGCAGCAGCGCCAGCCACAAGCCGAGCGCGAATTTCACGACGCTCGCGACGATGGTGTAAAAAAGCGTGTTGAAAAGCGACAGGCGCGCGAGCGAGTCGTCGAACAGCGACTGGAAATTCTCGATCCCGATCCATTGTCCCGCGCGTCCGATGCGCGCGTCGGTGAAGCCGAGCCACAGGCCGAGGCCCAGCGGGTACGTGAGGAACGCGATCAACAATGCCGCGGCGGGCAGCATGAACGCGAACCCGAGGAAGTTGCGGTTGTCGAGTAACTTATGCATTCAGTCTTGGCGTCTCGAAAACTCTATTGGAACCGTCGATAAACTCAGATCGATGCCGAAAGCCAAGACCGCGCGCCGCCGGGTTGAACGCCGGCCTGCGATCGCGCGTTCGATCCCGGCGAGTTCGCGGCGCCGGCTCGCCGGCGTCCACTCGCGAACCTAGACTTTGTAATAGCGCTCCGCGCGTTTCTGCGCGCGTTCGGCCGCTTCCTTCGGCGTCTTCGAGCCGCTGGCCGCTTCCGCCACCATGTTGACGATGATGAAGTCCGCCATGCACTGGGCCGAGGCATAGCCGAGCCGCCCCGAATAGCCGTTCGGCAGCATGATTTTCATGCAATCGCGGTACGGTGTGTGCTTCGGGTCCTCGGTCCAGATCGGGTTCGACTCGTACGCTTTCAGCGGATGCGTGACGTAGCCGATCGAGGCCTTCTGCCAAGGCTCGTACTGCTCCTTCTCCATCATGAAACGCAGGTACTCCTTGGCAGCGTTCGGGTACTTGGTGTACTTGAAGATCATCTGGTTGAAGAAAAGGTGCAGCTCGGTCGGGCGCCCGACCGGCCCGATCGGCAGGTTGGCGTGCCCGATATCGGCCGCCATCGCCTTGATTTTCGGGTCCTGAGAGGTTTTGGCCGAGTAGTAGATCGAGATGCCATTCTCCGTGATGCTGATCTGGTCGTCGAGAAACGCCTTGTTGTTGTTCGGATCGAGCCACGCCAGCGTTCCCGGCACGAAGGTCTGGTACAGCTCCTTCGCATACTCGAGCGCCTGGACCGTCTGCGGGCTGTCGATCACGACAGTGTTCTTGTCGTCGACCAGTTTGCCGCCGAACGCCCAGACCAGCCAATGCGTCCAGGTATTGCCATCGCCGGTCGCGTTGCCGAGCGTGAAGCCGACCGGATGGTTTTTCGCCTTCAGTGCCTGGCACAGCTTGAGGAATCCCGCGGTGTCTTTCGGGAATGTGCTGAAGCCTGCTTCCTTCATGTGACTCTCGCGGTACACGAACGTGTTGCCGGCGCAGCCGAGCGGCAGCCCGATCCAGCGCTTGCCGCCGGGTTGCAGGTACTGCCGGCAGACGTCGTACCAGCCACCGTATTTTTTGCCGAGATAATCGGCGACATCGGTCACGTCGAGCAGTTTTTCAGGGTACAGGTTGGCATCGTCGAAAGTCGACAGGATGATGTCGGGGCCGGAGCCGACGTTGGCGGCGACCGCCGCCTTGGGCCGCACGTCCTCCCAGCTTTCATTGTCGACGCGCACTTCGACGCCGGTCTGTGCGCTGAACTTTTTGGTGTTCTGCATCCACAGGTCTTCGTCGCCCTGCACAAAACGCTTCCAGCGCAGCACGCGCAGTTTGGCGCCCTTCTCGGGCTTCCACGTCATCGCGGGCCCTGCACCCTGCGCTTGCGCGAGCAGCGGCACGCCGCCCGCGGCTCCGGCGGCGAGGCCGGCTGAAATCTTCATAAAGTCGCGTCGGTCCATTTTGCTCATGATGTCCTCCGTTGATGTGGCGAAGAGTAATCCATAGTCAGGCGAGTCGCGCGCCGCTCGCCGGATCGAAAAGAAAGGTGAAACTGGGCTTGAGGCGGACCGCCGCGCCGGGCTGAAAGTCATGGCGTTCGCGCACTACTGCGGTGACATCCACGCCCGCGAGCTTGCAGAATATTTGCGTGTCGGCGCCGGTCGGCTCAACCACGACCACTTCGGCGGGCACGCCGGTATCGTCCACGGCAAAGTGCTCGGGGCGCACGCCCACGATCACCTCGCGGCCCTCGTCGACTGCGGCACGCAGGGGCATCGGTAGATGAATGCCGTTGCCAACCGCCACCGCGAGCCCCATACCGTTCATCGCCATCCGACCGGTAAGAAAGTTCATTGCCGGCGAACCGATGAAACCGGCGACGAACTGGTTGACCGGGTTGTCGTAGAGCTCAAGCGGCGTGCCGATCTGCTCAATGCGGCCGGCGTTCATCACCACGATCTTGTCGGCCATCGTCATCGCCTCAATCTGGTCGTGCGTGACATATATTGACGTCGTCTTCAGCCGCAGGTGCAGCGCCTTGATTTCGGTGCGCATCGCCACGCGAAGGTTGGCGTCGAGGTTCGAGAGCGGCTCGTCGAACAGAAACACCTGCGGCTTGCGCACGATGGCGCGACCCATCGCGACGCGTTGACGCTGGCCGCCGGACAGCTGGCGCGGATAGCGCTCGAGATACTCCGTGAGCCCGAGGATCTGCGCCGCATCATTGACGCGTTTGCGCATCGCAGCCGCGGGCTCGCCCGCGAGCTTCATGCTGAACGCCATGTTGTCGAAGACCGTCATGTGCGGATATAGCGCGTAGTTCTGGAACACCATGGCGATGTCGCGCTCCTTCGGGGGCATGGTATTGACCGTGCGTCCGCCGATCGTGACCACTCCATCGGAAATTTCCTCCAGCCCCGCGATCATGCGCAGCAGCGTGGATTTGCCGCAGCCCGAGGGGCCGACCAGCACACAGAACTCGCCGTCGTCGACTGCTACGTCAACGCCATGCAGAACCTCGGTCGAGCCAAATAATTTGCGCACGCCGGCCAAGGTCACTGCTGCCACGCCACCCCTCCACATTCAGCGCCGGATTGCGGCGTTTTTTATCCGGCAGGCGCGTAATCCGATGCATGCCGGGTTGAGCGAAGCAGGTTAGCCGCGCCTGCCGGAGCGGTCAAGTTATCGCGAATCGCGCCATGGTGGCAGTCAGGCCAGGGGTTGTATGATGTATTTCTCGAGCAACCGATATCAACGGGGCATGCCGGCATGTTAGAGCCTTTTGGCGTCGATCGCGTAAATTTTCCCGGTCCGGTCGTGATCACCGGCGCTGGCGGATGCATCGGCAGCTGGGTGCTGGCGCTGCTTGCGCGCGCCGGCGTTCCCGCATGTGCGTTCGATCTCTCCGCTGATAAACGGCGCCCGCGCCTGCTCGTGCCCGAATCCGACCTCGCGGCGATCCAATGGCGGACCGGCGACATTGCGGACAGCAAGTCAGTGATCCAGATGCTGGAAGCCGTGCGTCCGTGCGCCGTCATCCATCTCGCCGCTTTGCAGGTGCCGTTCTGCAAGGCCGACCCGGTCGCCGGCGCGAAGGTCAACGTCGTCGGCACCGTCAATGTGTTCGAAGCGGCGCGTCAGCTCGGCATCAAGCGGCTTGCGTACGCAAGCTCGGTGGCGGCGCACGGCGCGATCGAGGAAGGCCTCGGCACCATGCGGACACTCTACGGCGCATACAAGTACTGCGACGAACAGATCGCCCGCGTATATTCGGACGACTGGGGCGTGCACAGCGTCGGCATCCGGCCGGGTGTCGTGTACGGCGTCGGCCGCGACCAGGGGCTGACTTCCACGACGACGGTCGCGATTCTTGCCGCGGCCGCGGGCAAATCGTACACGGTGCCTTTCGCCGGCGGCGTATCCTGGTTGTACGGCGCGGAGGTGGCAAGCGCGTTCATCCGCGCCGTTTCCCGCGAGCGCGCCGGCGCACCGGTTTTCGAGATGAACGGAGTCTACGCGCCGGTCGAAGACGGCCTGCGCATACTCAAGGAGCTCGCGCCTTCTGCTGCGATCACGTGCACCGGACAGCCGCTGGCTTTTCCGATGCACCTGCCGGACACGCCGCTGCGTGAATTTCTCGGCGACTATGGAACGATGCCGCTGGCGGATGGCATCCGGCAAACATTTGACGCGTTTCGCGCGCTGCTCAAGCGCGGCCTGGTGGCCGCGCCCTGAGATCGGGGATTAAGACGCCATGTATGCGGGAAACCACTATCAGTTGATGGCGGAGTACAACCGCTGGATGAACGGCAGGCTGTATGCGATTTGCGCGGACCTGTCCGATGCCGAGCGCGGGCGCGACCGCGGTGCGTTCTTTAAGTCAGTGCACGGCACGCTGAATCATTTGTACTACGGCGATCAGGCGTGGTTCGGGCGCTTCACGCAGAGACCGCTGGTTGCCAAAATCGGCCACGAATTTTTCGCCACATTCGAGGAGCTACGCGCGGCGCGCAAGCTGCTCGATGACGAGATTGTCGCCTGGGCGGGTACTCTTTCGGAAGAATGGCTGCACTCCCCTTTTACCTACAAGAGCAGCGTCGACGGCAAAACCCGCACGCTGCCGGCGTGGTTGCTGGTGGTGCACATGTTCAACCATCAAACCCATCACCGCGGCCAATTGACGACGCTGCTCATGCAGATGGGCATCGACCCGGGCGAAACCGATATTCCCTGGCTGCCGGTCCTGGAAACGTAATTGCGCAATCCGGGAAGTCCGCCGGATGTCAGCGGCGCGCTGCCTTGCGCGCGTCCAACTCCGGGTAATGGCGGAATATGCATTCGTTGTTGAACGCGAGCCGCCGCGGCGAATCGAGATAGGCTGCGATGCGCGGCTGCGCCGCAACCTGCGCGGCGAGCGCATGAAGCAGGGGATAACGGCGGCGCTGCTGCGCCATCGCGTTCGGGAATGCATACGTCAATCCGCGCATGACCTGGAACAGCGAAAGATCGACGTAGGTGAGCCTGGCGCCGACCGTCCAGCGGCTGCCGCGCGGATTGAGTCTCAGCACGCGCTCGAAATAACCAAGAAATTTAGGCATGCGCTCAGCGCGAAACTGTTTTGCATAACGCTTCGCTTCGCGCTTTTGGTCTTCGTAATAGAACGATGAACCAACCGGATGGTGCGTGTCGTGCACTTCATTCACCAAATCGGCAATCGTCAATTGCAGCTGATGCGTCCATAACCGGCCCGCTTCGTCTTGCGGCGCTAAACCGTGCCGCGCCCCGAGATAAAGCAGAATGTTCGCGGTCTGGCCGATAACGAGCTTGCCCGCTTTGAGATACGGCGGCGCGAATGGCGGAAGCAGGTTGCGCTTGTCTTCGAGCCCCTGCATAAGTGCAGCGACGCCTTTGCCGCGGCCGGACGCGCGCGCGACATCTTCGTACTCCGCGCCCGCCTGCTCAAGTGCGAGGCGCACGAACTCGCCGCGGCCCGGGATGGTCGGCCAATAGTAGAGTCGGTAGCGCATGACAATTCCGTGCGAGACTATGACGCTAACGTGAGACGTACATAATTTTACAATGGAATTTTTTCCAGCCGGCTTCTGTCCTACACCGTATGCATAAAGCGTTTTTCATGCGGCGCCCGTTTGGTGCGCTGCTCGGCGTGGCCTTCACATGCGCCGGCGCGCTCGCGCAGCCCGCCGCGGACATCGCCACGCTGGAAGCAGCGGCGAAGCGCGGTGATGCGTCGGCGCTGCTGACGCTCGCGGAAAAGTACCGGCGCGGCGATGAGGTCACGCGAGATATCCAGAAATCCAATGCGCTGTATTGCAAGGCCGCGGCGCGCGGCAACGTTGAAGCGCTGCTCGAGCTTGGCCTCATCCACGCATCGGGCCGCGAAATGCGCGCCAACGAAGGCGTCGGCGCTCTGCTGGTCAACATGGCGGCGGAGCGCGGCAGCGAGCGCGCGAAGGAAATCCTGCCGTACATCAGCCGCGGCGTCGGCAGCACGATTCCCCCGTGCATGAGCGAAGAGCTGGCGGTCATCGCAGCCACCCGTCCGACCGCGACGCCAACTGTACGCAAGGACATCGAGCTGCTGGTCCAGGAATGGGCGCCGCAGTATGCGATCGATCCCGACCTCGTCATGGCCCTGATCGCAGTCGAATCGAGCTTCGATACGACCGCCGTGTCACCGAAGAACGCGCAGGGCCTGATGCAGCTCATTCCGGCGACCGCCGCGCGCTTCGGCGTGAAAAACACTTTTAATGCGACCGAAAACCTGAAAGGCGGACTCGCGTACCTGCGCTGGCTGATGGCGTATTTCAAAGGCGATGTCGCGCTGGTGCTGGCAGCCTACAACTCCGGCGAGGAAACGGTCGAGCGCTACCGCGGCATCCCGCCGTACAAGGAAACGCGGGATTACGTGCAGCGGATTACCGGGCTTTACACCAAAGTGACGCATCCTTATCTCGCGGAAGTCACCAGGCCTTCGGCGGCGCTCGGCCGCATCAGGAAGCTGCCGTAACGGCGCGCTATATCAGCTTCACCAGCTGCTTGCCGAAGTTCTGCCCGTTCAGCAGTCCGATGAACGCCGCGGGCGCATTTTCCAGGCCCTGCGCAATGCTTTCGCGATATTTGAGTTTTCCCTCGTGCACCAGCATGCCGAGCTCCTTTAGCGCCGGCCGCCACAGATCCATGTGGTCCGAGCAGATGAATCCGCGCAGCTGAATGCGGTTAACGAGAAACGAGCGGAAATTGCGCACCGTCAGCGCGTCGGGATTGTTGTAGCCGGAAATCTGCCCGCACAGCGCAATGCGCGAAAATGCATTCATTTGCGTGAGCACCGCATCGAGCACAGGCCCGCCGACGTTGTCGAAATAGACATCGACGCCTTGCGGGCACGCCGCGGCAAGCGCCGCTTCGAGGTTGCCGGCCTTGTAGTCGATGCAGGCGTCGAACTTGAGCTCGTTGACCACGTAATCGCATTTGGCGTTGCCGCCGGCGACGCCCACTACGCGGCAGCCCTGGAGTTTGGCGAGCTGGCCGGCGACGCTGCCCACCGCGCCGCTCGCCGCCGACACGACGACCGTTTCGCCGGGCTTGGACCGGCCGTGCTCGTTGAGCCCGATCCACGCCGTGACCCCGGGCATCCCGACCGCGCCGAGGTAGGCCGAAAGCGGCACGTACGCCGGATCGATCTTGCGCACGCCGCCGCCGTCGCTCCTGCCGTAGAGCTGCCAGCCCGTGCGCGTCTCGACGAAGTCGCCGACCTTGAATTTCTCGTGGCGGGACTCGACGACCTCGCCGACCGCAGTGCCGACCATGACCTCGCCGACCTCGGCTTTCCTGGCATACGACTTGGCGTCATCCATGCGCCCGCGCATGTAGGGATCGAGCGACAGGTAATGCGCGCGCACGACGAATTCGCCGTCCGCCGCGGCTGGAATGGGCGCTTCCACGAAGCGAAAGTGCTTAAGCTCGACCGGCCCGCGCGGACGCGCGGCCAACAGCACCTGCTGATTTTTCATCTGACTTCTCCATCTCGCGTTGAATCGTTGCGGCTCAATCCTATGTACACCGTAGGCCGCGCAGATGCAATGCGGCGCGTAGTAAACTGCCGACTTCCAACGCAGAGCAGAAATTCCAGGGGAGTTCACGCATGAATTTGAAATTGACCGGCCTCACCGCGCTCGTGACCGGCGCTTCGCGCGGCATCGGACGCGCGATCGCGCACGAACTCGCCGGCGAAGGCTGCCATTTGCATCTCGCCTCGCGCAGCGCCGCCGATCTCGAAGCGGTCCGCGCGGCCATCGCGCAAAAACACAAGGTCAAGATCGAGTGCCATGCGCTCGACCTCGGCGAATCGCGCAATATCGCGACGCTGGTCCAACGCGCCGGCGACGTCGATATTCTGGTCAACAACGCGGGCGTCACACCGGCGGGCGAACTGCTCGAGATCGACGAAAAAGCGTGGCGCCAGGGCTGGGAACTGAAGCTCTTCGGCTATATCAATCTCACGCGGAAAATTTACGCGCGCATGCGCGCGCGGCGCGCGGGCGTCATCGTCAACGTGATCGGCGTTGCGGGTGAACGACCGCGCCAGAACTATATCGCCGGCACCACCGGCAACGCCGCGCTGATGGCGTTCACGCGCACGCTCGGTGGCGACAGCATGGATTACGGCGTGCGCGTCGTCGGCATCAATCCCGGCCAGATCGAGACCGACCGCCTGCGCACGCGCCTGCAGAAAAAAGCTCAAGACGCGTTCGGCGACCCCGCGCGCTGGAAGGAGCTGCTGAAGAACCCGATGGGCCAGCCGCAGGAAATCGCCGACCTCGTCGCCTACCTTGCGTCGCCGCGCGCGTCGTTCATCAGCGGCACCATCATCACTGCCGATGCGGGACGCGCCGCGCGCCACGCGGATTGAGCCGATGCAGCGGCTTGCAAGCTTATTCTGCGCAGCCGCGCTGCTGCTGCCCGCGACCGCGCTGCACGCGCAGACCGGCTATCCGAACCGGCCGATACGCCTGATCGTCCCCTACCCGCCGGGCGCGGGCACCGACATCATCGCGCGCACCGTCGGGCAGAAACTGGGCGAAATACTCGGCCAGCAAATCGTCATCGACAACCGCGGCGGTGGCGGCGGCGTGATCGGCGCGGATGCGGGCGCCAAGGCGCCGCCCGACGGCTACACGATGGTGCTCGTGACGAGCACGTTTGCCATGACGCCTACGTTGCAGAAGCCGCCGTACGATCCGGTGCGTGATTTCACCCCGCTCGTGCTGCTCGCGGCCGTGCCGAATATCCTCGTCGTCAACCCGTCGATCCCGGCTGCGAACCTGCAGGAATTGATCGCCCTCGCGCGCTCGCGTGAGCTGAGCTACGCGACCTCGGGCAACGGCACCGTTTCGCATCTGCTCACCGAATGGTTGAGAAGTTTGGTCGGCGGCATGCAGCTGACGCACGTGCCTTACAAGGGCAACGCGCAGGCGCTTACCGACCTGCTTGGCGGCCACGTGTCGATCATGTTTTCCGCGCTGCCCTCGGCGATTGCGCATATCGGCACGAATCGCGTGCGCCCCATTGCGATCACGAGCAAAGCGCGCTCGGCTGCGGTGCCGCAGGTGCCGACGTTCGTCGAAGCGGGTGTGCCGGATTTCGTGTTCAGTTCCGAGTTCGGCCTCCTGCTGCCCGCGCGGACGCCGCGCGAGATCGTCATGCGGCTCAATCGCGAGATCGTGAAAATTCTGCGCCTGCCCGATGTGCGCGAACGCCTCGCCGGCCAGGGCGCCGAGCCGGTCGGCAATACGCCGGAGGAATATGCGGTATTACTCAAAGCGGACCTCGCGCGCTGGGCGAAAGTCGTCAAGGCCGCCGGCATTCGCGCAGACTGAAAAACGATGCGCAAAACTGCGCCGGTCGTTTTAATTTGTTCCCTGTGCGGAGGCTCGGCGACGGCCGCGGACTATCCGGAAAAACCGATCCGCCTGATCGTCGGCTTCTCCGCGGGCGGCAGCGCCGATATTGGTGCGCGCACTGTTTCCAAAAAGCTCGGGGAAACGCTCGGCACGACGATGGTGATCGACAATCGCGGTGGTGCCGGCGGTAGCGTCGCCGCCCAGCTCGTCGCCGCCGCGCGGCCCGACGGCTACACGCTACTGTGGGGCAGCGTCGGCGCACTCACGATCAACCAGATCCTCGAGAAAAATCTGCCGTACAACACGCAAACGGCGTTCGCGCCGGTCGGCATGACCCTCACGTTCTGCAACGCGCTGATCGTGCGCAACGATTCGCCGATCCAGTCGATTGCGCAGCTGATCGCGCGCGCCAAGGAAAAGCCGGGTGAAATCAACTACGGCACGCAGGGCATCGGGTCGGCCGGCTATCTGTCGGGCGAACTCATGAAAAGCATGACCGGCACGCGCTTTACGCACGTCCCTTACAAAGGCGCAAGCGAGATTCTCACCGCCGTGCTCGGTGGCGAACTGCAGGTGAGCTTTATCAGCGCGACTGCGGCGGGCTCGCTGCGCAATCGCATCCGAGTGCTTGCCGTGACGAGCGCGAACCGCGACCCCAGCCTGCCCGACGTGCCGTCGATGAGCGAAGCCGGTATCAAGGGCTACGACGCGACGTTCTGGTACGGGCTGCTCGCGCCCACCGGCACGCCGCCGGTTGTCGTCAACAAGCTTAACCAGCATTTGCGCGCGGCGCTCGCCGATGCGGACACGGTAAAGCCGGTGCAGGCACAGGGACTCAATCCCGCGCCGACATCGCCGCAGGAGTATGCGGCGCGCATCAAGGCCGACTACGAAAAATGGAAGAAAGTTATCGGCGGTGGCTGACCCGGACAGCGAAACATTTTACGAAGTACGTTTGCGGGTGCCGCGCGTTAGGTGCATTCTGTGTCGCGGCAGTCAAAATAACTAATCAGTGGGAGGAATACATGCGCTACCCGATTGCAATGCTGATGTTTTGCACGATTTTCACGGTGGCCGCCGGTCACGCACAGGCGCAGCAGGCGCAATTCCCGCTGGCCGCCCCCGCGGGCCAGGACAGCGGCGCGCGGCAGGTTGCGCCGCCCGGCGCCGTGAATCAGGGCCCCTTCTTCGACTCCACCTGGAAATACGGCACCGCATTCACGCCGCCCGCCGGCGCGAAAATCTGGAATCCCGCGAAGCTGAAACTCATGCAGGGCGGCAAACTGGTCGGCGGCACCGTGCGCGGAGTCGTCGCACCAAGCACTTATTGCGCGATGGCAGACGCCGGCTACGATTTCATCTGGACCGAAATGCAGCATCAGGGCGCATCGTGGGCGGAAGTGTGGCGCGCCTGGCAAACCTGCCCGCATGCCAAAGCGGTTCCCGGCGTGCGCGTCGCATACACAGACGAGCGCGAGATCCAGCAGGCGCTCGACGGCGGCGCGCTCGTGCTCGTCGTGCCGACCGTCGATACCGTGGAAGAAGCGCGCGAGGCGGTGAAGTGGGCGTACTTTCCGCCGCTTGGGCGGCGCAGTCTCGGCGGCGGCAATGCGTTCGGTGCGGACATGTGGGGCAACGTACCGGGCGGCTATCGCAATACCATCAACGACAACCTCGTGCTGATTCTCATGATAGAGACTCTCGAAGGTCTCAAGAATGCAGACGAGATCGCGAAGGTACCCGGCGTGCATGCGGTGTTCGCGGCCAGCGGCGACCTCAGCAACTTCTCGGGCTACAAACAGGGCGATCCGGATTACGAACGCGCGATCAACATCGTGCATGACGCCGCGATCAAGGCCGGCAAAAAACTCTGCGGGCCGTTCGCGTGGAAAGACCGCCCGGATTTCACATGCTTCCAGGCCCAAAGCGAGACCGTGCAAATCCAGCGCGGCGCACGGGCGGAGCTCGGAAATCTTGCGAATACGCAGGCGAAACCCGAGGTTGGGCCTTACGCACCCAAGTGAGCGATTGGGACGCGCCGCTCGAATGATATAATCGGCGCGTCATTGGGGAGTAGTCGACTTTGCGCCTCGGCGCGAAGTGCCTGCATCAACATACTTGGCCATCCGGCCATGGTGCAGGCGGTTCTCACCTGGCAAGACCTTTGACTGCGCAGCCTTCGGATCGGCCGGGGAGATGCGCGGTCAACGTCTGTCCGGCCCCGGGAATTCTCAATGGAAGCCCTGTTCATCTCGACCGGCGTCGTCGCCCTCGCTGAAATCGGCGACAAGACGCAACTGCTCGCGTTCATACTCGCGGCGCGCTTCAAGAAGCCGTTGCCTATCGTCGCCGGCATATTAGTCGCTACGCTCGTCAATCACAGCCTTGCCGGCGCGCTCGGCGCGTGGATCACGTCGGTCGTGAGCCCTGAAATCTTGCGCTGGGTGCTCGGGCTGTCGTTTATCGGTATGGCGGTGTGGACGCTGACACCCGACAAGATCGAAGACGAGGAAACGCGGGCCGCGCAACGCCTCGGCGTCTTCGGCGCGACGCTGATCACTTTTTTCCTCGCCGAAATGGGCGACAAGACACAACTGGCGACGGTTGCGCTGGCTGCGCATTACGGCGCGCCGCTGGTGGTGGTGATAGGCACTACGCTCGGCATGCTGATCGCCGACGTGCCCGCAGTGCTCGTCGGCAATCAGTTCGCCGCGAAGATTCCGCTGAAAATCGTGCATTCCATCGCGGCCGCGATTTTCGCCGCGATGGGGGTGCTCGCCTTGCTGAAGGTCGAGAAATTATTTCAGTAGCGGCGGCTCACGGGCCATTCATGCTGCCGGAGCTG
>Ga0207645_10002689_pt1 | contig 13852 bp, 13 predicted proteins | sample KBSM53metaG_FD_184331 | JGI IMG/M metagenome (GOLD analysis project Ga0207645, IMG submission 184331) | Miscanthus rhizosphere microbial communities from Kellogg Biological Station, Michigan, USA - KBS M5-3 metaG (SPAdes) (version 2) | ecosystem: Host-associated > Plants > Roots > Rhizosphere >...
GCCACCGTATGAGCCCCCGGCGGGCAGCGCCTGCCGCGATGCGCGCACGATGCACGCAAGCGGCCGCTCGCGAACGTCTGCAAGGGGCCGCAAGCCGCCACACCCTCACCACTCATTACGTAGAGCTTCATCTCAATTGCCCTCGAAGCGCGGCTTGCTCTTCGCGACGAACGCGCGATAGGCGCGCGCGAAATCCTCGGTCAGCATGCAGATCGCCTGTGCCTGCGCCTCGGCCTCGATGGCCTGGTCGATCGTCATCGCCCATTCCTGATGCAGCATGGTCTTGGTGATGCCGTTCGCGAAGGTCGGGCCGGCCGCGAGTTCGCGCGCCAGTGCCTGCGCATCACCGAGCAGCGCCTCGGGGGTGCACAGCCGGTTGTAGAAACCCCAGCGCTCGCCCTCTTCGCCGCCCATCGCGCGGCCGGTGAACAGCAGCTCGCTCGCACGACCCTGGCCGATCAGGCGCGGCAGGACCGCGCAGGCCCCCATGTCGCAGCCGGCCAGGCCGACGCGGTTGAACAGGAACGCGCAGCGGCTGCGCGCGGTGCCCAGGCGCAGGTCGGACGCCATCGCGACGATCGCGCCGGCACCGGCGCACACGCCATCGACCGCCGCGATGATCGGCTGCGGGCAGGCGCGCATCGCCTTCACGAGGTCGCCGGTCATGCGCGTGAACATCAGCAGCTCGGGCGCCTTCAGCTGCACCAGCGGGCCGATGATCTCGTGCACGTCGCCGCCCGAGCAGAAGTTGCCGCCGGCACCGACGATCACGACGGCGTGGACGTCGTCGGCGTACCTGAGGCGGCCGAACAGGTCGCGCATCTCGGCGTACGAGTCGAAGGTCAGCGGGTTCTTGCGCTCGGGCCGGTTCAGCGTCAGCGTCGCGACGCCTTCGCTCGCCGCCCAGGTGAAATGGGTCGCGCGGTAGGCGGCCGCGCTCTGGCGGTTGCCGGCGGTCAGCGCGGGGTCGACGCGCACAGCGCCGCTCGAGGTCGTCGAATCGTTCATGCCTTGTCCTGTGCGGCGGGGTCGGTGCGCACGAGCTGCACGCGCAGGGCGCCGAGGTGGGTGTAGAGCTGGGCGACGGTCTTCGCGTCGATGCCGGCGAAGAGCTCGAGGATCCATTGCTCGTGCTCGCTCGCCATCGCGTCGAACGCGCGGCGGCCCTTCGGCGTGAGCCGCAGGATCCAGGCGCGCCGGTCGTCCGGGCTGCCGACGCGCTCGACCAGGCCGTCGGCCTCGAGCTCGTCGGTCAGACCGGTGACATTGCCGCCGGTGACCATCAGGTAGCGCGACAGCGCGCGCATCTTCAGGCCGTCTTTGTAGCGGTAGAGCTGCGCCATGTAGTCGAAGCGCGCGAGCGAGATGCCGAAGCGCTCGCGCAGGCGCTTGCGGATCTCGGCCTCGATCTGCGTCGTGCTCGCGAGCATGCGCAGCCACAGCTTCAGGACCGCGTGATCGCCCTTGCCGGCGCGCGCTTCATGGCCGAGCTCGTGCGCTTCGCTGAGCATCGCGTGCGATGCGTCGTCTGATTTCATCGGATCACCTTCAGATGCCTTCTTCGAGATTCGCGCGGCCGGCCTGCGCCAGCGCCGCGGCGGCGGCGCGCTCGCGCTCGAGGTTGCGCTCGAGCTGCTCCTTGGCGGCGCGGTACTGCCGCGGCCACGCCACATCGGTGTAGCCGATCTTGGCGGACTCCATCAGCGTCCAGGCCGGGTTCGCGAGGTGCGGGCGCGCGACCGCGCAGAGGTCGGCGCGGCCCGACGCGATGATGCTGTTGACATGATCGGCTTCGGAGATCGCGCCGACCGCGATCGTCGCGATGCCGGCCTCGTTGCGCACCCGGTCGGCGAACGGCGTCTGGAACATGCGGCCGAACACCGGCCGCTCCTTCTTGCTGACCTGGCCCGACGAGCAGTCGATCAGGTCGGCGCCGGCGGCCTTGAACGCGCGTGCGATCTCGATCGCGTCGTCGGGCGTGACGCCGCCCTCGACCCAGTCGTGCGCCGAGATCCGCACCGACATCGGCAGATGCTGCGGCCAGACCGCGCGCACCGCGGCGAACACCTCGAGCGGGTAGCGCAGCCGGTTCGCGAGCGTGCCGCCGTAGTCGTCGGTGCGCTGGTTCGTCAGCGGCGAGATGAACGACGACAGCAGGTAGCCGTGCGCGCAGTGCAACTCGAGCCAGTCGAAGCCGGCTTCGGCGGCGAAGCGCGCGGCGCGCACGAAATCGGCCGTGACGCGGTCCATGTCGTCGCGCGTCATCGCGCGCGACCAGTCGCTGACGCCGTCGATGTACTGCTGCGGCGAGGCCGACACCAGCGGCCAGTTGTCGGCATCCAGCGGCTGGTCGATGCCCTCCCAGGCGACGCGGGTCGAGCCCTTCGCGCCGGCGTGGCCGAGCTGGATCGCGATCTTCGCGTCGGTGTTGGCGTGCACGAACTCGACGATGCGCCGCCAGCCGTCGCGCTGCGCCGCGTTCCACAGGCCGGGGCAGCCCGGCGTGATGCGCGCGTCGGGCGAGGTGCAGGTCATCTCGGCGACGACCATCCCGGCGCCGCCCATCGCGCGCGCCCCCAGGTGCACCAGGTGGTAGTCGGCCGGCACGCCGTCGACGCACGAGTACTGCGCCATCGGCGAGACGACGACGCGGTTCTTCAAGGTCACGCCGCGCACCGTGAACGGCGTGAACATCGGCGGCACCGATGCCTGCGCCGCGCCGCGCTGCACGCCGGCGCGCTGCGCGATCCAGTCTTCGAAGCCTTCGACATAGGCCTTGTCGCGCAGCCGCAGGTTTTCGTGGCTGATGCGCTGGCTGCGCGTCAGCAGCGAGTAGGCGAACTGTTCGGGCGGCAGGTTGACGTAGCGGTCGACATGCTCGAACCATTCGGTCGAGTTGCGCGCCGCGTTCTGGATCCGCAGCACCTCGATGCTGCGCACGTCTTCGTAGTGCTGCAGCGCAACGGTCAGATCGTCGGGCTGCGCGCCGATGCAGCGCGCGAGCTCGATCGCGTCTTCGAGCGCGAGCTTGGTGCCCGAGCCGATCGAGAAGTGCGCGGTGTGCGCGGCGTCGCCCATCAGCACCACCGGAGCGCGACCGTTGTGATGCACCCAGCGCTTGCAGACGACGCGCGGGAAGCGGATCCACTGCGCCGAGCCGCGCAGGTGGGTCGCGTTCGACATCAGCGCATGGCCGTCGAGGTGTTTCGCGAACAGCGTCTCGCAGAAGCGGATCGCGTCGTCCTTCTCCATCGTGTCGAGACCGGCGGCGCGCCAGACGCGCTCGGGCGCCTCGACGATGAAGGTCGAGGTGTCGGCGTCGAAGCGGTAGGCGTGGGCCTGGAACCAGCCCCACTCGGTCTCTTCAAACGCGAAGGTGAAGGCCTCGAACAGCTTGCGCGTGCCGAGCCAGACGAAGCGGCAGTCGCGCAGGTCGATGTCGGGGCGGTAGGTCTCGGCGTGGCGGGTACGGATGCGGCTGTTCAGCCCGTCGCTGGCGATGATCAGGTCGGCATCCGGGTACTCGGCGTCGCTTTGCACGTCGGCCTCGAACACCAGCTTGACGCCGACCTCCTCGCAGCGCCGCTGCAGGATGTTGAGCAGCCGCTTGCGCCCGATGCCGCAGAAGCCGTGGCCGCCGGAGCGGATCTTCGCGCGGCGGATGTTGACCTCGATGTCGTCCCAGTGGTTGAACGCACCCAGGATCTGCGCCGCGCTGACCGGGTCGGCCGCCTGCAGGTTGCCCAGAGTCTGGTCGGAGAACACGACGCCCCAGCCGAAGGTGTCGTAGGGGCGGTTGCGCTCGACCACCGTGACCTCGTGCGCCGGGTTCTGCTGCTTCATCAGCAGTGCGAAATACAGGCCCGACGGGCCGCCACCGATGCAGACGATGTTCATGCCGCTCCAGCGCGCCGCAGGGCGCCTTTAGATGAACCGTAAATGATTCACTTCTAAAGTATTCTGGAACGGACGTGCGCGGCTGTCAAGTCACCTCGACCGCCTCTCGGCTTCTCATTCGGGAATCAGCTGCCATTTGCCGTCGCGCAGGGTCATCAGCTCGCGGCCGCGCTTGTCGAAGCCAGCGTGGTCTTGCGGCGTCATGTTGTAGACGCCCTGCGTGCCGACCAATTCGCGGGTCTGCTCGAGCGCGTCGCGCAGCGCGGCGCGGAATTCCGGCGTGCCGGGCTTGCCCTTCTTCAGCGCCTCGGGCACGGCGCGCTGCAGCAGCAGCCCGGCGTCGAACACGTTCGCGCCGAAGGTCGCCGGTTTGGTTCCGTACAGCTTCTCGTAGGCCGCGATGTACTCGATCGCCTGCTTCTTCGCCGGGTTCGAATCGGACACCTGGTCGAGCACCAGCATCAGGCTCGCGGCCATCACCGCGCCGTCGACGGCCTTGCCGCCGAGGCGCACGAAGTCGGGCGTCGCGGCGCCGTGGGTCTGGTAGACCGTGCCCTTGTAGCCGCGCTCGACCAGCGTGGTGTGCGGCAGCACGGTCGGGCCGCCGGCGGCGCCGACCAGCACCGCGTCGGGGTTGGCCGCGATGATCTTGGTCGCCTGCCCGAGCACGCTCTGGTCGCTGCGCTGGAAGCGCTCGTCGGCGACCAGCTTGATGCCGGCCTTTTCGATCATGGCGACGAACACGCCGTGCCAGCTTTCGCCGTAGGCGTCGTTGAAGCCGATGAAGCCGACGGTCTTGACGCCCTTCTTGACCATGTGCGCGACCAGCGCCTCGCAGATCAGGGCGTCGTTCTGCGTCGTCTTGAAGACCCAGCGCTTCTGCTCGGTCATCGGCAGCACCACCGCGGTGGTGCCGACCGGCGCGAGCATCGGCGTCTTCGCATCGGCGATGAACTGCAGCGCCGCCATCGCGTTGGGCGAACCGGACGGCCCGATGATCGCGTCGACCTGCTCGGTCAGCAGCTTCTTGACCAGCGCGACGCTCTGCGACGAATCGGAGCCGTCGTCGACGACCGTGTACTCGACATCGAGCCCGGCGATCTTCTTCGGCAGCAGCGCCGCGCTGTTCTTCTGCGGGATGCCGACCGCCGCCGTCGGGCCGGTCGCCGACGCGATCACGCCGACCTTGAGCTGCGCCTGCGCGCTGAACGACGCCACCGCGACGATCGGCAGGATGAATGCGAAGACGAGGGTGTGAAGACGGCGGCGCGGGTTCATCGGCAATCCTTGGTGTGGGCGAGCGCGCATTCTGGCGCAGCGCCATCGGCCATGCGGCCGCGCGGCCACCGCGTGCAAGGCCCAGCGGCTACCATTTGCCGACCAGCGTCGCGCGCCGCGCCGCTGTCGCCCGCGATCCCACCCCCATACCATGACCCATTCGTTCGACGTCGCGACCTTCGGCGAAGCGATGACGCTGCTCGTGGCCGATCGGCCCGGCCCGCTCGAACTTGCCGAGAACTTCCACAAGCGCACGGCCGGCGCCGAGACCAATGTCGCGATCGGGCTGGCGCGCCTGGGGCTGAAGGTCGGCTGGGCGAGTCGCCTGGGCGACGATTCGATGGCGCGCTACCTCCTCGCGACGATGCGCGCAGAAGGCGTCGACTGCTCGAAGGTCGTCTGCGACCCGGCCCAGCGCACCGGCTTCATGTTCAAGGGCCGGCTCGCGCCCGGCGAGCACGGTGACCCGCCGGTCGAGTACCACCGCCGCGGCTCGGCGGCGAGCCGCATGGGCCCGGCCGATGTCGATGCGAACTGGCTGCGTTCGGCACGCCATCTGCACGCGACCGGCGTGTTCGCGGCGATCTCGGCGAGCAGCCTCGACGCGGCCCGCGAGAGCCTGCGCGTGATGCGCGCCGCGGGCCGCACGATCTCGTTCGATCCGAACCTGCGGCCGACCTTGTGGGCCTCGACCGACACGATGCGCACCGAGGTCAACGCGCTCGCGGCGCAGGCCGACTGGGTACTGCCCGGCCTCGAGGAAGGCCGCCTGCTGACCGGGCGCGACACCCCCGAAGCGATCGCCGCGTTCTACCGCGAGCGCGGCGCGCGGCTCGTGATCGTCAAGCTCGGGCCCGAGGGCGCCTATGTCGACGCCGACACCGGCTGCGCCCGCGTGCCGGGCTTCCCGGTCGCCGAGGTCGTCGACACGGTCGGCGCCGGCGACGGCTTCGCGGTCGGCGTGATCAGCGCGCTGCTCGAAGGGCGCAGCGCCCTCGATGCGGCGCGCCGTGGTGCCTGGATCGGTGCCCGCGCGGTGCAGGTGCTGGGCGACACCGAGGGCCTGCCGACGCGGGTCGAGCTCGACGCCGCGATCGCAGCCGGCGTGCTGTAGGAAAGCAACGACAGCCGGACAGGCCGCCGGCTCACATCCGCACGCGCTTTCGGCAGCTTTGCGGGCCATCGTCGGCGCGCCTATCGTGGCGGCACCGAAGCACAAGGAGAACGTGATGACCCTCGGCACCATTCTCTTGATCGTCCTGATCCTGCTGCTCATCGGCGCCATCCCGAGCTGGCCGCACAGCCGGTCCTGGGGTTACGGGCCGAGCGGGGGCCTGGGCCTGCTGGTCGTCATCGTGATCGTGCTGCTGGTTATGGGCAGGATCTAGGCGCCCGGGTGGCACGGAGCCGGGCTCCTCGCGCATCGGGCGCGGGCGCTATGCTTGCCGCACGGGCCGCCGCTGCGCGCGGCCGGCAGACCGCCCGATCCGATGACGCCACCTCGACCCGCTTCTTCCCTCGACCCCGCGCACGCCGGCGGCAACGCGGACGCCGCCGAAGACTGCATCCTGGTGCTGCAAGGCGGCGGCGCGCTCGGCGCCTACCAGGCCGGGGTGCTTGAAGCGCTCTCGGGGATTTACCACGAGCCCACCTGGGTCGCCGCGATCTCGATCGGCGCGATCAATGCGGCGCTGATCGCCGGCAACGCGGCGTCGACGCGGGTCGAGCGGCTGCGCGACTTCTGGAACCTCGTCAGCTCGGCGCCGGGCGGCGGCACGGCGCCGGCGCTGCCGAGCCTCACCTTTCGCGAGGGCCTGAACGAAGTCAGCGCGGCGCAAGCGATGTTTTGTGGCGTGCCGGGCTTTTTCGCGCCGCGCTTTCCGCCGGCGCCGTTCCAGCCGCGCGGCAGCCTCGCCGCGATCAGCTACTACGACACCGCGCCGCTGCTGGCGACGCTCGAGCGGCTGATCGATTTCGACCGGATCAACGCCGGGCCGATGCGGCTCTCGGTCGGCGCCGTCAACGTGCGCACCGGCAACTTCGAGTATTTCGATTCGAGCAAGCAGCGCATCGATGCGCGCCACATCATGGCCAGCGGCGCGCTGCCGCCGGGCTTCGCGCCCGTCGAGATCGACGGCGAGCACTACTGGGACGGCGGGCTGGTCTCGAACACGCCGCTGCAGCACGTGCTCGACCAGCCCGGCAAGCGCCGGCGCGTGGTGTTCCAGGTCGACCTGTTCGCGGCGCGCGGCGCGTTGCCGACGACGCTGGCCGAGGTCAGCGAGCGCGAGAAGGACATCCGCTTCTCCAGCCGCACGCGGCTGAACACGACCAACGAGCTCGACCGGCAGGTGATCGCGCAGGCGGCGAAGCGGCTGATCGCGAAGCTGCCGCCGGCGCTGCGCGACGACCCCGACGTGCGCGCGCTGTCGCGGGTGCGCTGCGAGAGCGCGGTCGACGTCGTGCACCTGATCTACCGCAGCAAGCACTACGAGACGCAGTCGAAGGACTACGAGTTCTCGCGCCTGTCGATGCACGAGCACTGGGACGCCGGCCGCGCCGACATGGCGCACACCTTGCATGACCCGCGCTGGACCGGGCGCGAGCGCAACCGCACCGGTGTGCATGTGTTCGACCTGACGGCCGACAGCCCGTCGTCGTCGTGACGGTCCGCCGGCCCGCCGCCACCCTTCTCCATCCACCCCCCAAGGAAGCACTACGATGAAACTCAAGGACAAGGTCTGCATCGTCACCGGCGCGGCCAGCGGCATCGGCAAGGCCATCGCGACGACCTATGCGCGCGAGGGCGGCAAGGTCGTCATCGCCGACATGAACAAGGCCGCGGCGCAGGCCGCGGCGGACGAGATCGGCGCGGCCGGCGGCACCGCGATGGCCGTCGCGATGGACGTGACCAGCGAGGAGCAGGTCAACGCGGCGGTCGCCGAGGTCGTCGCGGCCTATGGCGGCGTCGATGTGCTGGTCAGCAACGCGGGCATCCAGATCGTCCACCCCGTCGAAGAATTCCCGTTCGCCGACTGGAAGAAGATGCTCGCGATCCACCTCGACGGCGCGTTCCTGACGACCAAGGCCTGCCTGCCGCACATGCAGAAGTCGGGCCGCGGAGGCAGCATCATCTACATGGGCTCGGTGCACTCGAAGGAGGCGTCGGTGCTGAAGTCGGCCTATGTCACCGCCAAGCACGGGCTGACCGGGCTGTGCAAGACGGTCGCGAAGGAAGGCGGCAAGTACCGGATCCGCGCCAACGTGATCTGCCCGGGTTTCGTACGCACGCCGCTGGTCGAGAAGCAGATCCCTGAGCAGGCCAAGGCGCTCGGCATCAGCGAGGACGATGTGGTCAAGAAGGTGATGCTGAAGGAAACGGTCGACGGCGAGTTCACGACCGTGCAGGACGTCGCGGAGGTTGCGCTGCTGTTCGCCGGTTTCGAGACGAATGCGCTGACCGGCCAGTCGCTGGTCGTGAGCCACGGCTGGTTCATGCAGTAAGGCCGCAGAGGCCGGCCGCGGCGACACCGTGATCACCTGGCTGCGCACGCCCGCCGATCCACTGCCCGACACGCGGCATGCGCTGCCGCTGGGCAGCGACGCGCCCGGGCTGCTCGCGGCCGGCGGCCAGCTGACGCCGGAGCGCCTGGCCGAGGCTTACGGCAAGGGCATCTTTCCGTGGTACAGCGAAGGCCAGCCGGTGCTGTGGTGGTCGCCGGACCCGCGCATGGTGCTCTTGCCCGATGAATTCCGCCTGACGCGCTCATTGCGCAAGACGGTGCGCCGCTTCGCAGCCAGCGCGAACTGCGAGCTGCGCATCGACAGCGCGTTCCGGCGCGTGATCAGCGCCTGCGCGTCGGCACCGCGCGCGGGGCAGGACGGCACCTGGATCGTGCCCGAGATGATCGAGGCCTATTGCAACTGGCATGCGCTGGGCCGCGCCCACAGCGTCGAGACCTGGGTCGACGGCGAACTCGTCGGCGGGCTGTACGGCGTCAGCCTCGGCCGCATGTTCTTCGGCGAGTCGATGTTCTCGCACCGCACCGATGCATCGAAGATCGCGTTCGCCGCGCTGGTGTGCTTCTGCCGGGCCCACGCGGTGCCGATGATCGACTGCCAGCAGCACACCGCCCACCTCGCGTCGATGGGTGCGCGCGAACTGCGCCGGGGCGAGTTCGAGGCCCGACTGTCCCGTGGTCTGGGGGGCCCGCCGATCACCGATTGGTCCTATGATTTGTCTCTGTGGCGGCACCTGGATGATGTCGGCCGCCCCCAGGAGCCTGGCCCGTGACGCACCCGAAAGAACTCCCGCTCGCCTCGCTGCAGTTCTACGCAACCGCGCCCTACCCGTGCAGCTACATCGAGGGCCGCATGGCCCGCTCGCAGGTCGCCACGCCGAGCCACCTGATCCATGCCGACGCCTACTCGGGGCTGGTCGCCAACGGCTTCCGGCGCAGCGGCATGTTCACCTACCGCCCGTACTGCGACGGCTGCAAGGCCTGCATGCCGCTGCGCGTGCCGGTCGCCACGTTCGCGCCCACGCGCAGCCAGAAGCGCGCGCTGCGGGCGCACGCGAACCTGCAGGCACGCGTGCTGCGGCTGTGCTTCGTGCCCGAGCACTACCAGCTCTACCTGCGCTACCAGGCCGGCCGGCACGAGGGCGGCGGCATGGACCACGACAGCATCGACCAATACACCCAGTTCCTGCTGCAAAGCCGTGTCAATTCGCGGCTGGTCGAATTCCGCGCGCCGGCGGCCGACGGCGGGCCCGGCGTGCTGAAGATGGTGTCGATCCTCGATGTGCTGAACGACGGGCTGTCGGCCGTCTACACCTTCTTCGAGCCCGAGCCCCACACCAGCTACGGCACCTACAACGTGATGTGGCAGATCGAGCAGACGAAGCTGCTGAAGCTTCCGCATGTCTACCTCGGCTACTGGATCGGCCAGAGCGGCAAGATGGCCTACAAGGCGCAGTTCCGCCCGCACCAGCTGCTGATCAACGGGCAATGGCAGGCGCCGCCGGAGCTCACAGCCCCAGGCGCCTGAGCACTTCGTCGGCGAGCGCCAGGCAGGCCGTCAGGCCGGGCGACTCGATCCCGTAGAGATTGACGAGCCCGGCCACGCCGTGTTCGGCCGGGCCTTGCAGCATGAAGTCGAGCGCCGCCGCGCCGGGCCCCTGCAATTTCGGCCGCACGCCGCTGTATGCCGGCTGCAGCGCACCGGCCGGCAGGCCGGGCCAGTAGCGCCGGATCGCAATCTCGAAGGCCGCGGCGCGTCGCGCGTCGACTCGGTAGTCGATCGCATCGGCCGACACCGGGTCTATCCATTCCACGTCGGGGCCGAAGCGCGCCTGGCCGGCGAGGTCGAGCGTCAGGTGCACCCCGAGGCCGGCGGTCTCGGGCACCGGATAGATCAGCCGCGAGAACGGCGCCCGGCCGGCGAGCGAGAAGTAGTTGCCTTTGGCATAGCGCGGCCGCGGCACATGACGCGCGGCGAGCCCGGCGACACGCGCCGCCAGATCGGGCGCCCACAGGCCCGCGGCATTGACCACCCAGCGCGCGGCCAGCTCGGTCGGCGCGGCGCCGCCGATGCGCAGCACATGGGCCGACGCGCCGCACACCGCCGATTCGACCGGCGACAGCAGCGCAAGCGCGCCACCGTGCGCCTCGAGATCGCCCTGCAGTGCCAGCATCAGGCCGTGGCTGTCGACGATGCCGGTCGACGGCGAATGCAGCGCCGCGACCGCGTCCAGCGCGGGTTCGAGCGCGCGCAACGCTTGCGCGTCGAGCAGCCGGAGGTCGTCGACGCCGTTGCGCGCCGCTTGCGCTCCAATCGCTGCCAGGCTGGCCTGCTGCGCCGCGCTGGTCGCGACCAGCAGCTTGCCGCAGCGGCGGTGCGCGACGCCGTGCGATTCGAGAAAGGCATAGAGCTCGGCGCGGCCGCGCACGCACAGGCGCGCCTTCAGCGAATCGGTCGGATAGTAGATGCCGGCATGGACGACCTCGCTGTTGCGCGAGCTGGTGGCGGTGCCGATCGCGTTCGCGCGCTCGAGCACGACCGTCTCGAGGCCGCGCTGCGCGAGCGCACGGCCGATCGCCAGGCCGACGACGCCGGCACCGATCACGACTGCGTCCACTGACTCCATCGCGGCGACCCCGAAGCAAAACGGCGGCCCCTGGGCCGCCGTCAATGCGTTCTTTCGTGGTGGGCGGTGAGGGTTTCGAACCCCCGACCCCAACAGTGTGAATGTTGTGCTCTACCCCTGAGCTAACCGCCCGACTCTCCAGACTTGTCGGCCCACATGCCGGCGCGAATCGTGCGCCCGGCCTGCGCCGAAGAGCCCGGGATTATGCCACAGGCTCCAGCGCTCGCCAGAGCGTCTTGCCCCCGCTGGCCTTGTCGAGCTCGGCCAGCAGCGCGGCGTGCGCGGCGCTCTCGTCGGCATCGGCGACGAGCACGCGCAGGCCGAGGCGGGCGAAGTCGACGGCCTCGAGCGCGGCCTGCGCGGCCGAGCTCGCGCCGTCGTCGATCACCAGCGAATTCTGGCCGCGCGTCATGCGGATGTAGACCTCGGCGAGCAGCCCGGCATCGAGCAGCGCGCCGTGCAGTGCGCGATTCGAGTTGTCGACCTCGAGCCGCTTGCACAGCGCGTCGAGCGAGTTCGCCTTCCCCGGGAACATCTCGCGCGCCATCAACAGGCTGTCCGTCACCTGGCTCACGAAGCCGGGGAACTTGGGGCGGCCGACGCGGCGCAGCTCCTCGTTCAGGAAACCGATGTCGAAGCCAGCGTTGTGGATGATGATCTCGGCGCCGTCGACGAAGCCGAGCAGTTCGTCGGCGACGCTCGCGAACAGCGGCTTGTCGGCCAGGAATTCGTCGGTCAGGCCGTGGATCTTGACCGCATCCGGGTGATTGGCACGCTCGGGGTTCAGGTAGACATGCAGGCTGCGGCCGGTCAGGCGCCGGTTGTGCATCTCGATGCAGCCGATCTCGATGATGCGGTCGCCCGATTCAGGGCTCAGCCCGGTGGTTTCGGTGTCGAGGAAGATCTGGCGCATCGGCCGGATTCTAGGAGGCCGTCGGGCTTGGGGCCGGGCGCGGCTCGCGCTCGCGACCCCAGAACCACATCGCGATGCCGATCAGCACCATCGGGACGCACAGCCACTGCCCCATGCTCAGGTGCAGCGCGAGAAAGCCGAGAAAGTCGTCGGGCTCGCGGAAGTACTCGGCGATGAAGCGCAGGCTGCCATAGCCGATCAGGAACGCGCCCGACACCTGCCCCAGGCCGCGCGGCTTCTTCGCATACAGCCATAGCACGACGAACAGCAGCAGCCCTTCGAGCAGGAACTGGTACAGCGACGACGGATGGCGCGGCATCGGGCCGGCATTCGGGTAGACCATGGCCCACGGCAGGCCCGCGTCGGCGATGCGCCCGGGCAATTCGCCGTTGATGAAGTTGCCGATGCGCCCGCACGCGAGGCCGATCGGCACGCATGGCGCGACCAGGTCGGTCACTTCGAGAAACTGCCGGCCGCGCGCGCGCGCGAACAGCGCCACCGCGACGAGCACGCCGAGCAGCCCGCCGTGAAACGCCATGCCGCCCTTCCAGACCTCGAAGATTTCGAGCGGGTGCGACGCGTAGTAGCCCGGCTTGTAGATCAGCACGTAGCCCAGCCGCCCGCCCAGCACGACCCCGAGCACGCCGTAGAAGAGCAGGTCCTCGATGTCACGGCGCGTCCAGTGGCGCGACGCGAACTGTGCCAGCGCGACGCGTCGGCTGCCCAGCCACATGAACAACCCGAAGGCCGCGAGATACGTCAACCCGTACCAGTGAATCGCAATCGGGCCGAGCTGCAGGGCGACGGGGTTGAACTGGGGATAGGCGAGCATCGGGCGCGGCAGTAGCGGGATCAGCGCGAACGATAACCCAGCGACTTGGCTGCGCCGGTGTCGGGCCCGCGCGGTGCGGGCAGCCGTGCACGCACCGACTCGATAAAGCGCGTCACCGCCGGCGCCGCATCGGCCGGCCACAGCAGGCTGGTCTCGCACTGCGGCGCGGCAGCCGCCAGGGCCGTCGGCAGCGCGCGGTAGCTCACGCCGCGCCGCTGCAGCTGCGTGACCGCGCGCGGCACGAGTGCCAGGCCCAGGCCCGCCGACACGAGATTGACGATCGTCTGCATCTGCGTCGCCTCCTGAGCGATCACCGGCGTCGCGCCGTGGTGGTGATAGAAGGCAAGCACCGCGTCGTACAGCGACGGCGTGGCGGCCCGCGGAAAGATCACCAGCGGCTGCGTCAGCACATCGGCCGCGCGCAGCCGATGCGCGGCGGCCCACGGCGCCGCGTCGGGCAGCGCGAGCACCAGCGGTTCGACGCCGAGCGACAGGCGCTGCAGCCGCAACGGCGAGCCCGGCGCCGCTGCCGACGACACCGGCGGCACCGGCGACATGCCCGGCGCATGCAGCATGAAGCCGGCATCGATCTCGCCGCGCGCCAGCGCCTTGAACTGCACGTCGCTGGTGGCCTCGATCAGTTCGATCCTGACGCCGGGGTTGGCATCGCGGAATGCGCGCAGCCACAGCGGCAGCGGGCCGAAGCCGACCGTCGAGACGAAGCCGACCCGCACCCGCCCGACCTCGCCGCTCGATGCGTCGCGCGCCCGCCCGTGCAGCGCCG
>Ga0207645_10002693_pt1 | contig 13845 bp, 9 predicted proteins | sample KBSM53metaG_FD_184331 | JGI IMG/M metagenome (GOLD analysis project Ga0207645, IMG submission 184331) | Miscanthus rhizosphere microbial communities from Kellogg Biological Station, Michigan, USA - KBS M5-3 metaG (SPAdes) (version 2) | ecosystem: Host-associated > Plants > Roots > Rhizosphere >...
TGCAGGCGTACTTCACGGCGCAGGGCGAGATGATCAACGCGATCAACGACGCGTCGACGGAACCGGGCGCGTTCCTGCCGCTTTGCGACTTCAAGGCGACGCTGGTGCTCAGCCAGTCGCAGGCGGGCGGCGGCATCGCCTGGTACAACACGACCACCGGAGCGACAGGCGCGCCGCCGGTGGCGCAGACTTACCAGATCGGACCGGCGTTTCCCCTGGTGGTCAACGACACCATCACCAGCACCGACGTCCGGATGAGCCCGAACTACATGGGCGGCCTGATCGGCTTCGCGCTGATCAAGAACCTCGGTCAACCGACGCTGTCGCGCGTGTACTACTCGGAGTACCGGCGCAACGTGACCTGCACGATGTGCTCGATGCCGGGGCCGTGGCGGATGGCGCTCAGCTATCGGTCGACGAAGTTCCCGAACAGCTACTACCTGGCGTTCGAGGACTGGGAAGGCGCGGACGACCGGTCGTGGCAGGGCAACGACGGCGACTTCAACGACAAGGTGTTCCGCATCGACGGTGTCATCTGTCAGGGCGGCGGCGAGACGTGCGACACCGGCATGATGGGCGTGTGCGCGCGCGGCGTGACCGAGTGCCAGGTCGGCGCCGGCATCATCTGCAAACCGGCGGTCACCAGGTCGGCCGAGAAGTGCGACAACCTGGACAACGACTGCAACGGCGTGGTCGACGACGGCGACGGCCTGTGCGCGCAGGCCAACTACGTCTGCAGCAAGGGCGTCTGCATCCCCAAGTGCGACGACAGCGAGTTCCCGTGCGGCCCCGGGCTGAAGTGCGACACCGACGGCCTCTGCAAGGATCCGCGCTGCGCCAACATGGACTGCCCCGCCGGTCAGGTGTGCCAGGCGGGCACCTGCGTGGGCGGCTGTCAGGGCGTCACCTGCCCGCTGGGACAGATCTGCCAGCTGGGCGTCTGCGTCGATCCGTGCGCCGGCGTCTCCTGTCCGGGCGCGGTGTGCGAGAAAGGCGCGTGCGTCAGCGCGTGCCGCTGCCGCGCCTGCGACGCCGGCCAGGTGTGCGCGATGGGCGGCGCGCTCGACGGACATTGTGTCGACACCGGCTGCAACACGATGACCTGCCCGACGGGAACGATCTGCAGCAAGGGGACCTGCGTGGACGCGTGCACGAACGCCGTCTGCCCGGGCGGCGTCGCGTGCAAGGACGGGATGTGCGATCCGGCGCCGGTCGTCACGCCGACGGGTATGGGCGGGTCGACGGGAACCGGCGGCGGAGGCGGCGGCTTCACGATCACCGGCCGCGGCGGCACGACCGGATCGGGCGGGACGGCGGGCGCGGGCGCGGCCGGACGCGGTGGAACGGGCGGCGCGGCGGGCGGCGCGACGGGCGGAACCTCGATCATGCGCGGAATGGTCAGCACCTGCGCGTGCGAGGTCGGCAGCGCGCCCGCGGCCAGCGGCCTGATGTTCCTGATGGCCGCCGTGGTGATTGTCGGGCGCCGCCGTCGGCGGCGGTAACTCAAAGGCGCCGGCTTCGCGCCGTATCCCTTCGTCCGACGAGCGCCATCGTGCGGGCAGTGGCGGCTGTTCGAGCGCGAGCGTTCGAGCCCGCGCGAAACAGGGGCCGGCGTTCGTAAGAACCCATGAGCGCGGGCAAATCAGACTGAGCGCGCGGCGCGGAGGCCGCCGCTCGAACAACGGCGCCCGTCCGCTTGCTTGGCGCTCGTCGGACGAAGGGATACGGCGGGTCGGGCCGGATACGACCGCCGAAGCAAGCACTTCGGGTCGGGCCGGATACGGCCGCCGAAGCAGCTACTTCGTGACGACGGCGATGCCGGCGGTGAGGCCGTAGTACGTGTCGCCGGCGCCGCGGTAGCTGAAGGAAGTACCGGCGCCGGGCTGGAAGGTGTACGCGTAGCGGTGGATCGGAATCGCCGCGTGCACCGCGAACCAGTCGTTGATCAACATCAGCGCGCTCGGCTCCACGTGGAAGCCCTTCATCGTCGCAGCGCCCTCGGCGGTGATCTGATCCATGCCGCTCTTCACGCTGAGGCCGTGCAGGTAACCACCGGCGAGCGATAGCGCGAACATTGGCGATACCGCGAAGCGGATGTGCAGATCGACGGACATGTACGAGACGTTCACGTCGCCGAAGCAGGGGTCGGTGGCGTTCGCCGCCACGCAGTTCGTCGGCGTGGACGGCGTCGTCCGCCGCAGGTCGGCGCTGGCGCGCCCGTAACCGAGGGCCGGCATGATCACGACCCATTCGCCGGCCGGGATACCGACGCGCATATCGATTCCCAGTCGGCTCTGGCTGAACGGGTAGCCGTTGAACATCCCGTTCGCCATGTCGTGGACCGCGTTGCCGTATTGCTTGTCGTAGGCGATGCCGAGACCGATCGTCCGGTACCAGCCGTTCGGGCGGGTCACCAGCGGGAATGTCTCCAGCGCGAGCTGATAACCGAACCGGATGCCGGTGTCGCCCTGCAGCGCCGCCTGGTCGAAGCTGAAGCTGCGCCGGATCGCCGCCGTCGCGAGGCTGAAGTTGACGAGGCGCGGGATGATCGCAGGCTGACTGGCGATCGGGTCGGGCGCCTCGTCTTCTTCCTCTTCGACCACGCGCTTGCGCTTCTTGACGACCTTGGGCCGGTCCTCGTCGTCTTCCTCTTCCCCGTCCTCGCCGCTCTCGTCCTCATTCTCCTGCTCGGCGCTCTCGTCCATCTTGATCGGCCGGCGCTTCGTCGGCCGCGCCGTGCCGCCGCTGTTCGCCGGCGTGCGCGATTTCAGCAACTCCTCTTCCCGCGCGTCGTCGGTGTCGTCCTTCACCACGGGGCGTTTGGCTTTCTTGGGCGCCCACAGACCGGCGGCGATCTTCACCGGCGCCGCGACAGATCGAGCGGTGCCGTCTGGAAGCGGCGAAACGCCAGCGAGGCTGAACACCATCGCTGCAACGACAGTCGCGGAAGGGAAAAGCATGGGGGGCGCCGTTCCGACGGAACCGACGGAAAATGCAGACTAACGCAAGCCGCAGCCAGCCCGCAACCACTCGTAATTAAAGACGTACCTCGACCTTTGGCTGTGCTGCGAAATACGCGTTTTTGACGGCGAAATCGCGGCCAACCGTTTGTGGTGACAGCCCTCGATCGGGGGTACGCTGCGGCCCTTTCCAACGGCGGAGGCTCAAATGTCCAAGGTCCTGTTGGTTCTGGTGTTGTTGGTGGGCGCCGCGGCGGCGTTCGTCGCCACGCGGCCCGACGCGTACCACGTCGAACGCTCGGCCACGGTCGAGGCCCCCCCGGCGACGATCTTCGCCCAGATCGACGATCTGTCGGTGTGGAAGGAATGGTCGCCCTGGGAGAAGAAGGATCCGGCGATGAAGCGGACGCTGTCGGCGACCCCGTCCGGCGTGGGGGCGACCTACGCGTGGCAGGGCAACAAGGAAGTGGGCAAGGGAAAGATGACGATCGTCGAGTCGAAGCCGGGCGAGAAGGTCGTCGAGAAGCTCGAGTTCCTCGAACCCTTCCAGTCGCAGTCCAGCGTGACGTTCACCATGGCGCCCGAGACCCCGACCACCACCAAGGTGACCTGGGCGATGGACGGCAAGCACAACTTCGTCAGCAAGGCGTTCTCGGTCGTCAAGCCGATGGACGGGATGATCGGCAAGGACTTCGAGGAAGGCCTGGCCAACCTCAAGAAGGTCGCGGAGGCGAAAAAGCCGCCGCCCGCGCCCCCCGCGCCGCCGGCCGAGGCCGCGAATGATGCCGCCGCCGCCGCGAAACCGGCCGCGGCCGCCGAGCCCGCCAAGGCGCCGGCCGCCGCGAAGTCCACAGGCCACGCCAAGAAGAAGTAGCGGCGGGCGGGTTCGCGCCAGGCATGGCTTCATCGAGCGCACTCGTCGGAAAGATCCGGGCCCTGCTGGCCAGCCAGGCCCACGAGCGGCAGATCGCGGCCGCGATCATTCTCGGTGAGATCGGGGCGCACGACACGGCGGCGGTAGATGCGCTCGCCGCCGCGGCCGCGGGCGGCGTCGCGCCGGTGCAGCGGCACGCGCTGGAGGCGCTGGCGCGGCTCGCGACCGGGAAGACCGCGCGCCGCGCGCTGCCCAAGCTGTTGCCCTGCTTCGCGTCGCGCGAGGAGCCGGTGCGGCGCGCGGCGATCGACGCCGCCATCGCGTTCGGCGACGACGCGGTGACGCCGATCCGGCAGCGGCTGGCGGCCACGACCGACGCCATCGAGCGGCGCGCCCTGGAAGAAGTGCTCGGGCGCGTCGGCGGGAAGGACGCGTTCACGGCACTGCTCGCGGCGCTGGACACGACCGACGTGGATGCGGCGCGCGCGGCGGCGCTGGCGGTTCGCCAGCGGGTCAAGGACGCCACGCCGCGCGAGAAGGCCGGGTACCTGGCGCAGGTGACGAAGCTGGTGCGCGCAAAGGGAAAGGCCTCGAAGAAGAAGGGGGCAAACCCGGCGCTCGTGGCGGGCGGATTGAAGATCCTCGGTTACCTGGAGGATCCGGCGGCGGCGCCGACGCTGCTGGCGTTCGCGCGTGACAAGCGCCAGCCGGCGCCCGTGCGCGAGGAGGCGATCGTCGCTCTGCGCTTCACGGCGCGCGGCAAGGCCGGCGCGCGCGTCGCGGCGGCGCTGCTGGAGCTGGCGGAGAAGGCGCCCGCGGAGCTGGCGCGCCCTGCCCTGTATTCCATGGCCAGCCTCGAATTGCCGAACGGGCTGATCCCGCGGCTGAAGAAGATCGCGCTGGGCCCCGAGGCCGAGCGCGCGCTGCTGGCGATCGAGCGGCTGGCGCAGATCGCGACGCCGCCCGCGGCCGACGGGTTGGCGGCGGTGCTGACGGCGACGCCGGACCGGATGCGCGCCGAGGCCGCCGCGAACGCGCTGGGCGCGCGGCCCGAGGGACCGCAGGCGATCGCCCGGGCGCTGCTGGCGGCACGCGACGCCGAGCGGGCGGCGCTGCTGGCGCGCCTGTTGCGGCCGCGCATCCGCGCGCTCGCCGACGGTGGCGCGGCGGGGAAGAAGCTGGCGAAGGCGGTGGTCGCGAACGCGCTGGCGCGCATCGGCGACGGCGAGGCGGCGGACCCGCTCTGGCCGCTGGCGCGCGAGATCGATCGCGAGGCGGCGGGCACGGGGTTGCGCGTGCTGGCGGCCAAGCTGCAGAAGCGCAAGGACGGCGACGCCGCGCTGGCGGTGCTGCGGCTGGTGGGCCACGCCGCCGACGCCACGCCCGGCGACGGCTACGCGCTGGCGGCGGCGGAGCTGCGCGCGGGCCGTCGCGACGAGGCGCTGGCGATCGTGCAGCAACTGGTCGAGCGCGGCTTCGACGTCGCGGCGGCGCTGCGCAAGGATCGCCAGGTGTCGCCCGAGCAGCGCTACCAGGTCGGCTTCATCCTGATCGAGCGGCGCCACCCCGCGGGCGAGGAGATCCTCACGGACCTGGCCGGCGCCGGCCGCAACAAGATCGCGACCATGGCGAAGGCGAAGCTGAAGTCGGCGGGGTACGCGTAGGCCGTTCAGCTATCGGTTTTCAGGTAGCCGCGGCCGCCGGCGCCGCGATCAGCTCCTCCGCCGCCAGCACCGCCTCCGCCGTCCCCGTCAGGATCAGCGCGTCGCCCACGCGCAGCTCCTCGTCGCCGGTCGGATAGATGACGTCGGCCGCTTCGCGATCGATCGCGATCACCGTTGCGCCCGTCAGGCCCCGCAGGTTGATCTGCTTCAGCGTCCGGCCCACCGCGGGGGATCCCGCCGTGATCGCGACCGTGGTCGCGTTGCCGAGCCCCGGCAGCAACGCCGACGGCGGCTGCACCGGCGCGGCCGTGGTGGCCGCCGCGCTCTGCGCCGCCAGCGCCTCCAGGATCACCTGCGCGCCCGCGCGGACGTGGCCTTCCAGGTTCGTGGCGCTGCGCCAGAGCGGAATCACCAGCAGCGCCACGCCCGCCAGCAGGATCGCCATCCCGGGGATACCGGGCATGAACGGCTGCGTGATCGCGATGACCGGAACGCCGGCGACCAGCAGGATCGCGATCTGCAACGTCACCAGCAGCGCGCGCCGCGGCGCCGCCGCCAGATCCAGCGCGCGCGCCCCGCCCGCCGGCGCAGGCAACGCCTCGACCGCCAGCGCCGCGCCCAGCGCGCGCGCGATCCGGACCGCGCCCAGGATGAACGGAATGATCAACGCCACCGTCGCCGCGATCAGCAGCAGCCGCGCGAGCTCCGGAGCGAGGTGGACAACGTCGCCCGCCAGCCGCAGGATCTTCAAGCGCGACAGCGACACGGCGATCACGATCGCCGCCAGCAGGGTCACGTCGCCGGCCAGCAGCAGGACCAGGCGCCGGATGCGCGCCCAGGCGGTGCGATGCTCGGGCGTCGCGCTCAGGCCCTTCACCCAGGCGCCGTACAGTGATGCATAGGTCTGCAACCGGTGCGGCAGCCGCCGGTCGACGAACGCCGCGAACCGTCCTGACCCGCGGATCAGCCAGGGCGTCGTCAGCGCCGTCAGCACCGACACCGCGACGGCGATCGGGTACAGGAACGGGCGCACCGCGCCCAGCGACACGCCGACGCCGGCGATGATGAACGAGAACTCGCCGATCTGACCCAGGCTGAGGCCCGCCTGCACGGACGTCCGTACGCCAAAACCGGCGATGAACGTCCCGACCGAAACGCCCACCAGGTTGCCCAGGATGACGACCGCGGTCAGGACCAGGACGGCGGGCAGGTTCTGCCAGACCAGGAGGGGATCGATCAGCATGCCGACCGACACGAAGAACACCGCCGCGAACACGTCGCGCACCGGTTCGATGCGATGTTCGATCATCTTCGCCGCGCCGGACTCCGCGACCAGCGCGCCGGCCAGGAACGCCCCCAGCGCCACCGAATAACCCATCCAGCGCGCGAGCAGCGCGAACGCGAACGACAGCCCCACCGCCGCCACCACCGTCGTCTCGTTGCTGTGCAGCCGCACCACCGCGCGCATCAGGCGCGGGACGATCAGCATCCCCGCGACCAGCAGCAGGATCAGGAACCCGGCCAGCTTCCCGATGCTGAGCGCCAGGGCGCCCGCCGACAGCTTGACGCCCGAGCCGACCGCCGTGAGGACGGTGAGCAACACGATCGCGATCAGGTCCTCGACGATCAGGACGCCGAAGACGATCTCGGCCAGCCGGCCGGTGATCTTCTGCTCCGCGAACACCTTCACGATGATCGTGGTGCTGGAGATCGCCAGCGCGGCGCCGGCGAACAGCGCTTCGTACACCGTCCAGCCGAAGGCGCGGCCCACGAGATACCCGGTCCAGATCAGCAGGCTGCTCTGGATGACGGCCACGATCCCGGCTGTGGGCGCGATCCTGATCAGCTTGCGCAGGCTGAAGTCGGTCCCCAGCGAGAACATCAGCAGGACGACGCCCAGCTCGGACATCGTGTGGGTCAGGGGCTCGTTGACGAACAGCGGGACGGGCAGGTGCGGGCCCACCACCACGCCCGCCAGCAGGTAACCGAGGACGACCGGCTGCCGCAGCCGCTGGAACACCATGGTCGTCACCGCGGCGACACACAGGATCAACGCGAGGTCGGTCAGGAGATCGACGCTGTGCGCGGGCATGGACGCGGACATTGTAAGGTCTTAGTAGGTGACGTCCACGCCAACCCAGGCGGCGCGCGGCGCGCCCGGGCCGATGAAGCGCGGGTCGGTGTACGTCGGGCCGAGCACAGGGGTGGGATCGCCAAGGACGCCGAAGGTGCCGTACTCCGCGTCGAACAGGTTGCTGACGATCGCGAACACCGAGACGGGTCGCGCCAAGCGATACGCCGCGCGCAGGTTGACGACGGCGAAGCCGGGCAGCGGCGCGAGCAGGTTCGCCTCGTCGCCCCGGTAGTACTGGCCGCTGTTCGCGATCACGTCGACGCCGACCGAGAAACCCGCGCCTGCGAACCAGGTGACGACCGCCTTGGCGATGTGCGCCGGCACGTTCGGGATGCGCGAGCCCGCCGGCACGGTGACGCTGCCGCCCACGGCGTCCGGGTGCGACGCGGACAGCTCCGTGAACTGGGTCAGGAAGCGCGCGTCCAGGTACGTGTAGTGAAGCGCCCACTCGAGCCGCGCGTTGCCGCCCTCCCCGCCGAGACGGCGGCGCCCGAGCAGACTCGCCTCTATTCCCTGGCGGCGCGTGTCGCCCACGTTGGCGAAGTAGCCGCGGTTGGCGACGGCGCCCGAGCTGATGAACAGGATGTCGTCGTCGTTGGTGGTGCGGAACCCGGCCACGACGTAGTCCAGCGTGGTGCGCGGCCGTTTCCAGCGCCCGCGTACGCCCAGCTCGAACGTGCGCGCGACGACCGGGTCCAGCGGCGGATCGGAGACGAAGCCGTTCGGCAGCCGGCACGGATCGGTCTCGCTGGCACAGGTCAGCTCCAGCGGCGTCGGCACACGCATCGATTCGCTGTAGCCGGCGTAGCCGCCGATCGCGGGGCGCGGCTGGTAGCTGACGCCGACGGCGGGGTTCAACCGATGAAAGGCGTGATCGCCGCCGAGCGCGCCGCCCAGCCGATCCGTCAGCGACAGCGACGAGACGTTGAAGCGCACCGCGGCCGTCACGAACAGATCGCGCCGCAACGAGAACGTGTCGGTCGCGTAAAGGCCCAGATCGCGGCTGACGCTGTCGACGGCGACGCGCGACGACGCGTCGACGATGCCGCTGGAGATCGTCCCGTGATCGGGCTGGGTCAGGCGCGCCAGCGTCGCGGCGGCGTTGAAGTTGGCGCGGCCCTCGTTGGCGGCGGCGCCCACGAACAGATGGTTCTCGCGTCCGGCGATGGGCGCGCCGACCGCGACCTGCGCGGCGGCGCCGTAGCTCTGCTGGCGCGTGCGCGTCGTGTTCTCGGCCGCGTCGTAGGGGTTCGCGGCGTCAAAGGGGACCGGGTTGCCGGCGTCGTCGACGACGAGCGTCTCGACGCCGGCGCCGTCGGCCGTGCACACGAAGCCCGCCTGCGCCGGATCCTGGCACGCCAGCCAGTCGGCCTGATCGCCGTTCAGCGTCGCGATCCGACTGGCGCGGTAGTACGCGACGCCCGATACCTGCGCGGCCGCCGCCAGCGCGCGCTCGCCGCGCGCGACGGCCATGAACATGCGGTTGTCGGTGATGTCGGGGTACGTGAAGATCGCGCGGCGGTTCTGCGCCAGCAGCTCGCGCGGCGTCGGACCGTTCCCCCGCAGCGTCGTGTCGGCGGCGGACAGCGCCAGCTCGGCTGACGTCGCGCCGTTCTGGTAGGTCCCGGCGACGAACGCGCTCGCGGTGCGCGACGGCGAGAACGGGCGCCAGCCCTCCTCCCCGAAGTAGCGCCCCGCCGCGAACAGGCCCCAGCGCTCGCCGTGGCCGCCCAGGCCGAAGTCGACCAGACGGCGGCCGAACGATCCGCCCAGCAGGTGGACCTCCGCGCCCGGATCGGAGAACCCCGTCTTGGTTTCCAGCGACAGCGCCCCGCCCAGCGTGTTCAGGCCGTAGAGCGGATTCGATCCGGGCATCAGGTTGGCCGAGCGGATGGCTTCGGTCGGGATCAGGTCCCAGCTCAGTGTGTCGCCGAACGGTTCGTTCAGCCGCACGCCGTCGATGTAGACCGAGAGCCCCTGCGGCGCGCCCAGCAGCGGCGACGCCAGGAAGCCGCGATACTGCAGATCGGGCTGCAGCGGATTCTGCTGCACCTGGTTGCCGCTGACACTGCCCAGCGCGTCCAGCATGTAGTCGGCGAGATCCAGGCTGTGGCGCGCGGCGATCGCGTCGGCGGTGACGGTCTGGACGTTGGCGGGGACGTGATCGCGCGGCAGCCGCGATCCGTGCAGGGGCGTCGTCGACGTCACCACCGTCTCGTTCGTGGCGTCGGCGGGCGGCGTTTCGGCGGGCGGCGGCGCGGCGGCGGGCGGCGACGGCGCAGCAGGGACGACGTCCGCGAGCATCAGCGCGATCAGGGCCGGGAGGCTCACCGCCACAAGCTGTATCATCTCCCGCGATGAAAACCGTCGTCCAGCGCGTGACGCGCGCCGAGGTGCGCGTCGGCGGCGAGCTCGTCGGCCGCATCGAACGCGGCCTGTTGCTTTTCGTCGGCGTCGAGAAGACCGACGGCGACGCCGATGCCGACGCGACCGCGCGCAAGGTGGCGGCGCTGCGAATCTTCCCCGGACGCACGCCGATGGACGTGACGGTGGCCGACGTAAGCGGCGCTTGCCTGGTCGTCAGCCAGTTCACGCTGTGCGCGGCGCTAGGCAAGGGCAACCGCCCCAGCTTCGAGCCCGCCGCCGAGCCGGCGCGCGCCGAGCCGCTTTACCTGCGCGTCGCCGACGGGCTGCGCGCCGCCGGCCTCCCCGTCCAGACCGGCCGCTTCGGCGCCGACATGGCCGTCGATCTGGTGAACGACGGCCCCGTCACCTTCTGGATCGAGACGAAGGACGGCGCGCTCGTGAAGTGAGGGCGGAGGTCGCCCGAAAGCGGCTGGCCCTCACCCCGACCCTCTCCCGCAAGCGGGCGAGGGGACCTGATCAGATCTTTCTCCCTCTCCCGCTTGCGGGCGAGGGGACCTGAGAGGGCTCTGATCTGACCTCCCTCTCCCGCTTGCGGGAGAGGGTCGGGGTGAGGGCCGCGTGCGGTTACCGTGACTTCGCCGCCTCCTGCTTGCCCTCGCCGTCCAGCTTGATCCACTTCTTGTCGCGGTTCTTCCACACCTCGGACTGCACCGCGGGCTTCGCGGCCGGCGCGGAGACGCCGCCGTAGCCGGCGGCCGACTTGCTCGCGCCGTCGTCGATCGCATCCATCAGCGCCTCCGGGACGCGATCCTTCGCGATGCGGAACGACGTCGACGAGCTGGGGCTGGCGCGGTGCGAATCGATGCAGTACACGTCCAGCGTCATCCGCGCCGTCGCGCCCGCGGCGATGGTCGTGTGATCCATCCGCTGCGACGTCCCGTTGTTGCTCTGCAGCTGGAAGGGACCGACCGCGCCCAGGCGCTGCGGCGCATTGTTCGCGTCTGCGGTCGGTACGAAGTAGATCCCCTTCGCCGAGAACTGCTGGGGCTGGTTGGTCGGGTTCTTCACCTCGACGGTGATGGCGCCGTTGGTGCTGCCCGCGTACTGGACGATGCGCATCAACAAGGGGCTGGTCTTGCCTTGCTCGCCGGGCAGCTTGTCGAAGCCGGTGGCGGCGGCGGCGGAACGAAGCATCACCAGACCAAAAACGGCGAGACAGATTGCGAACAGGACGCGGTGCGTTTTCATGGGACCCTCCGGGCGCCCTAGGACGGCCCATCCGTAAGAAGGATCTAGCCGCCCCCGCGCGAAGCGCGGGATCGCGGCTACCTGAAAAAACAACAGTCGCAATCCGCGCCTGCGGCGCGGAGCGACTGGGGTGGCGCTCGTAAGTCAGAGACTTAGGTTGGCGATCGGGAGGGCCTCATGCGTTCACTCCTTGCTGCATCGCTGCTGGCGGCCACGCTCGCCGCCGGGTGCGCCGCGACGGTCGCGGCCGATGCCTATGGTCCCGACCTGGTGACCGTGTCGCCGGGCGTTCAGGTGATCGCCGACTACAACGAGCCGATCTTCTATTCGGACGGCTTCTACTGGCGCTACTACGGCAACACCTGGTACCGGTCGACCTACTACACGGGCGGCTGGGTCTACGCGCAGCCGCCGGTCGCGGTCATGCGCATCGATCGGCCTTACGCGTACCGGTACTACCGGCCCCAGGGATGGGTCGGCCACTCGCACTACAACCAGCCCCGCACCTACGGCGGGCCCGCGCCGACCGCCGGCTACCGCGGCACCCCGCCGCCTGCGTACCGCGGGACTCCGCCAGCTGCATACCGCGGGGCCCCGCCGGCCGCCGCGGCGCGCCGGCCGCCTGCGACCTACGCGCCGGCGCCCGCCTACCGGGGCACGCCGCCCGCGGCGCGGCCCGCGCAACCAGCGCCGCGCGGCGCGCCCCCGCACAACAATTCCGGCTGGCGCGGCCATCCATGACGTGACCCCCTGTTCGGGGTAAGAATCGCCACCGCATGAAAGCGGTGGCGATCGCGGTTCTGCTCCTCGCGTCCAGCACGGCATCGGCGGCGAACGAGATCCCTCGGCTGGTCACCGACGCCGGCGGCAACACGCGGCTGATGGTCGACGGCAAGCCCTTCACCGTGCTGGGCGGAGAGCTGGGCAACTCGAACGCCAGCCACGTCGCGGTGGCGAAGCCGCTGTTCGCGAAGCTGGCGGCGATGAAGCTGAACACGGTGCTGGTGCCCGTGTCGTGGGAGCTGGTCGAACCGACCGAGGGCAAATATTCGTTCAAGCTGGTGGGCGATCTCGTCCGCGAGGCGCGCCGGAACAAGCTGCGCGTCGTGCTGCTCTGGTTCGGAAGCTGGAAGAACGGGATGTCCAGCTACGTGCCCGCCTGGGTGAAGGCCGATCCGCAGCGATTTCCGCGCGCCGAGGTGAAGAACGGCCGCCGCGTCGAGGCGCTGTCCGCGTTCGCGCCCGCCAACATGCAGGCCGACGCGCGCGCATTCAACGAGCTGATGCGCTTCGTGCGTACGCTGGACGCGTACAACCACACCGTCATCATGGTGCAGGTCGAGAACGAGGTCGCGATGATCGACGAGGCCGCCGACCGCAGCGCCGCGGCGAAGGCGGCGTTCGCGGGCCAGGTCCCGAACGAGCTGCTCGCGCGCTTCCCGGGTAAGAAGCCGGGCACCTGGGATCAGGTGTTCGGGCCCGGGGCGGCCGCGGAGGAGATGTTCATGGCGTGGCACTTCGCAGTCTACGTCGAGGGCGTCGCGCGCCTCGGCAAGAAGGCCTACGCGCTGCCGATGCTGACGAACGCGGCGCTCAACCGGCCGGGCAAGAAGCCGGGCGAGTACCCGAGCGGCGGCCCGCTGCCGCACCTGTTCGACGCCTGGAAGGTCGGCGCCCCCAGCCTGGATCTGCTGGCCCCCGACATCTACATGCCGGACTTCACGACCTGGTGCGATCGCTACGCGCGGCCCGGCAATCCGCTGTTCATTCCCGAAGCCCGGAACGAGGCGGACGCGGCTGTCCACGCGCTGTACGCCGTCGGCCAGCGCGCGCTGGGCTTCTCACCGTTCGCGATCGAAACCGCCGGCCAGGCCGAGAGCGCCGCGCTGACGAGGTCGTACACGGTGCTCGCCGATCTGGCGCCGCTGATCGCCGCCGCGCACCCCGACAAGATCGCCGGCGTGCTGGTGGACAAGGGCGACCAGCCGAAGATCTTTCGCGTCGGCGATCTCGAGCTGTACGTCGACCACGACTACACGTTCCCCTGGGCGGCCCCGGCGCGGAACGATCCCACCTGGCCGCGGGCGGGCGGCATCATCGTCGAGATCGGGCACGGCGAATTCATCGTCGCGGGCAACGGCATCATCATCACCTTCGGCGCGAAGGACGCGCTGGTGGGCATCGAGCGCGTCGACGAGGGCCGCGTCGAGAACGGGAAGTTCGTCGTCACGCGCCGCTTGAACGGCGACGAGACGCACCAGGGACGCCAGCTGCGCCTGCCCATGGGCGCGCTGGGCGTCCAGCGCGTGAAGCTCTACACGTACAAGTGACGGGCGGCTACGCGCCCGTCATTCGCAGTCGAGGAAGGTCACGTCGTCGATGAAGACGTCGTAGTTCTGGCCCGGACCGACCTGCCAGTTCAGCGCGATCAGCTTGCTGGGCGTGATCGCGCTCGGCCGCGGATCGCCCCACCCCGGCTCTTGCTGCGCGCCCGAGAACGTGACCCGGTATTCCTTCCATTCCGGCGTGAGCGTGAGGTCCTTGCCGAAGTGGTTCCAGCACGCCTTGCAGATGTTGGCGTCCTTGTGCGTGTTGATG
>Ga0207645_10002694_pt1 | contig 13843 bp, 14 predicted proteins | sample KBSM53metaG_FD_184331 | JGI IMG/M metagenome (GOLD analysis project Ga0207645, IMG submission 184331) | Miscanthus rhizosphere microbial communities from Kellogg Biological Station, Michigan, USA - KBS M5-3 metaG (SPAdes) (version 2) | ecosystem: Host-associated > Plants > Roots > Rhizosphere >...
AAAAAAGCTCGCGGTTTCGAACTTGAACAAGGTTCTTTACCCGAAAGTCGGTTTCACCAAAGGCCAGGTGATCGATTACTACATCCGGATCGCGCCAGTTCTGCTGCCGCATCTTCGCGATCGACCTCTGACGATGAAGCGTTATCCCAACGGGGTGGATGCCGAATTTTTTTACGAAAAAAATTGTCCATCGCATCGGCCAAAATGGGTGCAGACAGCGAAGGTTTGGAGTGAAGGCAATAACCGGATCATGCACTACTGTCTGGCGCAAGATTTGCCGACGCTGGTCTGGGCGGCAAATCTCGCCGATCTCGAGTTACATACCTCGTTAGCGAAGAAGAAGGATGTAGCGCGGCCTACCATGATGGTTTTCGATCTCGATCCCGGTGCACCAGCCGACATTGTGCAATGCTGTCAGGTCGGGCTTTGGCTGCGCGATTTATTAACCAAAATGAAACTGAAAGCGTTTGCCAAAACGAGCGGCTCGAAGGGTCTGCAAGTGTATGTGCCGCTGAATACGTCGGCCACTTTCGATCGGACCAAGGATTTGGCCCGCGCTCTCGCCCAACATTTAGAAGGCGAACATGGCAGTCTCGTTACTTCGAACATGTCTAAGGCGCTGCGCAAAGGAAAAGTATTTGTTGATTGGAGCCAGAACGACGAGCACAAAACAACAATCTGCGTTTACAGTTTGCGCGCCAAGGAAGAGCCGACCGTCTCCACTCCAGTCACCTGGGACGAAGTCGCGTACTGTCTGAAAAGGAAAAAAGCCGATTTGCTGAGGTTTCGGTCCGACAAAACCTCGTCGCGCGTGGAAAAAATGGGCGATCTCTTCGCGCCAGTCGAAGAGTTAAAACAAAAGCTGCCGAAGAAATGGAAGCTGTAACGCACGGAATCAGATCAAAGATTTCGACAAGGATGCTGGAAAGAGATAAGTGACCGGACTTGGCAATGATTTTATGCGCAAAGTGAATTTGAAAGACATAGAAGAGCGGGTGCGGCAGTCGCCCAAAGGAAAGTTTGGCCGCAGAATGAAAGAGATATCAATCGCGCTCGGGCGGGATCCGGAATCCCTCGATTTGAGGAAGCGACATCCGTTTGATTTGGCTCTGGTGCGAGTTCCAAAAGGAAAGACGCTTTGTCCTTATCATTCGCACTCGGCGGAGTCGGAGCTTTATCTGGTGATATCTGGACAGGGGAGTGTTCGCGATAAAGATGGATCGACAATTGTGACCGAGGGCGACGCATTTTTTTTTGGCCCCGGCGAAGCGCATCAGTTAGCCAACGCAGGCGAGGAAGACTTTGTATATTACATTATCGCGGACAATCCGCGGGGAGATTCCTGTTATTATCCCGACAGCGAAAAGTTTGCGGTGATGAAAGAAGGTAACGATGAGGTGATCGTGAATGGAAACGAGACCGATTATTTCGAAGGGGAAGAATAGGTTAGCTTACTTGTTTAGTTATATACGGAAAATGTATCGCAGCAAATCCAAGACAGATTTTTGACGTTATCTGGTATTAGGGACAAATCTGCGGCCCGGATTTAGTCCTCTGGCGACGGTGGTGGACCGGGCGCCATCAAACCGTGCCGGTGCAAAAGGTGGCGATGCCGCTTCTCCAGTTCTTGGAGTCTAGTGCGCTGTTCCGGGGTGAGAAATGGCTGCATTTCGCGATGCGCTTGTTCAAAAATCTCGTGAACATCGCGCATGGTTTGTTCGCGTTTCGTTTTCAACTCAGAAGCGGCGCGATCGATAATGGGTGAGATTTTCTGCATCTGCTCGGGCGTGAGCTTTAATTCCGCGCGCAAACGATGTTTCAGATGTTGCGCCATCGCGCCCGAATCCATTCGCGCGAAAAAGTGGTGCACATGGAGGGCCCCGAAAAATCCGCAGGCGGCACCGGCGAGAAACACCAACACGAAAACGAGAATTAATTTCCAGCGCAAAGAATTGTTCATTCGCCGAGACTGCTTTGGATAGCGTTGTCTGCCATCGCATATTCCGCGGGCAGATCGTCGTTAGAAGTTGAGGCGCGATAAACTCCCACTGATGCCAGTGCGATGACTGCCAGCGCGATCATGGCAGCGCGCTGAGCGAAAAGCGCGATGATGGCCGATCCGTTGGGCGAAGACGCACGGACCAGCGCAAGAACGCGAGTGTCGAAACCGAATGGCATTTCCTTCGGTGGCACGGGAGCTATGGCCGCGCGAAACAAGCGATCTAAGATTTCGTCCCGATTCTTCACAGCAAACCTCCGATTTGTCTGCGCAACTTCTGGCGCGCGCGGAAGGCTCTTATTTTAATGGCGGCAGCGGTCCAACCAGTAACCTTTTGTATTTCGGCCACGCTACGTTCTTGGAGATAAAGCATATCGATAACCAGGCGCTCCATCGGTTTTAACATAGCGAGCAACTTTTCCACTAGATCACGCGCGGCGAGTTTACGATCGGGGGAAAGGGCCTCATCCGAAGCGGCGAGATTTTCCAGCATGGCTGCCTGCTCTTCGCTCAGATCGGCGTGACGCAATTCCGGCCGCGCTTTTTCCGCCATCAACTGATTGCGACAGGTATTGACCGCGATGCGCGAAACCCAGTGCGAAATTGGCACCTTGCCGGAATATTGCGCCAGATTTTGGAAAACTTTTATGAAAATCATTTGCGTTAAATCCTCTTCGGCCGCACGGCGCGGACGATAGCCGCGCACAATCTTTGCCACCATCGGGTACAATTGTCGGATGAGTTCGCTGGCAGCCTCGTCGTCACCGTCGCGTGCGCGGTCGACCAATGCGCGAGCGTGCTCATCGTCATCCATGCGTAGAGAAAGGTATCCACACCAAAGACAGTGACCGGAATCAAGCCGCATCGGTTACAAAAAGTATTATCCCAAGCGAAAGTACCACTCCGGCTCGGAGTCGATGGATCCCTTCATGCGAAGGTTTCGCCGCTGAATCCCTGATCTTTCGCTCGAAATGACGATTTTTTTGTAACCGGAGAATGGGGTTCGCGGTCAATAGTCGGCAAAGGCGCAATCATGCGCCGCAAACTTACAAAAACATGAAACAAACACTGATAGTAATTGCAGCAGTCGCGCTCGGCGCTTTTAGTTTTGCGCAGGCGCAGCCTCCGGGCGGGCCGCACGGCGGCAGGTATATGAATCCACTCGAGGAAATGAGTTCATCTCTTAACCTGACGGATGCCCAAAAGGCCAAGGTGCAACCGATCGTGGATCAGGCGAAACCGCAGCTACAGACGATTCATCAGGAGGCGATGACGAAGGCCAAGGCAGTGATCGATGCTTCGATCACGCAGATTCGTCCGCTGCTCACGCCGGAGCAGCAGACCAAGCTCGACGGCATCGTTAAGGCGCACGAAGACATGCACAACGCAATGCAGGAATTGCACGAAGCCAAGGGGAAATAACGGCATATATCGCAGCGAGGGGAGAGCGGCGTTCGCAAGGGCGCCGCTTTTCCTTTTGTTTCCCAGTAGGGTAGCTGCCAAGTAGTACCATCATCGGGCGAGATGCGGGTCGGCCACAGCCAGGATGGCTGTAAGACAATTACTCGAAACGCAGTGCCTTAACCGGATCCAGGCGTGCGGCGAAATATGCCGGGATGAGCGCGGCGATTGAGCAAATCAAAAATGCGCTTAGGCAAATCAAGGTCACGTCACGCGGAATTACTTCGGCCGGGATCGATGAAAATTGGTAAACCTCGCGCGGGAAGATTTCGATGTGCAGAGTGTTGGCCAGCCAGTGACTAAATTCGTTGCGATAACGAATGAGGGTCATGCCGAGTCCAAGTCCGGTTAGGGTCCCGAAAAATCCAACGACCATTCCCTGTCCCAAAAAAACCCAGACGATTTGGGCAATGTTCGCGCCAAGTGCTTTCATGATCCCAATTTCGCGGCGTTTTTGCACCGTTACGGTTATGAGCGTGCTCATGATGCCGAAAGCAGCGACGACCACGATGAAGAAGAGGAGAAAGAACATCACATTACGCTCGAGCCGGATCGCCTCGAATATCTGATGGTTCATATCGATCCAAGTCCGCGCGAACTGAGGGGCTTCGAGGAATTTTTCGATCTGCCCCTTCACCTCATCGACATCATAAGGATCTTCGGTTTTGACCGTGATTCCGTGAAGCGTGTCACCTAAGTTATACAGTTCCTGAGCAATGAAAAGCGGCACCAGAAGATATTGAGAATCGTGCACATAATGACCGGTCTCGAAGATTCCGGTCACTGTCAGATCTTTCGGAAGCACGACTTCGCGCAATTCTGCGATAGCCTTTTTCTCCTCATCGCCTTTGGCGCTCTCGAGTTTCTTAATGCGATCGAGAATCTCGTTGAGATTGCCCGGCGAGTAGACCGTCACCTTATCGCCAACCTGCACATCTAATTGTCGCGCCAGCTCGATTCCGAGAACGGTGGTATCGCCATCAAGATCGAGTTTTCCCCATTTTACGAATTTTTGCAGGGAGATGACTTTTTCTTCCTGCTCTGGGTCGATACCGCGGATCGTGGGAGCGAGACGGCGCTCGTCATGTTCGACAATGACCTGTCCCTGGACGAAGGGCGCGGTCGCGACCACCCGTGGCGTTGCCCGAATCTTTTCTGTCAGCTCGCGCCAATTCGTGAGTGTTGTTTCCGTCGTAACCAGAATGTGGGCGTCGAAATCGATCACCTTCTGCCGTAGTTCGCGGTCAAATCCGGTCATTACCGAGATAACAAGGATGAGGACAGTGACACCGAGCATGACGCCCATCACCGAAATCAGCGTGATGACGGAAAGAAATGTGCGCTTTGGTTTTAAATAACGCAGCGCCAGAAAAAGGCTAAAGGGTAATTTCAAGACGCGCTAACGGTGGCGGTGAACGCTGTTATTTCAACGCGTGGGCTTGTAATTCTTCGAGGGTAACAAACTCCAGCGCAGAAGTATGGGTTGCTTCCAGATCAACCGGGCAGGCGACGCCGTGGTCGAGCGCTTCTTTCCAACGGGTCACGCAGACGCACCATTTGTCGCCCGGCTCCAGCCCGGGAAATTCCCATTCCGGATGCGGCGTGACCAAGTCGTTTCCTTGCAACACTGAAAAATCGAGAAAGTCGCGAGTTACCTGGGCGCAAACGGTGTGCAACCCAACATCGCCGGGGCCGGTGCGACAGTAGCCGTCGCGATAGAATCCGGTGAGGGGATCCCGGCAGCAACATTGCAGTTCGGTGCCGAGGACATTTGTGGGCATACGAAGGATGATAACGGCGCCTCCGCCTTTGTCATCCCTAGCGGAAGCCGAGGGATCCGTAGCGAGTATTAAAGTGATGGGGTAGTGGAGTGGTGGAGTGATGAATTGTAAGGCGTTTCTGTGAAACGCCGTTTAAGATGGAAGTTTGGCAAGGGGCAGATGACAGGAAAGGCCTACGCGATCGCTTACTGGTTGCTTCCCGAAGCGGCGACGCGTGAAGTGTTCTTGCGAGAAATTAGGAGACTGGCGAGGCAATTTGGCGCTCCGTTGTTCGAGCCGCACGTAACCATTTTTATCGCGCCGGAGAATTCGCGTGCTCCGCTCGAAGTTTTGCGCGAGGTCGGATCGGTCGACGTCGAACTGGCGATTCATAGTATTCGATTTAGTGAACAATTTACGAAGACGCTCTTCGTGCAGTTCGAAAGAAATAGTGCCCTGCAACAGTTAGGCGATGCGATCTGGAAAGCGGAACGTGCGCGGAACCGTTACCTGATCGACCCGCATCTGAGTTTGCTATATTCAAAATTACCGTCAAAGACCAATCAAAGACTGGCGGATAACATACGGCTGCCATTTCGCAAAGTTGGTTTTACCTCGATTTGTGTGATGCAATGCGCCAGTCCCACGACAAGGGCAATCGAAGTCGAGCAGTGGAAATTACTCGCGCCATAAAAATAAACGCCGGAAGCATTTACGCTCCCGGCGTTTCCCTTTGATCCCTAAGCTATACCAACTGGAAACCCTGCGGGGGCGTAAAAGTTTCTGAAAAACTACGAGCGGGTATTTACAGGAAAGGGGACGATTCGATTAATGCGGCGAGGGATTGGGGGGTGAAGCCGAGATCGTCGGCGAAGGTGCTGGCGTCGCAGACGTGATGCTTGACTGTTTTTGCAACGCTTCCTGCAAGAGTTTCTTCTCTTCGGGGAAAACGAAGCCGGAATTGGCAGCGTCAATGAATTCATGAGCGGCATCGGCTTTGCCGTCATTCAGCAGGAGCACGGCGAAGTAGAGAGCGACGCGGGCGTCGTGCAATTTCTCCGGTGGGAGTTTTTGCAAGATCACGATTCCGTCGGGCGTTCGACCCTGCGAATTTAGAGAAAGCGCTTGGGCAACGACGCAGGGCGGCTCGGTCGGCGCTTGATCAAAGGCCTCTTTGGCAACGCGCTGGCCTTCGGTTTGGTTGCGATCGAGGATAATCGAGAGACGGGCATATTCCGCCGCAATCAGCGGTTCTTCCGGAGAAGTTTCGTGCAGCCGCATGGCGGTGAGATACAGATTAGGGAGATCATTGCTGGCACGATAAATCTCAAATAAGGCATCGAGGGCTTCCCGGCGGCTCAATGGATTATGGGCGACCCGCAACCAAAGTTGCTCCGCCTGGCTCGGCAGATTCCATTTCGAAGCCAGGCGAGCTAGCCGAATTTCATGCTCGGGATTTTCTTCGCACGCGCGCTCGGCATCGTGCCAGAGAGAAACAGATTCCGCATCGGCGCCTTCCTGGCGAGACTGCTGCCTGGCATATGCCTGATAGGCGAGCCCTAAATATTCAGAGTCGCCCCAGTTAATGCTTTTTGTCCAACGACGAAGGCGCGACCAATTTTTTTGCGCGGCAAAAGCATCGGCGACTTCGATTGCCGGCGGAGGATTAGCGGTTTTTTCTGGCGGCAACTTCTCCATCCAGCGCAGGACTTCGGCGCTCATGGCATTACCATTCATCCATGCCATCAGCGCGGCGAGATCCTCGGGTTGCCGCGCCGCCAATGGTTTCACTTTCTCGAGTAATGTCGCCAGTTTCTTTTGATCGAGTTTTTTGTAAAAATCCAAGCAAAGCAGGTCGTCAGCGAAAGTGACCTGTGGGCTTAATTGCAGTTCTTGCGCGAAACGATCCGCTGCCTTGAGGTCGTTGTGCCGGATTGCGTCATTTAGTAATGCGCGAAGAGATCCGGCGCGAAACGGAGCGGTTTTGGCGAGCTGCTCGAGGGCTTCCCGCGCCTGCGCGTTTTTCTGCGAATCGGGCGATTTGATCCGAACGGCGGCAAGGTTGTATTGATACGTTTCGTTGCGCGGCTCCTTTTCCAAAGCTGCGGCGAAATGGCGTTCCTGGCCTGCTTCATCTCCCTGCGCGCGCGCCAACCATCCGGCAACCACATGGTAAGGCGCGCTTTCGCGGTTCTCCTTCGGCACGCTCTCGAGTGCTTTGCGGGCTGCATCGAGCTGCCCGAAACGTAAAGCGGCCGAGGCGAGATTGAGCTGGCTATCGATATCGCGCGGCTGCAAGCGTGCGATCTGCGCGCGCCAGACAACAGTTTCGGCGCGATTTTGTTTCTCGGTTGCTTCGGCCAGAATTTGATAGGCCGCTAAAGAATCGCGATCGATCTGTAGCGCCCGTCGGGCGGTATCATTCGCGGCATTGAAATTTCCCTGTTTCAAATTCGTTTCGGCTTGTCGCAGCAAGCGCGATTCTCGCCAAGCGTTAACGAATCTTGGACCAATGCTAAGAACAAGGAGACCGAGAGCGAATCCGGCAATGACCGCCAGGACAATCAGACCGCCACGGACAGGACGGGCCTTACCTACCGAAGTCGTTTTGTTTATCTGTCGCCGAAGTTGGCGCATCACCGGATCTGTCATGGTGTCGCGATGGACTGCGCGCGATTCCCTCTACATAGAGTACCGTTCAAGCGCGCGCCGTCTCTGCCTCAGCTTCCGCTTCTGCCACGACCGGAACCTCCTCGATCGCTTCAAAGGCTTCCTCGCGCAGACGCTCACCCCACACATATCGTGCGAGCAATACCTTGATCGTCGCCGTCAACGGCACTGCCAAAATTGGACCAAGCAAACCCCCGATGAGCAAACCCCAGACGAAAATCGAAACAATCACCGTCATCGGATGGAGTCCCACGGAATTGCCGACGATGCGCGGCGCGTAAAATAAGCCTTCGAGATTCTGCACGATGATGAAAATAAACGTTACGAGCAGCGGATGCATCCAATCGCCCCATTGCGCGAAGGCGATCAAAACAGCCGGAATCCAGCAAAGAATGATCCCGATGTATGGAATCATTGTGAGAATGGCAACAAGACAACCGATAAGGACGGCAAAATTTAATCCGGGCGGAGGAAGAAACGAGAGGGTTGTGCCAATCAGAATGCCATCGACGAGGCAGACGAGAAGTTGTCCACGAAAATAGGCGATGATGTAGCTGTTAATCTGCAGGAGAACGTCGGCGACTTCGTCTTTGAGGGGCGAATTACGAAGCGGCAGGTAATCTTTCCAACGAGCCTGGATGGCGGGCCGTTGCTGAAGAAGGAAAAATAAATAAATCGGTACCAGGATCAGGCTCAAAAGAAAACCGGTGACGCCGAGAAACCCGCCAATGCTTTGCTTGATGATCGCCCAGATCTTCTCAGTGAGGTTGGGCAATTGTTTTTCAAGGTTGGGCAGTTGTTTTTCCACCAACTCCTGAAGACGGCCACGCTCGGCATCGGTTAACTTCGCCGGAGCAGGCGCGATCTCCTCCAATGGTGGGGTGGCGGATGGTGAAGATATCGGAAGAGTTTCCTCCCGTGCGGTGGTGGCAACTGGCTTCGGACTTGGTTTCGGCGACGGAACCGGACTTGATCCGAGCAACCACTCTACGATCCCACTGGTAGCTTTCGCTCGTGTTTTATCGTTGGTGCCAAAGGTGCGCTCGTAGCGATAAATTATATCGACGATCTTATCGCGCGCTTTGACGGTGTATTGCGGTAATTCTCTCACCAGGTTCGAGCTCTGCATTCCAATTGCCGGCACCAGCCAGGCGCCGACGGCGACGAGTGCGAGCGCGGCAATGGTAAAAAGCAGAATAATCGATTTCGCTCGACCAAGGCCGTTGGCGGCCATTCGTGTGACAACCGGGTCAAGTAAATAGGCAAGGATGGCCGCGATCGCGACCGGAATTAGGATCGGTTGCAGAAAACTGATTACGTTCGCCATGATCCAGATCGCCGCGACCAATACAAAAATGAGGAAGCTAACAGCGAGCGCGCTGACCGCAGCCCAGATGGCTTTACGCTGCCACTCCGCCGGATAGCGGGTGTCTCGAGCCTCACTCATGGCTTCGCTCCAGTCGGATTGGTTTTGCTGACACGGGTTTTTTGGCCCTCGATTTTTGCCGCTAGGTCCTTATTCGATGGATCGAGTGTTTTTGCCTTCTGCCACGATTCGAGCGCTTGGGAGACACGGTTCAATTTCAAATAGACGTCGCCAAGATGTTCGAAAACGACGGCGTCTTCGCGCGGCAAATTTTCAATAGCGCGCTTTAAATTTTCCAGTGCCTGATCGTATTTTCCCTGACGGTATTCTACCCAGGCCATGCTATCGAGGTAAGCACCGTTCTCGGGATCGAGTTGAAGCGCGCGCTTGATGGCGTCCTCTGCTTCGTCGAGGTGACTATTCTGCTCGGCCCACATGTAGCCGAGGTAATTGTAGGGCTCGGCCGCGTTGGCCGGATCCATCGCGATGGCTTTGTGGAAAAGTTCCGCCGCTTTGTCGTAGAGCCCGGCCTCTTGTGCCGCCGCGCCATATTCAACGTAAAAGCGTGGTTTCAAAAAATCAGCCTCGGCATTCTGCGCTTCGTTAAGCGCTTCTTCGAACATGATCACCGCGTCTTTCGCCTTTTTCGATTCGCGTAGTGCAATCGCAAGGTAATAGGCGAATTCGGGAGCATCGGGATAACGCCGGCGCCCTTCGATTAAAACTGAAACGGCGCGTTCGCTCTGTTTCAGCGGAACGAGCAATAATTCCGCCAGCCGCAAATACGTCCCCGCGTGATTTGGATTAATGAGCAGGCTTTGTTCGTAGTTCTGTGCCGCCTTCTTGAACTCGGCATTTGCCGGATCGGTTTGATTAGCACGAACCAAGGCGCGCCCTTCATCATCATGCAGCTGGGCTAACAATTCGTAGGACTGATATTTTTCGGGGTGTTCTTGGATGATTGCTTCCAGCGTTTCGACTGCGCGGGCCCGCTGATTTGTTAAGACAAAGCCCGTCGCCAGTTTTTCGCGGACATTGGCGTCGTCAGGTTGCAGCTCAAGGACACGCAAATAAAACGGAAGCGCTTCTTTGATCTGTTGGGTGGAGGCGAAGTAATCCCCCACCTCCTTCAAGACGGCAGCGTTATCTTGCCCTTTGGCGGCCGCCTTCTCAAAAACATCGTTGAGACGCGCGGTTTGTTCCGGATTTGGTTTGGCGTCTGGTTTCAAAATAACCGAGCCGTAAAGCCGGCCGAGTCTTGCCCAGAAGGTCGGATCGTCGTTTGGCATTTTGGCGGCGCGATCGAGAGTTTCGAGCGCCCTTTTTTCATCGCCGGCGGTGAGATAGATCTCAAACAATCGCTGGTAGCCGTCAATTTTCTGCGGATCCAGCGCAATGGCTTTGTTGGCGAATTCAATCGCTTGATCGCCTTTCTTTAAATACTTGGCGTAGATAAAAGACAGCTCCAGATAGGGCTCCGGCGCTTTGGGATGCACCTTGACCGCATCTTTTAAGACATCGATCGCGCTCGGATAATCATCGTCCCGCGTTAGCAACGCTGCGACACGAACCGCCAGCTCGATCTGCCCGGGATCGACATTCAGAACCTGGCGATAGGCTTCGAGGGCTTTCTCCATTTCGCCGTCCTCCTCAAAATCGATTCCTTCAGCAAAATGGGCGAGGGCCTCAGCCTTGTGCCCACCCTCAATGCTCAGATTTAGGTCTCGCGCAGGGGGCAGAGCCAACGAATCGTCGATTAAATCGTTTCGCTTCGGCGTCGGGTGCGCCGCCGTCGTCTTTTGCGATTTCTTAGGTGGTACCGGTGCGGGTGAGATTTTCCCGATGCCGCATACGAGCAGAAGCAGCGCAAGATAAACTGCCAGCTTGCGCGTAACCATCATCCTTCCTGAATCTACCGTGTCGGTCTAGCGAGGCAAACCGCCTATCGTCGCCGCTTACGATTTGTAACGCAGACGCTTCTTGTGCCGATTCTCCTTCATCCGCTTGCGGCGTTTGTGCTTGGAGATTTTAGCTTTGCGTCGTTTTTTGAGAGAACCCATAGCGGGAAGATTATTTTGGCGTAGCGGTGAGGCGAAATGCAAGCATTGCTTGTGCAGGATGGCAAACAGTTTCGCCAAGCAAATCGCTCGGTCATTTTTCGAAAACCAAGACCATTACACCAACTAATAATAGAAGTGATCCCATCACCAGGCTTTCATAGCGTTCAAACCAACCAAGTCCGATGCCGCGAATTCCGATTAAGGCCAGCCACGTGAATACCAGCATTCCGGCAACGGCGGCGGTCGAGAGAATGAGAGTCAAAAGAGCAAAACCGCCCCAGCCGAACCGAATTCCAGAAACGTAAATCGGCAGAAACGCCTCACAGGGTGAGAAGGTCAGCATCGCAAACAGACTGCTAATTGCCACCCAGTCGGACGTGCGAGTGCGCGAAATATCCGGCCCACGAAAATGCGCCAGCGATTTCCTCAATTCATGCTCATGCTGATGCCCGCCCTTTGAAAATAAGTGAGTGTGGCTGTGAGCATGGCCGGAAAGCTGTCGCCAGATGTAGAATAGACCAAGGCCGATCAGCAATGCTCCCGCTATTCGCGGGAACCACGTGCCAATGCGCGAGCTGAGCGCGACTCCAAAAATGGTTAGGATTAAACCGAGGACCGCAGTGGCGAGGACATGGCCGGTGCCGGCTAGCGCGGTAATCAGGAGGGTTTTGGAATGAGTCCACCGTTGCGCGCGGCCCGCTGCCACGAAAGGGAGCCAGTGGGTCGGAATCGCGGCGTGAAAAAATGCGACCGTGAATCCGGTAAACGCAATGGTGGTGAGGACGGTTTCGTTCATGCCTTAACCAGGTGCGTTTAATCGGGCTGGTGGGATTTGAACCCACGGCCTCCTCGTCCCGAACGAGGCGCTCTACCAAGCTGAGCCACAGCCCGCGATGTGAGGCCGCGTCCGCCGCGGCCAGTGGGACTATTTCGCCTATTTAATTAAGGATGGCAAGGAGAGACGACGCGCCTCAGGCAAACCTGGGAGGGATGTCGTATCCGGATGAAGCACCGAAATTATAAATACATTGTTATGAGATAGATACAGCTATAACTATCCTACGTATTTGCCGCAGAGTCTACGGCATTCTGGTTGCTATAATATATGCGAAAGTTTATAATATATAACTCGTGAAACTATCACCTAAACGTCACACCTCGGGCACAACGCTCGTTGAAATCCTCGTCGCCACACTCTTGCTTGCCTCCTTTTTCGCATCCCTTTTCGAGGCGAACGCAGTTTGTCTCCGGTTTATCGCGGCGAGCAAGCAATCAGTCGGGGCCATCGAGGCCGTTCAAGCTCGCGCTGAAGTTTTCCGTAACCTCGCCTTTAGCGATCTCATTAGTGCCTCGACCGCGAATCCGGGCAAGCTCGCGACCGGCTACGTTCAGAACAGCGTTCTGAAGAATCCGGACGGTTCCGCCAACCGAGCGAACGCATCCGACTTTGTTAAATCCGCCACCGAAGTTGTCAAAATATCCGCATATCCTACGGCGAACGGCGTTACTCGAATAACGCGGGCAATGGACGGCACAGTCAGTCTCAATTCTACCGCCGCGAGCCTCGGTTCTACGCTGGTTAAAGTGGACATTTCGCAGTCATGGACCGCAGTGCTCGGTGGCCGACAACGAACCGAGCAAACATCAATCATTATTTCCAACGGCACAAAGAAATGAAGCTAACGCGCCAATCTCCTCAGTCTGGTTTTACCCTTGCCGAAATTATGACGGCGATGGCTATCGCCGTGGTCATTTTCGCCGCCATCCTTACGGCCACGCTCGCGATGCAAAAGACCTTTAACGCGGTGGATAATTACTTCGCCACTCATATCCAGCAGGTTCGCATTATCGATTACCTCAACCGCGATGTGAAACGGGCTCTTATCTGCACGGTATCAGCGGATCAGCAAACGGTTACGTTGACCATCCCCAAATACATTATTCAATCAGGCGACGCAGAGGCTATCATCAACCCATCCTTGGTTGGTGCGATGCGGAGTCCGACGCTCTCGACCACGACTAGCCTAGTGAACTATGGGACGACTACAAGCACCGTAGTCTACTCAATCAACGGTGCCTCTATTTTGCGCACAGAAGATGGCGCCGTCACGACCATTGCCTCGAGCACAGATCAATTAGTGCCAAGTTCGACCGATACGCAGCTTACCAACACGGAATATTCAACTATGGCGGTCACGTTTCACCCGATTTTTACGAGCGGAAATGTCGCCGACGAACGCACCGGAACAACCGTCTTTTCTCTCGCTTATCTCCGGAATAAGCGACGCGGATAAATTTATGAAAGTATCATCCATTCCATACGAGCGAGGAAACGTCCTCCTTTGTGCTATTTGCACGATTTTTGTTATCTCGCTAATCGCAGCCAACGTGCTGCTGAACTGCACCGCCCGCTATAATCAAGCGTCGAACCAGGTCCGTTCTTGGAACGAAGCGCTTTATGCGGCCGAGAGCGGTGGTGACATGGCTTTCGCCGAGATAAGGAAAACACTCCCCGGGGCGAGTCCCA
>Ga0207645_10002700_pt1 | contig 13825 bp, 14 predicted proteins | sample KBSM53metaG_FD_184331 | JGI IMG/M metagenome (GOLD analysis project Ga0207645, IMG submission 184331) | Miscanthus rhizosphere microbial communities from Kellogg Biological Station, Michigan, USA - KBS M5-3 metaG (SPAdes) (version 2) | ecosystem: Host-associated > Plants > Roots > Rhizosphere >...
ATCAATTGGCTTGCCGTGGACCAAGTATTTGATTTGATTTAGAAATAAACGCGATTCATCGGACTCGTAAACCTTTTCTACATAATCAACCAGTTTAAACGCCGACCGAAACGCATCGAGTGCGGCTTCCAGGTCCTTCCTTTCTTTACTTGACCGGAACAATTTTTCAAACGCTTCGCCTTTTGCTGAAAGGGCATTGAACAAATTGATATATGAAAAAATACCGCTGAACTGTTGTGGATTGGCATAGATATTCTTTTCATTGAACGAAAGATCAAATTGTATAATGGCCTGCTGGTAAAAATTCAGGGCATCCGCAAACTCTCCCGTCGCAATTTTTTTGTCACCAGAAAATTTTAATGCTAATCCATAAGCTGTATTCTTTTCATCTTTACTGATTTTTTGACCTTCCAAAATAGCCTTTTGCAGATAAAAAGACGCTGAATCATTTTGATTTAAATTGTTGTATGCGACCGCCAGGTTATAATTCAGATCCACCGTTTTGTTGCCGGTAGAATATTTAACCTTTTCAAAGTCCCTGATGGCTTCCCTGAATTCTCCTAAGTGATTGTTGATGATACCGAGATTATGCCAAATTTCATTTTCATAAATCTTATAAGGAAGTATCGCTTCATACATTTTTTTTGCCTCTTTGTATTGTTCCAGTTTTATGAGGATAGATGCGATATTGATCTTATAATTTATCATCAGGGAAGTATAGAAAGGTTGTGAAGAGTTAAGCGATGACAACGCTTTCTCGAAATGCGTTCTCGCCATTCGATAATTACCCATTTCGTAGTAGATAGCCCCAAGTTTATTATAAAGGCGTTGCGATTCTTCCAAAGCATTTTTGTAACTATTTTGTATCCCTTCTGCTTTTTGATAATACATCGAGGCTGAATCGAATTCATGCTCATCATAAAGAATGCCTCCAAGAAACAAATACGGTTTAAATAAGAATGAATCGGGAATATTTGGAAGGCCTGTCTTTAATTCAATCGCTTTTAGGTAGTTTTCTTTTGCCGGGGCCAGACTGTCGAAATAATGATGGACGAGCCCCATTTTTACAAATATGTGAAAGCTTAACGAATCATTGGCGGCACTGGGGGCTTTTTTTAAAGCCTCCTGCAATTTTGAAAGTGTCCCGGCATAAAGATGATTTTGCAATTTTTGAGTCTTCTCATCAAAATCTGCTTTATCGGAGAGCAACTTTGCTTTTTCAAATAATTTTTCTGCTTGACTATAGATAGCGAGGTAGTCAATTGATGCTTGGTCTTTTTTTTGCGAAAAAGAGGGGATCAACAGGCAAGAAAAAAAAAATGTTGCAAGCGATCTTTTCATGATAGGTTCAGCAAATATATTCGCTGTCCCATTAGTTGGCAATGATGATCACACACGGAGGTCTTGGTTTTGCCGCTTTTGTCGTAGAAGCGGTTCTGGCAAAAGAGGCCAATCTTAAAAAAACTCCTTCATCTCCCCTATCTTTCAGCGTTTGCAAAAGATCAGGCGCCACATCATTAATGGTATCATAATAATAAACTTTTACGCGGATCTTATCTAATGCTTTATTGCTGTTGTCATTTAGCCTGTAATAAATATCAAATTCTCGCTTCGCGTCGTTTTGAGGGACAGCGCCAAATACTCCGTTTCGTACGGTCTGCGCCAGGTTTATTTGACCATCAACAGTTCTTACTGAACATCCTCCCGAATTCGCATTATTTCCTTCGTCAAAATTTGACCCATTTAATGGAAGTATTCTGTCAATGCTTGCATTATAGATCGGAAAAGCGATAGAATCGCCTTGCGAGAGATGATAGAACTTATCCAAAAAATTGATCCCGGAAATTACGATCATCGTAGTGGAAGTATCGCCCTCGGGCGATACATAACTAACCCGGTATCTCAAACCAGATTCACTTTTTGAAACGTTGATAGCACCAGTTGTTTGATCTATTTCAATTCCATCGGGAAAGCCGAAATATTCGCCGGGCTTTTGTTCAGTGGGATAAACGATGTAATCAGTTGCTTGATTTTTTAAGTATAAAATTGAGTCACCGTAGCTAAATTGGGAAGGATTACCATTTCCTGTCTCCTTTGTGCAGGAAAAGATAGTAACGGATGCTATCATCGCGAATAAAATGTCGACACGGGCATATTTGCCTTTCATGAACGCTGTTTTCATTAAGTACATTCTAAACGAATAAATGTAACCAGAAGTGTCCTTTATCTCAAAGTTACCGGCCAACTGGCGTTTTCGGGATGACTTTGGTCAGTTTGTTTAAATGATTAATTCAGATCAACTTTGCGGACTTATGATACAAATCGGGCTTATTAAAGAAGGAAAAATACCGGCGGATAATCGGGTGGCTCTTACCCCCGCTCAATGCAAGTGGATTCATCAACATTTTGACTCTGTTAAGGTAATTGTGCAGAGTTCTTCAACACGCTGTTTTAGTGACAGGGAATTTTCAATGGCAGGGGCAGAAGTAAAGGATGACGTAAGCGACTGTGATATTCTTTTAGGTATCAAAGAAGTTCCTGTTGAACAATTGATCCCGGGAAAAACTTACCTGTTCTTTTCTCATACAAAAAAAGAACAGCCAAGGAATCAAAAGCTGCTGCGCGTCGTACTTGATAAGCAAATTACCCTTGTCGATTACGAATGCCTGGAACACGATGATGGCCAGCGTATCATTGGCTTTGGTTTTTTTGCCGGCGTTGTTGGGGCGCACAATGGAATGATGGAATACGGCAATCGCACCGGAACCTTCAAACTTGACAGAGTTTATAAACAGCGGAGTTTTCGCGAACTGATCCATACTTATTTTGGATTGAGATTACCCAATATGAAAATAATTGTAACAGGCTCCGGGCGTGTGGCGCATGGTGTAGTGGAGATCGTGAACCTGATGGGGGTGGTAGAAGTAGAACCCGACGAATTTTTAGAAAAGAAATTTACATACCCGGTGTATGTGCAGATAAAAGGGGCTGACCTGTACGAACGCAAGACCGACAAAACATATTCAAGAGAGGATTTTCATCTACATCCTGAAAACTATCAATGCAAATTTTTGCCATATGCTTCGGTGGCTGATATTTTAATGAATGGCGTTTACTGGGAAAAAAATATCCCGAGACTATTTGACAAAACTGACGTACAAAAAGAAGGCTTCAACATACAGACTATAGCTGACATCTCCGATGATGCGGACGGATCGGTGCCGATCAATCTTGGTGACCAATCCATGGATAATGATGTCTACGGTGTGGACCGGAAAACGTTGCAAAAAACAGCTCCTTATTTGCCCGGTTCGATTGACATCATGGCGGTTGGAAATTTGCCCAATGAATTGCCGCGTGATGCTTCGAGATATTTTGGGGAACAGCTGATCAAATATGTGTTGCCTGATCTTTTATCCGGTGGCTCTCCTATTCTTGATAAAGCTACCATTGTGAAAAATGGAAGGCTCACGGAATATTTCCGGTACTTAAAAAATTATGCGGAAGGAGAAATTTCGTCGTATCAAAAATAAACTACAAAAGACACTCAGCGCAGGGAGTTACACAGAGATAAACCTCTCTGAATCCAGGTGTCCTCTGTGTCTCCGTGGTAAAAATTCCATTACTTTGCAACCATGAAATCAATTGCACTCATTTTTTCTTTTCTTTTTTTTCTGATGGCTTGTAACAGTTCTGATAAAGAGGCAGGAACAAGATCGGACAATGATATGGATGCTGCCAGGAATTTTTTGAATGCAGCTTTGAAAGGCGATTACAAACAAGCTTCCGTATATATGTTGCGGGATTCTGCTAACCAGGAATATTTAAATGTTTCCGAGCGAAGCTATCAACATCGAAGCCCCGATGCAAAGGCAAAATTAAAGACCGCTTCTCTTCGGTTTTTTGATACAAACCAGGTCAATGACTCCACGACGATCACTGTTTTCGCGAACTCGTATACAAATAAAAGGGACACGTTGCGTATTGTGAGAATAAATGGTCAATGGCTGGTGGACCTCAAGTATCTTTTTGAACACAGCATGGATACTTCCCATTACAATCAGAAAAATAAGATCGATACTATTCAGAAATGATCAAAAATCTTTTATTGGTAGGGTTGGGTGGCGGCATCGGAAGTATTGCACGTTATCTCTGTCAAAAATGGTTTAGTGAAAACTATCCTCACCCCTTTCCATGGGGCACTTTCCTGGTCAACCTTTTTGGATGTTTTTTGATAGGTATCATTTATGCAGCTTCTGAAAAATCTGCCGCAGTCAGTCCACACACGAGGTTATTGCTGATCACTGGCTTTTGCGGCGGCTTTACTACCTTTTCAACTTTTGCATTTGAAAATATGACCCTCCTCAGGAGCGGGGATATCTTGTATTTCTCAATGTATACTGTCGGCAGTGTTGCTTTGGGTATTGCCGGCGTTTTTGCGGGTATCGCGATCATGAAACTTTTATAAATGGAACTGCAGGGCCAATCTAAATTGTTGCGCATTTTTGTTGGTGAGATCGATAAGGTCGGTCACCAACTTTTGTATGAGGCCATTTTACTGGCAGCAAGGGAAAAAGGACTGGCCGGTGCCACTGTATTAAAAGGGATCATGTCATTTGGCGCCAGCAGTCATATACACGTGGCAAGACTCATCGAATTATCAGAAGATCTTCCGGTAGTCATTGAGATCGTTGACAGAAATGAGAAGATCGAATCTTTTCTTCCTGTTGTAAATGATCTCTTTGAAAGATGCGGTCGTGGTGGTTTGGTCACCGTGGAGAAAGTGGACGTACTCTATTATAAACCGAAGAATACAACGTAACCTTTAAACCATACAAATATGCTAACCGTTCATCATCCCTGGCATGGCGTTTCGCCGGGCGAATTTGCCCCGGATAAAGTAAACGCATTGATCGAGATCCCACAGGGTTCGCGGTCGAAATATGAAGTGGATAAAGAGAGCGGCTTATTAAAATTAGACCGGGTGATCTACTCGTCTTTTCATTACCCGATCAATTATGGTTTTATTCCACAAACTTTAGGACAAGACAACGATCCCCTGGATATTTTGGTTCTTTGTTCACAGTCTATCCAGCCTCTGTGCCTGGTTGATGCAAATGTTATTGGTAATATGCAAATGATCGACCAGGGTAAACAGGATGATAAGATCATCGCCGTTGCGTCAAAGGACCCTTCGGTAAATCATTATAAGAACATAAAAGAACTGCCACAACATTTTTTACTCGAGCTAAGAAATTATTTTGAGCAATACAAGGTGTTGGAAAATAAAAAAGTTGAGATCGATAATTTCCAGGATAAGGAGGCAGCCCTGGAGATCATAAAAGATTCTATCAAATATTACAAAGAAACGTTCGATAAATAAATTTTGTGAAACATAACAAGCTGGTAAATATGAATTCGGAAACTATTCTTTTGTTGATCCTGATAGGATTTGCGGCAGGGACATTGAGCGGCCTGGTCGGTGTAGGCGGAGGTATTATCATAGTACCCGCCCTGGTCTTTTTTCTGGGATTTTCTCAGCAAGAGGCCCAGGGAACCTCCCTTGGACTGCTCCTGCTTCCCGCGGGTATCCTGGCTGTCATCAACTATTACAACAAGGGCTTTATCGATCTGAAGGTTGTCGGAATAATGTGCGCCGCATTTGTATTGGGTGGCTGGCTGGGAAGTAAATTGGCCTTGTCACTCTCGCAAGAGGTAGTAAAAAAAATTTTTGCTGTCGTTCTTTTTTATACGGCTTTTAAAATGATGGGTTGGGACCTGCTCATTATAAAATGGATAAAAGGATTATTTTAACCGTGAGAAAACTTTTTCTCTTAACGCTGTTTAATGCGCTGGCTGTCCTTTGTACAGCTCAACATGAGGAAGATGCACAAATTCCGATCATCATTCAAAATCCAGGCACTAATTACCTCCTGAAAATCGTACAAGATTATTTTCGTTCCGACCCGTATCAGAATCAATTTGGATTTTTCTTAAAACACCTGATGGATGACCCCATCCTGATCACTAAGACAACTCGTCTTAAAACAGATACAAGCCTTTTTTATTTCCAGGGGGTGTATAAAAATTATAGCCCCTTTGGATTCCTTGCTGATCGTACTGAAGTGAGATTGGCAGAAAACGAATTTATTATTGACGATTCAGTTTCTTTAAAAGATACATTGGTCGTCTACCAATTGCTTGGCTTTAGTTATAATGGCAAAACCGGTCTGGAGTCTGTGAAAAATGAGTTCTCCAAATTTAATCGCCGTTACAGCAAACATTTTATTACGCAATCGTCAGACATAAAGGACGGCGAAGAAATTGTTGGAGCATCCAAAAATTATTTTGTTTATGGTGTGACTTCCTCTCCGCTCACAGTTTCCTGGGCAAAATTGGATGAATTTCAAAACGCCTTTATCATAACCTTACGGTTAAAAATAAAATAGACGCACAACCGTTGTACATCGTGCCCTGCGCCTGGTGTCGGCAGCCAAAGCCTTAGGCGACGGCACGCAGGCAGGTTTGTGTTTGTGACCATGATTATTGAAGAAGGAGCGGCCGCGAAGGCACAAAGAGCAATAGATTTAAATACTTTGGGATTTATATACCCGGATATCATCTAAATCGCGTAAAAGCTTCCCGCCCTGATAAAGAACGACCCAGTTAACTGTTAAATGTGAAATCTTATTTCATTTGCATCTAACAGAAACAAATTGGTAATTTCCGATTGTGAACATTGATAAGTACACACATATAAGCGACCAGGAGCTGCTTGAAAATTTTTACACGACGCACGATGTCGAATGGCTGGGAATATTACTACCTAGGTATACCCTATTGCTTTTGGGGGTTTGCATGAAGTATTTGAAAAATGAGGAAGAAGCAAAGGATTCCGTACAGCAGATCTTTTTAAAGGTGATCACGGAACTGAAAAAATACAAGGTCGAATATTTTAAGTCATGGTTATACATGGTGGCAAAGAACCACTGCCTCATGAAAATAAGGGACAACCATGGAAAGATCCCGCTGGAACTCACGGAGCGAAATATGCGAGGTGCAGAAGAACCGCCTGATAAACGAAGCCTGGTACAGGACGATGAAACGATCGAATTCATGAACGAGGCATTGAAGGAACTTTCGCCCGAGCAGCAGCAATGTGTAACTTTGTTTTATTTGGAAAAGAAAAGCTACCAGCAAATAAGCGAGGAAACCGGATTTACTATGATGCAGGTAAAAAGCTATATTCAAAATGGGAAAAGGAATTTGAAATTGATGATCGAGAAGAAATTGAAGAAGAAGTAGGCAGGGGACAGTTGGCAATATACAATAAACAACCCCCAATATCTAATAACTAGTAATGAGCAACAAGCGTGTCAGAAAATTTAAAAGACATATTATCTCATCTCTCATCTGAAATCGACCAGGAAACTCTATTGCTGTACCTGCAAAATAAGCTTAGCGCTGAAAAAAAACACGAGGTGGAAAAAAAATTACTTGAAAATGAATTTGCCGGAGATGCTGTGGAAGGGTTACAAACACTGAAAGATAAGCACCATATCGATTATATGGTTGAAATGCTCAACCGCGATCTGAAAAAGAAGCTGGCGAAAAAAAAGCACCGCAGGGAAAAAATGCGGGTCAAAGATCAACCGTGGCTATATATTTCGCTTATCATCATCATTCTGCTTATTGTGATTGCCTATGTTGTGATACGGAAATCTTTGACAGGGCAATGATAGGAATCTTAAAGAAAATGAATTAACTTCATTTCTACCGCTCCCCTTTGTACAAAACATACTTCTGTTCCCATTAAAGCTTATGGTATTGATCTTTCCGGGCAAAACTATCTGACCCGCGTTATCTATTCATTTAAAAAAGAATGTTTTGCTATGAAAGTATTTTTTACTCCAAAGAGATTACTGTTTTCATTTTTTATTTTCCTTACAATAAATGGGATTGGACAATCGCTGCGATTTACGGACACGAGCTATGTGAATCTCGGGAACAGTTCGACACTTCGTCTTACCAATTTCACCATTGAGGCCAGGATCAAAATTGAAGGCTATGGATCAACGACCGAAACAGGTTCAACCGGGAGCGGCGGAGGTCAAACGGGCGTGGTTCCTATTGTTACAAGGGGCAGAGCTCAGTCCGAATCTGCAAGTGTCGATATAAATTATTTTCTTGGCTATCGTCTTTCCGATATGAAACTGGTGGCAGATTTTGAAGACACCAGGTCTTCATTGAATCATGCTGTTGTCAGTACGGCAACTTTACCGATGAATCAATGGATACAGGTAGGTGCTTCGTTCAATGTATCAACACAAACATGGAGACTTTTTATTGGGACCACAGTGCAAACATTTGTGTTAAGCGGAGGACCATTTACGCCGCAGTCCGCGAGTACTGTGAATGCCTGTATTGGGTCTTCGCTAAATACAGGAGGAACGGTTCGCCAGGGTTTTTTTAATGGAAGGATCGACGAGGTGAGAATTTGGAATACAGCATTAACAACACTGAATCCTAACGAAGTCACGAGTGGAACAGGGTTAGTAGGAAGATGGGGCATGAATGAAGGTAATGGCACTTCGCTCGCTAATTCTGTTGCTGGTGGTCCTTCCGGCACATTTTCTCCAATGGCCCCTGTATGGGTCACGGGGTTTAACCAGGCCGATACTTCAACCAATGCTTCAGTTGATTTTAATGGCGTGCATGATTACATAAGTTTTGGCGCTGCATCATCATTGAATACTTCGGCACCCGCGTCGACAGGATTTACCCTGGAGGCGTGGATAAAAGTTGAAGGAAATGGTATTGCAACGAGCACAGGAACGGGTGGTGTGACGGCTATTCCTATAGTGGCAAAAGGACGAAGTGAATCGGATGCATCGGGGATGAATATGAATTATTTCATTGGGATCACAAGTGCTGATATGCTGGTTGCCGATTTTGAAGAAGCGTCAGGCGCCAACACGGGTCTTAATCACCCAATAACCGGCAGTGGCGCAATCACAAGAAATGTGTGGACCCATGTTGCAGTAACTTATAGCACTTCCAGTGGCGTATGGAATCTTTATAAAAATGGGGTCAATGCAGGTACGCTGGACCTAACAGATGGTATCGTTCCCGAAAATATTTCCAAGCAATATGCCTCCATTGGCTCTGCACTTAACTCAACAGGTACACCGGCCGGCTTTTTCAATGGAAAAATCGATGAGGTAAGAATTTGGAATAGGCCCCTCTCTCCTTCCGAAATTTCGACGAACATGAATTTACAATTAACCAGTGGCATAGGTCTGCTGGGCAGATGGGGCTTAAATGAAAATGGCAATGTAACAGCAACAAATAGTATTGCAGGATCTGTCAATGGAACTTTGAGAAGCAATAATATTTCCACGCATCCAACGAATGGCGGACCCTCATGGTCAACAGAGGGTTTTATCGGTAATAATAATAACAACAATCAACCACCCAATCAGCCTGGTAATCCTTCACCAGCTAATAACACTTCAACTTCTTCGCTTAGTCCTAACCTGTGCGTGAATGTAAGCGACCCGAATGGAGGTACAGTCAGAGTGAGATTTTTTGGAAGAAAGAAATCAAATGCCGGTCAAAAGTTTACGGTGATTGTTTTGCCGGATACGCAATATTATACTGCAGAGCCGCAAGGAACAAATGGCGGAAACAATAGTATGTTCAAGGCCCAAACAAAATGGATAGCTGATAACAGGCAGTCCAGGAATATTGTTTACGTTGGACAGTTAGGCGATTGCACGAATAATGGAGATGATCCCCCCGGCGCGGACAATACCATTGAATGGAGAAGAGCGGACACGGCTATCAAAACAATTGAAAGTTCTTCGTTGACAGGTTTAGCGGAAGGAATTCCTTACGGAATAAGCGTAGGCAATCATGATCAATCTCCCAATGGCTCGGCATCAGGGACCACTAATTATTTCAATCAATATTTTGGCCAGGCACGCTTTACCGGTCGCAGTTATTATGGCGGACATTTTGGAAGCAACAACGATAATTTTTATGACCTCTTTAGTGCAAGTGGTATTGATTTCCTGGTGATATCACTAGAGTATAATACATCCCCCACGGATGATGTACTGAGCTGGGCAGCAAATCTTGTCCAAACCTATAGTACAAGAAAAGTAATTGTAATGACCCATTATGGCATTGATGAAAGCACCGCATTTGGTACCCAGGGTCTTGCTATTTACAACAAACTAAAGATCTATCCCAATTTCATTCTGTTCGTTTGCGGGCATATTCACCAAAGTGATGGCGAGGCACGACGTTCGGATGTATTGAATGGGAATACTGTGCATACACTGCTTTCTGACTACCAGGGCCGGACGGGAGGAGGAAATGGACTTTTGCGCATTTATGAATTTGATCCCTCGGCAAACAAGTTATCAGCAAAGACTTATTCTCCCTACACCAATACATTTGAAACTGATGCTGACAGTCAATTTGACCTGGACATTAGCCTGACGGCAGCCGCAAACAGCTTTACACTACTTGGTGAGATGGCCAATGTACCATCAGGAACCAATGCCTGTCTCAGCTGGCCGAATCTTCTGGCGTCTTCCGGTTATGAATGGTATGTGGAGGTTAGTGATGGTCAATCAACGACTACAGGACCCGTTTGGACATTTACGACTCCTGCGCAATCGATAACCAAGTCCAATGCATCTTCTATCGAGGAAAGGGGTTTGTCTCCATCGAAGTATGGGATCCAGATCTATCCAAACCCTGCCACTGACAGAAGTTTTCAAATTCGCATTAAAGATCTTAATACAAAAAAGATCTTTGTTTCGATCTACGATATGAACGGAAAATTGCACCTGCAAAAACAATATGGAGGCGCAAACGATATAACTGTTGATCATCATTTAAACCCGGGAGTGTATATCGTAAAGATCGTTTCAGAGAATTTTACCGAAAACCGCAAACTGGTCATTCAATGAAACAATAAACGGATCTTAATATAATTTTTTATTCTCTATCTTCTTCCAGTCTTCAAAGACCTGTAAGGCTAACGGATGGGGCTCATGAATGAAAGGTATTGTTCGCTGCAACAGGTCAGTGTTGATCTGCTGGTAAATAAATTCATCATCAAATTTGATGGCGGCTGCATCGAAGCGGGTATTCGCGTAGATGACTCTGCCAGGGCGGGCCCAATAGATAGCACCCAGACACATCGGGCAAGGTTCACAGCTGGTATAGATATCACAATCGGTCAATTGAAAAGTTTTCAGTTTTTGACAGGCCGCACGGATCGCAACTATTTCCGCGTGTGCCGTAGGATCGTTTGTTGCGATAACCATGTTACATCCTTCTCCAACAACTTCATTGTTGCGCACGATCACACAGCCGAATGGTCCTCCATGCTCATTCATCATTCCCCGTTTCGACAACTCAATGGCTTTTTCAAGGAATCCTTTTTCTTTTGGTGTTAGCATTGGCAAATTGTTTATTTAAATGCCTCAATTTGACACATCTTATCCACAAAGTTAGATGCAATATTAATTTTAGGTTAACGAATAATGAACGGAGTAATTCTTGAGAGGCAATAGATAATTTTAGAGACACACAATACCAGGTATATGAAATGGCTTTCAATAACTAACCGGGTGCAGGAAAAGATCTATGAGTTGTGGAATTCAAAGGAAAAATTACTTGCCCTCGCTTACCACCCTGCTTCAGGGACCTTGAGAATTTCAGCGAATGATGAGAAAAGAGTTTTTTTGATCGGAAGGGAGGGTTTTTTGCGCAGGCGCACAGTATTACGCAATGAATACGGGGTCAGGATAGGCCAATTAACTTATGATAACAACCAGAATAACCAGGGATTGATCGATGTTTACGAAGAAGATTTCACCTATATACTTCAAAATGATCCCAACCCGAAAGCTTCTATCTACAGGAATTCGGAGATACTCGCGGTAACTGAATTACCAGCTGTTTCCGAAGATATCAACAGCGATAATTACGATCTGCTGATGCTTATGCTTTGCTGGTATATTTCCACGACCGTTAAAAAACAAATGGAAGAATACGCTTAGCGCTTATTGAGCTTCACCCGAACCGGAGGTATGTTGAATAAATCCAAGATATTTATTGCATCTCGGACAAAACACCTCCGTGAAATCACCAAGCGGGAAATAATCACCTCTTTCTAATTCACTGGAAGGTCCCTGCCAATGACAATGATGACATTCAACCTGCTGAGCATTTTGATCAGCATCGTCTAAAACGAGATGCATATTATGATCGTTTAATGAGGCACCGTATGTGGAGGGCTGACAACCACCTGGTCAGGAGTGGGCTTAAAAATCTATGGCCAAATTACATTGTAAGAAGGTATTGACGCCAATAAAACAAAGAATTTGGCATTTGTCAAATTCTTTGTCTAATTCTCTGCATCTTTTTTTAATGCGCGAAGCATTTCGGGGTAACCTCGTTTTTTGGCTAAAGCATTTACCGCCTGTGCAATACGCTTTGCTTTTGTTTGTTCTGTTTTTGCCGAATCTATCCATTTGCTGAAGTAACGCTGGTGTGATCCCGGCAATGTTTTAAAAAAATCGAAAGCTCCTGGTTCATCGTTAAGACATTCCATAAGATCACTGTTGAAAACAAATTCGGATCTATCCTCGGTCAATTGAACCTTTACCATTGCACCATGTCTTTTTCCCATTGCTTTTCGCATTGCGGCATTGACCGGCATGATGAATAGCCCACCTCCCATAGGCAGTAGCGAGACACGGCTAATGGCGAGCTTGTCTATTTTTCCTTTTACTTTAAATTCTTTTCGGTTGCCTGGCTTTAATTTTTGGACGAGATCTGCAGGTATTTCAATATAGGTCCACCCGGTTTTTTCACCCTGGCTTTCAAATCTTTTCATCATAGTTGTTAACTGTACCATCGCTGTTATAAACTTAAGTATTGCATTGATTATTTACAAAAAAATCGATGACTGGCATAATCTTATATTAAAGGCCAATATGGAATTAGTGGCAGGTTATCCTTTTTGGCTTATAAAAAATGGTCTGTTATATAGCTATCCAAAACTTTTGGAGAATAAAAAATGTGATGCCATCATAATTGGCGGAGGCATATCTGGTGCATTGACAGCCTGGCATCTTATAAAAACTGGCATTGAATGTATCCTTGTAGATGGTCGGACAATTGGTTTAGGAAGCACCTGTGCCAGCACTTCGTTGTTGCAATATGAGCTGGATACTCCACTGCATAAACTAAAAAAAAATATTGGTGAGCACAAGGCTGTCCGCGCCTACGAGCTCTGCGGTGATGCAGTTGATAAGCTGATCAATATCATGAATGAAATTGGTTACACTGAATTTTATAAAAGAAAAAGTCTTTTCTTTTCAACCCATCAGCGACAAAAAAAATTCATACGCGATGAGTATTTAGCAAGAAAAACTGCTGGCTTTGAAGCAGAGATCTTATCCGGCCCCGAACTACGCGGGAACTATAATTTGAAAGCGGCCTATGGTATCCTTTCGGAAAAAGGAGCTACCACCAATGCATATTCGCTGACCCATGAGATACTACAATATTGTATCCGGAAAGGCTTGAAAGTTTTTGACAGGACCAGGATCAAAAGTATTGACCATCACAAGGACAAAGTGGTCTTAAAAACAGGTGAAGGATGTGTGATCGTAGCCAACCACGTAATCAATGCTACCGGTTATGAAGTAATCAATTTTATCGGTAAAAAGATCGTCGACCTGGACTGTACGTACGCGATCATCTCGGAATCGCAGGCAGAAAAAAATGAACTTCGGAA
>Ga0207645_10002703_pt1 | contig 13820 bp, 11 predicted proteins | sample KBSM53metaG_FD_184331 | JGI IMG/M metagenome (GOLD analysis project Ga0207645, IMG submission 184331) | Miscanthus rhizosphere microbial communities from Kellogg Biological Station, Michigan, USA - KBS M5-3 metaG (SPAdes) (version 2) | ecosystem: Host-associated > Plants > Roots > Rhizosphere >...
GTGCCCATGATAAGACCGGGTTCGGTTCCTGGTTGCATGGTTGGCGCGTCGGCGCTGTCGTGCGTGGCTTCGGGGCGAGTGAGTTTAGCGAGACCGAAGTCCAAAATCTTGACTCGGCCGTCGTTGGTAAGAAAAAGGTTTTCCGGTTTCAGGTCGCGATGGACGATGCCTCTTTCGTGCGCAGCGGCAAGGCCTCGGGCGACTTGCAAAGCATAGTCAATCGTCTTGCGGCTGGAGAGCGGGCCGCTTCGTAGCCGGTCGCGCAAGGTTTCGCCTTCGAGAAGTTCGGAGACAACGTAGGGAGCACCTTGCTGGTCGTCACCGATGTCGAAGATAGAGAGAATGCCGGGATGATTGAGAGCGGCGGCGGCGCGGGCTTCCTGGGCGAAGCGCTGCAAGCGATCGCGATCGGCGGAAAACGAGGTTGGGAGAACTTTTACGGCTACGGTGCGGTCAAGACGGGAATCGTGGGCGCGATACACTTCGCCCATTCCGCCTGCGCCGATCGAAGACTGAATTTCGTAGGGGCCGAGCTTCGTGCCAGAGGTCAATGCCATGTTGGCGGCGATTATACCTGTCGGAGGGATTTCGCTGACGGAGACCGAAGCTCTTAACCGCCAAGTTCGCTAGAGGACGCGAAGGGGCTGTGCTGGTCAGGCGGGGGACATGCGGAAGCTCATGTTTACGGCTTTGGCCGATTGAGTCAGGGCGCCAACTGAGATGAAATCCACTCCGGTTTCGGCATAGGCACGAATGTTTTCGAGGGTGATACCACCGGAGCATTCAAGAGGAATGCGGCGATCGCGTCCGGAACACATTTCGACTGCGCGACGGACGTCATCGGAAGTCATGTGGTCGAGCAGGATGGCTTCGGCGCCATGGTCGAGAGCTTGTTTCAATTCGTCGAGGGTACGAATTTCAATTTCGATGATTTGTTCGCCGCGCCGGTTGCGGATAGCGCGTTCGAGCGCGGGGATGATGCCTCCGGCCAGCGCGATGTGATTGTGCTTGAGCAGGACACCGTCGGAAAGATCCAGACGATGATTCTGGCCGCCACCACAACGGACCGCATATTTGTCGATGACGCGGAGCCCTGGAACAGTTTTGCGGGTATCGAGAATACGAACCTTCGTGCCTGTTACTTGATCCACAAATTGGCGCGTGATGGTGGCGATGCCGCTCATGCGCTGAAGAAAATTGAGGATAACGCGTTCGCAGGAGAGCAGCACGCGAGCGTTGTGGCGAATGACAGCTACGGACTGGTTCTTGTGAAGCCGGACGCCATCAAAAATTTCTGGATGAGTCGTAACTTCGTGGTGCGCTGTAACAGCGCCATCCAGGGAGGCGTAGACCTCCAAAATGCGCGCGATGCAGCCGATGCCTGAGAGAATGCAATCCTGCTTGGCGAGGATGGTGCCGGCGGCGAGTTGCGCGGAATCGATTGCGGCATAGCTGGTCGCATCGCGCGTGGCGCGGTCTTCAAGCAGCGCGTTCTCGATAATGGCGGTAAGGCGACGAGAATTCCAATCCATGTGGGCCAGTTCTCAGTTCTCAGTGGCTTTCAGCTGTCAGCTATCAGCTGTCAGTTCAATTCAATTCGTCCAGCTGGGTTTTTAGTTTTGCGATCAATACCTCTAACTCCTGAGCGCGCCTGCGGCGTCCGTCAACGACTTGCGGCGGCGCCTTCGCCAGGAAGCTTGGGTCAGTCAATTGACGTTGGTTACCTTCTCTTTCTCTTTCAAGGCGCTCTAGTTCTTTTTTCAAACGCTCACGCTCTACGGCTACGTCGATTTTCTTTTCGTAGATTACATGAACATCGAAGCGCGCGGTGGCGCGGGCGCCCGGGAGCTTGGAGAGCGATGCGTCAACGAACTTGATGGTCTCGACATTCGCCTGGCGCTCCACTGCCGTCCGGTTCTGCTCGATCAAGGTGCGTGTGGCGGGTTCTTGGGCAAAAACTTCAATCGGAACCTTGGCCTTTGTTTCGACTTTGAGCTCCGCGCGCAGATTGCGGACGCTGACGATCAAGTCCTGCAGGATCGACATGCTGGTTTCGGCGGCAAGGTCGAACTGATTTTCGTCGGCTTCCGGGTAAGGAGCGAAAGCGATCGATTTCTGCGGCGGTTTTCCATCGTAAATCGCGTGCCAGATTTCTTCGGTGATGAACGGCATCACTGGGTGAAGTAATCGGAGCGAGGCTTCGAAAAGGCTGACGAGATTGGAGCAGGCAGCAGCAGATGTGTTGGCGTCCTCTGAATTGAGTCGTGGCTTGATCAATTCGAGGTACCAGTCACAGAACTCTCCCCAGAAGAAATCGTAGATGCGGTTGGCGGCTTCGTGGAAACGATAGGTCGCAAGAGCATCGTTCACTTCTTTGGCGACGCGGTTGAAGCGTGAAAGGATCCAGCGGTCTTCGAGGGTCGTCGGATTAAATATGGGTACGCCCGTGGCGCCGGGTTCGACGAATGGGGCGACATTTGCTCCGCCGATGCGGTCCACGTTCATAAACAGGAAGCGGGCGGCATTCCAGATCTTGTTGGCGAAGTTGCGGTATCCCTCGGTGCGGCTGGGATTGAACGCGATGTCGGTGCCGGGCGCAGCCATGGCGGCGAGAGTGAAGCGGGTCGCGTCGGTGCCATAGGTGTCGATGATCTCGAGCGGATCAATGACATTGCCTTTGGTTTTTGACATCTTTTGACGTTCAGCGTCGCGAACTAGCGCGTGGATGTAAACCTGTCGAAAAGGGACGCTGTCGTTTTTCTTGTCGGCCCATCCACTGAGTTTTTTGATTTCGGGATCCTGTTGATGTCCTTCCATGAAGTGACATCCAAACATGATCATGCGCGCCACCCAGAAAAAGAGGATTTCGTAGGCAGTGATGAGCAGGGTGGTGGGATAGAAAACCTGTTGGTCGCGCGTTTTTTCCGGCCAGCCGAGAGTTGTGAACGGCAGCAGGCCGGAAGAGAACCATGTGTCGAGGACGTCTGTGTCTTGTTCGAGTTGCGCGTTGCTGCACTTCGGACACTTCGCCGGCGTCTCGCGTGCGACGATCACCTCGCCGCAGGAACAGCGCCATGCGGGAATGCGGTGTCCCCACCAGAGCTGACGCGAGATACACCAATCGTGGATGTTGTTCATCCAGTTGAGATACACCTGGCGATAGTTGTCGGGGACGATGGTGATCTCGTCGGTTTCGACGGCGGCGATCGCCTTTTCGGCGAGCGGCTTGATTTTGATGAACCACTGCGTGGAAAGACGCGGCTCGACGATAGTTCCGGAGCGATCGCACTTTCCGAGAGCGACGGTGTAGTCCTTCGTCCCCACGAGGAAGCCCTGCGCGGTGAGGTCTTCGACCACGCGAGTACGCGCTGCGAAACGATCAAGGCCGGCATAGGAGCCAGCATTCGCATTCATCTTATTGTGTTCGTCAATGACTTCGATCTGCGGAAGGTTGTGGCGCAGTCCGGCTTCGAAGTCGTTGGCATCGTGCGCTGGCGTGACTTTGACGGCACCAGTGCCGAACTCGGGTTGTGCGAGATCGTCAGTGATGATCGGGATTTCCCGATTCATCAGCGGGAGCAGGACTTTCTTGCCATGCAGGTGCGTATAGCGCTCGTCTTTCGCATTCACGGCAACGGCAGTATCGCCGAGCATTGTTTCCGGGCGCGTGGTCGCGACGGTAATGAATTCGTTGCTGCCAGTGACCGGGTAGCGGATTTCGTAAAGCTTGCCGGGCACATCCTCGTGTTTGACTTCGAGATCGGAGATGGCCGTACCGCAATCGGCACACCAGTTCACGATGTATTTGCCGCGATAGATGAGGCCCTGTTCGTAGAGGCGGACAAAGACTTCGCGCACGGCGCGCGAGAGGTTCTCGTCCATGGTGAAGTATTCGCGTCCCCAATCGACGGAGACACCGAGACGTTTCATCTGGTCGAGGATGGCGCCACCATAGAGACGCTTCCATTCCCAGACGCGTTCGACGAATTTCTCGCGGCCCATCTCGAGGCGCGATTTGCCCTCGCTGCGGAGCTGGCGGTCGACCATCATCTGGGTAGCGATGCCCGCGTGGTCGGTACCGGGAAGCCAAAGGGTGATGAAGCCGCGCATGCGATGCCAGCGCACGATGATGTCCATCTGCGTCTGGTTGAGCATGTGTCCCATGTGGAGGCGGCCGGTGACGTTCGGCGGCGGCAGGAGCAGAGTGAAAACGGGACGCTTGTCGTCAGGCGCGGGGGTCGGGGTGTGGAAGAGTTTCTCGCTAATCCAGAAGTCGGCCCAGCGGGATTCAATAGCACCGGGTTCGTACGATTTGGGCAGTTCGTGTGGCATGAGATAGGGATCACGGGCGAGGCCGTGACGAAAAACGTAATTTTTTATCTTACAGGAGAGGAGAGTTCGCAGTCAGGAGTTGGCGGTCGAGCCGTGGGGAAGTCGCGGCTCTTTGAGGAGGGTGAATTGAGTAGTCTTGGCTTCGATTTCTACTTCTGATTCTTTTTGTCGTTGCCGAGCTTTCTGGCGATTTCTTCGACGATCTTGGGGCGAAGTTCAGCTAGAACGCTGTCGACGATATTGGCGATCGCGCCCGCTTCCGCAGCGGTGGAACTCGCCGAGCCAGCGGAAGCTGCTGCGGCCATTGTTTCGGACTCGTGGGAGGATGCGTCAGCGGCTTGCGGTGTTGAAGCAGTCTGTTCAGGTTGTGTTTGCGGTTGTATCTGGTCACTCGCGGCAAGGGCGGCGGATGTTGAACCGACGATTGAGTCGCGAATCTGATGCCAGTTTGCCCATGCGGCAGCGCGCAGCGCATCTGCGTGACTGTCTTTGCGATCAATTTCTGGCTCTGCGGCGGCTTCACCGCTCGCTTCAGAGGTTTCAGAGGAACTTGCATCGACAGATGGGAGGGACGAGGCCTCAACCGCTGCTGTCGAGCCGTTTTCAATGGCCGGAGCTTCGACACCCTGTTCCGTGGTGCTCGCGGTTTCGGAGACAGGAGCGGGAGCGACTTCTGACGCTACAGGCGCTGAAGCGGCTTCGGCAACAAAAGGTACAACGTAGGAACCAGAGATGGCAGCGGCGGCTGGCTGGCTCATTCGGGCAGCGTCGGCGGCAGCGAAAGCGGCGAATGCTTTCTGCATCTCCCCTTCAAGAGAGGCGCTCGCTTCGACGTGATCCGCGGGAATGGGTTCGGCAATCCAGCGAGCAACGCCTGCCATTTCCATGGCCGCGACGGCGGCAACCATTGAGGGCGGGGCGATACCATCGGTCGGCGCAGCAGCGCTTTGCGAGAGATGGGCTTCGCCATTTCCCTTTAAGGTTTCGAGAGCGGCAATCACCTCTGCGTCGCCAGGGATAGCGGACACAGGCTTGTCATCCGCGGTCGATTGCTCTTGCGAGGCTCGAGTGTCTTGTTCCGCCTTCACCTCAAGGACCGGCTCTGCTGGTTCCGATGTTTTAGTTTCTTCGTTCGAGGTGAGTTGGGCGACGGCTTCCTGGCTCGTGGTTTCTTGGCTGTGCGCTTCTGGCGCTGCAACAGCATCGGTTGGTGCCGGCTGAGATTCCTCTGCAACTTCGGCAGTTGACGTTGAGGCGAGCGTTACGGGAGCCGGCTCTTCCGAAGTGACAACTTCAGATGTTGGCGGAGCGGCTTGGACAACTTCCGCAGGATTCGATTCCGCTGCAGCTTCCACTGCCGGCGTGGGCTCTTGGGTGGACACGGGAACGACATCGGCGCCGGCCGACTCGTTGATTTTTTCCTCAACCGTGTCTTGCGTTGCAACTTGTGGATCGGACTTTGGCGTGACTTTCCCGCTCAACTGCGCGGCGGCGGCGGTGATGGCAGCGATTTCTTCCGGAGTGATATCCGCGGGCAATCCGGCAGGTAAAGGGCGCTCAAACTCTGGCTGGCTCGCCGCACCTTTTTGTGCGTCGTCACGTGCAAGATCGCGGAATGCGTGGGAGGAAGGTGCGGGAACTTCAGGCTCGGATTCGGCGTCCTGTTTTTTCTCACCGGTCGGAAAGCGGAGGCGATCTTTCCATCCGGATTCGGCGTCGCCAAATTTCTCTCCGCCTTCGAAGGCTGCGATGGCTTTCGCAAAACGCCCGGGCTTTTGATTGTCCGAAGCCTGGGGAACAATCTTGTCTTCGAGCCGGGTAAGCGCGGTGAGCAATTCACTGGCTTCGAACGGCTTGACGACGTAGGCATCTGCCTTGACTCTACGCGCTTCTTCAGGCTTGAAAGGCTCGAGTTTCCCGACCGTCAGCAGAATTGGAATGCGCGCGGTCTCGCGATTTTCCTTGAGGCGCTGGCAAACTTCCAGTCCGCTGTAGCCCGGCATGTAGACGTCAAGAACGATGAGGTCGGGCTTGTGCTCAGCCACCTTCTTGAGGGCTGCCGAGCCGTTATTGACGGTCAGCACCTCATAACCAGCGTCCGTGAGGATCTTCCGCCCCATATTCTGGGCGGTCACGCTATCGTCGGCGAGCAGTATTTTCCGCGCCAAGGGAATGTCCTTAGTGTCAGGGGGAGATACGCCGAAGTTACCGTGTCCACTCGGAGTAAGTCAATGAGCGGAAGGCAATGGCGAGGTTACTAGCGGTCAGCGCCAAGTGTGTGCTGGGTTTGAATCCAGCACACACTCGGGAAATCTTTAGAAAGGAACGACTTTGCGGATGCCAGTCTTCTTCTTTTTCTTGGAGGATGACACTTCTTCGGGCGATGCGAGTTCCTGGTCCGAGGCGCTCGTGCCGGCAGACGCCGAGGCGGGCGCAGGGGCACTGCCCCCATTCGCCAATTCGTTTACCTGCTGGGGTGGCGGGAGCGTGGTCGCCGGATCAGCGGTGGGCTTCAGTTCGTTTGGATCCGGGGGTTGCGCGACATTGGGCGTTAGCTCGGCGGCTGCAGAGGGCTGATCGGTAGCCGTTGCCTGTGGTGCGAGAGCGGAAGGATCGGAGCGCGGGGTGGGCTCGCTCTCTGGCGGAGCATCCTTTTTAACTTCCACAGACACCGCGTTGTTTCCGCCTACGGAGTTACCGCTCAACGTCTTGGTCGCGGCCTGGACAACGTCGATTGCGCTTGTCTGTTTCGGATCGACGAGGGTGGGCTCACCGACGCGGGTGGCTTGGGCAACGTCCGGATGTTTGCGGAACGTGCCCATCATGGACGACATCATGCCGCTCTCTTCGCGACTTTCAATTTCCTTCTTATTCTGTGCAACGGCTGCCTTGGTAGGACGCGGAACTGGGATCCCTAGCGCTTCGAGGCGTTCTTTCGCGGCGTCGGCGTGGTCCTGCAGCGGGTAACGAGTGATGATCTGCGCGTACGCAGCCCCGGCTTCTTTCTTGAACTGATCGGTCAGACGGCCTTTGGCGGTCTCGTCCATTTTGCGATTTTGGAGCATTGCGACTTCGCCTTCGTAGGCTTGGCCGAGAGTGAAGAGAGCGAAGTCGGCACCGCTGTACAAAGGATATCGATCAATGACAGAACGCAGGCGCGCGATAGAGGCGGGATACGACTGGCGCAAATAGTAAAACTGTCCGATACGGAACTCGCGCTCTGCGAGGACTTCCTGCACTTCCATCAAGCGAATTTTAGCTTCGGGAACAAGCTTGCTGTCGGGGAACTGGAGGATCAGGTTGCGATACTCATCTTCCGCGCGGCGCGCGTGAGTGAAGTCCCGATCAGGCTTTTCCATTTCCTGATAGTGAATGTTGGCGATCTTAAGCTGTGCTTCAGCCGCCTCAGGCATGTTCGGGAAGAACGTGATGAAGTCCTTGTATTCGATCTCGGCCTGCGTCAACGCGGTAGATCCACCCTCGGCGTACCACGAATCGGCGACTGCCAGCTTGGCGCGCGCGATGAATTCCGAGTCTGAGTAAGTGTTGATCAGAGTTTGGAGAATCATGCGGGCCTGGTCGAAGCGGTTGTGCTTCAACTGGTCCATGGCACGATCAAATAAAACCTTGTCAGGCTGCTTGGATCCGACGTTTGCCAGCGGATTGGTTACTTTCTTGTTGGTGCAGGCGACAGACAGGGCCAGCATCAACCCCAGCAGCGTGATCAACGGAATGCGTCGTGACATGAGAACCTCGGGGAAAAATTTCTTGGCCAACTCGACAGGCTCGGCCGAATGCGTCGGCTCAGGTCAGGCTCGTTGCAACAGGGCCTGATTTGCCGCTCTCAGTAATGTTTGGGCGTTGTCCTTGGGATCGCCCTTGCCGAATACAGCGCTGCCCGCAACCAGAACTTCAGCGCCTGCCCGGACGATCTCAGCTACCGTATCGAGAGCCACACCACCATCCACTTCGATTCTGAAACTTGCTCGGCGGGCTGCCCGCATTTCAGACAAGCGGCGGATTTTGTGGAGGGCGGCGGGGATAAATTGCTGTCCCCCGAAACCCGGATTCACGGACATGACGAGCACATAGTCCACAAAATCCAGCACTTCGGTAAGTGTTTCGACAGGAGTCGCGGGATTGATGACTACACCTGCCAGACAATCGTGATCCTTGATGTGGTGCAAAGTCCGGTCCAGATGGTGACAAACTTCCTGATGGACCGAGATCCAGTCGGCGCCGGCTTCAGCGAAGTCGGTAATGTAGCGGTCTGGATTTTCGATCATCAGGTGGCAGTCGAGCGGCAGCTGCGTGGCCTTCCGCAACGACTTCACTACTGGTGGGCCGATGGTGATGTTGGGGACGAAATGTCCGTCCATGACATCGACGTGAATGAGCGTGGCTCCGCCTTCGGTAGCGCTGCGAACCTGCTCCGCCAGATGGGCGAAGTCAGACGCGAGAATCGACGGTGCCAGTTCGATCAAACCTGGGATCCAACCTCTTGAAAATGCTGGTTACGCTTGTGGAAATTCTAGCACGTGGGCTGACACAAGCCGGGGCGGAAACGAGAGGAAAAATGGCGGCGCGTGCTACTCTCAACAACTCCTTGGATGGCAACGAACCCACAACTCGGGGCTTTGTTTTACAGCATTTGCGCGGTGTTTATGTGGGGCGCCAGCGACTTCACGGGCGGGTACGCATCGCGGCGTACTAACGCGTTTTTGTTTACCGCAATCGCGCATTTCAGCGGGATGGTTTTCATGACGTCGGTTGCTCTGGCAGTGCATGCGGGGTTTCCAACACGGTCTCAGGTGTTGTGGTCGCTGGCAGCTGGGGCGATTGGTGGAATATCGCTGCCGTTGTTCTTCAAGGCGCTGGCCTCGGGAAAAATGGGCTTGGCGGCTCCGGTCTCAGCGGTGCTCGGAGCGGGAATCCCAACGATCTTCAGCATGATGACGGAAGGATTTCCTGGCGTCGGACATGTTCTGGGCTTTGTTTTGGCCGGGATTGGCGTATGGCTTATTTCGCGCGCAGAGGATGGCGGCACACGTCCTGAGGGGCTCGGATTAGCCGTGTTGGCAGGGATTGGATTCGCCGGATTTTATATTTGCATTCGCCAAGCGGGCGATGGTTCGGCGGTTTGGACTGCAACGATCGCGCGCGCGGCATCATTCGTCGTGACCAGCACGATTGTGCTGGTTGGAGGCCACTGGCAGCGAACCGCCCCTGTGATCCTGGGAATGGCGTGTATGGTGGGTTTTTTGGATGTGACTGGCAGCATGGCATTCATTCGCGCCAGCCAGGCGGGACGTCTTGACGAAGCGGTGGTATTGAGCTCGCTGTATCCGGTGGTGACAGTCTTACTTGCGCGCATTCTGCTGCGAGAGCACTTTACGCGCTGGAAACTGGTAGGGATGATCACGGCATTGATCGCCGTGCCGATGATTGCAGGATAATTGCGCAGTGAAAAAGCTGAGCCAACTCGTAAGGTGACGGCAGGTATTTGTGGCGCTGATCGAGATTCGCAATCTAGTGAAAGTGTTCTCGTTGGGCGAGTCGGTGTTCGGCACGCCGCTCAAGGGTGAGGTGCGTGCAGTGGACGACGTTTCGCTCGACATTGTGGCGGGCGAGACCCTCGGCCTGGTCGGCGAATCGGGCTCGGGGAAGAGCACGTTGGGACGTCTCGTTTTGAGGCTGATCGAGCCCACTTCCGGGAGCGTTAAGTTTGAAGGACGCGACCTGACATCGGTTTCAGCCACGGAAATGCGGGGATTCCGACGCGATCTGCAGTTCATTTTTCAAGACCCTTTTGGCTCACTCGATCCGCGATTCCGCGTGGAAGATGTGATCGCGGAGCCGCTGGTTATTCACGAGCACATGAGCGTGGACGCCAGACGTGTCCGCGTTTCCGAGTTGCTACGTGCTGTCGGACTCGATGAGTCCGCGATGCGACGTTTTCCTCACGAGTTCAGCGGGGGGCAGAGACAGCGCGTTGGAATTGCTCGGGCGTTGGCGCTGCGTCCGAAATTCATTGTGGCGGACGAACCGGTATCCGCTCTTGACGTGAGTGTTGGCGCGCAGATCGTGAATCTGCTGGCCCAGCTACAACGAGAATTTGGACTAACGTACCTGTTCATTTCGCATTCGATGCCGGTGGTGAGGTATCTATCGACGCGGATCGCGGTGATGCAGCGCGGAAAGATCGTGGAAGTTGGAACGACTGAGCAGATCACGGAGCGGCCAAAACATCCGTACACGCAAGCATTGCTCAAGGCCACTCCTGAAGTTGTAGGGTGAGCGTATATTTCTGAGAATATTGCCGTGTAGTAGACGTCAAAAACGATTTTCGGGCCTGGTCTCTTCATTGTATCCTTCCGATCCGGAGGTGTTTTCGTGAGCCGTTATTTTGTTTTCCTGGCAGTCCTGTTGAGTTGCTCGGTTTCCTCGATTGCGCAAACCAAGAGCCCGGTGAGCGACGTGATTCGCGATGTAGTGGCATCGCGGCAGAAGAATGTCGTTGCTGCCATAGAGGCGATGCCTGCCGACAAGTTCGGATATAAGCCCACGGCTGATCAGATGACGTTCGGACACCTGGCCCAGCACATTGTGGAAGCCAACAATTTCTTTTGTGCTAAGGCGGCCGATATCGCCGAGCCCAAGGTCGAAGTGAAAGAGACCGACGGCAAGGACAAACTTGTCGCGGCCGTAAAGGCTTCGTTCGATTTCTGCACGACGTCACTGGCGAAGACCGACGACTCAAAACTTGGAGACACGATCGAGGGTTTTGGCGGGAAGAAACAGTTGCGCGCGTGGGCGTTCATCGCCTTGGCCAGTAATCTTGCCGATCACTATGGGGCAGCGGCGATGTATTTGAGGCTGAATGGAATTTTGCCGCCGACTGCGCAGAAGAAGTGATGTCGGCTTTTGGCTCCTGGCCATTGGCTTTTGGCTGTGGCATCCGCTGTAGAGACGTTGTGATTTGTCCACGGAGATGCTTTGCTCTTCGCGGCCGTAGGACTAATATGCGGTGCGTCCTTTACTTTAGTTGGACTAGTTCTACTTTATTTGGACTAGTTCGCCTACTTCTGTTGTTGGCGATTCTTCGGGGGGATGCTGAGGGGCGCGCCAGGCATCGAGTACGGAGACCTGGTGGACGCATGACACGGTGCAATGCGGAGCACAGGGTTTTTCGGTGAGATATTCGCGACGGATGTCGACGGTTGAATACTTCTCGAGAGGAATTCCAGGATAGCCACGCTGCTGCGAGCAGTAGTGGACGAGCCCGTCTTCGCAAATATAGAGATATCGCGCGCCGGCGCGGCAACGCCACTGGTTGGGCCGTCCTTGCGAGATGTTGTCCTGGAAAGAATTGATGCGCGTGAAGCTGCGCTTCTCCATGCTTTTCATCTCGTGGTAAACGGCGCGTTCCTCGTCCTTGAGCGGCTGAACCTGGCCTTGGCCGTCGTGAATGATGCCGACCGTGGAACTGAACCCCAGCTCCATGGCGCGTTTACCGATCGTCAGCGCATCCTGCGGATTGCTTACCCCACCGCCGACGACCGAATTGATATTTATGTGGAAGTCAGCGTACTCGGCCAACAGCTGCAGCTTCTTGTCGAGAACTTTCAGAGATTTTTTCGAGACGTCGTCGGGCGTGACGTTGTCGATCGAAATCTGCAGCCACTCGAGCCCGGCGCGATTCAGGCGCTCGATGCGCTCCGGCACTAACAGGTATCCGTTTGTAATGAGGCCGGCGACCATCCCATGATGACGGATGCGGCTGATGACGTCGTCGAGTTCCGGATGGAGGAGCGGCTCGCCGCCGCTGATGGTCACGACGGAAGTTCCGAGTTCGGCCAGCTTGTCGATGCGGCGGAACATGGTTTCGAGCGGGACGGGCTTCGAGAAATCGTCGTACTCGTTGCAGTATTCGCAGGCGAGGTTGCAGCGTCGAATGGGGATGATGTGCGCGAGCAACGGATGGTCCGTCGACACAAAGGCGCGAGCAACTTCCCGGGCTCCGCGAAGGTCACGTAAGGCCGCTTTGACACGGCGGCGCAGGCGTACGGCAGTGGATGGCATTGCTCCTTTAATTAAACCACATGGCGGGGCTAATGCTCAGGTTGCGGCAGTATTCGGGGGAAAATGCGGGGTGAATGGAGAGTTTGGATTGTTTTGGGTGCGAGGACGCGCAAGCAAGTTGAGCGCCTGTTGGAACGATGAATGGGACAACGGCCATGCGCATTCGGGTATGGTCGCGGAGCGCTTGATGGAATCGGCTGGTTCGTCAAGAATTCGGCACCGAAGTCACTTGCTGTTGGCGATTGCGCTGAGTCACCATGGATTGGGCGTTCCAGAGGAGAACCGGCGTGGCCGAGTATAGAGTCGCTCCGAACACAAAATCTAGCCAACGTGAAGATCAACTAATGCGCGTAACCCTGTGGGGCGCAGTGTCCCTTTTGTTGGCAATCACAGTGTTTGCTCTGATTGGCGCACGCAGTGTCAGTGCGGGGCTGGATACCGCGTTAGCAGTGGCTGCGGGGGCTATAGTCATGGGCGCGGTCGGCGGCGCATACATTGTGGCATGGCGGAACGGCCTCGAACGCGCAAAACGCAACGTGGTTTTTCTGTTGACCGAAAAAGAATTGATTGCCCGGCGTAATGGCTGCCCAGATGTGCGAATCGGGCTGTCTGAAATTAAGGCACTCTACAAGCAGCCGGGTAAGTTGATCGTCGCAAGCCCCGATAAGAGCCGGTTGATCGCAATACCCGAAGACATCGAAGGTTACGGAAATTTGCGATCGCAACTTGTTAAGTATGGTGAAATCACCGAAGTTCGGAAACGTCCTGTCCCGATTTCCACCTATGTCCCGACTCTTCTGTGCTGGTTCAGCTGGGCACTGGTTCTGTTTTCCAAAGAGATTGCTGTTGTTAGGACAGCGGCATCTTTTGCGTTATTTTCGTCCGCTTGGTATTCCTTTCGAGTTGGACAGCTGCTGAGGCGAAGTCCTAAGCGGCATATTTTTTGGTTCGTTTTGGCGACCTCATGGGTTGCGGCACTCTGGGTCGTCTATCAACGAATCTTCAGGAACTGAGTGATTTCACCACGACGAACTGTGACCCGCCGCTTCGCAGTTGCCGAACGCCAAAATGTCTTTAGTAGACTTGTTGGTGCCCCGCTTTTCTTAACGCATCCACTGCAGCTTCTAGGTTGTCTAGTTTGATTAGCACGTAGTCGGTGTCGAAGGTGGAGACGGCGACGATGGGGAGTTTGTTTTCGGCCAACGGCACGAGGAAAGACGACAGGACGCCGGTCAGGGTGAACGGAAATGGGCCTTCGAGTTTTAGCGCCATCCAATCGGCTTCGCATTTCACGTCCGGAAGCGGATCTGGCTCCGGGCAGACAATCGAGAGTTCGTCCTGGGTCCGGGTGATCGAGACGAGGGATCCGGTCGGGATCCAGGTGGGGATGGGCGCGTCCGGGGCGA
>Ga0207645_10002710_pt1 | contig 13798 bp, 13 predicted proteins | sample KBSM53metaG_FD_184331 | JGI IMG/M metagenome (GOLD analysis project Ga0207645, IMG submission 184331) | Miscanthus rhizosphere microbial communities from Kellogg Biological Station, Michigan, USA - KBS M5-3 metaG (SPAdes) (version 2) | ecosystem: Host-associated > Plants > Roots > Rhizosphere >...
ATGCCACCGTCCGACGTCTCGCGCACCGACGTTTCGCAGCGCAGCGTCGGCGTTTCGCTGTCGCGCTTGCCGATCGACCAGGTGCTTTCGAGCCAGGAACTCGACGGCTGGGCATCGAATCGCGTGATGACGATGTGTACCCGCCACGGCGAGCCGCCGGTTCCGACGGTGCGCGCGTCGACGGCGCCGTAGCGGTGCGTGAGCACGTCGAGCAGCGCATGGCGGAACTCGTCGCGGAGCGGGCCGGCCCAGCGCTCCTGCTCGAGGAGGGTCAGCGTCTCATCGGGCAATCGGATCAGCCACTGCGGCTGATCGACCGCGACCGGCACCCGGATCGGGTCGAGCGACATCGCCGGACCGCGGCCCGGCGTCAGCCCTTCGCGCATCGACGGGTGCGCCGGACCGACCAGCGAATGGAAGTGGACCGGCGCCGGCGTCGCGCAGGCTGCGCACGCCAAGGCCAGCAGCGCGGCCTGGAGGCGCGCGCCGAGGCGATGCCATCGACTGCCGACAATCGGCGGGCGCGAGGATTTGGCGGGTGCGCCGCTCATGGTTTGCTGCGCCCGGTGGGAAGCGCCGCGTCGCCGGGCTTGCCGCGCAGCAACGATTCCGGGTGCAGTTGCAGGTAGTCGGACAGGATGCGCAGCGACTGCGCGGCGCGGTGCAGTTCTTCCATCGTCTCCTCGACATTGCGCTGCAGCGGCGCGTTCGGACTCGTCAGGTTGCGATCAAGGCTGTCGAGCGACGCCTGCGCGCGGTTCAAGGTGCGCTCGACTTCGGCCAGCGTCTTCTGCGCCTCGGGCGTCAACTGCGCGATCGCGGCGCTTGCCTCGCTGAGGGCCTTGCGTGCCTCGGGTGTCAATTGCGCAATGGCGGCATTCGCCTGTCCCAAGGTAGACGCGAGGTTGTTGCCGATCTGCTCGAACGGCACCTTGCTCATCTTCTGGACGATCTCGGCAACCTGCGACTGAACCTCGCTCAACGTGCCGGGCGCCGTCGGCAGATCGATCGTGCCGTCGGTGATCGTCGCGGTCGCCTTCGTGTTCTTCGCGGTGAAGTCGAGCGCCACGTAGAGCTGTCCGGTCAGCAGGTTGCCGGTTCGCAACTGCGCCCGCAGTCCGCGCTCGACCATGCTCTTCAGCACCGCCAGCTCGGCGGCAGGATCACCGTCGGTGCCCTTGAACAAGGCGCCGCGAACGGCGCCGAGCCGCAGCGGATAGATGTCGGCCATCACCCGAACCGGAAAGCGCTGTCGTTTCGCGTCGTAGTCGAGCGAGACGGTGCGCACGCGTCCGATCTCGACCCCGAGGAAATCGATCGGCGCGTTCTCGCCGAGTCCGCGTGCGGTCTGGTCGAAGATCATCCGCACCGGGATCGGCGGCCCGTCTTCCGGCGCCAGTGCGGCACGCCGGTCGTTGAACAGCACAAACCGGCTTTCCGGTCGCGCCGGTGCGGCCTTCGGGACGCCGCGCGGCATTTCGAAGGCGATGCCGCCGGCCAGCACCGAAGCCACGCTCTGCGCATTCAGCGTCAGGCCGCTGGCGCTCAACTGCAGGTCGACACCGCTCGCGTTCCAGAAGCGCGTCTGCGGCGTGACGAGCGTGTGATATGGCGCCTCGACGAAGACGCGAACCGCGATCTCGTCGATCGCCGGGTCGAGCGTGTAGCCGACGACGCGGCCGACACGGATGCGTCGATAGAGTACCGGCGACCCGACCTCGAGGGAGCCGAGGTCGTCGGCACGCAGCACGAAGACCGAACCCGGTTCGCCGCGCAGCACGAACGGCGGCCCCTCGAGGCCGACGAAGCTGTCGCGCGGCTCGGTCGATTCGCCGGCGTCGGTGCCGATGTAGGCGCCCGACAGCAAGGTGCCGAGGCCGCTGATGCCGCCGGCGCCGACACGTGGACGGACCACCCAGAACTGGGTGTCCTTGACGGCCAGGCCGGCCGCGGATCGGTCGAGTCGAACGGTGACGATCACGCGCTTGCGATCGCCGCGCAGCGAGACGGTCTGGACCTTGCCGACGATGACTTCCTTGTAGCGCACGTCGGTCTTGCCGGGCTCGATGCCGTCGGCGGTCGCGAATTCGATGTCGATGCGCGGACCGACCAGGATCACGGTGCGCACAAACAGCGAACCGGCGACGATCAGCGCAACGATCGGGACCAGCCAGACCAGCGAAAGGCCGAGCCGGCGCGGCCGCTCGACTTTCGGCCGCGGCAGGTTCTGCAACGCGGCCGGCGGCGTCGCCGGTCCGTCCTCCTCGGAAATGTCAGCCATGCTGCTGCCGATCCCGCCAGATCAGGCGCGGATCGAAACTGTGGGCGGCCAGGAGCGTGAGCACGACGACCGCGGCGAAGGCGAGCAAACCTGGCTCCGGATGGGCGCTCGCCAGCGACCCGAAGCGCACGCAGGCGGCGAGCAGGACGACCACGTAGACGTCGAGCATCGACCAATGACCGACCAATTCGATCAGGCGAAACAGACGGGCGCGCTCGAGCCGCCGCCAATCCGGTGCCCTGCGCACGCTCCAGGCCAGCAGGCCGAGCGCGGCGATCTTCAGCACCGGGACCGCGATGCTCGCGACGAAGACGATGACCGCAAGACCCCACGAGCCGTCGATCCACAGCTCGTGGATGCCGCCGAGCAACGTATGCGTGTTGGTGTCGAACGCCGAAGTCGTGCTCATGACCGGCATCGCATTCGCCGGCACGTAGAGGATCGCCGCGGCGATCACGCATGACCAGGTGCGCTGCACGCTGAACGGCTTTTCGTGGTGCAGCGGGTGACGGCAGCGCGAGCAGCGCAGCACGGCGCCTTCGGGCAGCCGGTCAGGCGGAACACCGCGCGAAACCAAGCCGCAGCTCTCGCATCCGAGCAGCGGCCCGTCGGCCGACTCGAGGGGTTGCAACGATCCCCCCGTGGCCGCGCTCACCGGACGTACCACCACAGGTGACGCAGGCCGGCAGCCTCGATCGCCGCGAACAGCAGGGTCAGCGCACCGAGCGCGAACATGGCAGGGCCCGGCGTCGCCTCGGCGAGTGCGGCGAGGCGAACCAGCGACAGCAGCCCGCCGACCGTGAGCACTTCGACCATGCTCCAGCGCGAGACCTGGTGAAGTGCGCGCACGCAGGGACCGAAGCCGATCGGAACCTTGCCGGTCGCGATCGGAACCAGCACGTAGAGGCGCAACCCGATGTAGAGCGCCGGTGCAATCAACGCGGTGACGGCTGTGGCGACGGCGACCATCCAGTCGCCCTCATCCCAGATCGCGGCGACGGCGCCCGGCAGGGTCGACGAGACCGTCGTGCCGCCCAGCCGGATCGAGATGACGTCGGCGAACAGCGCGATCAGAAAGACCACCAGCGCCGTGACGGTCAGCGCGAGGATGGTGTCGGGGCCGATCCGATGGCCGCGGCCGAGGATCGCTTCGCAGCGCGTGCAACGCGCAATGGCGCCGGGACGGAGCGGCGTCCACCGGTACGCCTGATCGCACCGCTCGCAGACAACCAGCGCGTCTTCCGCCCTCGTCAAACTGAGCCTCCCTGTTTCGCATCCGTCGCTCCGGCGGAGCGGCCCTATCGGTTGCGGAGCCGCCGGGCGGTTCAACGCGAGCAAGCAGGCAGGCGTGCTTGCGGCTTTCGCAAACGCCCGGCACGGATCGCAGCCGAAGCGCGACCCGATGCTAGCGCAAGTGAATCCGAAGTCAGTGCAGGCTGGCGGTCAGCTGACGCTTCCGGGGGCTCCAGGTGCTGTGCTCGTAGGCAGCCTGCAACACCGCGTTCGGCGGAACGTGTGCGGCCAGGGTCGACGCGCAGAGCTCGCGCGACGACGCGTTCGAGAACGCACCGCAGACGATCTGCCGATCGCTGGCGAGCCGCGCCTGCTCGCGCCCATGCTCGGCGCGTTGAACCAGCGACGAGACGACCCAGTAGAAGCCGATCAGCAGCCCGATCGCGAGCAGCGAACCCCCGATCGCCAAGTACCGCGACCACCCGACGCCGCCATCGACCGGCGCCGACGACGACAGGCCGCTCGGCCGCCAGGACACCAACTCGGGTCTCATGATCGGCTGCTCCTCGTCATTCGCTGCGATCGCCGGGAATCGTTGTCGTCACGACGGTGCTCACGTCGATCGCCGTACTCGCAATCGGCCGACGGTTTCCAGATCTTGCGCTCGTCGACCCAAAAGGGCGAGGCATTGAAGAACCACTTGACGAAATCATCCAACCACTGCGTCTTCATCCCTCGCCCCTGTCTGAGTTCCAAGCGTAGCGAATGCGCGTTGGCGACAACACCGGTAGAGGACGCACCGACGCGTCGGAGCGTGCCTACAGCGCACCGCCATGAGGCGACGATGCACCACGCACCCTTTCGACCGCGGCACCTTCCTACAGTCTTCTGCAACCGCGTCGGACGAATCTGCAGCGGCCGGCGTGAGAGCCTACGTGACTGGCGCGAGAAGACCGCGGGAGGATCCGGTGCTCATCAAGATTGGCTTCGATATCGAGCTCGGCGTGGCATCGCCGATGGCCCTGATCTATCTGCTCAGGGTGCATCCCTCGCGCCGCGACGATCTGGTCGCACCGGAGGATTTCCGGATCAGCAACGACTTGATCGCCGACGAGTACATCGATTCGTTCGGCAACCACTGCGGCCGCGTCAACGTGCCCGCCGGCGTCTCCTCGGTTCGGTTCACGAACAGCGCGCTCGTTCGCGATTCCGGCCAACCCGACGACTTCGACCCGGCCGCGCGCCAGCGCGATCCGACCGAGCTGCCGTTCTCGACCCTGCAATACCTGCTGCCCAGCCGCTACTGCGAGGTCGACAGCGAATTGCTCACCTTCGCCTGGAATCGGTTCGGGCAGGTCCCGCCCGGCTGGCAGCGCGTCCAGGCGATCTGCGATTTCGTCCACGACCACATCACGTTCGACTACCAGTCGGCACGCGCCACGCGGACGGCGGTCGACGGTTTCCGCGAGCGGGTCGGCGTCTGCCGTGATTTCACGCACCTCGCTGTCACGCTGTGCCGGTGCATGAACATCCCGGCGCGCTACACGACCGGCTATCTCGGCGACATCGGCGTGCCGCCGGTGCCCTCGCCGATGGACTTCAGTGCCTGGTTCGAGGTCTTTCTCGGCGACCGCTGGTACACCTTCGACGCGCGCCACAACGAGCGGCGAATCGGCCGCATCGTGATGGCGCGCGGCCGGGACGCCGGCGACGTGCCGATCACGATGGCGTTCGGCGCCAATTCGCTGTGGCGATTCGAGGTCGTCACCGAGGAGGTCGAAGACACGTCGTTTCGGGTTGCCGCCTGATCGACGAGCGGCGCCTCGTAGGGGAGGTCCTACGCCGCAAACGACTGACCTCCGGCGCTGCCTTACCGGTCGCTCGACTGCCCTCGCGCTCCACGGTTGACTACGCTCCTGCCATCGATGCAACGCGTCGCCGCATGGCGACGGGCGTGCAGCGATTCCGCTTCAACCACGTAGGAGATCCCATGAACTTGATCATCTGGCTCATCATCGGTGGCGTCGTCGGCTGGCTCGCCAGCCTCATCATGCGGACGGACGGACAGCAGGGCATCGTCCTGAACGTGGTCGTCGGCATCGTCGGCGCGTTCCTCGCAGGGTGGTTCATCTCGCCGATGGTCGGCGTCGGCACCATCAACCAGAACAACTTCAGTCTCGCGTCGGTCCTGGTCTCGCTGGTCGGGGCGGTGATCCTGCTCGCGATCGTCAATCTGTTCCGACGCGGCAGCGTGCGCTGAGTGGCGCACTCGGCGCGATCGACCATCCGGGGCGCATCGCCGCCCCTCTTTCTCCGGAGACTTTCATGAACGAATCGGCCGACCAAAACCGCCAGGATCCCGACCACACGGTGCAGGGCGAAGGCGACTACAACGCCGCGCGCCGCTACGACAAGGCCGCGCGGGAGTTCGCAGAGTCGGGCAAGGTCGAGGACGCGGCGCGCGACGCCAAGCCGACCAGCGCCGACGAGGCCGACGCGTTGCGTCGCGCCGAGAACGAAGGCAAATCGCACGCCAAGGGCGAAGACCCGGCGTTGTACCGGCCGGGCAAGGATCAGGCACAAGAGCAGCAACAGCAGCAACAACAATAGCGGCTCGCCCGACGCGCGCGGGCAGCGCAAAAAAGAGCCGGCTCAAGCCGGCTCTTTTCATTGCAGGACCGCGCCTCAGCTCTTGCCGTAGCGCGCCTTCGCGGTGGCCAAGCATTGGGCCTTCGTGTCGCCCGACAGCCCGTCGCATTTCTCCTTGGCCACGTTGTACGCCGCGTCGCGCTTGTCGTCGGCTGCGTCCTTGCGGACCTCTGCGACCTTCTTGTTCGCCTTCGCGTCCGCCGTCGCCTGGGTGTGGGCCGCCTTCGCTTCCTTCACGCAGACGTCCTTGTCATTGCCCTTGCGGTCGTCGCATTTCTCCTTCGCCACGTCATAGGCCGCATCGGCCTTCGCCATCGCGACCTTCGCCGCGTCCTTCGGGTCGCCCGACTTGTTGTAGTCGAGCTCGGCGAGCGCGACCTTCTGCTTGCCCTTGGCCTGTTCGTGACAGACGTCCTTCGCGTTGTCCTTGAGCTTGTCGCAGCTCGCCTTCTGATCCTTGTACTCGGCTTCGATCCGGTCCTTGGTGGCCTTGTATTCGTCGTTGCTCATCGTTGCCGCATGGAGCGACGAGCCACCGACGAAGGCGCCGCAGACGAGTGCCGCCTGCAGGGTCGTCTTGAGTCTGAATTGCATGGTTGTCTCCTGTAATCGATGGACACAACGCACTATCCAAAAGCGTGCCTGCCGGCGGAAGCGGACCGCATCGCCGCTGCCCGTAGGGTCGCTCCTACGGACGCTTCTTCGGCGTCGACGCGGCAGCCGGCTTGGCGATCGTGCCGCGCGATGCGAGCGCCGCGCATTGCTGCGCCGCCCGCTTCGCTTCGTCCTGGGCGCCGGGGTCGACGAACGGAATCACCGCAGCCAACGGATTGATCAGCGACAGCAACGCAGCCGCACCGACCTTCGCGCCGAGCGGGCCCATCTCGACCGAGACCGCCGGGTTCGAAAAGGTGCCCTTCACATGGATCGGCGAGCGCACGCTCATCGGGCTGAAATCCTTCGGCGAGACCACGGCGCGAAGGTCGAGCGCCTCGGTCTGCAGCGACAGCGAACCATCGATCCAGATCGTCGAGTCGCGGGTGTCGATGACGAAGGCGCGCGGTTTGGCCATGCCGTTGCTGACCGCGAGATCGACCACGTTGCAATCGATTTTCAGCGCATCGTCGCCCTTCACGGCGATGCCGAGCGCCTGCCCGAGGTCGATGCCGGCGAACTCGACCGCCAGGTGCGAAATGCTGGCGTTGCGCATGTGAAAGCGCATGCCGCCGTCGAGACTGCCGAGGATCTCGGCGGTCGAACGCCCGCGGCCTGTCACCTTGACCTGTCCGTCGAGCAGCCCGCTGATGTAAGGCGGTGCGTCGCCCTTGCGCGCCTGGCGCAGCCAGCGGTCGAGGCGCACGCCGATCAGGTCGAGATCGGCGTTCCAGACTGCCTGCGGGTTGCGGCCGTCGAGGCCCAGATTGCCGGCGAGCCGACCCTGCGCCGTTCGCGCATCGAGATTGGCCAGTGTCAGCACGCCCCCGCTCAGGCGCAGGTGGGTGCGCAGCGGCTCGAGCGGTTCGAGCAAGGTCGTGCCGAGGTCGAGGTGGGCGATGTCGATCAGCACGTTCGCATCCATCGCACGCAGCGACGGCAGGTCGAATCGCCGGTCGGGCAGCACCCGGCCGCTGCTCTTGGCCTGCCTTTCCTCGGCTGCTTCCCTCGCCTTCTTCGCTTCCTTCGCTTCCTTGGCTTCGCGCGCCGCTCGGGCGCGTTCACCGGCTGCCGTTGGCTCGGCACCGACTGCCGGTCCGAGGTCGCGCAGCAGCAGGCGCGCACCCTGCAGCCGGCCGGCCAGCAACGGCACGCTGCGGCCACGATCGAACGTGAAGGCACCGGCGAGCCGGCTCTCGCCGATCGTCGCGCCGTTGACCACGGCCTTCCAGACGTCGCCGTCCTTCGTCAGGTAGCCGTCGGTCTTGAACGGACCGGTCGTCGGCAAGGTAATGCCGAGCGGGTCACCGACCGCTGCCAGCGATGGGCCTTCGACGCTGAAACCGCCGCGCAGTCCCCCGAGGTGCACGGGGTCGGCCGCGGTCCCGCGGAACGTGACCGTCGCACGCCCGATCTTGGCGTCGAGGCGCACAGGCTGGATCACCTGCGCGCCGTTTGCCCCCGCGAGCGACGTCAGGCTTGAGGTCGTCAGTTCGACGTGCAGCGGCAGCTTTCGATAGGAGCCCTGCGCGCTGAACTGCAGGCCTGAAGGCGGCGTCGCGCCCGGTCCCTTCGGCTGCGCGACGCCGCTCGCCGTCGGCGCGGCGCGCTCCTTCGGCTGCGCGGCGCCGCTCGCAGTCGGCGCGGCCGGTTCGCTCGCCACAGAAGGCTGCGCCTCGGAGCCGCCCGTTCCGCGCTCGGTCAGCGAGAACTTCGCATCGAGGTCGGCCGCCAGGATCGCGTCGCGAAAGAGCAGCGCGCCGTCGCCGACCCGCAGTTCCCCGAACGACGGCACGCGCACCGCCTTGCTTTCGTCCTGCGGCTTCGGCGCGCCGAATTGCCACGACGCCCGACCGTCCGCGAGGCGTTCGATCTGCGCATCGACGCGATCGGCCCGCAACTCGCGGATGCGCAGCGGCCGGCCGCGATAGGCCCTCACTAGATCGCCGTAGCCCAGCGTCAGGCGAGCGTTCTCGGCGAGCACCATGTGCGGCGCGTTGCTCCATGACGGCGCACCGATCTCGATGCGGCCGGCCTCGACCCGCACGCTGCCGATCAGCCCGATCCGCACACCCGAAGACCCGTCGGCGTTGCCGAGCACGATGCGGCGATCGAGCGTGCTGCTCAACCAGCGCTGCGCCGGCGCGACGAGGAACGGCCAGCCCGCGGCTTCACACAGGCCGATGACCACGACCAATGCCAGCGCCACGCCACCGGCGATCCACGGCCAGCGCATGCCCTTCAAGTTCACGCCCATGCGAAGTCCATCGCGCGTCTGCGGGAAGACGAGTCTCCGGCGCGCACCGAGCCGCGACCATCGGCGACCTGCCCCCGGCCGCGTGAGTCCGCTCCTACACGAGGTCCGGCGTGCGGCGTGTCGGAAGCCGATGGCCTCCTCAAGCGCTGGGAGCCGTCCCCAGCACTTCAGGATTCAGCGCGGTCGGCGGCGCCTCCCGGGCGCCGGGCGCGAGCGTCGCGATCAGGTTGTCGACCGCCAGGTTGGCCATCGCGCGACGGGTCGGCAGGCTCGCGCTGCCGATGTGCGGGGTCAGCACCACGTTCGGCACGTCGAGCAAGCCCGGATGCACCTTCGGTTCTTCCTCGAAAACGTCCAACCCGGCCGCGGCAATCCGCCGTTCGCGCAGCGCTTCGGCGAGCGCCGCATCGTCGACCAGACCGCCGCGGGCGATGTTGGTCAGCGTGGCGGTGCGCTTCATCTGCGCCAGTTCGGCAGCACCGATCAGATGATGCGACGCAGCGCTGTACGGCACCACGATCACGATGTGATCGGCGTCGCGCAGCAGCGCCTCCTTCGACACGTAGCGCGCACCGAGCTCGGCTTCGATCGACGGCGCGAGCCGGGAACGGTTGTGGTAGATCACCGGCATCGAGAAGCCGAGCGCGCCGCGCCGTGCGATCGCCTGGCCGATCCGGCCCATGCCGAGGATGCCGAGCGTGGCGCCGTGCACGTCGCCGCCGGCGAACATCTCGACGCTCCAGCGCGTCCATTCGCCGCGGCGCAGGAACCGTTCGCTCTCGGTGACCCGCCGGGCCGCTGCCAACATCAGCGCGAAGCCGAGATCGGCGGTGGTCTCGGTCAGCACGCCGGGCGCGTTGCTGACGAGGATGCCGCGCGCCGTGCAGGCCGGCACGTCGATGTTGTTGTAGCCGACCGCCATGCTGCAGACCGCCTTCAGATCCGGACAGGCCGCGAGCAGCTTCGCGTCCATCGGCTCCGAGCTGGTCACGAAGACGCCGGCCTTGCCTTGCAGCCGGCGGATCAGTTCGCCGCGCGGCCAGGTGTCGTCGGCGTCGTTGGTCTCGACTTCGAAATGTTCGCGCAGCCGCGCCACGACGTCGGCGAACATGGCACGGCAGACCAGGACTTGCGGCTTCATGGATAGCACCTCGAGCGATGGATGTGAATGGACCGCAGACGCGCTCAGCGCGAGGCGGGGAGGCTCGCCACTGCGGAGGTCGGGGCCGTTGCGGCCCTCTGCTTCAATGCGATGTCGGGATGCCAGCCGAGCACAAACAGCAGGCAGGCGAAGCCGATGACGTAGCCGACCGCGACATGCCAGCCGCCACGCAGCCAGGCGCCGACCGAACGCGCCTGCGGAAACATGCCGGCCAGCGCGACCCCGGCCGACGAGCCGAACCAGATCATCGAGCCGCCGAAGCCGACTGCATAAGCGAGGAAGCCCCAGTCGTAGCCGCCCTGGTGCAGCGCCAGCGCGGTCAGCGGAATGTTGTCGAAGACCGCCGAGACGAAGCCGATGCCGAGCGCCGTCTGCCACGACGGCAGCGGCAGCGTCTCGACCGGCATCATCGAGGCGCACAGAACCAGCGAGAGCAGGAAGATGCTGCCGCGCGTCGCGCCGGGCAGCAGGCTCCAGTCGGGGCGCCGCACGAACATCGTCAGGATGATCGCGACCCAGACTGCAAGCCCGATCACCGGCAGGCGATCGAGCACCTCCGGATGGCGGAGGTTGAAGTAGACGTTGGCGGCGATCGCCATCACGAGGATGAAGGCGACCACGCCGAGCCGCCCGCCGTCGAGTTTCACCCCGGCCGGCGCTTCCTTCGTGATCGGTTGATGGGCGTGCTGCTGGCGCGCCGCGATGACCCCGAAGAACAGGAGCGCCGGTACTGCGGCGACGTAAGCCTCGAAGACCTGGACCGGGGAGACGCCGGCAATCCACATCATCGTCGTCGTCGTGTCGCCGACGACGCTGCCCGAGCCGCCGGCGTTCGACGCCGCCACGATCGCGGCCAGAAAGCCGATGTGCAAACGTCCGCGGTACAGCACGGTCGCCATCGTGCCGCCGATCATCGCAGCGGCGATGTTGTCGAGAAAGCTGGACAGCACGAAGACCAGCACCAGCATCACGAAACCGCCCTTCCAGTCGTCCGGCAGGAAGCGCGGCAGCAGCGCCGGCAGGCAGCTTTCCTCGAAGTGCTTCGAGAGCAGCGCAAAGCCGAGCAGGAGACCGAACAGGTTGGCGATCGTCACCCACTCATGCGCGAGCAGCGTGCTCAGTCCCGCCACGCCGGCGATCCCATGGAACGGCGAGAACAGCAGCTTGTAGGCGGTGATGACCGCCAGGCCGATCACCGCGACCCGCAACGTGTGGTGATGGAAGATCGCGACCCCGGCGAGCACGGCGGCGAACAGAAAGAAGTCGAGCGGGATGCCCGCGATCGATGGCAAGGGCGTCGTCATGGCGGCCGGTCTCCGATGCGGGTCGTGAGGGTCAATCGAGGAAGCGGGCGAAGCCGGCGACCGGCTTGGGCTCGCTGATCGGAAGCGGGTCCGCTCATGCGGCCCGATTGTTCCATTGCCTGCAGCTCCGGCAGGCGGCCTCGATCGTCGCGACCTGGACCTCGACCGTTTTCTCGATCACGCGCCCATAGCCGCCCGCCATCGAGACCACGACCGGAATCCCGCGTGTGCGCGCCTGCTCGAAGACGCGGCGGTCACGCTCGGCGAGCCCGGCCGCGCTGAGCTTGAGGCGGCCGAGGCGGTCGTCCTCGTGCGGGTCGGCGCCGGCGAGATAGAAGATCAAACCGGGCAGCGCGTCGCGATGGCGCCTCCACAGCTCGACGAGCGCGAGGTCGAGGGCATCGAGGTACTGCTCGTCGCGGCAGCCATCGGGCAGCGCGACATCGAGGTCGCCGGCTTCCTTGCGAAACGGGAAATTGCTGGCGCCGTGCATCGACAGCGTGAACACCGTGTCGTCGTCACGAAAGATCGCCGCGGTGCCGTTGCCCTGGTGCACGTCGAGGTCGATGACCGCGATGCGCAGCAAGCTGCCGCGCGTCGCCGGATGGCGTCGATGCCACTCGGCCTGCATCAGACGGGCGGCGACCGCGGTGTCGTTGAACACGCAGTAGCCGCTGCCCTTGTCGGCACTTGCATGGTGGGTGCCGCCGGCCAGGTTGGCGGCGACGCCGTCGCTCAACGCGCTGCGCGCCGCCGCAATCGTTGCGCCGACCGAGCGGCGCGCGCGCTCGACCATCTCGGGACTCCACGGAAAGCCGATCTCGCGCAGCTGCGCAGGCTGCAAGTGGCCCTCGACGACGGCGCCGACGTACTGCGGCGTATGGGCGAGCGCGAGCTCGCCATCGCTGGCGGCCGGCGCCTCGATCAGCACCAGGCCGGGGTGACCTTCGAGGCGCTCGCGCAGCAAACGGTACTTGCTGACCGGGAAGCGATGGCCGGGTGGCAGCGCCAGCCGGTAGCGGTCGAAGCAATAGGCACGCATGCAGCGGCTCATTCTGCCGGCGACGTCGCTGAACTCCGCTCGACCGTCCTGTCGCAACCGCCAATAGAGATCGGCATCTAAAGTGTTGCAGTGCAGCAAAAAGTACTTGCAATGGCGCCGATCACCTCTACAATTCAGTCATGTTGCAGTGCACCAATACACTGCCTCCTGCCACCCAAACCACCACCACCGGAGCCCCTGACCATGATGACCGCTGAACAAGTCCTGTCCGCCCACAAAGCCAACGTCGAAATCCTGTTCGGACTCGGCAGCAAGGCGTTCGAAGGCGTCGAGAAGCTGATCGAGCTGAATGTCCAGACCGCGAAGGCCGCGATGACCGAGGCCGCCGACGCCGCCCGCGCCGCGCTGTCCGTGAAGGACGCGCAAGAACTGCTCGCGCTGCAGGCTGGCCTGCTGCAACCGGCTGCCGAGAAGGCCGCCGCGTACAGCCGCCACGTCTATGAAATCGCCGCGGCGACGAACGCCGAAGTTGCGAAGGTTGCTGAAGCAACCGCTTCGGAAGCCCAGGCCAAGTTCCTCGCCGTCGTCGACACCGCGGTCAAGAACGCGCCCGCCGGCACCGAGAACGCTGTCGCGCTGGTCAAGTCGGCCGTCGCCGCTGCCACCAATGCCTATGAAGGCGTGCAGAAGGCTGCCAAGCAGGCTGCCGATGTCGCCGAAGCGAACTTCCAGGCCCTGTCGACGAGCGCCGTTCGCGCGACGAACGGCTCGAAGGTCAAGCGCGCTGCCTGATCTCCGGATCTCGCTGATAACGAACGGCCCGCTCTGCGGGCCGTTTTTCATTGGGACGCCACTTCGCGGCTGGGCGCTTATTCACCAGCGGAATAAACAAGCAACCAAAGAGTCATTCCCAGCGCAGGGACGGCCCCGTACATTCCCTGATCCGAACGGCGTGGCGCGCTGGCGGTTACCGTTGCCGGCCCTGAATCGCGAGCGTCACGACCCCCTTGACCATGTACCAGTACACCGAGTTCGACCGCCTGTTCGTGCAGCGCCGCGCGGCGCAGTACCGCGACCAGCTGACCCGCAACCTCGCCGGGCAACTCAGCGACGACGAGTTCCGGCCGCTGCGCCTGCAGAACGGGTGGTACGTGCAGCGCCATGCGCCGATGCTGCGGATCGCGGTGCCGTACGGCGAGATCAACGCGAACCAACTGCGGGCGCTCGGCCGCATCGCCCGCGAGTTCGACCGTGG
>Ga0207645_10002711_pt1 | contig 13796 bp, 15 predicted proteins | sample KBSM53metaG_FD_184331 | JGI IMG/M metagenome (GOLD analysis project Ga0207645, IMG submission 184331) | Miscanthus rhizosphere microbial communities from Kellogg Biological Station, Michigan, USA - KBS M5-3 metaG (SPAdes) (version 2) | ecosystem: Host-associated > Plants > Roots > Rhizosphere >...
ACCATCGACGAGCTCGCCGAGATCATTCCTGGTCCTGACTTTCCGACCGGAGGCCTGATCCTCGGAAGGACTGGCATCCGCTCTGCCTATCACAAGGGCCGTGGTTCGATCCTCATGCGGGGACGAGTGACGCTCGAGACCATACGCAAGGAGCGCGAGGCGCTGGTCATCACCGAGATCCCTTATCAGGTGAACAAGGCGGTGATGGTCGAGAAGATCGCCGAACTCGTGCGCGAGAAGAAGATCGAGGGCATCGCCGACATCCGCGACGAGTCTGACCGCCAAGGCATGCGCGTCGTGGTCGAGCTGAAGCGCGATGCCATGGCCGACGTGGTGCTGAACCAGCTGTACCGGTTCTCGACACTGCAATCAACATTCGGCTGCAACATGGTGGCGCTTATCGGCGGCAAGCCTGAGCAGCTCAACCTCAAGGACTTGATCCGCGCCTTCACCGACTTCCGCGAGGAGGTGGTCGGCAAGCGCACTAAGTTCCTGCTCAAGAAGGCGCGGGAGCGTGCGCATATCCTGGTCGGCCTCGCCATCGCTGTCGCCAATATCGACGAGGTGATCGCGGTGATCCGCAAGGCGCCTGATCCCTCGACGGCGCGCGAGCAGTTGATGACGCGCGACTGGCCGGCAAAGGACGTGGTCGCGCTTGTCGAGCTGATCGCCGATCCCCGGCACAAAGTGTCGGCAAAGGGCACCTACCGCCTCTCAGACGAGCAGGCCCGAGCCATCCTCGATCTCCGCCTCCAGCGCCTCACCGCGCTCGGCCGCGACGAGATCGGCGATGAGCTCAAGACGCTCGGCGCCGAGATCGGTGACTATCTCGATATTTTGCGCTCTAGAGCCCGCATCGTCGCCATCATCAAGCAGGAGCTCAACGCCATCAAAGCCGAGTTCGGCACGCCGCGCCGCACCGAGATTCTCGAGATGGAAGGCGAGGTCGAGGACGAGGACCTGATCCAGCGCGAGGACATGGTCGTCACCGTCAGCCACAAGGGCTACATCAAGCGCGTTCCGCTGTCCGCCTATCGCGCGCAGCGGCGTGGTGGCAAGGGCCGCTCCGGTATGGCTACGCGCGACGAGGATTTCGTCACCCGCATCTTCATCGCCAGTACCCACACGCCGGTGCTGTTCTTCTCCTCGCGCGGCATGGCCTACAAGATGACGGTGTGGCGCCTGCCGCAAGCGGCGCCGCAAGCACGCGGCAAGGCGCTGGTCAATCTCCTGCCGCTCGACAAGGACGAGACCATCACCACCATCTTGCCGCTGCCGGAGGACGAAGGCTCGTGGGCGAAGCTCGATGTGATGTTTGCCACGAATTACGGCAGCGTGAGGCGGAACAAACTGTCGGACTTCATCGAGGTGCGGCAGAACGGCAAGATCGCCATGCGGCTCGATCCCGGCGACCACATCGTCGGCGTGCAGATCTGCGGTGAGCAGGACGACGTGCTCCTCACTAGCGCCGAGGGCCAGGCCATTCGCTTCCCGGTCTCCGACGTGCGCGTGTTCAAGGGTCGCGAGTCTCCGGGCGTGCGTGGCATCAAGCTCGCCAAAGGCGACCAGGTCATCTCCATGGCGATCCTCGCCCATATCGAGGCCTCCCCGGCGGAGCGCGCCGCCTATATCCGCCAGGCCAACACTATCAGGCGCGGCGGGGCAGAGCCCGAGCAGGACATGGAGGCAGAGAGCAACGGCGAAGAGGCTGTGGTGCTGAGCCCCGAGCGTTACGCCGAACTCAGCGCGCATGAGGAATTCGTGCTGACCGTGTCCGAGAACGGCTACGGCAAACGCACATCCGCCTATGAGTACCGCATCTCCGGGCGCGGCGGGAAAGGCATCATCGCCATGGTGGTCAATGAGCGAAACGGCAAGTTGATCGCTTCATTCCCCGTCGAGGACAGCGACCAGATCATGCTCGTCACCGACGGCGGCCAGCTTATCCGCGTGCCGGTCGAGGACATCTCGATGATGGGCCGCTCGACCCAAGGCGTGATTGTGTTCTCGACGGGAGTCGGCGAACGGGTGGTCTCGGTCGAGCACATCCCCGACGAGAATGGCGGCGAGGAAGCTTCGACCGAGAACGGGAACGATCTGCCGCCTGAATAAGCGCCCTTGCCGATTCCCAACTTGCGCGGCTAGAAGAGGCTCACGCGGCTGGGCATCCCGTCGATGACGCGGCCCTCGCGCCTGGAGCTTGAATATGCGCGTGGGCCTTTATCCCGGTAGCTTCGATCCCGTCACGTTCGGCCACGTGGATATCGTGCGGCGGGCGGCGCGTCTCGTCGATAAGCTGGTCATTGCCATCGGCACGCATCACACGAAGGAGCCTTTGTTCTTGGTGAAGGAGCGCGTGAAGCTTGCGGACGAGGTTCTGAATCCGGTGGCGAAGGAGATCGGCTTAACGTTCGACGTGACCACTTATGACGGGCTGACGGTCGATGCTGCGCGGGAGGCTGGTGCCACGGTTATCATTCGCGGGCTCCGCGATGCCGGCGACTTCGATCATGAAATGCAGATGGCGGGCATGAATGCTGCGCTTGCCTCCGAGATCGAGACGGTTTTTTTGGCTTCGTCGCCCGACATAAGGCACATCGCGGCCAGTCTCGTTCGTCAGATTGCTGCAATGGGCGGCGACGTCTCGGCCTTCGTACCGAAGGTCGTGAGCGCGGCTCTCGAAAAGAAATTTGCCGGATAGCCGGTCCCTTCCCAAGGAGGTCTCATGAGAATTCAGGCAGCCATCGTCTTCGCGTTCGCTTTCGCGCTCGCCATCTTCGGCGCGCACTCGCCAAGCTTAGCGGGAGATCTCTCAAATCCGGCAAGCCTCGACGAGAAGGCGCCCGACGTTTACAAAGTGAAGTTCGACACGAGCAAAGGCAGCTTCGTGGTCGAAGTGCATCGCGACTGGGCGCCGAATGGCGCCGACCGCTTCTACAATCTCGTCGAGAACGGCTTCTATAACGACGCACGCTTCTTCCGTGTGATTAGTGACTTCATGGTGCAGTTCGGCATCAACGGGAATCCCAAGATTTCGCAGGTGTGGCAGGACGCGAACATCCCCGACGATCCGGTCAAGCAAAGCAACACACGCGGGATGATAACCTTCGCCACCGCAGGTCCGAATACACGCACCACGCAAGTGTTCATCAATTTCAGCGATAACGCAGCGCTCGACGGCCAGGGCTTTTCACCGTTCGGCAAAGCGATCTCGGGCATGGACGTGGTGGATTCGCTCTATGCCGGCTATGGCGAGGGCTCGCCCAAAGGCCATGGTCCGAACCAAGGCATCGTGCAGAGCCTTGGCAACGCTTACCTCGAAAAGGCGTTTCCCCAGCTCGATTACATCAAGACGGCGACTATCGTGAAATAGGCCGCCCCTCAGGAGGACCCGTCCCATGGCACAACCGGAAGACACGCTCATCATCGAGACGACCAAGGGCCCCGTCACCGTCGAGATGCGCCCCGATCTCGCCCCGAACCACGTCGCGCGCATCAAGGAGCTCGCCCGCCAAGGCTTCTATGACGGCGTGGTGTTCCACCGGGTGATCGACGGCTTCATGGCCCAGACCGGCGATCCGACCGGCACTGGGCGCGGCGGCTCGGGGCAGAAGCTTCGCGCGGAGTTCAATGCCGAGCCGCATACCCGCGGCGCGGTGTCGATGGCGCGCGCGCAGTCGCCTGACTCGGGCGACAGCCAGTTCTTCATCTGCTTCGGCGACACGACCTTTCTCGACCGTCAGTACACGGTGTGGGGGCGGGTGGTCGATGGCATGGAAAATGTCGACAAGCTCGCCCGTGGCGAGCCTCCGGCCAAGCCCGACAAGATGATCTCGGTACGGGTCGCCGCCGACGCAGCCTAGTTTCGTGCGCGTCAATGCGTTCGATTTCCATCTGCCTGATGAACTGATCGCGTTGCGCCCTGCGGTGCCGCGCGATGCCGCGCGACTTCTGGTCGTTGATCCCGCACGCGCCGATCCCGTTACCGACAGGGCGATCTTGGATTTGCCTGAGCTGCTGTCGCCCGGCGATGCGCTCGTGTTCAACGACACCAAGGTGATCCCAGCCGAACTTCACGGTATGCGCGCGCGCAACAACGCATCAGCGCATATCTCGGTGACTCTCATCGAGCGGATCGACGACTGCCGCTGGCTCGCTTTGGCGCGACCGGCGAAGCGATTAAAACCCGGCGACCGCATTGTGTTCGGAAACGGAAGCAATGTCTGCCTCCTCGGCGAGGTTGCAGCCACGGTCGAGGCGCGGGGAGAAGAGGGCGAGGTGACGCTCGTTTTCGATCTTTCCGGCGCAGCCCTCGACGAGGCAATCAAAGCTCAGGGCGCCATGCCGCTGCCGCCCTACATCGCCTCGCGCCGCGCTCCCGACGACCAGGACCGGACCGACTATCAGACGCTGTTCGCGCGGGACGAGGGCGCCGTCGCCGCGCCCACCGCCGGGCTGCATTTCACCGAAAGGCTGATGGAGGCTCTCGACGCGCGCGGCATCTCAAGCCATTTCGTTACGCTGCATGTGGGGCCTGGCACATTCCTGCCGGTGCGGGCTGCCGATACCGAGAGCCACGTGATGCATCCCGAGCGCGGCATGGTCTCGGCCGAGACAGCGGAAGCTCTGAACCAGGTGAAGGCGAGGGGAGGAAAGATCGTCGTCGTCGGCACGACTTCCTTGCGGCTTTTGGAGAGCGCGGCTACCGATAACGGCAAGCTCGCGCCGTTTGCCGGTGAGACGAGCCTCTTCATCACCCCTGGCTATCGCTTCCGCATCGCCGATCGTCTCTTGACCAATTTCCATCTGCCGAGTTCTACCCTGTTCATGCTGGTTTCCGCCTTCTCAGGGCTCGATCTCATGAAGCGCGCTTACGCCCATGCCGTCGCGGAGCGCTATCGCTTCTATTCCTATGGCGATGCCTGCCTGCTCAGTCCGGCCCGTCCCGCCTCATGACTGAGCGCTTCTCCTTTGTGGTCAAAGCGCGGGACGGCGCTGCGCGAACTGGCATTATCACCACGCCGCGCGGGGTCGTGCGCACCCCTGCCTTCATGCCGGTCGGCACCGGCGCCACGGTCAAGGCCATGTTCCCGGAGGATGTCGAGGCTTCGGGCGCCGACATTATCCTCGCCAACACCTATCATCTGATGCTCCGCCCCAGCGCCGAGCGCATCGAACGCCTTGGCGGCCTGCACAAATTCATGCATTGGGAAAAGCCGATCCTCACCGACTCCGGCGGCTACCAGGTCATGTCGCTCGCCAAGCTGCGCAACATCGGCGAGCAGGGCGTCACCTTCCAATCCCATATTGACGGCGCCACTGTCGACCTTTCGCCAGAGCGCGCCATAGAGGTGCAATCCCTGCTCGGCTCGGACATCCAGATGGTGCTCGACGAATGCACCCCGTATCCCGCGACACGCGACGAGGCCAAGACCTCCCTCGAGCTTTCCCTTCGCTGGGCTGAGCGCTGCAAGGAGGCGTTCGCTGCGAGGGCAGAAGCGGGACAAGCGCTGTTCGGCATCGTGCAAGGGAGCGTCTATCTGGATCTCCGCGAGCAGAGCGCCCGCGCGCTGATCGACATCGGCTTCGACGGATATGCCATCGGCGGGCTTGCGGTGGGAGAGGGGCAGGCGGCGATGCTCGACATGGTCGAAGCGACGAACGCGGTGCTGCCCGAAGGTCGTCCGCGCTATTTGATGGGGGTAGGCACGCCCGAGGATCTGATGGCGTCGGTCGCGCGCGGGATCGACATGTTCGATTGCGTCATGCCGACCCGCTCGGGCCGGCATTGCCAAGCCTTTACCTGGGGCGGGCGGCTCAACCTGCGCAATGCCCGCTACGCCGAGGATTCAACACCGCTTGACCCTGAGAGCTCGTGTCCCGCCGCGCAATATGAGCGCGCTTACCTGCATCATCTGGTGAGGTCGGGCGAGGCGCTCGGTGCCATGCTGCTCAGCTATGCCAATGTGCAGTTCTACCAGGAGCTCATGGCGCGCGCGCGGGAGGCTATCGAACAACGCCGCTTTGCCGACTTCGCGGAGGATCTGACGCACCGCTACCGGAGCGCGTCGGCCGAAGAGGACGCCAATGCCTAGGCGCGCTGGCCGGGGTTAGCTTGGACCACGCAGCCTTTCACGCGCCAATCACCGTTCTCCTGCCGCTCCATCTCGAAATCGGCAAGCCATTCCTGTCCCAGAATATCGGTGATCAGCACCTCGGAGGTGGTGGCACCGGCACGGTTGATGCCGAGGAACGAGAATTTTTTGGTCACGAGAACCGGGGGCAGCTCGTCGGCGACCGCCTGGAGGAATTTCTCAGGCACGCCGAAGAAGCTCTGGGTCGAGGGGGTGAGCTTGGCGAAGGCGCGCTTGGCGTCCTGCGCTACGATGGCGCGCAGCTCGGCCCTGACCGCATCCTCGATCTTGCGCTTGTCCTGGATGCCGAATTCGTCAGGTGAAATCGACTTGGGCTGCACCGATACGGTCGTCACGTGACCGGCGGCATTGAGCGGTGACAGAGAGATAAAACTTCCGCCGGCGAATCCTACGCCGGCGAGAAAAATACAGGCCAGTGCGACGGCAAGAGGCCTTTTCAGATCGGCGCGCATACGGTGCCTCCGTAGCCACGCCCTTCACCCGCATCTCTAACTGCGAAGCATCAAGAAAGTTGCAGCGTGGAGTCCTATTGCGTCGCGATGTCCGAAGCTGGGCCGGCAGGGCCCAACGCCTTCCGCTCGCGCGCGATAAGATAAAGCCCTGACACGATCACAATTGCCGCACCCGATAGCGTCCATGGCGTGGGCACGTCGCCGAAAACGAGGAAGCCCGCGACCGACATCCAGATCAACCCAAGATAGATGAAGGGGGCAAGCACCGAGGCCGGCGCGCTGCGATGGGCGAGAATGAGCAGCCAATGGCCGAGCCCGCCCCAAAAGCCGAGCGAGGCGAACAGGGGCCACAGCTTCGGGTCTTGCGACCACTGCCATGCGGCGAACGCAAAGGGGGCCATGATCACAAAGCCGGCGAGCGGCGTGTAGGTCTGGGTGACCCGCGCGGGATCGAATGCCGAGAGATAGCGCGTGGCGAGGTTGTACAGCGCGTAGCCGAAAGTGGCGACCAGCGCGAGCAGCATGGCCCAATGCAGCGTGCCGAAGCCGGGATGCATGACGAGCAGCACGCCGAGGAAACCGGCGACCACGGCGAGCATGCGATGCCAGCCGATCCATTCGTCCAAAAGTGGTCCGGCGAGGGCCGCGACCACCAAGGGCGTGAGGAAGAAGATGGTGATGGTCTGGTCGAGCTGGAGATATCGGAGCGCAACGAAATTGAAGCCGGTGGTCACAACCATGAGGCCGGAGCGGAGCCATTGCACCAGAGGCTTGGCGGAACGGAGCGAGGGGGCCAGCGCAAACGGCCACAGCACCGCCGCGCTAAACACCACGTGTCCGGCGAATCTCAGCCAAGTGACTTCGGCGACGGGAATGCCTTTCTTGACCACGAGAAATTTCGCCGTCGAGTCGAGCGCGGCGAAGCAGAGCGTGGCGAGCGCCATCAGCCCGATCGCTTTCAATCTTCGGCGAGGATGGACGTCGGGGAGGGGGAGGCGGCGCGGCGTCATGAGGCCGGCTGTTGTTGCATGAATCTTTGCCAAAATGCCATCAGCCCGTTAGGTCTTTCACACGTTGATCGGGGCGTGCATCAAGGGAGGAGAGCGTGGCCGAAATTCGCGCCATGTGCGCCATAGGCCAGCGCGGCCAACTCGGACTGAATGGCAGGCTCCCTTGGGAGGGCAACAGGGGGCGCGAATATGTTGCCGATGTGGCGCGCTTCTTCGACATGACGAAGGGCCATGTGATCATCGCCGGTCCCCGCACCTATGCCTCGATCCCGGATTTCGCCTTCGAGGAGCGCACCATCTGCGAGATCAGGTCCGATAACGATCCGGCAGAGGTACTCGCGCAATTCCCCGACCGCGTGATTTACGTCGGCGGCGGGCCGCCGGTGTGGACGGCCTACGCGCCTTTCATCCAGCACTGGGACATCACGCGGCTCCCTTATGACGGGGAGGCCGACCGCTGGTTCGATCCTGCCTGGCTCGTCGCCTCGCGGATTGGAAGGAACGAGACATGAGCGTTCGGCCGCGCGGAATTCTTCTAGCGACTTTGATCGTGCTTGTTTCCGGCACAGCACTCGCAGCTCAAGGCGCCACCAAGGACGAAGCCGTCTCCATGGTTAAGAAGGCCGTCCCCGCCATCAACTCCGAGGGCGCCGATAAGGTCTACGCGGAGATCAGCGACGACACTGTCGTCTGCGGCGGCGTTTATCAGTCGTGATTGCCACGTATTCGGTCTCGGCAGACCAGGTGATGAAACTTTTAAGACGAAATGCTTGAAAAAGGGGTTCTAGACACGAAGAGCAATCCTGGCCACCAACCGATTTTCTGTTCCGATTTGGGTCGCTGGAGGCTACCATCTTGACGGCAGGATTTGGGCCCGGGGCATCCCCAACCTGCCTCTGGGAAACCCAAATCCACAATCAATCTATGACGATAACCCCGTCTGTGACCGCAAGGAGGTCGCCATAGAGCAGCGCACGGAAGACGCCTTCACCACCGACCAGATTGGCTGGCGGTTCGCCTTGGGCACGGTCCTCATTATCGGCGGTTACGGCGCCTGGTCGCTGATCCCGGTCGTAATCGAGGCGGACCTCGAGCCGAGCGCGAAGGCCTTTCTCTCGGGTCTGTTCGGAGCGACGCCGTTCCTCACCAAAGTCGTGGCCATCGCGTTGATGGGGCGTCCCGCATACAACTTCCTCAAGCGCACCGTCTTTCAGTGGGTGCGCCGGAGGTGGAGCGGCCAGGCTTGAGCCGCAAAGCTTCAGCCGCCGGCAGTATTGCCAGCGGCTGACTCTTGGCGAATTGCTCTTTGGGCTACTTGTTCTTAGCTTCCCAGGCTTTCTGCGCCTCGACCAGCATCTTGTCGTAGCTGTCGTCGGTGGTCAGTTGCGTGATGCCTTCGCCGAACTTGCCAGCCAAGGAGGCGCAAGGCGATTTCTTCGAGAAGGCGACGAACATCTCCTGGCTGAGGAGCGCCTGGTTCAGCGCCACCACCTTGTCCTTGAGCCCCTCTTTGGCTGCCTCGGCGAGGCCTGGATAGTAGCCGGCGATCAGGTAGTCGGCCTTTCCGTCCAGGAGATCCTTGAACGCGGCATCGATGCCGTCGGTGCGGGCGACGTCGAGCTTCTCCTTCATGAAGGCGTCGAACTCGTTGCCGTAGCTCTCGCCCTGATTGGTGACGCCCTTCTTGCCGACCAGGTCGTTCTTGTCGGTGAAGGGAAACTCCTTGCCCTTCACGACGAAGATCGCGACGTCGTCAAAAGTGAAGGCCGGCTGCACGTAATCGAGATAGGTCGCGCGCTCATCGTTGTAATAGATGCCGAAAATGATATCGGCCTTGCCGTCGCGCGCCGCGGCCTGGGCCTCTTCCCAGGTCCCCATATATTTCGACTCTAGAGGAATATTCAGTTGTTTGGCGATGGTCTCGACCAGCGTCGGCGCGGCGCCGACAATGTTGTCGCCGTCCTTATAGGCGATCACCGGATATTGCGGATGGCCCGTCGCCGTGATCTTGGTGCACTCGTCGGCAGCGAAGGCAGCACTGCCCGTGAGCATTAGCGCCACGAACATGCTCAAGAAGAGACATCTTTTCATGATCAAGGATCCTTGTTCCTTAGCGGAGTGGGTAGGGGCGGGAGCTTCACGTCGGAGCGACCGAAGCTCGGGTCGCTCTACTTGCCTTTCATCTGCGCCTTGATGCGATCGACTTCGACCTGCGAGACCTTTCCAGCCGCGACCAGCGCTTGCACGCAAGCTGGCGACAGACTCGGGCCAGCTTTCTTCATGCAAAGATTCAGCGCTGAGGTCTGCAGTCCATAATCGCCGCAGAACTTCTTATAGTCGTTGGCGCAATTGTTCTGCATGGCCGGGGTGATGGTCCCTGCTTGCGCCCAGGCTCCTGAGGATGCCGAGCAGACGAAACAAAGGATCAAAACGAACGTAATCGGCAGTGTTGCGTGACGGCACGTCATCGCGGACTCCCCTTCTGATTTGCCGGTGAGTTTCTTAGCAACACGCTGGTCGCCGCGCCACCCGTATGATGCCGAGCGCGCTCAGCGTTTCTACGAGGGCGGCCTACTTTTGCCGCAGAGTCCGCCTCGTCGGCGGCGAGCCATAAGCAAATGGCGAGATCGCGGGCGACTCTCGGCGACATCTGCGTGGAGTTGGGAAATTGGTGAGCCCGATGGGATTCGAACCCATGACCCCTTGATTAAAAGTCAAGTGGAAAAGGCCGGAGAGCCCCTTATGGCTTTTCCCATGGCTCTTGCCGTGGCTCTTAGCGTGGCCTTTCCCTTTGCCCTTACTCCTAACCTGCACAATGTCGTTCGGGCTCGTGAGTTGCGGTTGAGCCGGGCACCGCCACGGCGGTGCTGACGACGCCGAAGGAAGAACCGCAACTGGTAAAGCGTACTTGATCATCTATCGGTCTCCTTGGGTGAAAGACGCCGAACGGCGGAGGCGAGCGGATGTTCCGTTCCGGATGCTTCTCTGTAGCGAGCAGCGTACAGGCGAGCCCGTCACCAGGGCGGCTGGCAACCATATTTCCGCAGAGCGAGGAACGCGATTAACGCTCCTGCCATTGCTGCCACCATCGCACCTACCGCGATGATTAAGGCCGCACTCGCTCGCGTCTTCGCTTTGATAGCTTCACCAACTGCCAGCCGCATCGCCTTCTCCATTTCAGTAAGTCGGTCAGCGGCAGCTTCGACCCGTTTGAGCATGAGGTCATAGAGATAGTGTTGGACCAGAGCTCGGACCTGCACCTTCCACACGCCAGCAGCTAGACCCACTTCTATGTGCTGTTCGTTGAGTGCATCGAGGTCAGCGAATAGCTTGTCGTGCTCTTTGTTCTCGGTCATGGCGCTAGGCGATGTTTCTCGATGTGTTCGTTCATTAGCGTTCTGCCATGCCCCGGATGTAGTCAAGAGCGCCAGCGAGGCAGCACGAACTCCTCTAGCAGCCAGGCCCCGCTAATCACGACCATTACCAGCGCCCCGAACAGCACGAAGGGCCTCACGCCATCAGCGCGTAGTATCTCGAAGCCTGCGAGCGCGAGCCCGGCGAGCAGGATGGCTGGCCATTAGGAAGGAGAGAAAGCGGCGCATGGGCTCCGCTAAGTAGCCAGTAAGTGCGCACGCCATGCCGAGACCCACAGAAGATGGGTTGGAGCCTCTAGGACTGTGACTCCGTCCGAGGGACCCAAGGGGGGAAGCACAACGCGAGACTGGGGCGGTCTGCTCCACCCACTTCAACATCTTAGTAATACCTTAATAAGAAACTGAAGCGGGTCGGGCCGAACGCTAAAGCGGTCCTCACCCAAAAAGGGGGTATCTCACATGCGTACTCTAACTCTGGGGCTTGGTGCCCTTGTCTGCACGGTCGCCATCTTGGCGAGCACCGTCAACTCAGCGACTGCCGAACCGCGTGGGCATAGAGATTGGAACAAGGCAGAGCAAAGCGGATGGCGAGATGGCCATCGTGCCTATGCCTACCGTCCATATGATGGGCCATCCGTCTACTATGGCGCGTACTACTACGACCCGTACTACTATCCTCCGTATCCGTACTACTACGCTCCTGCTCCCTATTACGGGTCGAGCGTCAGCTTCTCGTTTGGGTTCTAAGCTCTGATCGACCCAGACAACCGAGTACGCTTCGAGCTAATGGGGCTTGAAAGAGTCCGCATTGCTCTTGTTCGGGGCTTTGATATCCCGCGAGGTCCAATGCGCGAAGACGCTTTGGACTGGGTTAGGGAGCAGGAGGAACGGCGGGAACGACGGCAACGCGTCATACTTGCGGCAACTATAGCTGCCGCCATCGGAGCCTGGTTGGCGGCTCTGGTACTGTTATCACGCTTGTCCTAATCACTCGGCGTTGATGGTTTATCCGCGCTCTCGTCCGCGCATCGTCTTGTCTAACATTCTTTCAAGGCTGCTAAGATCATGACCGGGCAGATGTGTCCATGCTCGCCCGCCTGGTCGGCCCCATAGGTTGCAGTACAAGCAGCCTTTGAGGAGGCTCTCGTGATAATCAATCAGTACAAGCGGACGAAGACAGTGATGGCAGTTTGGAGTCGGGGCTTGGTGTGATCGACGACCTGATGGTTGTACAACATGATTGCCTCTCCACTCCGAAGGGGCGAGACCCTGGGGTCTAGGCACGGTGCTACGACGGACCTATCCCACTGCGATAACCTCGTCGAACAACGCGAGTACGGCAGTATGACCTCTCACGTCATTGACGTGAATGACTGTGGCGGGGCTGAAATGCGGGCGTAGAACTTCGTGGCCAAGCGGATGTGCTGCGTCATAGCCCTGAGTGAGTTCATAAGCCGACGCAATCACTGCGCCTAAGCCGCACCCACTTAACCGCGCGGCCAGATGTCGGGGATATTGGAACGCCGTTTACATCGTTGGCCAAACTACGACTGCACCAATGCTGCTCGTCTGCAATGAGAGTACGAGCCAGTTCGACGATCTGGACTTTGAGTGGTCTTGACATCGGACTAGCTGAACCTTCTCGCGGTGTCCTTTACTGGAATAGCGGCATTGCGTGCTGTACCCAGGTACATCTCTCCGAGTTTGGACATCTCGGACATGTAGGCGTCGTATGCCCCCTGGGCATACCGGGTCTGGACTTCGACCATGTCTCCTAAATGCCGCACACGGAGGAGTTGCTCCCAAGCTTGAAAGACTGCCTCCCAACGACTCTTTGAGAAGTCAGTCAACTCGTCGGCCATGGCCTGAAAGCCCCTATTGGCTTCGATGAATGATCTGCTTGCCGCCTCGAAGCCACTCTGGACACGCTCCTGAGCTTCTTGGCCCATTCTGTTAGCTGCATCGGCCATCCTCTTGGTTTCTTGCATAATGACGTTCTCCTTACACGAAATACTCGCGGACAACCGGACTGGTCGTCCATCAGAGGTAAACGCGGGCCTCTAGGAAGCGATCAATTGCGGTCCGAAAAAATCTCAAGTGCTAATGCCCTGCTAAGCACTTCCTGCGAGACAGCTGCTCACCGGCGCGTGGACCACGCGCTAGAGGCCAGAAAATCGTCCTGACTTCAAACCGGGGAGCAGATTAGGCCGCCTCGTCCGGACCGACCTCCACAGCTTCCTCTAACCCTGCCTCTCGCGTCCACCACGCATGGGTGAGCCCGCACTCCGGGCAAGTCAGGTACGAGAGGACATCTGGCAGCGCTGCGAAGGTATCGGCATCGACCTCGATACCAGTCGAGATAGGTCTGCCTGTGTGTGGACACTTGATGAGCAGAATACTCATGCGACCCTCCTATCAACCCTCCTTTCCTGCGACACGTCGCGTTCAGGATTTGGCGGCGGGAGAGATTGGAAAGAATAATGGAGAATTCAAGTGTCGCTGCGATGAGGGTTTGGGCCGGGGGCGGCCCGGCGTTGGCCTAAGACCTTGCACAGGAGAGAGGAGGCCGGGCCTAACCAGGAGGGGGACTCCTCTCCTGGCTGGCCGCCCTAACTTGTTTAGGTCATCGGTGTTCCAAACGAGAAGCCCGGCGCTGCGACACCGGGCTCCAGGAGTCTCTCCAAGCGCACGGCAGGGCTTTCGGGAAGTGTGGTGGGGCCTATGCTGGCGAATGGCTGATAAGCCATTGCACTAAGCCTTTAAGTTCGGAGGTGCTGCCCTTGGGCGAAGAGGGTAATTTCTGCA
>Ga0207645_10002713_pt1 | contig 13791 bp, 13 predicted proteins | sample KBSM53metaG_FD_184331 | JGI IMG/M metagenome (GOLD analysis project Ga0207645, IMG submission 184331) | Miscanthus rhizosphere microbial communities from Kellogg Biological Station, Michigan, USA - KBS M5-3 metaG (SPAdes) (version 2) | ecosystem: Host-associated > Plants > Roots > Rhizosphere >...
GTCCCTGTCGATGGAAGCCGGTCAAGAGTGGATTCGGGAAAAAGTGTAAGATACCAGATAAAGACGCATGTCTGCTGATTCCGCGGCTGCGCAGCCCGCCACGCCTGACAGCCTCATCGAGCAGTGCCTGGCCGGCGATCAGAGCGCCTGGGAGCAGATCGTGCGCCAGAACTGGCGCAAGGTCTTCAACGTCGCCTACAAGTTCGTCGGCAAGCACGATGAGGCCGAAGATCTCACGCAGGACATCTTCCTGAAGATCTTCAAGGCGCTGAACACGTTCGATCGCCGCGCCAACTTCCAGACGTGGATCATCAGCATCAGCCGCAACCTGTGCATCGATCACTACCGCAGCGTGCGCAAGGAGCGGCAGACCATCGCGCGCGACGTCGACTCGAGCGAGCTGCAGCCGGCGACGACCGATCGCGGGCCCTACGCGCAGGCCGAGCACCAGGATCTGCGCGCGCAGCTGCGCCAGGCGCTCGAGGCGCTGCCGCTGACGCTGCGGACGGCGGTGGTGCTGCGCGACCTGCAGGAGCTGTCGTACCAGGAGATCGCCGATCGCCTCGGCCTGCCCGAGGGGACGGTGAAGTCACGCATCAACCGCGGCCGCATCGAGCTGGCGCACCAGCTGAAGCGGCTGCAGGACAATCAGCCGGTCCGCCCCCGCACGCGGCGGGGCGCCGTCCGGCCGGCAGGCGGCACCAGGAAAGCCTGAACGCAGAGTGGGAGCCTTCGAATGAACATCACGACCGAACACGCCAACGGCATCGCCGTCGTGCGCGTGGGGGAAGCGCGCCTGATGTATCCGCTGCTGTCGGAGTTCTCCGCGGCGGTGCAGAAGCTGATCGCCTCCGGCGAGCGCCGCGTCGTCGTCGACCTCTCGTCGGTCGGATACGTCGACAGCGCCACGATTGGATGCCTGATGGACCTCTACCGCCAGGCCACCGCCGCCGGCGGCGCCCTCAAGCTCGCCGGCGTGCAGAAGCGCGTCGAGACGATGTTGACCATGACCGGCGCGCAGAACTTCATCGAGGTGCACCCCGACGAACCCAGCGCCGTCAAAAGCTTCGGAGCCTGAGATGCGCACCATCAAGATGACGACGGGCGCGGCGCTGACGCTGGACGGCGATCTGCTCGCCGTCCTCGAGGCGCTCTACAAGGAAGTCTCGGCGAAGCACGAGCTGCAGTCGACCTTCGAGGACATGGCGCGCGAGATCCAGCACATCATCGAGCAGATGACCGACGAGGATCGCCGCCACTACCTCTCCGAGAGCCTCTTCCTCAACATCGTCTCCTACGAGAACGAGCGTCTCGGCGCCTACGTCAGGAAGCTCAACAAGAAATAGGTGTCGCTCAATTACCTGGCGACCCGGTTCACGTGTTCGTGGCCCTGGAGCACGATGGTGCTCCTCTGCGACGGGCGCATGGTCTGCGGCTGCGCCGACCCCTACGGCAAGCGCGTGCTCGGCGACATGCGGACGGCGTCGGTCTCGGCGATCTGGACCGGCGGCACCGCGTCGAGCCTCCGCCGCGACATCGTCGGCGGCGGATCCAGGTTCTGCGGCGACTGCCCGCTGAAGCTGCCGCTGAAGAAGGACGAGCCGCCGCCGGCGCGCCCGCTCGACGCCGGGGCGCTGCCCTCGCGGCTGTATATCGAGTGCACCGCCGCCTGCAACATCTCCTGCAGCCAGGCCTGCTGCGCGCCCGAGACCGGCATCACGCGCACGCGCCAGGCCGGGATGCTCGACTACGACCTGTTCACCCGCGTCGTCGACGAGGCGGGCCCGGCGCTGGCGCGGATCGACTTCTTCAACTACGGCGAGGCCTTCCTGCACAAGCGCGCACTCGACATGGTCGAGTACATCAAGTCGCGCTTCCCCCACGTCTACCTTTACACCAGCACGAACGGGCTGGCGCTCACCGAGGAGGGCGCGCGGCGGCTGGCGCGATCGGGGATCGACGAAGTGACCTTCTCGATCGACGGCGCCCGCGCCGAGAGCTACGTGCAGTACCGCCAGCGCGGCGACTTCGCGAAGGCGATCCGCAATCTGACGGCGCTGGCGGATGAAAAGCGCGCGCGCGGGCTCGACGTCCCGTTCGTCAACTGGCGCTACATCCTGTTCACGCACAACGACAGCGACGAGGAGATGGACCTGGCGCGGAAGATGGCCGGCGACATCGGCGTCGATCGTCTGAGCTGGGAGATCACCGACCACCCCGAGAACATGTTCTCGCGGCGCTTCGTCCCCGGCACGCCCGACTACGCGCGCATCGAGCACGAGATCTGGGATCAGAACAACCTGGGGAATGCGATCCCCGGCGCGACGCCGCGGGCGCAGATCGAGATCGCGACGTCCTGGCTGGCCGGCATGACGGGGGCGCCGCTGAAGGCGCGGGCGGGAGAGCCGCTGGCGATCCGCACGCGCGTCACCAACCTGTCGACGCGGCCGTTTCCGGCGCAGGCCAGCTACGGGCGCCGCCTGGTGCGGCTCGGCGCGCAGCTGTGCGCGGGGGACGGAACGCTGATCAACCGCGACTACGAGCGGGCCTGGTTACCGTCGCACCTGCAGGCAGGCGCGACGGTGGAGATTCCGATCACCGTGAAGGCGCCGGAGACACCCGGACGCTACCAGTTGAAGTTCGACCTGGTGAGCGAAGGGATCGACTGGTTCGAGAAGACCGGGTCGCCGACGACGGTCAAGCCGTTGGTCGTCCGGTAGTCGCCACCGCGACGGGCACCGGCACGCCGACCGGCTGCGCGACGTTTCTCTCGTCCCCCTCGACGATCTTCCACGCATCCACGTCTTCGAGGATGCGCGCGGCAAACGCCGTGTGCAGGGCGTGGCCGGCACGGTGCGCCACGAGGTGGCCGATCACCGGGTAGCCGACGAGCGAGAGATCGCCGATCGCGTCGAGGATCTTGTGGCGGACGAACTCGTCCTCGAAGCGGAGGGCGTTGTTCAGCACGCCGGTCTCGCCGAGCACGATGGCGTTGTCGAGCGAGCCGCCGAGCGCGAGGCCGCGCTGGCGGAGCATCTCGACTTCCTTCAGGAAGCCGAACGTCCGCGCCGGCGCGATCTCCTCGACGAAGCTGTCCTCGGTGATCCTCATCGTCCGCGACTGGTGGCGGATGAGCGGGTGATCGAAGCTGATGCTGTAGGTGACCTTGAAATGATCGGAGGGGTAGAGCGCAATCCGCTTGTCCCCCTGGCTCAGCGAAATCGGCCGCAGCACCTTGAGGAACTTCTTCGGCGCCGTCAACTTCTTGACGCCCGCCTCGTTCAGCACGAGGTAGACGAACGGGGCGGCGCTGCCGTCCATGATCGGCACTTCCGGGCTGTTCAGCTCGACGATGACGTTGTCGATGCCGAGCGCCGTCAGGGCGGCGAGCAGGTGCTCGACCGTCTCCACCGACACCGCTTCACGAGTCAATCCTGTCGCGAGCTGAATGCCTCCAAGATGCGTGACCGTTGCCGGCACTTCCAGCCCGCCGAGGTCGGCGCGCTGAAAACGGATGCCGAAATCGGCCGGCGCGGGCTTGAGCGAAAGCGTGACCTTGTTGCCGGAATGAAGACCTATTCCGGAACAGGAAACGGGGCGACGAAGAGTGCGCTGGGCGATCATGACCTCTCTAAGACCGGGGATGCCACCCCGAGCTCAGCAAACGGGCTGCCAGCTCAAACTGGGTCACAGGAGAGCTTTTAAATCTTTGAATATAAAAGACTTGTTTGATGAGTTCGAAAATGGCCCAGCGAATCTGGTGACGGTTCTGTGGCAGCGGAGCCACAGGACAGCGGCTTGAGACTGTGGCTTTTTTGCCACGCTCGCTGGGGCCGCCGGAGGACCGCTCAGGCTGCCGCATGGGGTGATCCCAGGATTTCGGCAAGAAATCGTCCTGTGAACGATTCTCGGCTCCTGGCGACGGTTTCAGGAGTCCCCTCCGCGATGACGCGTCCGCCCGCCGCCCCTCCCTCGGGGCCCAGGTCGATCACGTAGTCGGCCGACTTAATGACATCGAGGTTGTGCTCGATGATTACAACGGTGTTCCCCTGATCGACAAGTTTGTTGAGGACGTCGAGCAGCTTGTGCGTGTCGGCAAAATGCAGGCCGGTGGTCGGCTCGTCGAGTATGTAGAGCGTGCGCCCGGTGCCGCGGCGTGAGAGTTCTTTCGCGAGCTTCACCCGCTGCGCCTCGCCGCCGCTCAGCGTCGTCGCCGACTGGCCGAGCCCGAGGTAGCCGAGGCCGACGTCCTGCAGCGTGCGCAGCTTGTTGGCGATCGGCGGGAAGTTCTCGAGCAGCGGCAGCGCCTGGTCGACCGTGAGATCGAGCACGTCGGCGATCGACTTGCCGCGGTAGCGGATGTCGAGCGTCTCGCGGTTGTAGCGTCGCCCCTTGCACTGCTCGCACGTCACGTAGACGTTGGGCAGGAAGTGCATCTCGATGGCGATGACGCCGTCGCCCTGGCAGGTCTCGCAGCGGCCGCCCTTGACGTTGAACGAGAAGCGTCCGGGACGGAAGCCGCGCGCCTTGGCTTCGGGCAGCATCGCGAACAGCTCGCGGATGAACGTGAACAGGCCGGTATACGTCGCCGGGTTCGATCGCGGCGTGCGTCCGATCGGCGACTGGTCGATCTGGATCACCTTGTCGATCTGCTCGATCCCGTCGATCGCGCTGTGCGCGCCCGGTTCGTCGGCGGCGCGATACAGCTCGCGCGCGAGCGATCGGTAGAGGATCTCGTTGACCAGCGTCGACTTGCCCGAGCCGCTCACGCCGGTGACGGTGATCAGCACGCCCAGCGGAATCTCGACGTCGATGTCCTTCAGGTTGTTGGCGCGCGCCCCCTTGATCTGGATCGAGCCGCGCGTCGCCGGGCGCCGCTGCTTCGGCGTCTCGATCGAGAGCTCCCCTTTGAGGTAGGCCGCGGTCAGCGACCCGTGGCCGTCCTCGATCAGCTTCGCCGGCTTTCCCTGGAAGATCAGCCGGCCGCCGTGCTCGCCGGCGCCGGGGCCGAGGTCGATCACGTAGTCGGCGGACCGAATCGTCTCTTCGTCGTGCTCGACGACGACGACGGTGTTGCCGAGATCGCGCAGCCGCGCGAGCGTGGCCAGCAGGGCGCGATTGTCGCGCTGGTGCAGGCCGATCGACGGCTCGTCGAGGACGTAGAGCACGCCCGTCAGGTTCGATCCGATCTGCGTCGCGAGGCGGATGCGCTGTCCCTCGCCGCCCGACAGCGTCGCGGCGCTGCGGCCGAGCGTCAGGTAGCCGACGCCGACGTCGTAGAGGAACCGCAGGCGGTCGCGAATCTCGCGCAGGATGCGGCTGGCGATCAGCGTCTCGCGATCCGTCAGCTCCAGGCTGTCGAAGACCTTGAGCGCTTCGGAGATCGGCAGGTCCACGTACTCGGTGACGGTGCGTCCCTTCACGCGGACCGCGCGGCTCTGCGGCTTCAGCCGCGCGCCGTGGCAGGACGGGCACGGCCGGAGCGCGCGATAGGGCTCGAGCGCTTCCTGGTCGACCCAGCTGCCCTCTTCGTAGCGCCGGCGCAGGTTGGGGACGAGACCTTCGAAGCCGGCACCGAAGGGGTCATCTTTGTCGGTCTTGTCGGTCTTGCGCCGCCTCGGCTCCTTCGTTTCCTTCGCGTCCTTCGTTTCCTTCGTTTCTCTCTTCGCACCAAAGAAAATGACGTCGCGCAGCTTCCTCGGGAGGCGGCGGAACGGGATGGTGAGGTCGATGCCGAAGAACTTCGCCAGCGACGTCAGCGCTTCCTTGACCAGCTTCTTGTCGCCGCGCGCCCACGGCGCGATCGCGCCGTCCTGCAGCGACAGCGACTCGTCCGGGACCAGCCGGCCCGGGTCGAAGTCGTAGACCGCGCCGAGCCCCTGGCACTCGGGGCAGGCGCCGTGCGGCGAGTTGAACGAGAAGGCGCGCGGCGTCATCTCGGGCATGCTCACCCCGCAGAAGGTGCAGGCCAGCCGCCGCGAGAACAGCCGGTCGCCGCCGTCCAGCGTGTTGATGACGACGATGTCGTCGGCGAGATTCAGCGCGACCTCGACCGACTCGGTCAGGCGCCGCTCGATACCCGGCTTGAGGATCAGCCGATCGACGACGACGTCGATGGAGTGGTTGCGGCGGCGATCGAGCTTGATGTCCTCGTCGAGCGAGCGCGACTGCCCGTCGACGCGGACCTTGGTGAACCCCTTGGCGCGAAGCGCGGCCAGCTCTTTCTTGAACTCACCCTTGCGGCCGCGGACGACCGGCGCCAGCACGTTCACGCGCTCCTCGTTCGGCGAGAGCATCACCATGTCGATGATGCGTTCGAGCGACTGGGAGGCGATCTCGCGTCCGCAGAGGTGGCAGTGCGGCACGCCGACGTTGGCGAAGAGCAGCCGCAGGTAATCGTAGATTTCCGTGACCGTGCCGACGGTCGAGCGCGGGTTCGACCCGGTGGTCTTCTGCTCGATGGCGATGGCCGGCGACAGGCCGTCGATGAGATCGACGTCCGGCTTCTCCATCTGCTCGAGGAACTGGCGGGCGTACGACGACAGCGACTCCACGTAGCGCCGCTGCCCTTCGGCGTAGATCGTGTCGAAGGCGAGCGACGACTTGCCGGAGCCGGACAGACCGGTGATCACGACCAGTTGATCGCGCGGAAGATCGACGTCGATGTTCTTCAGGTTGTGGACGCGCGCGCCGCGCACGGCCACCCAGTCGTGTGCCATTACTGCTGAGATTTTCCGGGCCTGACCAAACGAATATTGTACTACGAAGGGCCGGCGAAGCCGTGGTGGCTTCGCTGTCGGGCTGGGGGCAGAGGGCCTGGGGATAGGGCCGAGGTTACGGGCAACCGGAAACCGGCTACCGGCAACGGGCAGCGGGCAGCGGGCAGCGGCAACGGGCAGCGGGCTACGTTCTCCCGCGCAGCCGGCTGTGCTGATACCCGTAGACGAAATACAGGAGGAGCCCGATCACCAGCCAGTAGCCGAAGCGCTCCCACGCCTGGTGCGGCAGCCCTTTCATGATGAAGACGCAGCCGGCGGCCGAGAGAATCGTCACCGGCCACACGAACGGCACCTTGAACGGACGCGGACGATCGGGCTCCTTGTAGCGCAGCACCAGCACGCCGATGCTGACGAGCATGAAGGCGAACAGCGTCCCGATGTTGGTCAGGTCGTAGGTCTCCCCCGCGTCGCCGACCAGCGACCACAGCGCCACGAAGATCCCGGTGAACAGCGTCGTGATGAACGGGATCTTCGTCCGCGGGTGAATCTTCGCCGCCCACTGCGGCAGCAGCCCGTCGCGGGCCATCGCGAAGAAGATGCGCGGCTGGCCGTACTGGAAGACCAGCAGCACCGCCGACATCGACACCGCCGCGCCGAGCGCGACGATCCAGCCGACCGCGTTGAAGCCGGCGAGCTGCAGCGCGCGCGCCAGCGGATCGGCGACCGCGAGCTCCTTGTAGGGCACCATCCCGGTGAGCACGAAGCCGACGATGACGTAGATGCACGTGCAGATGGCGAGACCGCCGAGGATGCCGATCGGCAGGTTGCGCTGCGGATCCCTGGTCTCTTCCGCCGCCGTCGAGATCGCGTCGAACCCGATGTAGGCGAAGAACACGATCGCCGCTCCCTGGTGGATTCCTCGGAAGCCGTTCGGCGCGAAGGGGTGCAGGTTGGCGGTGTTGATGTGCGTGATCCCGACGGCGATGAACAGCCCCAGCGCGAGCAGCTTGATCACCACCATGATGTTGTTGGCGGTGACGCTTTCCTTCGCCCCCTGCAGCAGCAGCGCGGTGATCAGCATCACGATGGCAAAGGCCGGGACGTGCACCACGATCGGGATGCCGGCGATGTGCGGCGCGGTGTCGAGCAGGCCGTGGATCGCGGGATCCGCGCTGAGCAGCGCCGTGCGATAGCCGGTCGTCAGCCACGGCGGCATCGTGACGCCGACGCCTTTCACCAGCGTGTTGAAGTAGTCCCCCCACGAGATCGCGACGGCGACGTTGCCGACGGCGTACTCGAGGATCAGGTCCCAGCCGATGATCCACGCGACCAGCTCGCCGAGCGTCGCGTACGAGTAGGCGTAGGCGCTGCCCGCCTGCGGGATCATCGACGCCAGCTCCGCGTAGCAGAGGCCGGCGAGCGCGCACGCGGCGCCGAGCAGGATGAACGAGAACACCAGCGCCGGGCCCGCCCCCTGCCGGATCACTTCGCCGTTCGGGCCGATCTGCCCCGCCGCCGCCGTGCCGATGGCGCCGAAGATCCCGGCGCCGATGACGGCGCCGATCGCCAGCATGATCAGATCCCCGGCGCCCATGACCCGCTTCAGCGAATGTTCGGAGTCGGGCAGCAGCTCCGAGATCGGCTTGCGCCGGAACAGTTGTGTCATCGGCTCGAATTCTAAGTCACGAAGTGAAGGGGGCCACGGATGCACACAGAAAAACACAGAGATCTGCTGCCGGGATCATCGACATGCCATCAATGTTCATCCGCGTTCATCTGTGTTTATCTGTGGCCCTACGGGAGCAGCCCCTTGAGACCGACCGCCAGTCGGTAGACTTTTTCGGTGGCGGCGAGCGCGATGCCGCCGTGCGGATCGAAGGCCAGGCCGATCAGCGCGCCGCCGCTCAGCATCAACTCCGGCGCGTGCGGCGCGTCGGGACGAATCCGATAGAGGCCGCTCGACCCGGCGAGCGCGTCGACGACGTAGAGGTTCCCCGTGGAGTCGAAGGCGAGCCCCTGCGGCCGGCCGAACCCGGCGCTCCACGCCGCCGCGTGCCCCTCGGGCGAGATGCGATACACGGGATCGTGCGTGCCCAGCGTCGGCGCGGTCACGTAGAGCGAGCCGTCCGCGCCGAAGGCGAGGTGAAACGCGGCGACGCTGGGCGGCAGCGTCGCGAACACGTGCGCGCGCCCGTCGCGCTCGACGCGCAGCACCGACCCCGATCGATCGCCGACGTAGAGCGCGCCGTCGGGGCCGAAGGCGAGCCCGCACGCCACGCCGAGATCGCTCGCGTAGAGCGCCGGGCGGCCGTCCGGTTCGACGCGATAGACGCTGCCGTCGAAGCGGCTGGAGACGTAAAGGCGACCGTCCGGGCCGAAGGCGAGCGACGTCGGGTTCGGCAGATCGGTGACGAACGGCTCGCGCGTGCCGTCCTGCCGGACGATGAAGACGGCGACCGGCGCCTGCTGCCCGCGCGATCCGCTGAAGGTGACGTAGAGATTGCCGTGGCGATCGTAGGCCGGGCTGTCGACGTGGTGGACGCCGGTGACGAGCGGCGCGCCGATCTCGACGAACGTGCTCTCGCCGGGGAGCTCGTCGATGCGGATCGCGGTCGTGCCCCCTTCGACGCCTTCCGGGATCAACACCGTGAGGCTGCTCGAGGAGGCGGCGGCGAGGCGCGCCGGCAGCGCCGCGACGCGCACGTGCGGGACGCCGGGATCCACGGAGAACCCGTCGCCCTGCAGCGTGATGCGCCCGCCCTCGATCGCCCACAGCGGGCGGACCGAGGTTACGCGGCCCGGGGACGAGGCGCGCGTCGCCCCCACCTCACGACTCGTCGTCGAGTTCGATGTTCCAGTAGAAGTAGTCGCGCCACGACTCGGGGGCCTTCGCCAGTTTGATCGTGATGCGGATCGCCGGCGCCTTGTCGGGACGCTTGGGGGTGCGAATGAGATGCATGCCGGCCTGCTCGGGAGTACGACCCCCCTTGCGGCGGTTGCAGGGGATGCAGCAGGTAACGATGTTCTCCCAGTCTTTTCGGCCGCCCTGGGCGACCGGCACCACATGATCGAAGGTCAGATCCGCGCTTGGCAGTTCCCCCCCGCAGTACTGACAGGTGTGCTCGTCGCGCGCGTAGATGTTGGCGCGCGAGAACGGCACGTAGTCGATCTGCCGCTTGATCCGGATGTAGCGCAGCAGGCGGATGACCGAGGGCAGACGGAAGCTGAAGGAGGGCGAGCGGACCTCGCGCTCGTACGTCGAGATGACCTCGACTTTCCCCTGGCACCACAGCGTGATCGCCTTTTGCCAGTGGACGACCTTCAGGGGCTCGTACGTGGCGTTGAGGAGGAGCGTCTGCTCCATAAAGCCTGGGTCATTGTGCCTGATGGGATCGCGGGGTGTCAAAGGGCTGGCGGGTAAGCGCCGCTGGGCCGATAATTTAGGGGCTCATGCCCGGCCGATCCCGCCCGTCGCTCGCGCTCCTGGCCGGCCTGACGGCCGTCTCAGCCGCGCTGGCGGGGTGTGCGTCGACGGGGGCGACTCCGGCGCCGTTTCCCCGTCCGGCGCCTCCTGCGGCCTCCAGCCCCGCCGCACCCGGGGTCCCCGCCGCGGCCCCTGTTCCGGTGGCCACCAGCGGCCGGGACATGGGCTATGTGGTCACGGGCACGGCCCTAGCGCTCCGCGGCGTTCCCTACCGGAACGGCGGGCACGACCCGTCGGGCTTCGACTGCAGCGGATTCGTCAGCTACGTGTTCGGCCAGAACGGCCTGCCGCTGCCGCGCACGGTCAGCGAGTTGTATCGCACCGGCCGCCAGGTGAACGGCGCGATCGAGCCGGGCGACCTCGTGTTCTTCTCGACCGTCGCGCCCGGCGCGTCACATGTGGGGATTGCGATCGGCGGCGACGAGTTCGTGCACGCGCCGAGCAGCACCGGCGAGGTGCGCGTCGAGCGCCTCGGCGCGACCTACTGGTCTACGCGATTCGTGGGAGCGCGACGGGTCCTTTAGCGATCCGCCGCGCCGTGTCGCCGGTGAACTGGCGCACGTGCAGATCCGCCTCGGTGTAGAGCGGCGGCTGTCCCGGCCGCTTCAACGGTTCCACCTTCACGCCCTCGGACGCGTCCACCGGCAATGACGTGCACGGCTCCATGTAGCGCTGGGGGAAGGACGGGAAGTTGCGGAAGGTCGTGGCGGTGACGCCGCCGTAGCGCGCCTGCAGTCCGGCGAAGTCCAGCCGGAGGAAATCCAGGAGCTCCGGATCCGGCCGCGTGTCGAGGTACTGCTGCGTCATCGCGGCGACGTCCTCGTAGAACTCGGGGGCGTGCGTGCGCGTGGCGCGTGTGCCGTCGGCGTTGGCGAACTGGCGGATGCCGCCGGCGGCGGGATCGATGTGATAGAGCTCGTGCACGATGGTGTCGAGCTTGGCGATCCACGGCTCGACGTGGCCGTAGAGATCCACCTTCCACGACCGCTCCATCGTCTGCTCGCAGAAACGCGGCAGCACGAACGAGATGAGGTACTTGACGCGGGTCGCGCCGAGGCGGACCTCAGGCGTCTTGGTGACGAACCACTCGGATCGGCGCGTCAGCTCGCCGGTCGCGCGGTCGCGCCAGAAGTAATAGCCCGGCTCCGTCTCCGGCAGCGTGAGGCAATGGCAGGTGGCAAACGCACCTTCGGCATGCGGTCGCCCGAACCGCCCGAAGACCAAGACCTCGCGCAGGTCGATGAACGACAGCGCGGGAGTACGGGACACGACGTCCTGCATCAAGAGCGCGATGCGCTCTGTGTAGTTGATCATCACGCGACACACATGGCCGAAGCGCGGCTCTCGCCGGTTTCAACCGAGCCTGCCGTGGGCTGCTAGGGAATAGGAACGATAGGACTATACGGTCAAGGGTCGAGCGTGTCAAGGTGAACAGATACAAATAGTTACTGCCCAGGTCCTCCGGGCTTCGCGGGCGGTTTCGGCACACTGACCGGCGCCCCCGGAAGTGTAATCGGCGGGGTCACCGGTAACAATTCAGGTACGGGCGGAAGGTCCGCGGGGCCGGCGGGGGGCGGTTCGGCCACGACCGGCGGTGGGGTGACGGCCCCCATGCGCCTCATGATCATCTGCTGGCGCCGCCGGAGGCGCGCCGAGGGATGGCCGGGGTCCATGAGGTGCGGATTGGCGATGGCTGCCGCCAGCAGCGCCGCCTCGGAGGGCGCGAGGTCCGACGCCGGCTTGTGGAAGTACCGCCGCGACGCCGCGTCCGCCCCCCAGACGCCGTCTCCCCACTCGATCACGTTCAGGTAGATCTCGAGGATGCGCTGTTTGGTCAGCTCGTACTCGAGCCGCCGCGTGATCAGCAGCTCCTTCACCTTGCGGATCGGGTTCTTCGAGGGGGACAGGTAGAGGTTCTTGGCCAGCTGCTGCGTGATCGTGCTGGCGCCGCGCGCGAACTCGCCGCGCTCCCAGTTGGTCTCCATCGACTCGCGCAGCTGCTCGTAGTCGATCCCCTCGTGCTGCCAGAACGCGCTGTCCTCGGTGACGATGACCGCCTTCTTGAGATTGGCCGAGATGCGGGCGTAGGGCACCCAGCGCTGGTCGTGCTGGACGGGCTTGCCCTGCGCGTGCGCCTCGCGCGCGCGCAGCTCCATGAACGCGGTGGTCGCCGGGTTCTGCGTGCGCAGCCCGCGCACGTCGGGCAGGGTGAGATAGATGTAGGCGGCGCTCACGAACCCGACGCCGAGCAGCGCCGCGATGCCGCGCCCGGTCTTGCGCAGCCCGCGCGTGAGCGACGCCGCACGGCTCATTGACGGGTCGTCGATCGCAACGCCGCGATCAGCCGGTCGATGTTCTCGCGCGTCGATCCGGATCCCATGAGGCCGACGCGCCAGATGCGCCCGGCCAGCGGTCCGAGCCCGGCGCCGATCTCGATGCCGTGGTCGTCGAGCAGCTGCCGGCGCACGCGCGCCTCGTCGATGCCGTCCGGCACCTTGACGGCGTTCAGCGACCAGCTGCGTTCGGCCGGCGGCGGCAGCAGGTCGAGCCCGATCGCGGCGAGCGCATCCGCGAGCGCGAGATGGTTGGCGCGGTGCCGCTCCCAGCGCGTCTCGAGCCCTTCCTCGTCGATCGCCACGAGCGCCTCGCGGAGCGCGTAGACGAGCGGCGCGGAGATCGTGTGGTGATACTTGCGGTTGACCCAGTAGTCTTCCAGCAGCTTCAGATCGAAGTAGAACGACCGCTGGTCTTCCGCCTGAAGGCGGAAGTCTCTGGCACGCTTCGAAAACGTGATCGGTGCAAGACCCGACGGGGCCCCCAGGCCCTTCTGCGTACAGCTGTAGACCGCGTCGGCGTCCCAGCGCGCGACCTCCACCGGGTGCGCGCCGAGCGACGTGACCGTGTCGACGATCGTCATCGTTCCCTTCGCGGACGCCAGCGCGCACAGCTCGCGCACCGGGTTGAGCACGCCGGTCGACGTCTCGGCGTGGACCATCGTGACGACGTCGGCGCCGTCACCGAGCGCGCGCTCCAGCTGTGACGGATCGATCGCGCGTCCCCACTCGCTCTCGACGCGCGTCACGGCGGCGCCGTAGCGCGACAGCATCTGAGCGAGGCGATCGCCGAAGTAGCCGTTGACGAGCGCGATGGCGCGCATGCCCGGCCTGGTGAGATTGGCGATGGCGGTCTCCATGCCGGACGTGCCGGTGCCCGAGACGGCGAAAGAAAACGCGCCGGCATCGGTGCGGAACGTGTCGGCGAGCCGCGAGCGGATCTCGTCGAGGATCGCCATCATCGCCGGATCGAGATGGCTGAGGACGGGCGCCGCCATCGCGCGCGTGATGCGATCGGCCACCGGGCTCGGGCCCGGGCCGAGCAGCAGCCGTTCAGCGGCGTGCGGCATTCGCGGAATTGACGCGTGTGGCATCGAGCAGGCTCCTGATCTTCTCCACGCCTTCGCGCGCCAGCGGCGCGAGCGGCGGGCGCGGCTCGCCGCCGGTGAGGCCGCACAGGTCCATGGCGGCCTTCAGGCCGGCGATGCCGAAGCCGCTGGTGACGGCGCGCGCGAGCGGCGTCAGCCGCTGCTGG
>Ga0207645_10002715_pt1 | contig 13785 bp, 13 predicted proteins | sample KBSM53metaG_FD_184331 | JGI IMG/M metagenome (GOLD analysis project Ga0207645, IMG submission 184331) | Miscanthus rhizosphere microbial communities from Kellogg Biological Station, Michigan, USA - KBS M5-3 metaG (SPAdes) (version 2) | ecosystem: Host-associated > Plants > Roots > Rhizosphere >...
GGTCGCGCGTCGGGATGCCGACGAACTTGAGATGCGTGATCATGCCGCCGATCCTACGAACAGGCGCGGCGGCGAGTCCAGCGAAATCCTTCCTGGACGCTTTATCACTATAGTGATAAAGACTATATGCATGAAGGAGCCGGCACGGCTGGATGCCTACGTGCTCGAGACGCTGATGCCCGACCTGGTCGGGCACGACCGGCAGCCGTCGGCGTTCCTGGTCTATCTCTATCTGACGCACCAGGCGGCGCGCGCCCGCGGCCGCGGCGTCGCCGCCAGCCTGCAGGCGATCGCCGTCGACACCGGCCTGTCGAAGAGCGCGGTGCAGCGCGGCCTGCGCACGCTGACGCGCCGCCGGCTGGTCAGGGTGGAGAAGGCCTCGCGCACCTCGGTCCCGGCCTATACGGTGCTGCGGCCGTGGCGTCGGGTATGATTCCGGCGATGGCGGAACGGCGCTACCGCGCGGGGGACTCGATCGAGGACATCTGCCGCGCCTGCAAGATGGACCGCATGCACACGGTCATCGTCGTCGACGGCGAGGGCCGTCCCATTCGCGTGTCGTGCGGCTACTGCGACAGCGAGCACAACTATCGAGGAGGGCCGGCCACCTCCGCTCGCTCCGCAGCTCCGGCGAGCTACGGCGGCCAAGGCGGGGCAAGCCGCGAAGCCGCATCGCGAGGTGCGTCCCGGAGCGCTGCCCCTGCCCGCGATCCCTTCCCCCTGGTCAGCGAACGCGAAAGGACGGCGCCTCCCATGAGCCCAGAATCGGTCGATTTCGAGCTCCTCCTCCGCCGCATCATCCGCGAGGAGACCGGGCTCACCACCGCGACGCCGGCTGAGAAGTGGCGCAACGGGCAGCTCGTGCTGCGCCCCGGCACCCAGGGGCTCCAGGAGAAGGCGTGGCCGATCGAGACCTTCTTCCACAAGATCGTGATGCTGCGGAACCGGCTGCGCACCCTCGAGCAGCAGATCAACTCGTTGGAGATGCCGGAAGACGTGAAGGTCAAGGTGCAGAGCTACATTACCGGCTGCTACGGATCGCTCACCAGCTTCAACGTGCTCTTCGCCGACGAGGACGATCAGTTTCGCGGCGCCGGGACCGACTAGTCGCGTCGCTGCGACGGGCGCCGCCGCCCGTCCGCGAAAACCGCAGAAAATCCGCGGCGCGCCGCTGGCATGCTCCTTGACCTTCCCGCGGCGTGGAAACGCTGCTCCAGGATCTCCGCTACGGGGTGCGCACCTTCGTCCGCCAGCCGGCATTCGCGCTGACCGCGATCCTCGCGCTCGCCCTCGGCATCGGCGCCAACACCGCCGTCTTCAGCGTGGTCTACGCGGTCCTGCTGAAGCCGCTGCCGTTCGATCGCCCCGACCAGTTGATCTACCTGCACGACACCTATCCCGCGGTGCCCCTGGCGTCGGTGTCCTGGCCGAAGTTCGTCGCGCTGCGTGACGGCAGCCGCACGATGGCATCGCTGGCGGCGATCGCGCCGCAGAATGTGAACCTCACCGGCCGCGGCGAGCCGCAGCAGGTCGTCGGCTACGCGGTGTCGGGCGACTTCTTCACCGTGCTGGGCGTGCCGCCGTACCTCGGACGGCCGATCAATCGCGGTGACGACGTGCCGAACGGCGGACGGGTGATCGCGATCAGCTACGGCCTCTGGCAGAAGCGCTACGCCGGGGATCCGAAGATCGTCGGCCAGTCGATCATGGTCGACGGCCAGCCCTTCACCATCGCGTCGGTGATGCCGGCGTCGTTCAACTACCCGTCGGGCGCCGACGCGTGGGCCCCGCTCGCGCTGCCGGCGCAGTTCCAGGGCAGCAACTTCCTCCGCGTCATCGGCCGCATGAAGCCGGGGGTCACGCTGCCGCAGGCGACCGACGACCTGCGCGCGCTCACCGCGGCCTACAACCAGGCCAACAACCTGCAGCGGGACGTGAAGACCTACCTGCTGCACGACTACCTGTCGAGCCGCAACCGGCAGATGCTGCTGGTGCTGCAGGGCACGGTGGCCTTCGTGCTGCTGATCGCGTGCGCCAACGTCGCCAACCTGCTGCTCGCGCGCAGCGTGTCGCGCGGACGCGAGCTGTCGATCCGCGCCGCCCTCGGCGCCGGGCGGCGGCGTCTCGTCCGGCAGCTGCTCACGGAAAGCGTGCTGCTGTCGGTCATGGGCAGCTGCGTCGGCGTCCTGCTCGCGAGCTGGCTGCTGCGCCTGTTTCTCACCCTGGCGCCGGCGAACTTTGCCGGCGTGCAGGTGATCCGGATCGACATGCAGGTGCTGCTCGTGACGCTGGTCGTGGCGATGGTCACCGGCATCCTGTTCGGCATGGCGCCGGCGCGGCACGGGTTCCAGGTGGATCCGAACGAGAGCCTGCGCGACACGACGACGCGCGGAGCGACGAGCGCCGGGGCGAAAGGCGCGAGCCGCGTGCTGGTCGTCGCCGAGATCGCGCTGGCGATGGTGCTCGTGATCGGCGCGGGGCTGATGGTGAAGAGCCTGCTGCGGCTGCAGGCGCAGGACGCGGGCTTCGTCGCCGAGGGCGTCATGACGTTCCAGGTGTCGCTGCCCCAGGCCAGGTACGCGTCGCCGGACCAGATCTCGCACGCGGTCCAGCAGATCGTCGACCAGATGCGAACGCTGCCCGGAGTGACCGCCGCCGGCGCCACGAACATGATCCCGCTCGTCAACTTCGGGATGAACGGCGGCTTCAACATCGTGGGACGTCCGCCATTCCAGCCGGCCGACCGCGCGCCGATCGTCGAGTACCGCACGATCACGCCCGGTTACTTCGCGGCAATGGGCATTCCGATCAAGCGCGGGACCGACTTCACGGAAAGGGAATCGGCCAAGAGCGCCGGCGTCGTGATCATCAACGAGACGATGGCGAATCAGTTCTGGCCCAACGGCAACCCGCTCGGCGAGCGGCTGCGGATCGGGTGGGATCCGCCGAACGTGACGCGCGAGATCATCGGCGTCGCCGGCGACTCACGGTCGCAGTCGCTGAGCGCGAAGCCGGTGCCGGAGACCTACGTCCCGCACATGCAGGCGCCGCTGACCGGCATGGGCCTCGTCGTGCGCACCCAGGGCATCGACCCGGCGGCGATTCTGCCGGCCGCGCGGCAGCGGATCGCGGCGATGGATCCGGATCTGCCGATCATGCGGCCGCAGACGCTGGTCACGGTCCGCGACAACGCCGCCGGCAGCTCGCGATTGCAGTCGGTGCTGACCAGCGTGTTCGCGCTGCTCGCGGGGCTGCTCGCCTCGGTCGGCATCTACAGCCTGATCGCCTACTCGGTCGCCGAGCGCACGCGCGAGCTCGGCATCCGCGTCGCGCTCGGCGCCGATCGCGGCGCCGTCGTCCGCCTGATCGTCGGCGAAGGGCTGCTGCTCGCCGGCATCGGCATCGCGATCGGCCTGGCCGGGTCGTGGCTGCTGACGGGGACGCTGAAGACGATGCTCTTCGAGGTGAGCCCGATCGATCCGATCGTGCTGGCGCTGACGTGCGCGGCGGTCCTGCTGGTCACCACGCTCGCATCGTACGTTCCCGCGCGCCGCGCGCTGCGCGTGGACCCGATGATCGCGCTACGCGCGGACTAGCATCGGTCGTCGGTCGTCGGTTCTCGGTCCTCGGTCCTCGGTCCTCGGTTCACGGAAACAGCCAGCTGGTGCTCCATCCGCTGGCTGTCTTCGCGTACAACAGCCGCTCGTGAAGACGACCGGGGCGGCCGAACCAGAACTCGATGCGGTCCGGGATCACGCGGAAGCCGCCCCAGAAGGGGGGACGGTCGACGTCGCGCCCTTCGAAGCGCGGCTCGATGTCGCGCAGGCGCGCGGCGAGGACGTCGCGCGACTCCATCGGCTGGCTCTGATCGGAGGCCCACGCGCCGAGCTGGCTGTCGCGCGGACGGCTGGCGAAGTAGCGGTCCGACTCCTGCGGATCGACCAGCTCCACGCTCCCCTCGACCCGGATCTGCTCCTCGAGCGTCGGCCAGTGCTGGCAGAGCGCCGCGCGCGGATTCCCGGTCAGCTCGCGCGCCTTGCGGCTGCCGTAGTTCGTGTAGAACACGAACCCGCGCGGGTCCACGCCGCGGATCAGGACGACGCGCAGCGACGGCCGCCCGTCGCGGGTGGCGGTCGCCAGCGACGCCGGCGCTGTGTCGACGCCTTCCGTCCTGGCGCGCTCGACGGCCTTCAAATACAGATCAATAGGATCCGGGTTGACCTCTTTGCTGCGGTCGGGGGCGAACATCTGCCGAATCTTCACACATCCGGCGCAGGTACGGAAGGTGCACAGACCGATTGGTCATGAAGGAGGTCCTATGTTCCGGGCACTGCTGAGGCTGATCGTCGTCGTCGTGATCGTGGTCGGAGCGGCGGCGTTCTTCCTGGGCTGGTGGGGCGGCGGACACTGGCGCCCGGGCGCGAGGCCTGCCGAGCGGCCGCCGGCCGTGGGGACGTCGGGCCACGTCGACACCGAGAAGGCGCGTGAAGTCGGCGCGAAGGTCGGGGAGACGACCGCGCAGGCGGCGAGCCGCGCCGAAGAGGTCTTCAGCGACGGCGCGCTGACCGCGAAGATCAAGTCGAAGATGGCGCTCGACGACGTGGTGCAGGCCCGCGCCATCGACGTCACGACCAACAACCGCGTCGTCACGCTGAGCGGCACCGTGCGATCCGCGGCCGAACACGATCGCGCCATGCAGCTGGCGAAGGAAACGGACGGTGTGACGCGGGTCGTCGATCGTCTCGCCGGCGGCCGATAGCGGCGCATGAACATCCGGTCGTGGCCGTTCTGGATCCTCGTCATCGCGGTGGCGAGCGGTCCGTGGTTCGGCGTCGTGAGCCATCCGCAGTGGGAACGCGTGACGTGGATCCCGTTCCACGGGGCCGAGGACAAGCCGAAGGACGTGCTGGTGAACTTCCTGCTGTTCGTCCCGTTCGGTTGGTCCTTCGCGAAGTCGCCCGCCTTCGCCAAGCCTACGGCGGGCAAGCGCTCGTCGCGCCGCACCCTGGGGGCGGCCATAGCGACGGCCGCGGTCGTGTCGATCGCGGTCGAGACACCGCAGCTGTTCTATCGCCTGCGCGACCCTTCGGCGACCGACGTCGTCATGGCGATGTGCGGCGCGGCCGCAGGCTCACTCGCTTCGCAGGCCTTCCACCGGGGCGACCCGCGCGGCGCGGAGAGCGGGCGCGAGGCACGCGAGGGCGGCCGCGGATAGGAGGATCGCCGCGGTCACCGCGATGGCCGCGAGGTCGGTGGTCTCTGTCCTGAAGAGGACCGCCCGCAGCAGCCCGCGCGCAAGTTGCGCGACGAGGAGGCCCGCGACCACGCCCGTCGCCGCGAGGCCGAGCCCCTGCAGCGTGACCAGCCGCGCCAGCGCGCCCGGCTGCGCGCCGAGCGCGAGGCGAATCGCCAGCTCGCGCCGGCGATCGTTCACCAGGCACGCCAGCAGGCCGTAGACGCCGATCGCGGCCAACGCTCCGGTCAGCGCCGCGAAGGCAATCAGCACGAACATCAGCAGCCGTGGCGCCGCCGTGCGCGCGAGGAACCGCTCGTCGAGCGTCGCGACGTTGCTCAGCGGCAGCGTCGGATCGAGCTGGCGAAGCGCGGTCCGCATCGCGCCGGTCAGGGCCGGGGTGTCGCTGCCGCGCGCGACGAGCGTCATCGGGCGGTAGGGGAACTGGCGCGTCGTATGGTAGATGACCGGCTCGCCGGTCTGGCCGATCGGCGCCTGGTGGATGTCGGCGATGACGCCGACGATGCGGAACGGGCCGCGGCCGACGACGTTGCGGCCGAGCGGGCCGATGTTGACCGCCGACGAGAAAATGCGATGGTTCAGGACGTCGCCGTCCGGAAACACGCGGCGGGCGAAACTCTGGTTGACCACGACCACCGGCTCGGTATCGACGCGATCGTCCTGTGCGAACGTGCGGCCGGCCACGAGGGCCGCGCCCACGGTCTCGAGATAACCGCTGCTGATGCAGATGTGCTGCGCGACGGAGTAGTCGTTCGGCTGCGAGACGCGCCCTTCGATCTGGAACGGCAGGCGCCAGCCGGGATCGAGCGGCAGCATCGACGTCGCGCCGGCCGCCGTGACGCCGGGCTGCGCGCGCAGCGTCGCCAGCAGCGTCTCGTAGCTCTGATCGACTTTCGCCCAGGTGGGATATCCCGTTGAGGCGAGCTGCATCGTAGCCGACACGACGCCCGCACTCTTCACGCCGGTGGACGCGCTCAACATCCGCGACACGCTGCGCACGAGCAGCGCCGACGCCATCAGCACGGCGCAGGCCAGCGCGACCTCGGTCACCACGAGCGCGCGGTTCCAGCGGCGCCCGCGCACGCCGGTCGCGGTCCGCGTGCCGTCCTTCAGCGCCTCGGACGCCTGCGTGCGCGACAGGACCAGCGCCGGCAGCAGCCCGAAGAGGACGGCGGTGCCGACGACGATCGCCAGTGCGACCGCGAGCAGACGCAGGTCGACGGTGGTCTGCGCGAGCCGCGGGACGTCGACCGGCATCGACGCGATGGCGATCTTCAACAGCGCGAGCGCCCCGAAGGCGCCGGCCGCGGTTCCGGCGCACGAGAGCAGCAGGCTCTCGACGAGCATCTGGCGCAGCAGCCGGGCCCGGGACGCGCCGAGCGCCGCACGCACCGCGATCTCGCGCGCTCGCACCGTCGCGCGCGCGAGCAGGAGACTCGCGATATTCAGGCACGCGGTGACGAGCAGCACGGCGACGGCGCCGAGCAGCACGAACAGCGCCGGGCGGTAGTAGCCGAGCATGTCGTCGAGCAGCGGCACCGGCCGCGCGATCCAGCCGCGGTTGGTCGCGGCGAACTGCGATCCCAGCCGCCCGCTCACGCCGGAGAGTTCGCGCGCCCCCTGCTCAGGGGTGACGCCCGGCTGCAGGCGAGCGATCGCCTCCATGAAGTGCGCGCCGCGGCTGTGCTGCGTGAGATTCCACTGCAGCCGCAGCCAGACGTCCACGTCGTCGGGGAAGTGGAACCCGGGCGGCATGACGCCGGCGATCGCATACTTGCCGTCGTTCACTTCGAGCAGCCGGCCGACGATCGAGGCGTCGGCGTCGAAGCGCTGGCGCCAGAGGCGATCGCTGATGACCGCGATCTGCTCGCGCGAGTAGAACGGTCCGCCCTGCGGGAAGCCGGGCCCGAGCTGCGGCGACACGCCGAGAACCTGGAACAGGTTGGCGCTGGTCTCGATGGTGCTGACGCGCACCGGATCCGATCCGGGGCGATAGAGACTGGCCTCGGGACGCCACCACGCGGCCGCGTCGGCGAAGACCCTGTCGAGGGCGCGGTAATCCATGAAGTTCACGGGCGACAGCCGTTCCTTCGGCAGCGCCTGCCCGGCGTTGGTCTCCCAGATGGCGACGAGCCGATCGGGCTGCCGGTAGGGCAGCGGCTTGAGCAGGACGGTGTCGACGACGCTGAAGATCGCGGTCGCGGCGCCGGCGCCGAGGCCCAGCGTGGCAATCGCCAGCGCGGCGAACGACGGCGCGCGGCGCAGCTGACGCCAGGCGAAGCGGAGATCGCCGCCCAGGCCGATCCATCCGCGCCCGGGCGGGCTGACGTGCGGGCGCGCTTCGGGGGCGCGCGATCGCGACGCCGGCACGATCGCCAGCGGCGCTTCGGCCAGGGCCGCTTCTGCGGCGCGGCGCGCGTCGGCGTCGCTGCGCCCGGCGCGGCGGGCGTCGAGGTAGATGTCTTCGAGATGCGCCGCAAGCTCGTCCACCGCGTGCTGCGCCAGCGCGGCGGCGCCGGTCCGGCGCGCCTGCTCGAGGACGAGGGCCTTCCAGTCGGGACGCGAAGTCATGGCTGACGCTCCTATGCGGGCTTGACGCCGGCCACCTGGCCGAGCGCCGCGAAGAAACGGGCCCAGTCGGCGCGCTGATCGGCCAGCACGCGGCGTCCGGCTTCGGTAATCCGGTAGTGGCAGCGGCGGCGCAGCCCCGGCTTCTCCACCCAGCGCCCCTTGATCCAGCCGCGGTCCTCGAGCCGGTAGAGCGTCGCGTAGAGGGACGCCAGCGTGAAGCGGAGGCCGCCCTCGGTGCGGCGCTCGATCAGCTTGGCGATCTCGTAGCCGTGGTGGCTTTCGTGCTCGACGATCGCGAGGATCACGATCTCGGCGCTGCCCTTCTTGGCCTCGTCGATGGAACGGCCCATGTGCTGCACCCCTATATGAAGGACACCTGCATATACGTCCGTTGGACGATGGCCGGCGTCCAAAGGTTGGTAGGATAGCCACGCCATGACCCGGGATTCGGACGACATCGATCGGTTGATCTCAGAACTGCACGCGTCGGCCGGCGCGCCCGCCGGGCCGGCGGTGGGGGACACGGGGCGCCTCGAGCGCTGGCTGCGCACGCTCCACGACGCCGGGGGGAGCGACCTGCTGCTGGTGGCGGGGGCGGCCCCGTCGATCCGGGTCGACGGCCGGGTCCGACCCCTGGCCGACGGGCCGCTCGACGGCCTGGATGTCGAGGAGGCCGTCCTGCCGGCGCTGGCGTCGCACGCGCGGCGGATCTACCGCCAGTCGCTCATCGTCGACGGATCCTTTCGCGTCCAGGGTCTCGGGCGCTATCGCATCAACCTGCATCGCGAGCGCGGCCGCGCCGCCGCCACGGTCCGCGCGCTGCCGACGCGGGTGCCGCGGCTCGCCACGCTCGGCCTGCCCCCCAGCGTTGAGCTGCTCTCGCGGCTGCCGCGCGGCCTCGTGCTGATTGGCGGCCCGACGGGGTCGGGCAAGACCACGACGCTGGCCGCGCTGGTCGACGAGATCAGCCGCCGCGAGGAGCGCCACATCGTCACGATCGAGGATCCGATCGAGTACGAGCATGCGCACCACTCGGGCGTGGTGGAGCAGGTGGAGATCGGCGTCGACGCCCCCGACTTTCCGACGGCGCTGCGCGCGTCGCTGCGCCAGGCGCCCGACATCATCGTCGTCGGCGAGATGCGCGATCCCGAGACGATGCGCATCGCGCTCGCCGCCGCGGAGACCGGGCATCTCGTGTTCTCAACGGTGCACACGACCGACGCGGCGTCCACGGTCGGCCGGATCGCCGACTCCTTCCCCGACGAGCGGCAGAACACGATCCGCCAGGAGATGGCGATGGCGCTCGCGGCGGTGATGACGCAGACGCTGCTGCCCAGGATCGGCGGCGGCGTGGTGCCGGCGGCGGAGCTGCTGATGGTGGGCTACGGCGCGCGGCAGCACATCCGCAAGAACGCGCTGCAGCACATGCACCAGGAGATGACGATCACGCGCAAGTACGGATCGTTCACGCTCGAGGAATCGCTGGCGCAGCTGGTCAGGCAGGGGCACGTCGATCGGCAGTACGCGATGACACGCGCCGCGCATCCCGAGGAGCTCGACCAGCTGCTGCAGCCCTAGCGCGTCATCCCAGGTCTCGCGCCACCGCCTGGATCTCGTCCATCCAGTCCCGCATCGTCTGCGTGTAGCGCCGTGGTACGCAATCGGCGCAGATCTCGACCGCGAGCCGCGACAGGCCGTTGAGATTGCGCGTGAGATACGGGCTGCGCGAGTCGAGGCACTGCACCATCGCGCGCAGCTCGCGCAGGACGATCGCCAGGCTGGCCAGGATGCCTTCCAGCGTCACTTCTTCGGGGAGCTCCTGCGGACGATACAGCAGCCCGTGGATCGTGCGGAGCTCGGCGAGACACATCCCCGAGGCGCTGTCGGCGCGCGCGCGGATCTGCTCGGTCGGTACGGAGGGCGTGCGGCACAACTGCGCGATGCCCTGCAACTCGGCGAGCACCAGGTGCAGATCCGTCTGCACGCGCTCGAGACGATCCTCGTAGGCGAGCCGGTGGATCTCGGCCACCACCTGTTCCTGGCGCCGCGAGACGAGCTTCGAGACCATCGCCCCGAAGACGAGCAGCCCGACGACGGCCTCGACAATCGCGAGGATGCGCACCGGCCCGGTCGGCACGACGTCGCCGAGCGCGATCGACGTCGCGGCGCCGAAGCTGAAATAGAGCGCCGTCCAGAACCCCGACCGGCCGCCGCCGATCATGGCGTCTCCCTCGCGCAGCCCGCCGACGCCGGCGAGCGTGAGGCTCCAGTACAAGAGTGCCCACAGCGCGATCGTGCCCATCCAGATCCAGACGAGATCGGCGGTGGTCCGCCGCTCGAAGAGATCGACGAACGCGCCCCAGCGGTCGCGCCGGATCCGGATGGGGCGCTGCGGCTTGAGCAGCACTTCGGTGCTGATCGGCGCGCCCTGCTGGATACGCAGCGCGGCCGTTTCCCACTCCTGCATGCCGCCGGGGAAGTGGGAGACGCGCGAGTAGCCGAGTTCGTCGAGCAGGCTCACGGCCTGCGACGCGAGCGTTCAGCTGGGGCCGCCACAGTAGACGGCGATCGCGCGATCGCGGTCGCGAAGCTCGGCCGGCGCGCGCTCGCGCATCTCCTGCACGGCGATGTTGATCGCACCCGGGAGGTGACCGGCGGTGTAAGCCTCGCGCGACCGAACGTCAAGAACGACGACGCGGGGATCGCGGACGAGGCGTCGCATGTCGGCGAGCGACACATCCATGGCGCTCCATCATATCCGCGGCACAAAAAATGCTTCCCATGCGATCGCGATAGTTTGGTTTGGATTCGGAGGAGGCAGCTCATGCAGATGTGTCGGCGATTCCTTGGCGCAACGCTCGCGGTGCTCTTGGTCGCACCGCCGTCGTTCGCACAGCAGACCCATGTGATCAACCAGTCGGCGCTCGACCAGGCCGTGCAGCAGCGAGTGGCTCAGGATGAGGCGGATCGTGAAGCGCTGCGCACTTTCCTGGCGAATCCCGCGGTGCAGCGGGTCGCGGCCAAGGCGGGACTCTCGACCGGGAAGGCCGGCGCGGCCGTCTCGACGCTGCAGGGGGACGAACTGCGGCGAGCCGCCTCGCAGGCGCGCACGGTCAACGACGATCTCGCCGGCGGCGCGACCGTCGTCGTCACCACGACGACGATCATCATCGTGCTGCTGATCATCATCCTGATCGTCGCGCTCGCCGACTAAGATAGCTCGTGCTTCGGTACGTGGCGGCCGTGGCCCTCGCGGCAGCGGCCGCCGTTCCCGCTCCTCTCAGCGTTCCCTATCTTCCACAGACAGAAGCCTTGTGCGGCGGCGCGTCGGCCGCGATGGTGATGCGCTACTGGGGCGCGCGCGACGTGTACGCGGACGACTTCGCCCCGCTCGTCGATCGGTCGGCCGGAGGGATCCATACGTCGGCGCTGGTCGGGGCGCTGGAAGCGCGGCAGTGGACCGCCGTCGCGGGCCCGGGAGACATGAGCGCGCTCGCGCGCGAAGTGGGACGCGGCCGGCCGGTGATCGCGCTCATCGAAGATCGTCCGGGGCGGTATCACTACGTCGTGGTCCTGGCGGCAGGCGATCGCGAAGTGATCCTGCACGATCCCGCGCGTGCTCCCTCGAGGCGTGTCGACGCCGCCCGATTTGACGCGGCGTGGCAGAAATCTGAACGCTGGATGCTCATCCTGCTGCCAAAGCCGGCGGCGTCTGCGGACGGCGGGGGCGGATCTCCATCTTCCACCGCAGAATCGAGATCTGACTCCGCCGTCAAGCAGTCCGGTTGCGCGGCGGTGGACGAAGCGGTCGCGGCGGCGCCGGACGACAAGGGGACGGCGCGGCAGCGGCTGACGGCGGCGGTCGAGGCCTGTCCCGGCTCCGCGGCGCCGTGGCGCGAGCTGGCCGGGCTCGACGCGCTCGAGAACAACTGGACGGACGCCGCGGCGCACGCGCGGCGCGCCGTGGATCTCGATCCCGCCGACGCGCATGCGTGGCGGGTGCTGGCGACGGCGCGGTTCGTCACGCACGACGATCTCGGTGCGCTCGCGGCGTGGAACCGCATCGGGGAGCCGCGCGCCGACCTGATCGACATCAAGGGACTCGAGCACACGCGCTACCGCGTCGTCTCGGACGCCATCGGCGTGCGGCCAAAGCAGCTGCTGACGGCCGACGCCCTCCGCCTCGCGCAGCAACGGCTGCGCGACGTGCCCGCCCTCGCCGCCGCGCGCGTGTCGTATCATCCGACCGAAGAAGGACGCGCACAGATCGACGCCGCCGTCCTGGAGCGCGATCGCGCCCCGCTGACCTGGCCGGCCTGGCTCGGCATCGGCGCCGGCGCGCTCGCCAATCGTGAAGCGACCGCCGTCTTCACCAACGTGAGCGGCGGCGGCGACGCCGTCACGGCGACGTGGCGCTGGTGGGAGCACCGGCCGATGATCGGCGCAAGCTATGCCGCGCCGGGCCCCGGCGGCATCTGGACGATCGATGCCTCGCGCGAGACGCAGACGTTCGGGACGGCGGCGGTCGAGGAAACCCGCACCCGCGCCGGGCTGCAGATCAGGAACTGGATCGGACAGCGCGCGCGGGTCAGCGGCGGCGTCGGTCTCGAGCGCTGGAGCGATCGCGGGCGCTCGGCCTCCTTCGCCGCCGCGGCAGAGTTCTGGCCGCTCGTCGATCGTCTCGCGATCGAAGCACGCACGACGGGGTGGCGCGGCGGCGGAGACCCGTTCTCCACGGCGGCGGCAATCGCACGCTTCCGATCGAAAACGGCCTCGACCGCAACGGTGTGGCTGCTCGACGCGGGCTACCGCACCGCCAGCGAATCATCGCCCGCCTCGGTGTGGCCCGGCGGCGACACGGGGCACGCGCGCGACGTGCTGCTGCGCGCGCATCCTCTGCTCGACGGTGGAATCATCACGGGCGGTGTGTTCGGCCGGCGCGTGGCGTCAGGGAGCGCGGAGCTTCAGCACTGGATCGCGCCGCGTACCCGTCCGTTCCGTTTCGCGCCGGCCGCGTTCGTAGACGTCGCGCGCGCGACGCGAGGTCTCGCGGCCACCGATACGCGCCTCCAAGTGGATGCGGGCGGCGGGATCAGGTTGTCGCTGTTCGGCATGGGCGTGCTGCGCATCGACGCAGCGCACGGCCTGCGCGACGGACGGAGCGCCCTGTCGATCGGCTGGCAGCGCTGAGCGTCGGCGGTTGGCGGTTGGCGGCTCGCGGTCGGCGGTTGCCGGTTACCGGTTACCGGCTGAGGGTTAACGGTTGGGGTTTGCGGGTTCGCGCGGCGGTGCGGGTCTGGTTGAGGGCCGGGGGTGTCATTCGACGTATTGACGACCTGAATGGTCGGATATAGACTTGTCTTATACGACCGAAACGGTCTGAGATAGGCAACGTCTTGAAACCACAGGTCTTCCATACGTGAAGTCACGCGCCGTTTCATTTCTCCTGACCCTCGGCGTGGCGGCCGTCGCGGCCGTTCTGGTGCTCCAGGTGCTGCGGACCGGGGGGCTGCCGAACCCGGCTGCGCATGGCGATTTTGGCGCCCGGGTGCTCGACATTGGGGTGCTCGTCTTCCGTGAAGGGCTGGAGTGCATCCTGGTACTGGCGGCCGTCACCGCAAGTATGGTCGGCGCGAAGCGGTCGCATCAGAAGCCGGTCGCAGCGGGTGCCCTCGGCGCCTTCGCCGCCACGCTCGTCACGTGGTTCGTAGCGGTCGGCATCATTGAAAGCCTCGCCGACGACGTCTCGGCGCTGAACCTTCAGGCGGCAACGGGCCTCCTGGCCATCATCGTCCTGCTGGTCGTGATGAACTGGTTCTTCCACAAGGTCTACTGGACGGGCTGGATCTCCATGCACAGCCGCCGCAAGCAGCAGCTGATGAAGGAGAGCTCGCCGGCGAAGCTGTGGCTCGGGCTGGCGCTGCTCGGGTTTTCATCGGTGTATCGCGAAGGCTTCGAGG
>Ga0207645_10002716_pt1 | contig 13785 bp, 13 predicted proteins | sample KBSM53metaG_FD_184331 | JGI IMG/M metagenome (GOLD analysis project Ga0207645, IMG submission 184331) | Miscanthus rhizosphere microbial communities from Kellogg Biological Station, Michigan, USA - KBS M5-3 metaG (SPAdes) (version 2) | ecosystem: Host-associated > Plants > Roots > Rhizosphere >...
TGTTCCAGAAAGCATACGAGGACCTGGGCTATCCGCACGGCTATTTCAACGACCGCCTCGTCGAGGTGATCGACCATCTGCTCGCGACACCGGACGTGCCCGCACCCATCGCACTCGCGCAGCCGAAAGTGCTGTACGAATTCGCCGATCCGGCGCTCGAGCAGCGCTCGGCGGGCCAGAAGATCCTGATGCGGATGGGCCCGGTCAACGAAGCGCACGTGAAGGCAAAGCTGCGCGCGCTCCGCAGCGGCGTCACCGGGCAGACGTTGCCGCGCTAAACGAAGTGTTCTTCTAGACGCCTGCCTTCGCGAGGATGACGATGGACACGCCACGCGCCGGCGCCATCGGGTCGGCGTTCTGATACGAATGGGCGACGTTGCCGGGGAAACCCAGCACGTCGCCGGCCGCGAGCTCGAACCGCTCGCCGACGACGAAGATCGTCACCCGTCCCGCGAGCAACGTGAAGAACTCGCGCGTGCCGGGCAGATGCGGCGTGCCCCGCATCGACGCGCCCGGCTCGAAATCCATCAGCGTCAGCAACTCCTCCGGCACCGGCTCGGGCACGAGCGCGCGCATCGTCACGCCGCGGCCGCGTGCCTGCGTGGGCACGTCGGCCGATCCCCAGCGCCTGACCTTTGCGCGTGGCGCAGCGGTCAATTCGTCGAGGGGAACCGCCAGTGCATTGGCCACCTTGACGAGCACGGTCAGCGACGGGTTGCCGACGCCGGATTCGAGATTGGCGATCGTCGAGCGGGGAACGGCGGCGGCCTTCGCAAGCGCACCCTGCGTCAGCGCGCGGGAATGCCGCAGGCTTGCGAGATTGCGCGCGAGATACGCGGCGACGAGGTCTGGAGAGTCCATCGCGTCGACTATTCGCCAGCGCGCTGGACAATCGGCTTGGGACTATCGGTACGCATGCCTATTATCGTCACATCGACAACCGGAGCGTCAACAGATGGACGATCATGCATCGGCAGTACCCGTTTCACTCGCTAAGACGCGCGTCCTCGTCACCGGCGGCACGTCGGGACTTGGACTGGCCCTCGTCGACGAGCTCCGTGCGCGCGGTGCGGATGTCGCATTCGTAGCGCGCACCTCGGGATGCGTCGAAAAGACTCGGCGCCGACACCCGGGAACGCTCGGCATTACCGGCGACATCGCGGACAAGGACGCGATCCATCCGATCGCTTTGCAGGTGCTGGGCTGGCGCGGTGGGCTCGACGTGCTGATCAACAATGCGTCGAGCCTCGGGCCCGTGCCGCTGGCGCCGCTCGCCGACACCGACTGCGAAGACTTTGCGCAGGCGCTCGCGACGAACGTCCTCGGGCCGTTCCGCTTGACGAAAGCGGTGCTCGGCGCGCTCGCCGCGTCGGCGCGCGATGGACGCGGTGCCGTCGTCGTCAACGTGTCCAGCGACGCGGCGATCAACGCGTATGCGAACTGGGGTGCCTACGGCGCGAGCAAGGCCGCGCTGCGCCACATGACGCGGATCTGGGAGGAGGAGCTCAGGCATCTCGGCGTCCGCTTCCTTTCGCTCGACCCGGGCGACATGGATACGCCGCTGCACGCGCTCGCCGTACCCGATGCCGATCCGCGGGACCTGCTGGCACCCGCCGTCGCCGCGCAAGCGATCGTCGATGCCATCCTCGCGGCGCTGCCCACGCGACCAGCGGTGACCAATCCCGGGAGCGCAACGTACGCGGAGGCGCTGCGATGATCGCTGCGGATCGTCCGATCAAGCGACCCGCTTGGGCGCGACTGCTCGTCGTCGATCAAACGGGTCGCGTGACGCAGATGCCGCGCGCGAACTGGCTCGACGTGCTGCGGCCAGGCGATCTCGTCGTTGCGAACGACGCCGCCACGCTGCCGGCGAGCATCACCGGTATTCATGTACGCACCGGACAACCGATCGAGGCGAGGCTTGCCGCGTGGCGCGCGCCGGTATCGGCAACGCCGGCCGTGTTCGACGTAATCCTCTTCGGCGCCGGCGATTACCGCACGCGCACGGAGGATCGGCTGCCGCCGCCGGCGCTCGCAGCAGGCGACCGGCTGGCGTTCGGTACGCTGGCCGCGACGGTCGCGGAGCTCACCGACCATCCTCGGTTCGTGCGCGTGCGCTTCGATGCACAGGGCGCGGCGTTCTGGCAAAAGCTCTCCCGGCACGGCCGGCCGATCCAGTACGCACACATCGCCGAACCGCTCGCGCTCTGGGACGCGTGGACGCCGATCGCCGCAGCGCCCGTCGCATTCGAGCCGCCGTCGGCGGGATTCATCATCGCGTGGCGCGACGTCGCCGCGATGCACGCTCGGGGCATCCGCTTCGCGACGCTGACGCACGCCGCCGGCCTGTCGTCGATGGGCGACGCAGAGCTCGACCGTCGGTTGCCGCTTCCCGAGTGGTACCGGATTCCCGCCAGCACCGCGACGGCCATTGAAACCGCCCGCGCGGAGGACGCAAGGGTGATCACGATCGGGACGACGGTCGTGCGCGCCGTCGAGGATGCGGCGAGCCGCCTCGGCGGCATCCGCGCGATGGAGCGGCAGGCAACGCAGCGAATCGGCGCATCGACGCCGTTGCGCATCGTCGATGCGATCGTCACGGGCACCCACGAACCCGGGAGCAGCCATCACGAACTGCTGCGCGCATTCGTCGGCGATCGGGTGCTGGCCGACGCAACGCGTGCGCTGGAGCGCGATGGCTTCCGGACGCACGAGTTCGGCGATTCGATGCTGGTGTTTGCCGACGCGCGCTCGCGACTGCGGCGCGCCTCGCTTCCGGCAAGCGCCGCCTGCGCAGCATGAACGCGTTCAGTGACGCGCAGTGTCCCTCGCGCGCCGGTCGGGCGCGTCGGGCAGCTTGAACAGCGCCCACAGCGCGTCCCGGTACTCGTCGCTGCCCACGCGCATGCTGTTGTTGTGCGTCGCGCCCTCGACGACGAGCAGGCGCTTCGGCGAGCGCGCCGCGTCGTAGAGCGCCTGGCTGAAGCGCGCCGGGACGAACCGATCGGCCGCGCCGTGGACGAACAACACCGGCATCCTCACTTGCGTGATTTTGTCGATCGCGTCGAACTTCTGCGATATCACCCACTGCACGGGAAGCCACGAATACGACAGGGCCTTCGCGACATCGACGAGCGTGGTGAACGACGATTCGACGATCAGCCCGTGCGCCGGCTCGGGCTCGCCTGCGCCCGTGGTGCGATCGAGCTCGGCGGCAAGATCGACGGCGACGGCCCCGCCGAGAGAATGACCGTAGATGAACCGGTGGCGAGCGTCGGGTACCAGCTCGGCGAATCGTCGCCAGCCCGCACGCGCATCCTCGTACACCGTCTGCTCGGACGGCACGTCGCCGTCGCTGCGGCCGAAGCCCCGGTAATCGATCGCCAGTACCGAGAAGCCAAAATCGTGCAGTTGTCTGATCCGCGTCAACTGGCCGGTCAGGTTCCAGCGCGAGCCGTGGAAATAGAGCACGGCCGGCGCGTCCGCGCGATCAGCCTTCCACCACCACGCGTGGATGTGCTGGCCCTCGGCCACCGGGATGTCGATTTCGCGCACGCCGTCCGGCAAGCCGGCATACCAGCTTGCATCGCCGGGCACGACACGAAAGACGAGCTCGCGCTCCTTTTGCGCGAGCTCCGCGCAGCCACCGATTGCAACGGCCGCGACGACGCCGGCCAGCGCCAGCCAGCGCAGCGCACGGCGTCCATCGATGGGAAGGCGTGGCATCGTCATCCGCCTTCAACGCGGCGCCATCGCCGCGGTTGACCGAGGCTTCAACACTGCGCGAATCCGCTCGCGACGCGGAGCGCCTCCGAATCCCGGCCGGTCAGCCGGGCCGCGAACTGTCGCGCACGGTCGGCGTGGCGGCTGTGCATGCTCACGGCGGCCGTGTAGACCGTTGTCAATTCGAACGGCGGCGGCAGGAGGCCGATCAGCGTGACACCCGGCGTGTAGAGAATTTCAGTCACCTGCGTGCAGCCGATGGCGCGGTCGCCCTCCGGACCCGCTGCGGCCATTGCTGCCATCGCCTGCGCGCCGTTCGGGAAATTGCGGATTCGCGGTGCGACGCGGGGATGGATGCCCATCTCGCGCAGCATCCGGACGAAGTGGATGCCCGCCGTCGAGCGCTCCGTATCCGGGCAGTACAAGGCCGACGCGTCCTCGAACGCCGCGCGAAGCGCGTCCGCATCGCCGACCGACGGCACCAGCGCACCGGCGGCAATCGCAATGCCCGTCGGCACGTGGCCGAGCGGCGCCTGCGTGCGGGCGTCGATGCGCTTCTGCGCCGCGAGCTCATCCTGCATCGCGGCGGGAAGGATCAGCACGTCGCATGCAGTGCCCGCGAGGAACTGCGCGCGAATGGCGCCTGCTGCATCGAACACGCCGGCGACGGCGACGCCGTCGCGCTTCGAGAGCTCGTCCGCCAGCGCGAGCACGACCGCCTTGGCCGCGCCCGCCGACAGGATGTCGAGTGTCGGTGCGCTCGTCACCGATCCGGTCGTGCGCCGGACAGCTTGACGATGCGCTCCCACTTGACGATGTCGTCGGCCAGATAGCGCTCGAACGCGTCGGGTGACATCGCCATCGCTACAGCACCCTGCTTCGCCCAATCGGCCTGCACATCGGGTGCGGATACGATCTTCGTCACCGCGGCATTGAGCTTGCTTACAATCGCAGCCGGCGTTCCCTTCGGCGCAATGAGGCCGAGCCAGATCACCGCGTCGTAGCCGGGAACGCCGTCTTCGTTCAGCGTCGGAACGTCCGGCATCACGGCCGAGCGCGCCTTGCCGCTCGTTGCGAGCGCACGCACCTTGCCCGCTTTGACGTGCTCGTTCATCACCGTGACCGCATCGAACATCATCTCGACCTGGCCACCCAGCACGCCGGTGCGCGCGCCGGAGCTTTCCTTGTAAGGCACGTGCACGATGTCGAGCCCGGCGGACGCCTTGAAGAGCTCGCCGGCCATGTGGTACGGCGTGCCGGGGCCGGACGACGCATAGTTGAGCTTGCCCGGCTGCGCCTTCGCCAGCGCGATCAGCTCCTGCAGCGTCTTCGCCGGCACGGTCGGATTGACGACCAGCACGAGGTCCGAATAGTTGATCGGCGCGATGGCCGTGAAGTCGCGCATCAGCTGGAACGGCTTGCCGGGCATCAGCGACTCGTTGACGGTGTGGGTGTTCGACATCAGCAGCAGCGTGTAGCCGTCGGGCGCGCTCTTCGCGACGATGTCGGTACCCACGACCGAGCCTCCGCCGGGCCGGTCCTCGACGACGAACGGCTGCCCCATTGCTTCCTGCAGCCGCTGCGCGATGAAACGCGCATAGACGTCTGCCGGACCGCCCGCGGCAAACGGTACGACGATCTTCACAGGCCGCGTCGGATAGTCCTGCGCGAACGCGCTCGTCACCACGGCGGTCAGCAAGACGGCAAGCGCAACACGGAGTCTGTGCATGATCAAGGCCTCGCAATGCAGAAAGGACAGCCGCGCATCGTACGCCGGTTCCAGTCGCAGGGTACTCCCAGCAACGCGGCATCGCCGGCGCATCGCTATGAACATTCGTAGCGCCGCTCTTGTTCCACTGCGGGTCGGCGCGTAGGATGCGTCGCGTGTCGTCGACCCCGGCCGCAACGGGCTGCACAATGAAAGCAAACTGCGCGAGCGGTGCGAGTCCGCGCCCGTACGCGACGTGCCATGGCGCTTGAGCTTGCCGACATTGTCCTGCGCGTGGGTGCCGCCACCTATCTGTACTCGATGAGCCTGCGGCTCGAGCCGGGAGCGCTCACCGTCGTGCTGGGCGCCACGCAGTCGGGCAAGACGTCGCTGCTGCGCATCATGGCGGGGCTCGACGCACCGACGAGCGGCCGCGTGTTGATGGACGGTGCCGACGTCACGCGAGTGCCGGTAAGACGGCGCGACGTCGCGATGGTCTACCAGCAGTTCATCAATTATCCGTCGATGACCGTGTTCGGCAATATTGCGTCGCCCTTGGCACTCCGCGGCGCGCCGAATATCGATTCCCGCGTCGCCGAGCTAGCACGCAAGCTGCACATCGACGCTTACCTCGATCGTCTGCCGGCCGAGCTCTCCGGCGGGCAGCAGCAGCGGGTGGCGCTGGCGCGGGCGCTCGCGAAATCCGCGCCGCTGACGTTGCTCGACGAACCCCTGGTCAATCTCGACTACAAGCTGCGCGAGGAGTTGCGGGAGGAGTTGGCCCAGCTGTTCGCAGCGAGCGATTCGACGGTCGTTTACGCGACGACGGAACCGACCGAAGCGCTGCTGCTCGGCGGATTCACCGCGGTTCTCGACGCCGGTGAGCTGTTGCAATACGGCCGTACTGCGGACGTCTACCACCATCCGAAATCGATTCGCGTTGCGCGCGCGTTCAACGACCCGCCGATGAACCTCGTCGAGGCCCGCGCCGTGGCCGGAGGAATCGTCTTCCGCGACGGATTGCGTCTGCCTTTGCGGGTGCCCGCGGCGGCTGAATCCGGCCTTACCGTCGGCGTGCGTGCGAGTGCGCTGCGCGTCAGCCCGCGACCTGGGGACATCACGATCGAAGGCGACGTGCAGCTCGCCGAAATATCCGGCTCGGATACGTTCGTTCACGCCGCGACGGCCATTGCGCCCCTGGTCGCGCAGCTCACCGGTGTCCACCGCTTCGACCTCGGTGCACGCGTCAACCTGCACTTCCAGCCGACCGAGTCGTATCTGTTCGGTTCGAACGGGGAACTCCTACTTGCGCCGGATCGCGCAGCACACCTGCACTGACATGGCACGCATCGACCTCGATCTCGCGCACTCGTACAAGCCGTTGCCGGCACGGGACGCGGACTACGCGCTGCTGCCGCTGGCGATGACCTTCGACGACGGCGGTGCTTACGCGCTGCTCGGCCCATCCGGGTGCGGCAAGACGACGATGCTCAACATCATTTCCGGCCTCGTCGCGCCATCACAGGGCACGGTCAGGTTCGACGGCGAGGACGTCACGAGCCGGACGCCGCAACAACGCAACATCGCGCAGGTGTTCCAGTTCCCCGTCATCTACGACACGATGACGGTGGCCGAGAATCTCGCCTTTCCGCTGCGCAACCGCCGAATGCCCGCCGAAAGGATCGGCCAGCGCGTGGGTGTGGTCGCCGAGATGCTGGAACTGACGGCACAGCTTCCGCAACGCGCGGCTGGGCTCAGCGCCGATGTAAAGCAGAAGATCTCGCTTGGGCGGGGACTCGTTCGCAACGACGTGTCGGCGGTCTTGTTCGACGAGCCGCTCACCGTCATCGACCCCCATCTGAAATGGCAGCTGCGCCGCAAGCTGAAGCAGATTCATCGCGAGCTCAAGCTGACGCTGATCTACGTGACGCATGACCAGGTCGAGGCGCTGACGTTCGCGGACCAGGTGATCGTGATGACGCACGGGCGGGCGGTGCAGACCGGCAGCGCCGATCAGCTCTTCGAGCGTCCGCAGCACACGTTCGTCGGCCATTTCATCGGCTCGCCAGGGATGAATTTCCTCGATGCGGAAATTCAGGGCGACCGGCTGCGCATCGACGGCGTGGACCTGCAGATGACGGCGGACAGCATCGCCGCGCTGTCGCAGGCCGGACGCGTGACGCTCGGCGTGCGCCCCGAATACGTCACCGTTTCCGATTCGGCACGCCCGGGCGCCATGTCCGCACAAGTGGTCAAGGCCCAGGATATCGGCACCCACTGGATGGTCACGGGCAAAATCGGCGAGCGTGTGGTGCGGGCGCGCGTCTCGTCCGGCGCAGCGGTGCCCGGCGCTGGCGACACCGTGTGGCTGGGGTTGCTCGGACCGCACACGTGCTTCTACAAAGACGACAGGTTGCTCGCATGAAGCCCGTCAACCACAAGGCATGGCTGCTGATCCTTCCCGTTGTCGTGTGCGTCGCTTTCTCGGCGATCCTGCCGCTGATGACCGTCGTCAATTACTCGGTGCAGGACATCATTTCGCCCGAGCGCCGCGTGTTCGTGGGCACCGAATGGTTCAAGATGGTGATGCGCGACGGCGAGTTGCACGATGCGCTGCTGCGCCAGATCACGTTCTCCATCGCGGTGCTCGTCGTCGAGGTTCCGCTGGGGATCATGCTCGCGCTGTCGATGCCGCCTTCCGGCTGGAAAGCGTCCGCGGTCCTCGTGCTGCTCGCGATGTCGCTGCTCATTCCATGGAACGTCGTCGGCACCATCTGGCAGATCTTCGGACGCACCGACATCGGACTGTTCGGCGCCGCGCTGGCGCGACTCGGGTTCGACTACAACTACACGGGCAGCGCCACCGATGCGTGGCTTACCGTGCTACTGATGGATGTCTGGCACTGGACGTCGCTGGTCGCGCTGCTCTGCTATGCGGGCTTGCGCGCAATTCCGAACGCCTACTACCAGGCCGCGCAGATCGACGGCGCGTCGCGCTTCGCCGTCTTCCGCTACATCGAGTTGCCCAAGCTCCGCGGCGTGCTGATGATCGCGGTGCTGCTGCGCTTCATGGACAGCTTCATGATCTACACGGAGCCGTTCGTGTTGACCGGCGGCGGACCCGGCAATTCCACGACATTCCTCTCGCAGTACCTGACGCAGAAAGCCGTCGGGCAGTTCGACGTGGGTCCCGCGGCCGCGTTTTCGCTGATCTACTTCCTGATCATTTTGCTGATGTGCTTCATCCTGTACAACTGGATGCAGCGCGTCGGGACGAGCGACGCCTCGACCCCGCCCAATGGCTAGGACGACACTTCCGGGCGGCCCTGTGGCGAAGTCGCGCATCGACGTGCGAACGGTATTCCTGGTCGCGTACCTCGTGTTCTCCATCCTGCCGATCTACTGGATGGTCAACATGTCGTTCAAGACCAACGACGAGATCCTCGGCGTGTTCTCGCTGTGGCCAAGACGGTTCACATGGGCGAACTACGCCACGATCTTTACCGACGTGTCCTGGTATTCCGGATACATCAACTCGATGATCTACGTGGCGATGAACACCGTGATGTCGATCGCGGTGGCGCTTCCCGCAGCGTATGCGTTTTCACGCTACCGCTTCCTTGGCGACAAGCACGTGTTCTTCTGGCTGCTGACGAACCGGATGACGCCGCCGGCGATCTTCCTGTTGCCATTCTTCCAGCTCTACACGACGCTGGGGCTGATGGACACGCACGTCGCGGTGGCGCTCGCTCACCTGGTGTTCAACGTTCCGCTGGCGGTGTGGATCCTCGAGGGCTTCATGAGCGGCGTACCGCGCGAGATCGACGAAACCGCGTACATCGACGGCTATTCGTTCCCGCGGTTCTTCCTGACGATCTTCGTGCCGCTGATCAAGGCCGGCATCGGCGTAACCGCATTCTTCTGCTTCATGTTCAGCTGGGTGGAGTTGCTGATGGCCCGCACGCTGACGAGCGTCAATGCGAAACCGATCGTGGCCACGATGACGCGGACCGTCTCCGCGGCGGGAATGGACTGGGGAACGCTCGCCGCGGCGGGCGTGCTCACGATCCTTCCGGGCGCGATCGTGATCTGGTTCGTCCGTCACTACATTGCAAAGGGCTTTGCGATGGGGCGCGTATGAGTCGGGGTGACCTTCGTGCTTGACTGGATGGTATGGACGCTGCCGGTAGCGGTATTCTTCGCATGCATCGTGGCCATGCTCGCCGGCATGACGATCTGGGAGATAAAATCGCCGACCACGTTGCGACGCGGCTTCCTTCCGATCGCAACGACGCGGGGCGATCGACTGTTCATCGGCCTGCTGGCCGCCGCTTATGTCAATCTCGGGTTCGTCGCGATCAGCGAAAAGATCGGAAGCTGGTTAGGATTGGAGCAGGAGCCCTCCGTATGGATCGGCTTCGTCGCGTCGATGGTTCTGCTGGCGTTGGTGCTGCGCAAGGGGTGACGGCACGTCTGGCCGACGTTTCCCGGGCCGGATGACACATGGGACATTCGGGAAGCGCTCGGAGAGGAGACATCATGAAACCGCGATTGACGGCGATTGCAGCAGCCACGGCCATGCTCGTCTGGGGCAACTCGGCATGGGCGGGCGAAGCGGAGGCCAAGAAATGGGTCGATGGCGAGTTTCAACCGTCGACGCTCAGCAAGGATCAGCAGACCGCCGAGATGAAATGGTTCATCGACACGGCGCAGAAACTGCAGTCCAAGGGCGTCAAGGAAATCTCGGTCGTCTCCGAAACGATCACGACGCACGAATACGAATCCAAGACGCTGGCGAAAGCGTTCGAGGAGATCACGGGCATCAAGGTCAAGCACGACATCATCCAGGAGGGTGACGTCGTCGAGAAACTGCAGACGTCGATGCAGTCGGGCAAGTCGATCTACGACGGCTGGATCTCCGACTCCGACCTGATCGGAACGCACTACCGTTACGGCGTCATCATGCCGCTGTCCGACTACATGAGCGGCGCCGGTAAGGAGTGGACAAACCCGGGGCTGGATCTCAAGGACTTCATCGGCACCAGCTTTACGACCGCGCCGGACAAGAAGCTCTATCAATTGCCGGACCAGCAGTTCGCGAACCTGTACTGGTTCCGTGCCGACCTGTTCGCGCGCAAGGACCTGCAGGACAAGTTCAAGGCCAAGTACGGTTACGACCTCGGCGTGCCCCTCAACTGGAGCGCGTACGAGGACATCGCCGAGTTCTTCACCAATGACGTGAAGACGATCGACAGCAAGCCGATCTACGGTCACATGGACTACGGCAAGAAAGACCCGTCACTGGGATGGCGCTTCACGGACGCATGGCTGTCGATGGCCGGGACAGCCGATATCGGCATCCCGAACGGGCTGCCGGTCGACGAATGGGGCATCCGCGTGGCGGCCGACAAGTGCACGCCCGTCGGCGCCTCAGTCTCGCGCGGTGGCGCGACCAATTCGCCGGCTGCCGTGTACGCGCTGACGAAATACGTCGACTGGATGAAGAAATACGCGCCGAAGGAAGCAACCGGCATGACGTTCGGCGAGGCGGGGCCCGTACCGGCACAAGGGCAGATCGCGCAACAGATATTCTGGTACACAGCGTTCACTGCGGACATGACGAAGGCGGGCCTGCCTGTCGTCAATGCGGACGGCACGCCCAAGTGGCGGATGGCGCCGGGGCCGAACGGTCCGTACTGGAAACAGGGGATGCAGAACGGTTACCAGGACGTCGGCTCGTGGACATTCTTCAAGAACCACGACGCGAACAAGGTCGCGGCCGCGTGGCTATATGCGCAGTTCGTGACCAGCAAGACCGTGTCGCTGAAGAAGTCCATCGTCGGCCTGACGTTCATCCGAGACAGCGACATCCGCTCCGACTTCTTCACGAAGAACGCCGACAAGTACGGCGGGTTGATCGAGTTCTATCGGAGCCCGGCGCGCGTTGCATGGACGCCGACCGGCACGAATGTCCCCGACTATCCGAAGCTTGCGCAGCTGTGGTGGAAAAACGTCGCAGTGGCCGTAACGGGCGAGAAAACGCCGCAGCAGGCGATGGACAGCCTGGCGGAGGAAATGGACCAGGTAATGGGACGTCTCGAACGCGCCGGAATGGCCAATTGCGCGCCGAAGCTCAACGCGAAGGGCGATCCGGCGAAATGGCTGACCGACAAAGGCGCGCCGTGGAAGAAGCTGGCGAACGAAAAGCCGAAAGGCGAAACGATCGCCTACGAAAAGCTCCTGTCCGCGTGGAAAGACGGCAAGGTTCGCTGACAGATCCGCGTGACGGACCCCGCGGGCATGAGCGGCGGGGTCCGGATCGGATGGCGAAACAGGTGTAGCCGGTCCGTTTGCACCTAATCAACAGGTGTAGCCGGTCCGGTTGCACCTAGTCGCCAGTGCCTACGTCGTGCAGGAACGCCTCGCGGTCCTGGGTTCCGATGTGCTCGGCAACGATCTGCACGAACTCCTCGGAGTCGCGCGCCTGGCGCGCGGCCTTGTGCGCGACGACCTTCGCGATCGGGCCGAGATATACGGCAAGCCTCGATGTCGTCTGGTCGATGAACGCCTGCTCGAGCGGAGGCAACGTGCGCGTGCGTCCGCTGGCCGTCGGCGCCGCGGTCGTGCGGCGCGTCGGAGCAGCACTCGCTCCAGGTGCCGACAGCGTATGCGCGCCGCTGGTCTCGCCCGCTGCGGCGGCGTTGAATCGCTCGCGCTCGTGCGGGTCGTCGATGTGGCTCGCGAGCATTGCGTAGAGCGCGCGCAGATCGGGCGCGCGTGCGGACGCCTGGCGCACGAGAATCCGCGCCATTGGCCCTACGATCCGCACGAGCCGCCGCTCCGCCGTGGCAAGCTCGGCGTCGTCGAAGACGTGAGTGCCCGGAGGCTGCAGCGGCACTTCAGCGAGGTTCATCACCGTCGTCTCACCGCCCGCGAGCGCCGCTTCGCCGACAGCCAGGCGCAGTGCGAAGCCGAACGCCCGCGCCTGCTGAAAGCGGTCGTCCGGCCGCTTGGCGAGTGCCGTCGCGACGAGGTTGTCCATTGCCGGCGGCAGCTTCAGCGGCGAAAGCTGTGACGGCGGTCGCGGATCCTCGTGGCAGATCTTGTACGCGATCGACTCGACCGATCCTTCGAACGGCCTCGCGCCGGTGAGCAGTTCGTAGAGCACGACGCCGACGCTGAAGAGATCGGCGCGATGATCGCTCGGCAGTCCACGGCACTGCTCGGGCGCCATGTACGACGGCGTGCCCATGACCATGCCGGTCATCGTCATGTTCGATGCGTCGATGCGCGCGATGCCGAAATCGGCGACCTTCAGCTCGCCGCCCGGCGCGAGGATGAGGTTCGCGGGCTTGATGTCGCGATGGACGACGCCTTGCGCATGTGCGAATTCCAGCGCGGCCAGCAGCTGGGTCAGGATCGCGATCACCTGCGGGAGCTCGAACCGCGCCTTCCGGTTCAGGTATTCGCGCAACCCAGTACCGTCGATGTACTCCATCGCGATGTACGCGACGTTCTGCGCTTCGCCGTACTCGTAGATGCCGACGATGTTCGGATGGTGGAGCCGGCCGGCGGCCCGCGCCTCGTTGCGAAACCGCGCCATGAAGTGGGCGGCGAGATCGGCATCGAGCAGGTCTTTGCGGACGGTCTTGATCGCAACGGTGCGCTCGATGTGCGGATCGCGCGCCTTGTAGACGATGCCCATCGCGCCCTTGCCAAGGACGCCCTCGATCTCGTACTTGCCGAGATGCGTCGGCTCGGCCGCTTCGCTCACGGCCGCGCCTCGCCCGCCGTGCCCGCGAGTCCCGCCGTGCTCATTCGAGCATCTTCATTGCCTGGACGAGCGAGATCTTCATCCGCGCGAGCGCGTCGGTCAGCACGCCGATCTCGTCCTTGCTCCTCGACTTGAATTCACCGGCGTCGAGATTGCCGAGACTGACCTGGTCGGCAATCGCCGCCAGGCGTGTCACTCGCCGGATCACCATCATGTGCAGCATCACGTTTAGAAGCACAAACGTCGCCAGGAACACGAACGCGAGCGACAGCATGAACGTGCGGAACGTCTCGTTCGCGCGGCGGATCGGCACGGACATCGGCACGGAAACGACTTGTGCGCCGATCACCTCCTGGAACTTCCACCCGAAGCCGTTGGCGCTGCCGTAGAGGTCGATCATCGTTTTCGGCGCGACCTCCACAGTGCTGTGGCACACCAGGCACGCGGCGCTCGATACGTCGATGGGCCGCGCAAGATACAGGGCCCGCCCGGTCGGCGTATCGCGCTCGCCGATCAGTTCCTTGTTCGCCGGCGATTGCCGAAACACCTGGACGATGTCCGCCTCCCAGTCGCTCGCGCG
>Ga0207645_10002721_pt1 | contig 13768 bp, 9 predicted proteins | sample KBSM53metaG_FD_184331 | JGI IMG/M metagenome (GOLD analysis project Ga0207645, IMG submission 184331) | Miscanthus rhizosphere microbial communities from Kellogg Biological Station, Michigan, USA - KBS M5-3 metaG (SPAdes) (version 2) | ecosystem: Host-associated > Plants > Roots > Rhizosphere >...
TGAAAAAAATCGTGCTAGGTCTCGTTCTAAGCGCCGTGCTCACCGCGATTAGCTTTCCGGCACCTGCCGGCCAGAAAGAATTACAAAAGCTCACGGTTGGCTTCACCCCGATCGCCGGTGCGTCGCTGCCGTTGTTTATCGCGGTCGAAGAAAAAATTTTTCAAAAGTATGGCTATGAGACTTTTCCTGTGTTCATGGGCGGATCGCCTCTTATAAACTCCGCGATTCTTGCAGGTGAATTCCCGATCGGATACACCGGCGGCGGCGCGGTGATCGCCAGCCGTATCAGCGGCAGTGATTTGATTGCGATCGCATCGCCATTGCCGGTGCTTACGATCGATGGCTGGTCGCGCCCGGAGATTAAATCCATCGCCGACGTGCGCGGAAAGCGACTCGGGGTCACCCGGTTCGGCGCATCGAGTTATTTTTCCGCTCTATCGATGTTGGAGGCGGGCGGTGTCAAACCCAATGAAGTGACATTCATTCAAAACGGCGGAGTGGGTGAGTCTTTCGCCGCTCTGCAGGGGGGCCGAGTCGACGTCTGCATGATCGGCTATCCGTTCGGCCTGAACGCCAAAAACGCCGGTTTCAATCTGCTGTTTCGCCCTTCGCAAACCGATTATGGCCTTTTTCCCACCGCCGTCTTGGGGGCGCGGGAGTCGTGGCTGAAGGACCCGCGCAATCATAAGCTCACGATTGATTTTCTGCGCGTCATGACTGAAGCGCAGCAGTTTGCCAGAGACAATGCCGTGGTGAGCAAACGCGCGCTCAAAAAATTTACCCGAGTCGATGACGAGGCTCTATTGCAGGGAAGCTTCGAATACTACCGGGAGGCGTTTCCACGCAGCATCCGAGTGAATGAAAAGGCGATGGCGAATGCGCTGAAATTTGTCGAGCATCCGAAAGCCAAGCAGTTCGATGTGCGGCAATCGTTCGATAACAGCTTTGTCGATGAAGCGATGAAGTGATTCGTGTTGACCGGGAAAAGATTTCTCACTTTCGTTCGATGACAAGAGGCGTTTTGCGGTGCAACCTCGCAAGAACTGAGCTAGTCCTGGTTCACGGCAGCTATTACTTGATCTTCAATCCCGCTTGGGCTGTTTTGGCGAAGCTCCAGTCGAAAATATCCGCCAGAGTCTTCTCGTCCTTGGATTTGCGGGTGTCGCGGACGAGCTGAACCACATTCTTCATGGTCTCTTCGGAAGCGACGCCGTCGCGGCTGAATAGGCCGACCATGTCACGGTAAATGCTCTCGCGGATATCGGGTTCTTTGATGCCCCACTGGTTTTCTATCAAGTTTAAAATATCGGCCTTGCGTGTGCGGATGTAGTCCGTCGCTTTCAAAACGGCTTTGATCATCTTCACGATCTCATCGGGTGTTTCTTTCATTTTCTGAGTGTGCACCGCGAGCCCGCCCAGGGGAATCTTCATGATGTCATTGAAGGAGACGAGCTGGTGAAAGCCGTGTTTGACGGCGAAATTGTTGAAAGGCGGCACGAGCATGGCCGCGTCGATGGAGCCGCTCTCCAGAGCGGCATAGCGACTGGAGCTGCCGCCGATCTGCAGGAAGGTGACGTCCTTCTCTGGACTCATACCGAATTTGCGTAGAATCATGATCGCTTCACTGTGGGGCGTACCGCCGAAGCTGCTGATGCCGAATTTTTTTCCTTTCAGGTCTTCCACTCGTTTCACGTTCGCACTCGTCATCAGATAATGATCCGAGCCGTCCATCGCCGACATGACGATACGCACCGGCAGATTGGATAGCGCCGCGCCGACGAAATTAGAAAAGGTCCCGCCATAATCGACGTTGCGCGTCACGACGCCATTCACCACAACCTGATTTTGCATGATGACGACAATCGCATTCAGGCCTTCGGATTTGAAAAAACCCTTCTCTTCGGCAATCACGAAAGGCAGCGACGTGCTGCCCGTGCGCGTCGTGAGGCCGACGGTGATGCGCTCCTGCGTGAAACCGGGTCGAAACCAGGCAACGAGCATAAGCGTGAACAAGAAAAAAACGATTCGCGGCAATCTCATGGGTTCGTCCCTCTGTCTCTATGGCGCTGCGTCAGTTTAACCGGTCAGCATCAATCTGCGTGTCCCAGAGCACGGGATCGCCGCCAAGAGGCGGGCTGAACATGTCCACCTGCAGCTGAGTGGCGCAGCCGGGACAGCTGTAAAAATGATATTCACCGATGTACGGATCGCCGGACGCAAGCGGCGGCATAATTTCGCTCAAATGCATGATTCGATGGAGGGCGAAGCGCTTGTAATTTTCTTCGGCGCTGCAAAAGACGTGACCGCAGCGCGCGCAGCGGAGAACTTTGCGTTTGCCGTCACTGGCGATCTCCAGCACCGCATGAAATTTCAGCAGTGAACGCCAACTATTTTGTGAAAGATCGTCTTCGCGCGCGCTCGGCGGCGCGCTTTTTTGTTTACGCTCATTGCGGATTTCTTCACGCTGTCTTTTCGTCGCCGCATCGTCCACAGCTTTGCCGGATGTGCTTAGGATCACGCCATAAGTCCTTTCGGCGACTTCGCGGCTCACCCAGCCGCGGCCAAAATCCTGCAGCACCGCGTCGGGCTCTCGCTCGATCGGGTCGCCGAAACCGCCGCCGCCGGCAACGTAATCGACCAGCAAACTTCCTTCTGGCAGCGGAATGCGCTCAGGAACGCCGGCGGGCAGAAACGATTTGCCCCACTCGCCGGCGCGCATGGTCGCAGCCGTCGGATGCTGGCCGGCGCGTACTTTGTCGAGCATTTCCAGACCGGCCTCGATGATGACGCGAGTGGCGCCGATTCCTGTAGGAAAACCGCCGGCCAGGCCGAACCCTCCCTGGGCTACGCCGCCATAGGGCTTGTAGTCGACGCTGCAGTCATTGGATCCGTAGATCAGATAGATGCGATGGCTGCCGAGTCCGCCGCGATACTGACCGAAGCCGCTGCCGTCGGGATTGTGCGAGCGAGTGAAGTAGAGAAATGGATATTGCATTTCGATGCGCTCGACGTCGCTGATCCCCGCGGAAGGAATATTCATGTGTCCGCCGGTATTGACGCCGTCGCGACGGGGCGCGGCGCCCATGCCAGAACCGTGAATGTCGTAAAGCCCTTGCGCCACGGCGATACCTTCGCGCGTATGGCCGCCGTAAAAATAACCCGGCCCGCCGACGAATTCCAAGTTGCCGGTCGTCGACGCATTTACGTCATCGTAACGGCCCGAAGCGTAGATCATCTTCGCCACCGCCTCGCATACGGTGGAAACCAAGACATTGCCGATGCGCGGACCCGCGCCGCACGCTGCGGGGTATTTGCAGTTGAGAATGCTGCCTTCGGGCACGTGAATCTTGACCGGCCGCATCTTGCCGTCGCTCCATGGCACATCCCAGAAAAGCGTATTGGTCAGCGCCAACGCGAGATGCGCGACCGTGCTCGGCAATGTCGAGTTGTGATCGGTGTCGGTCTGGGGGCTTGTGCCGGTAAAATCGAAATGGAGCTCATCGCGCTTTTTCGTCATGGTGCAGTAAAGCTGCTGGGCGACCGACTTGCGGGTTTTGCGATCGAGGGTGGTGACGTATTGACGCGTTACCCAAGTGCCGTCAGGCATCGAGCGGAGCTTGGCGCGGGATTTCGCCTCCGAATCTTCGATCATCTTCGCGCCCGCGCGTTGGACAAACTCGAGACCGAATTTTTCCACCAGACCGAGATAGCGCTTGGCGCAAATGTTGTTGCCGGCAATCATCGCCTTCAGATCGAGCCCGACATACTGAGGATCGCGGCACATGCCGGTCAAAGTTTGAAACACGTCTTCGCGAAACTCGCCTTTCTCGACGATCTTCAATCCAGGCACACAAATGCCCTCATGAAAAATTTCCTGCGCCGCGCCGCGTAACAGCCCGCCGGTATCCGCGGTGTGCGTGCTGGTGGCCGTCCAAGCGATCAGCTTTCCTTTGTAGAAGATTGGCTTGATGATCATCATGTCGTAGGTGTGGGATCCCGCAACATAGGGATCGTTGAAAAAGAATTGATCGCCATCGAAGAAACCGGGAGATTTTTCAAACCGGCGCGTCAAATCGTGAATGGCGTCCGAAGTCGCGGCGGCAAATCGCAAATGGCCGGAGCAAGCCAGGACCATGGTGCCTTTCTCGTCGTAAAAAGAACTCATGCACTCGCCGCCCTGCGACACAATCGGTGACGCGGTTACTCTTTGCAGTGTCATGCGGCCTTCTTCACCGATCGCCCAGAGCCGATGGAGATACATCTCGTAGCGAATCGGGTCGATGAGGGGTTTTCTGGATTTCATTCGGGAGCTCCTGGATTCAGAAATTGGAGTGGTGGAGTGTTGGAACAATGGAGTACTGGGTTCGGAAGAACATCACTTCATTACTCGAGTACTCCATCACTCCAGTTTTATTTCGTCTTCTCGATTTCCTGTAGCAAGGAGAGGTCGACAAAATCTTTGGGCTGCGCCTGTTTTGCCTTAGGCTCTTTCTCAGCAAGAAAGTCGAGCGCGGATTGAATGCCTTCCAACGTCGGGTAGGGCACCGGCCGAAACAGCGGCAAGCCGGTGTTGTAACTGTACTCCAGAACTACGTTGTCGGAGGTATTCATGTATTTCGAAAGTGTTTTCATCGTAAACGCCTTATCGGCTTTGATGCGCTCGATGGCGCCGCGATAAGCTTTTAAAACTTTGAGTGCTGTCGCACGGTTGCGCTCCAGATAGCGCCGGCTCGTCGCCAGGCTGGTGTGCTGAAAGGAAATACCGACTTGCGGCAAGTAAGCGAGCTCTTTGAAACCGGCTCTGATCGCGATCATGTTCGTCGGCGGCGACATCACGCCGCCTTGCAGAGCACCCGAGGCCATGGCCGGCAAAATCTCCGGCACCCCGCGCATTTGCAAAATGCTCACTTCGCTGTCCGCCTTGATGCCCCATTTTTTGAGCGCCAAGCGTAATGCGAAGTCGGTTGCCGAGCCGAAGGTGCTGATGCCGATTTTCTTACCGCGCAGGTCTTCGGGCTTGTCGATCCCTTTGATCGTGACGATCGAGAAGAATGGCTGGTTGATGAGCCCGGCGACGATTACGACATCCGCTCCCGTCAGCGCCGCGGCGAGCAGCGCGCCGCCATAGATCTGGGCGAAGGGAACTTCACCGCTGATCAGTGCCGACATGGTTTGCGGGCCGCCGCGGATGTAAATCAACTCCGCGGGCACGCCCTCGCGGGCGAAGTAGCCGCCATCCTGTGCAACCCAGGTTGGGAGCGAGGCGACGCTCGCGGCACCGACGGCGATACGCACCGGTTGGGCGGAAGCGGAAACCACCGCACCGAAGAGCGCTAGAACAGCAAGCGTGTAACTAATTAGCTTGAGACGGGATATCTTTACGGCTCTCGACATTCAGTTTTCCTCCCCGGGAATACTGGATTGGTGGAGTAATAGAGTGATGGGAATCGAAAACATCAGAGGTCGTCCGACACCCAGTACTCCATCACTCCAGTGTTCCTTATGGAAGTTCCATGACGAGGTTCATGTACGGATCGACGGTAACTCTGTGCTCGGGTGGTACTAGAGTTGTCGTGAATGGCAGCTCGACGATGGCGGGACCGCGGACAGTCGCGCCGACGCCAAGCAGTTCATAATTATAAACGGGCGTATCGATAGACCTTCTTTCAGGCCGACTGAAGAACACCTGGCGCTTGCCCTTGAGCGCGCGACGCGCGTTGCCGTCGTTTTTGCGTTTTGCGCTAAGCTTTGGTTTGGCGACTTTGCCGACGGCATCAACCCGGATCTCACTGATTTCGATTCCGGCCTTTGAATAGCCGGCACCCACGCCGTAAAGCTCCTCATACTTTTGCTCGAACGCGGATTGGATTTCGCTCATGCGCTTGGCGCTGAAGCGATCGAAGCTCACCGGCATCTCCACACCGGCGCTCTGGCGACGATAACGCATCGTGAAATATCTGCGGAAATCGACCTGATTCGGCTTGAATCCCTCACCGGTCATAGCGCCGGCCATTTCCTTCTCGATACCGTCCAGACGTGGATTGATAACCGCTGGATCGGCGGGCATCACATACTGGCAACTGATGACGCGGGTGCGAATCACGTCGGCTGCGGCCGCGCCGAACGCGGAAAACACCGGCGAGGTGGCAAAAATATAAATTTTTTTGATGCCGAGCTCAGCGGCAAAACCCGAAGCGTGCACCGGGCCGGCGCCGCCGAACGCATAAACAACGAACTCTTCCGGCAAATAGCCAGTACGCACCACTTGACGGCGGATCAAATCCGACATTTTGGCATTGACGATGTCGTAGACGCCGGCGGCCGCTTCAGTAAGTTTTAATTTCAACGGCCGTGCGATTTGTTCTTCGATCGCGTGGAGCGCCTTGTCTTTATTGAGTTTCTTTCGGCCGCCGAGAAAGTAAGCCGGATCGATCACGCCGAGGGCAAGATCGCAATCGGTTACAGTGACCTGTTTGCCGCCGGAGTCGTAACAGACCGGACCCGGGCTCGCGCCGGCGCTGCGCGGCCCAACGAGCAGCCGGCCGGTTTCCACCTCCACGTGAGCGATCGTGCCACCGCCGGCGCCGATCGATTCGATATCGATGATCGGCTGCTGCATGCGAAAGCGTTCGACGATCGGTTCCTGCGCGTAGCGCCAATATCCTTCGGTGATGAGCCCGGCATCGAAGCTCGTGCCGCCCATATCGGTGGTGATCACGTTTTTGTGATTCAAAAGGCCGGCGATATACGCGGATGCGATCATCCCGCCCGCCGGCCCCGATTGCAGATTGGCGATGGCACTCACATGCTCGCGGTGCGCTACCCCGCCATTGCCCTGCATGATCAACAGCGGTGCTTTGAGCCCGCCCTTCTGCAATTTAGTTTCGAGATCGCTTAAATAACGTTCCACCGTCGGGCCGAGATAAGAATTGAGAATCGCCGTGTTCGTGCGCGCATACTCGCCGGCCACCTGCGACAGCGAACTGCCAAAAGACCAGTACACCTTGCGACGGGGATCGGCTTCGGCGGTGAGAGCGCGGATCTCCTGCTCGTGCTTGGGATTCGCCCAAGCATGCATGAGACTGACGGCGATGGCATTTACCTTATCTTCCTGCATCAAGCGGCGAATGGCTTTCATGACGTCGTCCAAATTGAGCGGCACGATTTCATTGCCCTGATAATCGATGCGCTCGCGTACACCGATCACTCGTTCTCGGGGGACAAAAGGTTCCGGTTTGCTAATCCAGGTGACGTGCTTGATCTCGTCATCGGAAAGGCCGTCGACGCGGCCGATCGCGCGCATGATTTCCGTCGTGTCTTCAAAGCCCTTGGTGGTGATCAGACCGACCTTGCAGCCATTGCGGGTGATCAGGGCGTTGGTCGCTACCGTGCTGCCGTGCTTGAACAATTTGGTTTGCCCGAGCAACTCGCCGGTTTGGACGCCAACGACCGCGGCGGCTTCTTTGACGGCGTCCATGACACCGCGGGAAAAATCATTCGGCGTCGTCGACGCCTTGGCCGTCCAGACCTCTCCTGAATCTCCCAAGACAACGACGTCGGTAAACGTTCCGCCGGTATCGATGCCGATGATGAAGCTCTGTTTGGCTGACATAAATCTGCTTTCCGGTAATAATCTTTAGATGGAGATATGAGAGGGTGCGTGCCTTGTCAATAGTTCTATAGATCGAGAATACACTGTGACTTCCGGCAGATAATAAAAGAGAATCTCAGAAAGATTTGTCCCGGAGTTTATATTGAGTTTAACGAAGGAACCAAAATGACAGCTGAGCGCTATCGTTCTTAACCGATCGAATGTTGTTTCACTCGGCGAGAAGGCCGATGTCGAAGCGTGCGCGGTAACCCTGTGGATCTTTGGTAAGCGTCGGAATCAGCTGCTTGCCACCGCGACGATAGGCGAAGTCTCCTTCGTTCATGGTCGTACGCCGTCCTCTGTGACTATACGGCGGTTCCCGATGCACTCGGTCCGTCACCGCTTCGTCGAAATAGAGCTGTGACGTAAACTCCCGGGCGTGCGATGACGCGGAGTCGGCGCGGATTTTGAAATGAATGTGCACGGCACGGCCTTCGTACCAGCCGGGATAAATCGTGTCGAAGTGTGCGATGCCGGTTGCGTCGGTGACCTGATAGCCACGGAGAAACTTTTTTCCGCGTGAGTCGAACCGCGAATCGCGCACGTCCGAATAAACGCCGCTGGCATCGCAATGCCACACATCGACGATCGCACCGCGTAGTGCCCCGCAGTTTCCGCCAGCTATCCGTGATACGTTGAACTGCAAACGTAAGGGTACGCCGGGTCTCACGGAACCGTCGGTCGGATCGGTCCGGATATCGGCGCGATTGAGTTTTTCATCGACGAAATAAGGGCCTTCGGTTTGCTCCGGCCGCACGACGCAACTCGGTAGCGCGGCGGCATATGCGATCGATGCTGAACTCGCTGATCCGAAGAGTACTGTCGGTTGAGATTGTCTGCGCCGGCAGCCGATCAAACTGCCTGTCATGGCGCCGATCCACAGGAGCATTTGTCGCCGGCTACATAGATGACGATAAGAATTTAGTGGCTGGTAAACGCCTGTCATCGGTGGCGATTCGCTGTCGTGCCGTGATAGCACGCGTGGTCCACGACGGTTACGGCAAACGTGGCATGATTTCTTTTTTGAAGAGATCGAGCGATTTGACGACTTTGTCGTGAGCAAGATTGCCGATGTGGAACATGCCCATGAAATGATCCGCGCCAATCTGCTTCATCTGGCTTTGGAGTTGTTTCGCGACCGAGTCCGGCGTGCCGGCGATTAAATAGCCGCTGTCGATCAGTCCATCCCAATCGAGCTTGGAAAAATCGCGCCGCTCGCGGTTGCCTTCGCGAAAATAGCTGAAGGAGCGTTCCGAAGTGAGTGCAGCCGTCAATTTCTGATCTACGGCGCCCTTGTTGATCGCCTCATTGAAGCCGCGGTTGAAAACCGTAAAGAAGTATCGCATTGCCGGTTCCGCGAGCTCACGCGCTTTTTGCTCGGTATCGTCAATATAGATATGGCGGCAGAGAATGAACTTATCCGGTGTTGCTTCCCAGCCTTGTTCTCGCGCTTTGCTCCGATAATAGTTAAAGGTGTCTTCGATCTGTCCGGTGGTCTGGTAAACCTGCGCGCAGGGCAAATGGCGCTTGACGCACCACTCGACGGACTCGGCGCTGCGTGCCGCGATCCAAATCGGCGGGTGCGGCTGCTGCACCGGTCTCGGCCAGATCGCGCAATCGTGAAGATTGAAAAACTTGCCCTCATGGCTCCAAACCGGCTCGGTCCAAGCGGTCATGATCAGATTGTAGGCTTCCTCGAATCGTCCGCGTGATTCCGCCGGATTGACGCCGTACCAAATATATTCCGGCGGGATCCCGCGCACGAATCCGGCGATCAGCCGGCCGTTGCTGAGGCAGTCGATCATCGCGTATTCTTCGGCCACTCGAACCGGATGATTGCGCAATGGAAGGATGTTGCCGAGGACGCCGATTTTAATTTTTTTAGTTCTTTGGCTGAGAGCCGATGCGATCAAATTCGGCGACGGCATGGTGCCGTAAGCGCTATAGTGATGCTCGTTGAAAACGACTCCGTCGAAGCCCAACTCTTCACAATAGGTCATTTCGTCCAGATGCTCGGCGTAGTTTGCCGCGCCTTTGCCGGGATCGAAGTAGCTGCTCGGCACCGGAGTGCGGGGCGCATCCTTTGGAACATGAGGGTAGGCGAGAAGGTCGAAATTATAAAGCTTCACTTGGTCCGCTCCTAAATGCCGTTTTTGCGAAATGGTAAGCTAACATCGCGTTCCTATTCGGTCAATGCGCATTTAATTTGGAGAATCGAGGCTGGATCATCGAGAATTGCGATCATCAATCCACCATCTTCCATCCTCGGTTCTATTTCCTTACTTGTAGTATCCTTCCTTTAACAGTTGATCGACAAGACTGGTATCGAGGAACGATGCGGCGTTCGCGCTGGCTGCTTTGGGAGTATTTTTTTTGATCGCTTCGAGAGTTGTTTTGATCGTATCCACCCGCGGCCGCGGGATGCGATCGGTCCAAAGCTTGTATTGATTATAGGCGTACTCGGTTTCGTCGCGCGGTCGTCCCAGGTATTCGGTCATGATCTCGATCGTTTTATCCTTCTGGTCGAAGTAAAATTTTTCCGCCTCCGCGGTTGCCCGCAGTAAACGCATTACGTTGTCACGATTACTTTTTAGATACGAGGCAGCGACGAGCTCGCCGTTTTGCTGCCATGGAATGCCGAGACTGGGCAGTGCCAAGAGCATTTCGTAGCCGCGTCTTTCGGCGATCAGATCGAAGGGCGGCGCCAGAATTCCGAATTGCACCTCACCTTTTTCCATCGCCGCTAAAATGCTCGCGGGATCAGCGTTCGAGTGCTGCACTAATTTGACATCTTTTTCAGGATCGATCTTCAGGCGATTCAGCGCGAACCGCAGAGCCGTGTCCGGAATGGTTCCGAAGGGAGCGCCGACATGGCCAGTTTTGCCTTTCAGGTCTTCAACTTTTTTGATGCCTTTCTGCGCCATGATCTTGTACGGAAAGACATTGACCCAGGAGGCGACTAACACAAACGGCGGCGCCCCTTCCAGGGTCGCAGTCACAAACGCCGCAGCCCCCGCTCCGGTGGCCATTTGCATTTTTCCGGCGAGCATCGCCTGCACGGCGGCAGTGGTATTGGTCTTGATGATTTCCACGTCGAGGCCGTGCTTTTTATAGAAGCCCTGATTGACCGCGATGGTGAACAATCCGGCCCCGGGATTCACGCCCGCTTGCCCGACGATCATCTTGCGGGTTTGGGCTTGGCTTGCGGCAGGGAAAACAAACGCGGTTAGCGCGAGAGCGAGCAATATCAATATGGGTTTTTCTCCAACCTTCATGCTTCCTCCGATGATTCCTCTTCGTTGTCAGTAAACGAGATGCTTCGCTAGACTACGTGAAAACTCGCTATTTCGTCCTTCGATACGGCAGCGCTGCTGCCTACTCAGGATGATCGGATGACTGACGGTCTCATTGGCCGCGGCTTCAAATGGGATGACGCGCGTCATCTTGGCGGTTTCCATTTTTCCAATCTCCGCTCGAAACTCTTGAGTAGCTCGTTCAAGCCGGCGCCCAACCCGGCGATGATCACGATCGGCACAAACATGGCCGCCATCTGGAAGCGCTGCGCGGCAACGGAGCTCAAATAACCGAGACCCATGGCTGCACCGTATTGCTCGGCGACAACGATGTAAACCAGCGCGCGACCGAGCGCAACGCGCATGCCGGCGACGATATAAGGAAGAGAACCGGGGAGCGAGACTTTGCGAAAAATTTGATTGTCTTTGGCGCCGAAGGCGCGCGCCATCGTGATCAGCCGATGATCGGTATTGGCAATTCCCACCATGGTATTGATGAGAATCGGGAACACCGCGGCGAGGACGGTCATAATGATTTTCGAAATCGCGCCGAGACCGAACAGCATGATGATGAGCGGCAACAACGCGATGAGCGGTGTCGCGTAAATGCCGGACAACAACGGATCAAATGTTTTGCTGACGGCTTTGTACCAGCCCATCGGCACGCCGAGAAGAACGCCAAGGACGACGGAAATAACAAAGCCGATGGAGAAATTCGTCAGGCTGAACCACATGTGCTCCCAAATGGCGCCGCTGGCAAAAAGCTCGTAGCCTTTTTCGAGAATCTTGCTGAACGGTGGAAAATAGAACGGATTGAGGATCTCGAAGCGAGTCAATAACTCCCAGGCAACAAAAAAAAGCACAACGCCAATGACGCCGAGCCAGTCGGAAATCAACTGGCGCGCGCGCTGCCAGGCGCGATGCGTCGTCAGCGGATTCGACTCATCGACGGAGACGAGATCGACAGCGTCTGGTTTTGATTTTGCCGTAGCGGCCTCCGGCTAACTTCGAGGGACAATATGCGTCGCCGAGTCGTACTGTCAAGGCGCGGCGCTGCGAAGCGCCACGCCGATTTCAAATCTCAAATCTCAAATCGAATTCACCTTGCGTGCAACTGAAAATATCTAATTTGCCATTCCGAGTGCGGCGAGAACTACTCCCAGCGTTTCATGCTAGAAAAATCGTAGTTCACTGATGTGTCGGCTTCGAAGCGCCATACCGCACGGTCATTTTTTTGCTCGCCGGTGAAGACCCTCTGCAGAAATGAGTTGATTTGGCTCCAGGCGGCATCGCTCTGCGGCCGGCGATAACGGCCCGGCATGGTGTCATTCAAGAATCCATGCGGCGCGTCGGGATAGATACGAATGTCGAAACTTTTTTTTGCGCCGGCCAAAACACTGAACATGCGCAGGATGTTGTCTCGATGAATAAGATTGTCGAGCTCGCCGAACACGGCGGTGAGGGGACATTTGATTTCCTGCATCAGTTTGTCGATCGGTTCGGGTCGGATTCGATGCGGTTTCCAGTCGGCGTCGTAAACCGCTCCGTAAAGGACGACGGCGGCGCTGAGATAGTCGCGTTTGGCTCCGAGCAGAATAGGTTGCCGGCCGGTCTGGCACACGCCCGACATGGCGACTTTGCTCATATCGGCCTGGGGCACGGTGCGTAAGTAGGCGACCACAGCGTCCGTGTCGACCAAGACTTGTTCGTCGTCCAGCTCACAGCGATCATCGCCCGCCGCAAGTTTTTGGCGATCGCCGGTAAAACGCGAAAAGTAATCCGGCACGATGGTCACATAACCGGCGTCGACAAATTTTTGCCCGAGATCGGTTGTGTGCTGGACGATGCCGTAGCGCTCATGCAAATGGATCACGACCGGTTTCTTGCCCGCACCGGGTGGGATGCCGAGAAATGCATTCATTCGGTTCTCAATCTTTATCTGTGTGAGCATCGATAATCACCTCTTTAAATAATGGTTAATAACTGCGAATGCGATATCTTCGTAGCTCGCCGCAAAGATTCGCCATTGATGCGAATTAAATCCCCTGTTTTCCCCTTGGCCAAAGTGAGACCTCGTTTCGATAGAACGAATTTCCCTTTTTAGAAAAGCATGCCCTGAGCGCGGTCGAAGGGAGGAGCAAGGGAAAATTATTGTAAGAACTTTGCATTTTCTCGCTACGGCAGCTTGCTGAGGATGTGCCTCAGGACCGCTTTGGTTGTTTCCAGCGACGACTCGGGTTTTTTCCAGGCACTGACTGTGCCGCCGACTCTTCCCTTATAGAACACGATCAAGGCTGATTTGTAGTTCGTTTTTGGATCGGTCACTGCTTCAACCACAAACGCTTTATCGCCAAATCCGGTGAGCGGCGTGATTAGCGCATTTTTGAATGGCGCGTCTGGCGCTTTGGCCATGTCTCGATATTGACCGAGAGAATCTTCGTACACCGTTTTCATTTCGTCGGCAGAATTCAAAAAATGCAGCGTGGCATCGAGAAACCGACTGGCGCCGACCGGATCCTGGAAACTTCCGCCCTTGGCGATGTACGTGCAGACCGAATCGTAGGCGCCGGCGCCATTCGCCCCCGTAATTTTGGCGAACTCCTGTACATCGAGTGCACCGCCGACGAGTTTTTGAGCATCGCTAGAGGTCACGATGCCGCAAGCCGTTGGCTCGATGTTAGCCGCAACAATCCAACCGCTCGGACGGCGGCTCTGGACACCTACGGAATCCTTGGGGACCGGTTCTTCGCTATACGGGGTCTGAAAGCGGGGCGACTCGAGCAGATCTATTCGTGCACCCGCCGGCTCAGCCAAAAACCGTCCG
>Ga0207645_10002722_pt1 | contig 13761 bp, 7 predicted proteins | sample KBSM53metaG_FD_184331 | JGI IMG/M metagenome (GOLD analysis project Ga0207645, IMG submission 184331) | Miscanthus rhizosphere microbial communities from Kellogg Biological Station, Michigan, USA - KBS M5-3 metaG (SPAdes) (version 2) | ecosystem: Host-associated > Plants > Roots > Rhizosphere >...
CACAATCCGACGGTCAGTTTCGATTTCCGTTTCACCCGGACCTCTTGTACCGATACCACCGCCCAATCTTTCAAGGTGTTTCCACATACCGCGCAATCGAGGCAATAGATATTGGTACTGCGCTAACTCAACCTGAGCTTTCGCCTGCGCTGTTTTCGCCCGGCGCGCAAAGATGTCCAATATGAGATCCGACCGATCAATCGTCTTCACGTCCAAAATCTTTTCAATATTGGTGATTTGGGATCCGCTGAGTTCGTCGTCAAATATGATAATGCGAACGTCTTTTCCTTCTACGAACCTTTTAATCTCTTCCAGCTTTCCTTTGCCGAGAAAGGTTCTACTATCAGGATGCTGAAGCTTCTGCGTAAACTTCTTTATGCATATTGCTCCCGCCGTTTCTGCAAGAAACTTTAATTCTTCGAGGTAATCTTTGACCTGGTGTTCCGTCTGGCCGTCGTGTATCAATCCAACCAGCACGGCTTTTTCTTCTTCCTGGATAATGTTTTTCTTATCAAGCATCAGCTACGATTCTTGCAACAAAAATGCCGTGAATATGGGAAGATGCCAAATCCAACAGGCAATGGGCAATTGGCAAAAGAAGTTGAGAATATTTGTAGACACTAATTGCAATGAGATATTAAAGTCCGCTTATCGTTATTCCAATGCTGTATGGATGGACATTAGGCCCAGCCCCCTCCTTGATGAAATTATTTACCTGGTATTGAACAAAGGCACCAATAAATCCATAGCCGACCCTTGCCGTCAGCATGAGGCGATTTCCGTTGAAGTAGCGTTTAGAACTTTCTTTTTGAATATAATTATTAATGACGTTCCCATTTTTGTTACGAAGTTCCTTCGCTTTGTTATGGGCATTCATCAACAATCCAATTTTTGTACCTAATGCCACTTTAAAACTTTTGTTTGTATTGAATGGATTAGCGGCAAATCTCAATTCAATGGGCGCTTCAATGTAGGTAGTGGCTAGCTTATATTTTTTATAGTTGTTAGTATCAGCAATATTTCTAAACCTAAGTGTAGTGGTGGTACCTGCAACTTCCGCGGTAGTCTTGTCAAAATAAATATTGTTTGTTCCCACGCCCACACCAATGCCAATACTAAACCTGGGATCAGTCTTGAAAGGAAAATCAAACATGAAATACGCGTTAAACCCTCTTGAAAAACCTTTCGTATTAATGCTGTCCGGTTTGCTACCCCATCCGTCATAACTGAACTGCAATAAGAAGTGATCATTTGCCCTATTAGCTAAGTCAACCTCTGAGTATTTCTTTTTTTGTTTTGTTGCGGGAGGATTTGCAATCGCAGGCAAAGTATCAATCTGGGCATTTGAAATTAGAAAACCGAGGAGCACAAAAACCAGGAGAAAGAATTGTTTCATAATTGCAGTTGATTGACAAATGTATTTTTGCAGCGGTTAAGAAAAGGTTAATTACATGCTTTAATCCTTTAGCAAATATGCGAATGCGCGAATGAGTTAGATCAATTCGCATATCCGCACATTTGTCAATTCGCTTTTTATCCTCAAAGGATATGGAGCGAAAATGGGAGCATTCAATTCTCGACTACGATCTGTGGACCCTGTTGGGGTTGAACCAACGACCCCCTGATTATGAGTCAGGTGCTCTAACCAACTGAGCTAAGGGTCCCGCCTCTTTCGAGGAGGGGCAAAATTAGGAAAAAACTCTATCCCTGCTGTTTATTATTCCTTTAGCTGGATTTTTGTTATTCAGGGTTTTGTAAATAGATTTACCCCCGCGATTGCTATATGAATATGACGACCCCCATTGATATCCTTGTCAGCAGAATTGCTAACGAGGATGATGCTGATGCTTATAAGGAGCTGTTCCATTCTTATTATAATCGCCTCCTTCAATTCTCACTTAGTATTACGCATTCGAAACAATTTGCTGAAGAGGTGGTGTCAGATGTTTTTCTCAAAATCTGGCTGAAAAGAAAATCACTAGTCAAGATTCAAAACAAACATCTCTATCTGTACATATGCGCAAAAAATCACTCTATTAACAAGCTGGCAAAAGAAAGAAGAGGCGAAGTATTTTCATTCGACGAATGCCAGGTTGAAATCCAAAGTGTATTTTTTGATCCTGAACAATTAATGATTACAGAAGAAATGTTGAAGAGAATTCATGCAGCCATAAATCAATTACCGCAGAGGTGCCGGCTCATCTTCAAGTTGATTAAAGAAGATGGTTTAAAGTATAAAGAGGTGGCTGAGCTTTTAGGAATATCAATAAAGACCGTGGAAAATCAAATGGCAATTGCCCTAAAAAAGATGGAACAGTCAATTGGGTTCGATATTGTTCGTTCCGTTTCCTCCTGACTAGGTTGCTCAATTCTCCTAATACCTATTACCCATCCCGATAGCTATCGGGGCCAAATACCAAAAAAACTTTCCCGCCCTTTGGGGGTAACCGCCCTCTTCAACTGTCCATACGTATAACTCCACTCTTACATGCCGCAAAACCGATTCTGGAATTTATTGGCCAAGAAAATGGCGGGCGAAGCTACAACCGAAGAAATTCAGGAATTGGAAGAATTAATGCGGGTTCATCCGGATTGGCATTATTCTGCGCAGCATATTCAGGACATTTGGGGTCTATCATTGAAAGAAAACCTTCAGGCAGCAGAAGATGCATACCTTCGACACCTGAACCGGATGAAGAAGATCGGCATCGCCCCTGCCGCTACGGATGATGAAGAAGCGGATCTGCTCATTAGTCACCCCAATAGGAAAAGAAAGTTTTTTTTATTTGCGTCAATCGGCATTGCTGCCGTTGTAGCTGTCTTGTTATTTATCCCCTTTGGGAAATCAACGAAGGCAACCGTCAGTGAAACCAGTGAGGTGTTCACCCACACAGGAACAACAACGCAACTGCTTTTACCAGATGGTTCAAAAGTGTGGTTGAATGCAGGAAGTAAATTGAAATACAATAAAGATTTCAGCAGCGGTAATCGCGAGGTAACACTTGAAGGAGAAGCATACTTTGAGGTGAAACACATGCCCGATCTGCCTTTTATTGTTCACGCACCCACAATGCTGGTGAAAGTTTTAGGAACCAGCTTCAACGTAAAATCTTATCCGGGTGAATTAACCAGCGAAACAAGTGTGATCCAGGGAAGAGTAGAGGTCATTCCTCTGCAAAAACCAGGACAAAGTTTTCTAGTAAGGCCGAATGATAAGCTAGTTCTTTCAAATATTCAGGAGCAAAGAAAGGATCACGAGCAACAAACAAGCACGTTCACCGCCGCATGGAAAACAATTACCTATGCTCATTCGGATAGTAGTGTGATTGAAACATCGTGGGTGGACAACAAGCTCGCCTTTGATGCTGAGGCGTTCGGTGATGTGGCTTTAAAAATGGAAAGGTGGTACGGCGTGAAAATCGTGTTTGCAGATCCCGAAGTGGCACAAATGCATTTGACGGGAACGTTGATCAATGAAACCTTGCAACAGGCGCTGGAAGGATTGCAGTACGGAAGCAACTTTAATTTTAGCATCGATAAAAGCAAAAATATTGTCACTATAACCAAATAAGGGAAAATGAACGATGAAATACAATAGTTCCTGACTTAAAGAGGAGTCCCGCGCCAACGGGACCCTCGGGGTTAAACAAGGCTGTTCGTAAAATATCCCCGATGCTGAAAATCGGGGAACACCATTATTTAACGCACTAACTGGAAATTATGAAAAAAAGGGAAATGATGCATGCCAAAGGGCATCCCATTTATCTAAAGTATTGGAGGATTATGAAACTAACCGTAGCACTTATCCTGTTTGCCTGCCTGCAGGTCTCGGCCCGCACTTACTCGCAGGACAGGATAACGTTAAACCTACAATCCACGACCATTAAAAAAGTTTTGGCTGCCATTGAAAAGAAAAGCAACTATCGTTTCATGTACAACGATGCGCTTCTTTCCGGCAAACCAAAAGTGGATGTGAATGTCACCAATGAAGAAGTGGAGAATGTTTTAGACGACGTTCTATCCAACAGTGGAATTGGATATAAAATACTCGAGAATAAGCTTGTGGTATTGAAGGCGACAGCGGATCGTCAGCCTATTGAAGTGATGGATAAAACGGTAACCGGAAGAGTTACTGACGCCACTGGGCAACCATTGCCCGGCGTTTCCGTTACCATTAAAGGAACTCAGTTTGGCGCAACCACCAACAGCAATGGAGAATTCAGCATAGTGGTACCAGATGACAACGCTACACTGGTATTTAGTTATGTTGGATATGATTCACAGGAAACACGTGTTGGAACCCGAACTGCCGTAAATGTGCAACTACAAACTTCAACAAGATCAATGGATCAGGTAGTAGTAATTGGATACGGTACTGCCAGCAAGAGGGATCTTACCGGATCAATCGTAAAGGTTAGTGGTAAAGAAGTTTCCGATAAGCCCAATGCAAATCCTGTTGCTTCCTTACAAGGTAAAGTAGCTGGATTGTATGTTGTGCAAAGTGCTACACCAGGTCAGGATCCTGATATCCGGATTCGTGGTACTACCAGTATCGGACAGGTAAAACCATTGTATGTGGTAGATGGAATTCTTCAGGACAATATAAATTATCTCAATCCTAATGATATTGAATCCATCGAAATTTTGAAGGATGCTTCGTCATTAGCGATTTTTGGAGTAAGAGGTGCAACAGGTGTAATTGCCATTACCACAAAGAAAGCGGCAACAGGAAAGACTGTTATCAATTTCACAACCAGCTATGGAATAAAGAAACTGGTGGATAAGATTAAAATGGCGGACGCAGCCACTTTCAAAACGTTGTTTGATGAGGAAAATGCAAACAATGGTGTTGCTACTCCCGATTATTCGGCACTCACGGGTAATACTGATTGGATCGATGCTGTCACGAGAACCGCTCATTTTAGCAATACTAGTTTGAGTCTTGCAACAAGCACCGACAAAAATAAATTCATGCTGGGTGTTGGCTATCTCATGGATGAAGGTATCATCCTCCATGAGAAACTGTCCAGGATGTCTTTGAATATAAGTGATGAAGTAAAAGTGAATAAAGCACTGAAGATTGGAACTAATCTCATCGTATCAAGACAACACAATCCTTACGATGCAACATGGGTACTTGACGCTGCAAGAAAAGTAATGCCGCAAATTTCACCCGACACAAAACCTTTTAGGGTGAAAAATCCTTATGGCAGTGATAGCCTGAACACGAATCTTTATTCCGGACTAAATGTGGCGCTTCAAAACTCAGGAGTTGTGAATCCTGTGTTGGAAGTTGAAAACACGTGGAATAAAACTCTCAGCTACGAAAACAGGATGGTGGGCAATCTGTATGCTGACGTGAGTTTCTTAAAGGATTTTAATTTCAGGGCTACATGGTATATAGACGTCAGCAACCTGGATTATCGCAAATACACTCCTTTGTATTATGCGTTCAATCCAATGAACAACACTCCATATTTGTGTAGCACAAAGACGAGCGTTTACCAAAGCACACAAACCTGGAAAAAATATCAGCAGGATTATATTCTCACATACAAGAAAAGCCTAGGCGATCATAACCTGACAGCCACTGGCGGTTTTACCACTTATTATTTTGGAACTTTCCAACAGTATGGAACGTCCAGCCAGGGAACGGGTCCTTCTGATTTACCTATCCCTAATGAAGAGAGGTTGTGGTATTTGAATAATGGCTTCGGTTATGTGAATCAGGGCGCCGCTACTTCTTATCAAAGTGAGTACACAACGGTTTCTTTTCTTGCTCGCGCATTGTACAATTTCCAGAACAAATATTATCTGAATGCGTCCTTCCGCGATGATGCTTCTTCACGTATTCCAGAAAAGAATCGTCATCAGCAATTCTGGTCAGTAGGTGCGGCATGGGAAATCACCAAGGAAGAATTCATGAAAAATGTAACACAGATTGATTATCTGAAATTGAAAGCCTCAACGGGCGTATTAGGTAATCAAAGTACATATGGATTAAGTGGTGACTATCCTGCCTTCCCCGGATTAAAAACGGGAACGGTTGTTCCATTCGGAACCAACCTCGTTACCGGTGCACTTCCTGCCTATCGTGTGAATCCTGATCTGAGATGGGAAACGGTCAACATATCTGAGATAGGTTTTGAATTAAATGCGCTCAATAACCGTTTGCACTTTGAAGCGAACTACTACACCAAGCTTACAAAAGACATGATGACTTATGTAAGCTTAGGTTCACTTGGTTTGGATGACCAATTGGAAAATGGCGGTGAAATCAAGAACTGGGGTGAAGAGTTTCTTGCTTCATGGACACAAAAGTTTGACAAAGACTTTTCAGTAGTACTCAGCGGAAACATCACTTTTACGAAGAACAAAGTGAAAAGCGTAGCTGCTGAACTGCCAGGTGGAATGATCATCGATGCACGCGCCAATAACGGATCTGCAGAAGCAAGAACACAGCCTGGTTATCCAATTGCTTCGTTCTACGGCTACGTGGTTGAGGGACTTTATCAAAGCAATTCTGATATTTTGCATTCACCTCCTGCTTCATCGATAGGGACTTACAGACCGGGTGACTTTAAGTTCAAGGATTTGAATGGTGACGGTAAAATTGATGCGAGTGATCGCACAGTTATCGGTAACCCTACTCCCGATTTCTTTTACGGCACTAGTATTAGCGCTAACTACAAACGTTTGTCTGTAGGAATTGACTTCAACGGTGTATATGGAAACGAAGTGTTCAGGGTATGGGGATCATTGGAATCACCGTTCCAGAGAGTCAACTATGCTGCATTCAAGGAGAGTAGATGGCATGGTGCCGGAACTTCCAATTGGGAGCCTATTATCAGCCAGGCGGATCGTTTCAATTATAACGGCTCAACGTATAATATTGAAGACGGAAGCTATTTTAGAATCAGGAATATTCAAATTGGTTATGATATGGGTGGAATTTCGAAGGCAAAGATCAAAGGCCTGCGCCTATATGCAAACGTCCAAAACGTAAAAACATGGAAGCATACGGAGGGTTATAGTGCGGAGTTTGGAGGAAGCGGAACAGCGTTTGGTTTTGATCAAGCTGGGGGAGCTCTTCCGAGAGTAATCACTTTTGGTCTAAATGCTACTTTTTAAATCGATCAATTAATAAAAGAGATTAGGATATGAAAAGAAATAAAAAAGTTTTCCTGTGCATGTCCCTCGTAGTGGGTGTTCTAGTATGGACGACTGGGTGTAAAAGATTTCTGGATCGGGAACCCCTATCAGCAACGCTTTCTGATTATGGAAGCGTGTTAGATGGACAAGCTATTGGCATGTACTCCGTATTCAATACTTGGGCAGGCTTCAACACCTTGCCTTGGTTAGACTTTAATAGTATACGAGATGATGATGCGCAAAAAGGAAGCAGCGCCACTGATGGTGCTGAGATCAATACGGAGTTTGAAACTTTTCAGTACACAAAGGACGACTGGGCAACCAATACATATTGGAATGATCATTACTACATGATCAATAAAGCGAATCAGTTGTTATTTACTGCTGACTCTCTCAAACTCACGGATGACGCGTCGCTGAGAAATATCGGAGAAGCACACTTCTTTAGGGCTTACGCCTATTTCGAATTGGTAAAGGCGTATGGAGAAGTTCCAAAGATTGATTTCTATTATACCGATGCTTCTAAAGGTGTGCGTCCGAAATCTACAGTTCCTGAGTTGTATGCATTAATTGATAAGGATCTTGATTCTGCCGCTATGTTATTGCCCGTTTCGTGGTTCAATAGTACCACAGGACAGAATGCATTCCCTGGCAGGCTATCAAAAGGTGCAGCACTTACACTTCACGCACAAACATATTTGTTTCGTCAAAACTGGGCACAAGTGCTAGCCTTCTGCAATCAGGTAATTGGTTTGGGGCAATATTCATTGTTGCCAAAGTTTACGCAAGTTTGGAGAGAAGGACCGAATGGGTTAGGCAAGAATAGTCAGGAATCCATTCTAGAAATGCAAGAATATATTGGAGCAGGAGGTACGCCCAATCTGGGTGCGCCATTTGGCACATCTCAGAATGTCAGACAAGGCGGTGCCCCTCCTCAGTGGAATTTAGGATGGGGATGGAATACACCAACAGATAACCTAGTCACCGCATGGCCGAATACGGATCCAAGAAAAAATTACACAATTCTTTATTCTGGTCGTTACGACGGTGGAACTGATAGCGCTGGCTTTGGAGCAACTTTACCGCCCTATGGTCCGGGTACCTCCCTCGATCAGAAATATTGGAATAAGAAGGTGTATTCAGATCCGGCTGTTCGTCAAATAACTGGACATGTAACAGATGGTAACGCCGATTGGATTAACCACAGGGTATTGCGGTATGCCGACGTTATTTTAATGAAAGCAGAAGCATCCAATGAATTGGGTGATGGACCAACAGCCGCTGCGATGCTTGAATTGATAAGAGCGAGAGCAAGAGCTGGCAACAACGCGGTTTTACCACCTATTGCTTTCGTGAGCCAGGCACAAATGCGTCAGGCAATTAAAGATGAAAGGAGATGGGAATTTGCCATGGAAGGATATAGATTTTATGATTTGGTTCGTTGGGGAGATGCCACTTCGGTTTTAGGATCGTTAGGTTATACCAATCGCGCACGCTACTATCCAATTCCGCAAAAAGCAATTGACTTATCAGGTGGTGTATTAGTTCAAAATCCTGAATGGTAATTATTTCTCATCGTATAAAAGAATTGATATGAAAACAATAAAAATAAACATGCGTTTGCTTCTAGCAGCAACCTTCCTTTCGGGAATTGCGCTGAGTAGCTGTCAAAAAATGAACAAGCCCGAGTTGGGAGATTTCGAACAGGATAAAGTGGTAACGCCAACTACTCCTCTTCGTTTTTATGTGAGCTTTGACTCATTAACTGCTGAGGATAAACAAGTCAATATCCGGTTCAAAGACAGCATTTCTGGTTATCCAAGTTTCTTTCCAGACAATGCTATCCATTCTATAAACGGTGTTCATGGAAAGGGATACGAATCAACGTCCGATAAATGGTTGTCATACATAAATGCAAATGACTTTGCGCAATCAACCAGCTTTACCGTTGCATTTTGGGAAAAGCATAATGGCGTTCCTAATTCAGATGCGGAAACAATTTTTAGTATCCCATCAACAAACGGACACTGGTCAAAAACCACGATGTTTTTAATAATGGACCATAAAGGTTCAGGTGCAACAACCGATTCTGCAGTTATAAAATTTGTTATCATTGATGGCGCCAATAACAGTGATAACTGGTTTGTTTGGGAGAAAGGCGCAACCGATGGCAGGATAAAAGGCCTATACGATAACCAATGGCACCACCTGGCTTTTACCTATGATGAAACGACTTCTAAAATGAGCCTGTATAAAGATGGCGTATTTCAAAGTGCGAGAGATTGGTCAGGACACGGCCCATTAAAAATGCAGGCCAGCAAAGTCAGCGGCTTTTACCTGGGTGGAAAACAAGATGTGAAGGGCGACTGGGAATGGGGACAAGCCTGGATTGGAGGACTCGATCAGTTTAGATTATACAATAAAGTCTTGTCTGCCGCGGAAATTCAGTCGCTGTACAATAACAAGCTGTAGTCGCTTATTTGCCACATTAAATTATCAAGGCTGAACAACTGTTTCAGCCTTTTTTTCTCAAGTGAATAGCATCAAAAAAATCGCCGGTTTTAAAAAAGTAGCAGTTCTGGTTTCTATTATTGGATTGTGCATTTTGTTTGTAACATGCGTTGATAACAGCGGGAACAAAAAAGAAGTTGTGGCGAACCAGGATCGCTATAAACAATTCGCAGGGTCACAGACCTGCGCCAACTGCCACAAGGATATTTTTGAGAAACACCTTTTGACTGAACATCACCTTACATCGGCTACGGCAACACCAAAAAACACATTAGGGAGTTTCAAAAAAGATTCAAACGTATTTGCATTTGATCCACTCGTGAATATCACAATGGAAAAAACCGACAGTGGACTTTACCAGGTTGAATACAGGAATGGCGTTGAAGTGAAAAAACAAAAATTTGATATTGTTATTGGCTCAGGAAGAAAAGGACAAAGCTACCTAAGCTGGGTTGGTAATCGCTTAGTGCAGCTGCCGATTACTTATTTCACGGCGGCGAAACAATGGTCAAACAGTCCGGGGTACAATCCCCATATCCCCTCATTTAATCGGCCGATTACTTCCCGCTGCCTCGAATGTCACAGCACGTATTTCCAAACCATTTCCGATGGCGCAAAAAAATTGGAAGAGTTTGATCATAATAAAATTGTTTACGGGGTCGATTGCGAAAAATGTCACGGCCCAGCCGCCAAGCATGTTGAATTCCATTTGAAGAATCCGACTGCCACCATTGCAAAAAATATTGAGAACCCGGGAAAGTTTTCGCGCGAAAGGCTCTTAGATCTTTGCACGCTCTGTCATGGCGGCGCATTGAGCAAAACACAACCCTCTTTTTCTTTTCAATCTGGCGACACGCTCTCTAATTATTTTTCAATGCAGGCCGCCATGTTGAATGCTGACAACATTGATGTGCACGGAAACCAGTTTGGCCTAATGGCTCTAAGCAAATGCTTTCAAAAAAGCAATCTCACATGTATCAGCTGCCACAACGTTCATGAAAACGAAGATGGAAAGATTGAAACCTTTTCGCAACGTTGTATGAGCTGTCATAGTTCGGCGCACGGTAAGCCATGCAAAATGACAGCTACGATTGGGTCATCAATCTCACAAAACTGCGTCGATTGCCATATGCCAAAGCAAATGTCGCACGCGGTAGCGGTTTATTTACAAGGAAACGACATACCAACTTCAGCGTTGATGCGGACACATTTCGTTAAGATTTATCCTGATGAAACCAAAAAGGTGATGGAACAATTAACACATTATCAGAAAAAAAATAAATAATTGTTTGCGTGCAAATGAAGAGATCACGAACCATATTCCCACTCGTTAGATATGTCTGCAGTTTTTTTGTGATTGCGTTTCTTATCTCGTGTCGTCAATCCTCAACATTATTTGAATCCTTATCACCTTCTAAAACACATATCAACTTTTCTAACCAACTGGAACAAAAGAAACTGTTCAACATCCTTTACTATCTCTACTACTATAATGGCGGAGGTGTTGCAACTGGAGATATCAATAATGATGGCCTCGTTGATATTTATTTTACCGCCAACAGCAATGGCCACAACAAACTCTATCTGAACAAAGGCAATTTTGAATTTGAAGACATTACCGATAAAGCCGGCGTTGCAGGTACTTCCGATTGGTGCTCCGGCGCCACCATGGCCGATGTAAATGGCGATGGCCTACTAGATATTTATGTAAGCGCCGTTGCAATGGCACATGGACTGAAAGGACACAATGAATTGTTTATAAATAATGGCAACAACACGTTCACAGAAAAAAGTAAGGAATATGGACTCGATTTTTCGGGCTTTACCAGCCAGGTCGCATTCTTTGACTACGATCACGACGGCGACCTGGATTGTTACATCTTGAACCAATCGCACCAACCAAACGCAAATATCGTTGACACTATCAATCGAAGAAAATTTGATAAATACGCAGGTGATCGCTTTTTCCGAAATGATATAAATACAACAGGCAAGTTCACCGATGTTTCAAAAGACGCCGGCATATATCAAAGCAATCTTGGGTATGGGTTGGGAATTGCAGTCGGCGATTTGAACAATGATGGTTGGGAGGATATCTATATCGGAAACGATTTTCATGAGAACGACTACTACTACATAAACAACGGCAACGGGACTTTCACAGAGAGTGGGGCCGAACATTTCCGTCACTATAGTCGGTTTAGCATGGGAAATGACATCGCAGATTATAACAATGACGGTCAGTTAGATGTTGTTACCGTTGACATGCTTCCAGATCAGGAGAAGACTTTAAAAACTTATGGCAGCGACGAAAATCCTGACATCTATCGATTGAAACTTCAGATGAATGGCTTTCAATATCAGTATTCAAAAAACTGTTTGCAAAGAAATAACGGCAATGGTGAAAGCTTTAGTGATGTGGGATTGGTCAGTGGAATCTCAGCAACAGACTGGAGTTGGTCGCCGCTGTTTGCAGATTTCGATAATGATGGGAAGAAAGACCTTTTTATCTCCAGTGGAATTGTAAAAAGACCAGTAGACCTTGACTATGTGAAATATGTATCCGGACTGAAACTGAAGGGTATGGATAATACGGATAAATATGATCAGACGGCGATTGATAATATGCCAGACGGAAGCTCTCATCCTTTCTTTTTTCATAATGAGGACGGATCGAAATTTAAAGATGTGAGCTTTACCTGGGGAACGGGCACAATGAAAGGATTTTACAATGGGGCCTCCTATGCAGACCTGGATAATGATGGCGATCTCGATATGGTCATCAATTGTATTAACGCACCAGCAGTTATTTTGAAGAATACCAGTATAGGAAATAAAGGACTGTCTATTTCTTTCAAAGGCAATGGCATGAATACATTTGGGATTGGTGCCAAAGCTTATTTGTTTCAATCAGGAAAGATCCAGTATCAGCAGCTCATGCTTTCACGCGGATTTGTATCGTCCTCTGATACCCGCCTTCATTTTGGAATGGATACTTTGAACAGGGCAGATAGCCTGGTTGTTGTATGGCCCGATCAAACCTTTCAGGTGATCCGGAATTTAGATGCAGGAAAACCATTAACAGTAAAACAATCAGAAGCATCAGGACTATTTACCAATTCAATTATCCCGACCCCCAGGAAAGTATTTGATGATATTTCCTCACAGGTAGCGCTAGGCTGGAAGCATCATGAAAATGATTTCAATGATTTTAACGTGCAATACCTGATCCCACATATGGAAAGTGCAAGGGGACCAAAACTGGCAATTGCAGATGTTAACAATGATGGACTTGATGATATATTCGCCTGCGGAGCCAGGGAACAGGCAGGTTCACTACTGATACAGCAAAAGAATGGCCATTTTGTAGCCAGTGATACTGCCCTGTTCAATAAATATAAGATGGCAGAGGATGTTGACGCGCTCTTCTTCGATGCCAATGGTGATAAATCGCCCGATCTCTTTATCGCAAGTGGAGGAAATGAACCGGCAACAAATCAGAATTTCCCGGGGGACCATTTATACACAAACAATGGGCAGGGACAGTTTACTTTAGTTGAAAACTCGGGTCTGCCCGCGATTTATCAAAACCGCTCCTGTGTAAAAGCAGCTGATGTAGATAATGATGGTGATCAGGACCTCTTTCTTGGCACTCTTTCTTCTCCATCAGCTTACGGAATCCCACAAAGCTCTTTCCTTTACCTGAATGATGGAACAGGACATTTCACAAGAGCGCCGGATGATATGATCACCCTTGATAAGATTGGGATTGTGACCACGGCATCTTTTACTGATATAAATAAAGATGGATGGGTTGATCTGGTTGTATCTGGAGAATGGATGCCAGTGAAGCTATACATGAATCAAAAAGGAAAATTTACTGAAAAGGATATTCCCCAATCCACAGGACTCTGGCAAACTGTTGTTTCAACAGATATTAACGGAGATGGTTATGATGACCTCCTCGCCGGTAACTGGGGGCATAATTCAAAATTATGGGTTGGAAAGAATGGTCCGGTTAAATTGTATATAAAGGATTTCGATAATAATGGATCCCTGGAACAGGTAATGACCTATACTGTCAATGGTGAAGAATAT
>Ga0207645_10002728_pt1 | contig 13750 bp, 12 predicted proteins | sample KBSM53metaG_FD_184331 | JGI IMG/M metagenome (GOLD analysis project Ga0207645, IMG submission 184331) | Miscanthus rhizosphere microbial communities from Kellogg Biological Station, Michigan, USA - KBS M5-3 metaG (SPAdes) (version 2) | ecosystem: Host-associated > Plants > Roots > Rhizosphere >...
GGCGCGCGTCAGGAGCCTGACGCTGATGATGACCAGCAGCGGATCTCGGCGCCTGCCCGGCCCGAGCCTGAAGGTGCGCAGCGCGCTGGTCTCGCGGCCGAAGGACCCAGCCGATGTGCACAGCGTGATCGCGCACTACGTGAGGCTCTACAAGCTGATCGGCAGCCCCGGTTATCCGGCCGACGATGCCGATCTTCACGCACGCCTGGGCCATTCGGTGCGGCGCTCGTACCGGCCGCAGGGCACGGCGCGCCAGATGGTCGCGATCGCCGCCGATGGCGACCGCTCGCGCCTGCTCGCTGCGATCAAGGTGCCGACCCAGATCATCCATGGCCAGGCCGACCCGCTCGTGCCGGTCGATGCGGCGCATGACCTGGCCGCGAAGATCGGGGGCGCGCAACTCGACCTGATCGGCGGCATGGGCCACGACCTGCCGAGGCAGCTGTGGCCGCGCTTCATCGCTGGCATCTGCGGTGCAGCGGCGCGCTCGTAGCGGGCGCAGGGACGAGGGCACCGTTGCACCTGTGCCGATTGGCGATCGAGCCACGAGCCCTGCTCGTTGCGCAGATGTACGTGCTCGTTGCAAAGGCTGCACGCGCACGGCTTCGGTAAAGAAACGTATTTGTTTGGGAGGATTTTCCCGTGAATGGGGGGGTGGCGCGCCGTCGGTGAATGCGGGAATTGCCCCCAGAATCGCGTCAATCGGTGCGCAGGGCCTTCAGTCAAGCAAGCGCCGGGTGTCGCGATCAACTTCAGAAGGAATGCAATGATCAAGTCAAACATCAAGGCGGTTGCACTGGCCACCACGGCGCTCGCGCTGTCACTTTCTTCGTTCTCCGCCAGCGCGGATGTCTTCACGCTCGACAAGACCTTCACCCAGGGTCTGGTCGCCCCGTTCGGCACCGTCACGCTGACGCAGGACGGCGCCAACGAGGTCGATGTGGCGGTGACGCTGGCTTCGGGGTTCGAGTTCGTCACGACGGGTGGCCCGCATGACTCGTTCACGTTCAACATCGATTCGTCGGTCGGCGCCTACAGCGTTGTCGGCATCGACCCGAGCGCGTACTCCAACGTCAAGCCGGGCACCAATCCGGCCTTCGGCTCGTTCACCGATGCGATCGTCTGCACCGGCTGCGACAATGGCGGCAAGGGCGCGTTCACCTCGACGATGTCGTTCTCGGTCGACGCTGCCGGTGGCATCTCGGTCAGTGACTTCATCGCCAATACGACGGGTTTCTTCTTCTCGGCCGACGTGATCAACCTCGCAAGTGGCACAACCGGCGCGGTCGGCAACAGCGACGGCGGCGGCGTGATCGTGTCGATCCCGGAACCCCAAACCTATGCGCTGATGCTGGCCGGTCTCGGGGCCGTGGGCTTCCTGGCACGCCGTCGGCGTTCGAACTGAGCAGTTCTGCTCCTGCGGCATCGCGCCGCGCACAAGGCCCCGCTCTGCGGGGCCTTGTCCGTTGTGGAGCCCGAGGCGCGCAGCCATTGCTGCGAAAATGCGGTCAACGGTGCGCGCCCGCGCGCTTTCGCTGACCGGAACCGAAACGCCCCTTGGAAGACAACGTCGAACTGACCCGGCCCGCCAGCCCGTGGCGGCTCTCCGTCGCGCCGATGATGGACTGGACCGATCGGCATTGCCGCTACTTCCATCGCCTGCTGTCGCGCCGCACGCGGCTGTATACCGAGATGGTGACGACGGGCGCATTGCTGCACGGCGATGTGCCGCGGCACCTCGACTTCAACGCCGAGGAACATCCGCTCGCGTTGCAGCTCGGCGGCAGCGAACCGTCCGATCTCGCCCATGGCGCGCGTCTCGCGCAGCAGTGGGGCTACGACGAGGTCAACCTGAACTGCGGCTGCCCGAGCGAGCGCGTCCAGCGCGGTGCCTTCGGCGCCTGCCTGATGGCTGAGCCGCAGCTGGTGGCGGATGGCGTCAAGGCGATGCGCGATGCGGTCACGCTGCCGGTGACCGTGAAGCACCGCATCGGCGTCGACCGCACCGAGAGCTATGCGTTCGTGCGCGACTTTGTCGGGACGGTGGCGCAGGCCGGCTGCGAGGTCTTCATCGTGCATGCGCGCAACGCGTGGCTCAAGGGCATCAGCCCGAAGGAGAACCGCGAACTGCCACCGCTGCGCTACGAGACCGTGCACCGGCTCAAGCGTGACTTCCCGGATCTGACGATCATCCTCAACGGCGGCGTCAAGACGCCGGCGCAGATCGAGGAGCAACTCGCCTTCGTCGATGGCGTGATGCTCGGCCGCGAGGCCTATCACCACCCCTGGCTGATGGCCGACTGGGACGCCCGCTTCTTCGGCGACCCGGCGGTCGAGCGCGACCGCGATGCGATCGAGGCCGAGATGGTCGCGTACATGGCACGGCGGCTCGACGCGGGTGAGCCGTGGTCGCATGTCTCGCGCCATCTGCTGGGCTTGCGCAACGGCCTGCCCGGCGCGCGCCGCTGGCGGCAAGTCTGGTCGGATCACCGGATGAAGCACGAGACGCCTGACGGCGTCGCCGTGCTGGCGCGCGCCGCCGCCGCTCAGCAGGCGATCACGGCATCGGTGTGACTGCGCCGCGGCCGGGCCAGGTCGCGAGCACGACGCCGGCCAGCGCGAGCGCGAAGGCGGCCGCCTGCGAGGCGCTGAAGCGCTCGCCGAGAAACAGCACGCCGACCGCCGCGGCGCTCACCGGCAGCAGCACCGTGAAGATCCCCGCCTGCGAGGCCGGTACGTGGCGCAAGCCGGTCATCCACAGCCACACGGTGATCATGCTGGCAGCGATCGAATAGAACAGCAGCAGCGTCCATGAGGCCGGCGCGACACCACCAAAGTCGAACTGCAGGGCCTGCCAGAGACCGAACGGCGTGACCAGCGCGAGCCCCCACAGGTTGATCAGTGCGCTGATGCGCTTCGGGCCGACCTTGCCGGCCAGCTTCTTGCCGATCACCACATAGCTCGCCTCGCAGCTGACCGCGCCGATCAGCAGCAGATTGCCCAGCCATGAGCTGCCGCCGGCCGCATCACCAGGGTCCTTCGCGAACGACACGAGCGCGATCCCCGCGACCGCGCAGCCGATGCCCAGCATCACCCGCAGTGCGATGCGCTCGTCGAGGAACGCACGCGACAGCAGCGCGACCGCGCCCGGAAGCCCGGCCATGATGACCCCGGCCGCGAGCGCCGAGCTCATCGAGACGCCGAACAGCATGCACACCGAGAACAGAAAATTGCCGAGGAAGGATTCGAGGAACAGCAGCCAGCGGTCGTGCGCGTCGAGCGGCGCGTCGTGCCGGCGGCGCCCGATCCATTTCGCCATCGCGAGCGCGGCGATGCCGAAGCGCAGCCAGGCGAGCAGGAAGATCGGGAACACCAGAACAAGGATCTTCGACAGGCCGACGTAGCTGCCGACCAGCGCCATGCTGGCGGCCAGGCAGCCGTAGGCCAACCACGGCGAATGGTGAGCGTGACCGGCGACCGGCGCGCGTTCGCCGCTCATCCCGCGCGCGCCGCGGCGGCCACCTCGGACAGGCGGATGCGCTCGCGGCGTGCGATCACTGCGCTGGCCGAGATCACGCCGACCGAAACGACCGTGATGATCAGCGTCGCGATCGCATTCACGCTCGGGTTCAGACCGAGCCGGGCGCGCGAGAAGATCACCAGCGGCATCGTCGTCGCGCCCGGCCCGGACAAGAACGCCGACAGCACGACATCGTCGAGCGACAAGGTGAAGGTCAGCAGCCAGGCCGACATCAGCGCCTGCGAGATCATCGGCAAGGTCACCAGCGTGAACACCTGCCAGGGGCGCGCGCCCAGGTCCATCGCGGCCTCGGCGAGCTGCGGGTTCAGGTCGTGCAGCCGCGCCTGCACGATCACCGCGGCATAGGCCATGCCGAGCAGCAGGTGACCGAACCAGATCGTCAGCAGGCCGCGCTCCGGAAAGCCCAAGGCCCGCTGCATCGACACCAGCATCAGCAGAAGCGACAGCCCGATGATGACCTCGGGCATCACCAGCGGCGCGCTGAGCATGCCCGCGAACAGCGTCCGGCCGCGGAAGCGCCGGAAGCGCACCAGCGCGATCGCGGCCAAGGTGCCGAGCACGACCGACGTGCAGGCCGTGAGGAACGCGATCTTCAGCGACAGCGCGAGGCCGGCGAGCATCTCGGTGTCGGCGCCGAGCGCGGCGTACCACTTCAGGGTGAAGCCCTGCCAGACGTTGGGCACCGGGGAATCGTTGAACGAGTACAGCACCAGCGCGACGATCGGCAGGTACAGGAAGGCATAGCCCAGCGACAGCCAGCCGCGGCCGAACCAGCGGTTCAGCGCCGGCGCCTTCATCGACGCGCCTCGAGGGTCTCGGCCTCGACCTTGTTGAACAGGGCGAGCGGCACGATGATCAGCAGCACCATCGCGACCGCGACCGTCGCGGCCATCGGCCAGTCGTTGTTGCTGAAGAATTCGTCCCACAAGGTGCGGCCGATCATCTGGGTCTGCGGGCCGCCGAGCAGTTCGGGGATCACGTACTCGCCGACGCACGGGATGAACACCAGCATCGAGCCGGCGACGATGCCGGCCTTGGACAACGGCACCGTGATCTTCCAGAACGCGATCCAGGCCGTTGCGCCGAGGTCGGCCGCGGCCTCGAGCAACCGCAGGTCCATCTTCGACAGGTTCGAATACAGCGGCAGGATCATGAACGGCAGGTAGGTGTAGGTCATGCCGAGCACGAGCGAGAAGGGCGTGTTCATCAGCTGCTCGGGGCCCGGGATCAGGTTCGCCCGGAAGAGCAGCCGGTCGAGGCCGATGGCGCGGATCGCGTCGGCCGCCCAGCCGTGTTCGGTCAGCAGCGCCTTCCAGGCGTAGACGCGCAGCAGGAACGAGGTCCAGAACGGCAGCATCACCAACATCAGCAGCGCCGGCTGGAGCGTCGACCGCGCGCGCGCCATGAAGTACGCGAACGGGTAGCCGATCGCCAGGCACAGCAGCGTCGTGACCGCGGCGTATTTCAGGCTCGCCAGGTAGGTCAGCAGGTACAAGTCATCGCGCAGCAAGGTCAGGTAGTTGTCGAAGCGCAGCGCCAGCACCGGCCGACCCTGGTCGAAGCTCAGGATGTCGCGGAACGTGACCTCGTCCATCTCGGAAACGCTTATCTTCATCACGATCAGGAACGGCAGCAGGAAGAACACGAGCAGCCAGAAATAGGGGATCCCGATCACGGCCAGCCGACCGTGTCCGCTCCCCTTGCTGCTCGATGACGGCGCGCTCATGCGTTCAGAACGACCTGTGCGTGCGGCGACCAACTCGCCCACGCCGTGTCGCCCCAGTCGATCGGCTGAGCGCGGTGGCGCTCGGTGTTGCTCGCGCTGATCTTCAGCGCCAGGCCGCTGGCCAGTTGCAGGTGATAGACGGTGTAGCTGCCGAAGTACGACATGTCTTTCACGGTGCCGCGGACGCGGTTGAAGTCGCCAGCGGGCTCGTCATCGAGAACCTGCGGTGCATCGCGCGAGATCCGGATCTTCTCGGGGCGCAGCGCCACCGACACCGCCTGGCCGACGGTGCCGCTGGGGCTCCCGTCGGCGCCGGGCTGCGCGTCGCGCTTCGCGATGCGGTGCGTGACATCGGCGCACCGCACCAGCAGATGATCGCTGGCGTCGGCGGTGAGCGTGCCGTCCATCAGGTTGACGTTGCCGATGAAGTCGGCGACGAAGCGGTTCGCCGGCGTCTCGTAGATCTCGCTCGGGCGCCCGACCTGCAGGAAGCGGCCCTCGCTCATCACCGCGATGCGCGAGGCCATCGTCATCGCCTCTTCCTGGTCGTGGGTGACCATCACGCAGGTCACGCCGACCTCTTCGATGATGTTGACGAGCTCGATCTGGGTTTCTTCGCGCAGCTTCTTGTCGAGCGCGCCGAGCGGCTCGTCGAGCAGCAGCAGCTGCGGCTTCTTCGCCAGGCTGCGAGCCAGCGCGACGCGCTGCTGCTGCCCGCCGGAGAGCTGGTGCGGCTTGCGCCTGGCGTACGCCGACAGCTGCACCAGCCTGAGCATCGCATCGACCCGCTCCGCGACCTCGGCCGACGGCAGGCCGCTGCGGCGCGGGCCGAACGCGACGTTGTCCCAGACCGTCATGTGCGGGAAGAGCGCATACGACTGGAACATCATGTTCATCGGCGATTCGTACGGCGCCATGCCGGCGAGATCGCGGCCGTCCAGGACGATGCTGCCCGCGCTCGGCGTCTCGAAGCCTGCGAGCATGCGCAGCAAGGTCGTCTTGCCGCAGCCGCTCGAGCCGAGCAGCGCGAAGATCTCGCCGCGCGCGATGTCGATGCTGACGTCGTCGACGGCCCGGTGGCCGCCGAAATCCTTCACGAGCTTGCGAATCTGCAGGAACGGTACGCCGTCGGGTGGGCGCAGGGTCGGGTTCGCGTCGGGCATGGAGGGCGTGGGTCGGCAGGAAGAATCGACAAGCAAGCGGCGGGCCGCAGTCTAGCCAATTCAGAGCCAGCCTTGCCGCACGGCGTCGCTCAGGGTCAGATCGAGGCAGCGCCGGATCAGCGACATCATCTCGTCGATCTGCGCGCGCGTGATCACCAGCGGCGGCGCGATGATCATGCGGTCGCCGACGGCGCGCATGATCAGTCCGTTGCCGAAGCAATGGCCGCGGCAGACCATGCCGACCTCGAGTTCCGGCGCGAAGGTCGTGCCCAGGGATTTGTCGCGCACCAGTTGCACCGCACCCATCAGCCCGCAGGTCTGCACCTCGCCGACCAGCGGGTGGTCGACCAGAGTCGCGAACTGCTGCGCCAGATAGGGCCCGAGCTCGTCGTGCACGTTCTCGACGATGTGCTCGCGCTGCAGCAGGCGGATGTTCGCCAGCGCGACGGCGCATGCGACCGGGTGGCCCGAGTAGGTGTAGCCGTGGTTAAACTCGCCGCCTTGCTCGATCAGCACCTGCGCCACGCGCTGGCCGACCATCACGCCGCCGAGCGGCACATAGCCCGATGTCACGCCTTTGGCGAAGGTCATCAGGTCGGGCCGGAAGCCGAAGCGGTCGCAGCCGAACCAGTGCCCGGTGCGGCCGAAGCCGCAGATCACTTCGTCGGAGACCAGCAGCACGCCGTACTTGTCGCAGATGCGCTGGATCTCCGGCCAGTAGGTCTCGGGCGGCACGATCACGCCGCCAGCGCCTTGCACCGGCTCGCCGATGAAGGCCGCAACCTTGTCGGCACCGATCTCGAGGATCTTTGCCTCGAGCCAACCGGCTGCCTGGAGGCCGAAGGCCTCGCGGCTCACACCGCGGCCGAGCTCGAACCAGAACGGCTGCTCGATGTGCGCGATGCCGGGGATCGGCAACCCGCCCTGCGCATGCATGCCGGCCATGCCGCCGAGTGACGCGCCGGCCATCGTCGAGCCGTGGTAGGCGTTGCGGCGGCTGATGATCACCTGGCGCTCCGGCTGGCCAAGCACGTCCCAGTAGCGGCGCACCATGCGCACGATCGTGTCGTTGCCTTCGGAGCCGGAACCCGAGAAGAAGACATGTGCGAACTGCGGCGGCGTGACCTGCGCCAGCAGTTCGGCGAGCTCGATCGCCGGCGGGGTCGCGGTCTGGAAGAAGCTGTTGTAGAACGGCAGCTCGGTCATCTGCTTCGTCGCCGCATCGATCAGCTCGCGCCGGCCATAGCCGACATTGACGCACCACAGGCCCGACATCGCATCGAGGATCCGGTGGCCCTCGCTGTCCCAGAGATAGATGTTGTCGGCACGCGTGATCACGCGCGAGCCCTTGCTCGCGAGCGACTTGAAGTCGGTGAACGGGTGCAGGTAATGGGCCGCATCGGCGGCCTGCCATTGCGCGGTGCTGCGCGGGGTGCTGGGTGTCATCGCGTCCTCCGTCTCGCGGTCAGATCGGCTCACACGTGCAGCAGCAGGTGCTCGCGCTCCCACGGCGAGATCACCTTCATGAATTCGTCGTGCTCGATCTCCTTGACCTCGGAGTAGACGGTGATGAACTCCTTGCCGAGCACGTCGTGCAGGTCCTTCTCGTCGGCGAGCCAGCCGAGCGCTTCGCTGAGCGAGCGCGGCAGCTGATATTCGGAGAGGTAGGCGTCGCCCTTGCATTCGGGCGCAGGATCGATCTTGTTCTTCATGCCGAGGTAGCCGCAGGCCAGCGTCGCAGCCAGCGCGACATACGGGTTCGCATCGGCGCCGATCACGCGGTTCTCGATGCGCCGGGCAGCGGCCGACGCCACCGGCGAACGGATGCCGACCGTGCGGTTGTCACTGCCCCACTGGATGTTGATCGGCGCCGCCGTCGAGCGCGCCAGCCGGCGGTACGAGTTGACGTAGGGCGCGAACAACGCCATTGCCGCCGGCGTGTACTTCTGCAGGCCGCCGATGTACCAGTAGAACTCGTTGCTTGGCGAACCGTCGTCGTTGCTGAAGATGTTCCTGCCGGTCAGCGTGTTCAGGATGCTCTGGTGCACGTGCATCGCGCTGCCCGGCTCGCCGGCCATCGGCTTGGCCATGAAGGTCGCGTACATCTCGTGGCGCAGCGCGGCCTCGCGGATGGTCCGCTTGAAGAAGAACACCTCGTCGGCCAGACCGAGCGGATGGTCGTGGAAGAAGTTGATCTCCATCTGGCCGGCGCCGACCTCGTGGATCAGGGTGTCGACGTTCAGCTCCATCTTCTCGCAGTAGTCGTAGATGTCTTCGAACAGCGGATCGAACTCGTTCACGGCATCGATCGAATACGCCTGGCGCGAGGTCTCGGCGCGGCCGCTGCGGCCGCGCGGCGGGCGCAGCGGGGTGTTCGGGTCGGCGTTGCGCTCGATCAGGTAGAACTCCAGCTCCGGCGCGACGACCGGGCTCCAGCCTTCGGCCGCATAGAGATCGCAGATGCGCCGCAGCACCGATCGCGGCGCGTAGCTGATCAGGTTGCCGTCGCGGTCGAAGCAGTCGTGGATCACCTGCGCGGTCGGGTCGCTGGCCCACGGCACGATGCGCACCGTGCTCGGGTCGGGGCGCAGGTGCATGTCGCGATCGGTCGGGTGGATCACGTCGTAGTACGGCCCGTCGCTGGGGAAATTGCCGGTCACGCCGATGCCGACGATCGCCTCCGGCAAACGCATGCCGCGGTCTTCGGTGAACTTTTCGCGCGGCAGAATCTTGCCGCGCGCCACGCCGGTCAGGTCAGGGACGAGGCACTCGATCTCGGTCACGTGGCGCTGGTCGAACCAGGTTTCGAGGTCGGCGAATGTGTATTTGCTGCGGTCCACCATGGGTCACCTGAGTCGTTGTGGCGCTGTCGTGAAGTACGGGCGCATCTGGAGTCGATCGTCGTGTCGTGGGCGGCGGGCGAAGCGAGCGCCCTCGGCTCGCGCCGCTATCGGATCGGGCCCGGCGTCTGCGCTTCGCGCTGCAGCGCGTGGCGACCGTCGTGAAATGCCCGGCATGCCGCACCGAAGGCGTTCAACAGGCGCATCGACACCGGATTCTCGGCGGCCCGCCATTCCGGATGCCATTGCACGCACAGGTTGAAGCCGCGCGCATCCGCGACCGAGAACGCCTCGATCAGGCCGTCGGGCGCGACCGCTTCGATCCGCAATCCCGCGGCAAGCCGGTTGACGCCCTGACCATGCACCGAATTGACGCGGATGCGCTTTTCGGGGAGCACCGAATCGAGCGTGCCGCCCGGCTGGACGATGACCTCGTGCGCGAGGCCGTACTGGCGCTCGGCATCGGCGTCCTTGGCGGCGCGGTGGTCGTGCCGGCCGGGGACTTCCTGGACCGCCTGGTGGAGGCTGCCGCCGAGCGCGACATTGGTCTCCTGGAAGCCGCGGCAGATCGCGAACAGCGGCATCCCGCGTGCGAGCACGCGCGGGATCAGCGGCAGGGTCCAGTCGTCACGTTCGGTGTCGAGCGGCAGTTCGGTGTCGTGCACGGCTTCGCCGAAATGGCGCGGATGCACGTTCGATGCCGAGCCGGTCAGCAGCACGCCGTCGGCAAGATCGAGCAGCGCATCGATCTCGTCGCGCTGCGCGCCCGGCACGATCAGTGGCTGGCATCCCGCGAGCCGGACGGCGTCGACATACTTCTTGCCGGCCACGTGAAACGGATGCTGCCCGAGCATGCGGTTGCAGGCCGGCACCAGCACTACAGGGCGGCGTACCACGGGCGGCGGCGAAAGACAGCCGCGAGAGTCTGGAAAGTCTGGAGAGTCGCGATTCACACCCGCAGCATATCGCCGTCGCGGCCGACGGCGCGCCGCAACTCCAGCCGCCCCCGAAGCTGAGGGGTCGCGCGCCAGCCGCGGCATTGGCCGCTCAGAGGCCGAAAGGCATCGGGTGATCGACAGGCCGCGGCGAACCTCTGAGCCAGTCGCCCACGCTGCGCAATTTCGCAGGCGCAGCGCTCCGGCGACTAGCCTTGCTTCTTCAGCACGTCGGCGATCGTGCTGACGATCTGATCGATGTGCCCGCTTTCGACGATCAGCGGCGGCGACAGCGCGATCGTGTCGCCGGTGGTGCGGATCAGCACACCGCGCTCCCAGCATTCGAGGAAGGCGTCGAACGCGCGCTTGCCCGGGCTGCCGGCGATCGGCTCGAGCTCGATGCCGCCGACCAGGCCGATGTTGCGCACGTCGATCACGTTGGGCACACCCTTGAGCGAATGCAATGCGCTCTCGAACACCGGCGCCATCGTCGCCGCACGCGTCAACAGGCCTTCGTCGGCATAGGTGTCGAGCGTGCCCAGCGCAGCGGCACAGGCCAGCGGATGCGCCGAGTAGGTGTAGCCGTGCGGGAACTCGATCAAGTGCTCCGGGCCGGTCATGAACGCGTCGTGGATTGCCTGCTTCGCGAACACCGCGCCCATCGGCACGCAGCCGTTGGTGATGCCCTTGGCGACCGTCATGAGGTCGGGCGTGACGCCGAAGAGCGTCGCCGCGAACGGCGCGCCGAGGCGGCCGAACCCGGTGATCACCTCATCGAAGATCAGCAGGATGCCGTGCTTGTCGCACAGCGTGCGCAGGCGCTGCAGATAGCCCTTCGGCGGCAGCAGCACGCCGGTCGAACCCGCGACCGGCTCGACGATCACCGCGGCGATCGTCGATGCATCGTGCAGCGCGACCAGGCGCTCGAGGTCGTCGGCCAGTTCGGCGCCGTGCTCGGGCACGCCATGCGAGAACGCATTGCGTGCCAGGTCATGCGTGTGGCGGATGTGGTCGGCGCCGGGCAGCAACGGGCCGAACGACTTGCGGTTGCCGACGATGCCGCCGACCGTGATGCCACCGAAGTTCACGCCGTGGTAGCCGCGTTCGCGGCCGATCAGGCGGGTGCGGGCGCCGTCGCCGCGGGCGCGGTGATAGCCGATCGCGATCTTCAGCGCGGTCTCGACCGCTTCAGACCCCGAGTTCGTATAGAAGACCCGGTTCAGCCCGGGCGGCGTCAGCTCGATCAGGCGCTCGGCCAGTTCGAACGCCTTCGGCTGGCCCATGTTGAACGGCGGCGCGAAATCCATCTCGGCCGCCTGGTTCGCGATTGCCTCGACGATCTTCGGCCGCGCGTGCCCGGCATTCACGCACCACAGGCCGGCGATGCCGTCGAGGATCTGGCGGCCCTCGGGCGTCCAGTAATGCATGCCCGAGGCCTTGGCCAGCATGCGCGGCGCCTGCTTGAACTGGCGGTTCGCGGTGAACGGCATCCAGTACGCGTCCATCTTCGGTTGCGGCTGCGCCGCCTGGCGTGGGGAGGCAGCAACCGTGGTCGTTGCGGGATCGTCTTTGTGCATGGTGGGCTCCAGGGTGAGCGATGAAGTGTGCGAGTCGACGTGGCAAGAGTCTAGAGAAGGCAGCGCGCAATGTGGCTTCGCAATCGTGGCCGATGGGGCCGGTGGGCTGCAATAAAATGCGACTCTTCGTCCATCTCAAGGCATCAAGTTCGAATCATGGTTGCAGAGGCGAAACTGGATGCGATCGACCGTGCGATCCTGTCGGAACTGCAGGTGCACGGCCGGCTGTCGAACCTGGAGCTCGCCGAGCGCGTGCATTTGTCGCCGTCGGCATGCCTGCGCCGCGTGAAAGCGCTGGAAGACGGTGCGGTGATCGCGCAGTACGTCGCGCTCGTGAATCCGAAGGCGATCGGCAAGCACGGCGTCAGCTTCACGATCATCAACCTCGAAAGCATGTTGCAGATCGACGCCTTCGAGCAGGCGGTCCGCGACCAGCCCGAAGTCCTCGATTGCTTCTATGTCGCCGGCTCGAACGACTATCTGCTGCGCTTCACCTACCGCGACGCCGAGGACCTCGAGCGCTTTCACTCCGAGGTGCTGATGCGCTTGCCCGGCGTCGCGCGCTCGAATTCGATGCTGGTGCTGCGCACCGTGAAGAAGACGACTGCCTTGCCGCTCTGACCACGCGCGCGGCCGCTTCGCTTTTCACGACCAAGCGGCCCTGTTCACATTGCGAAATGCGGCGATGCTGCACTGCGGCATATCTTTCCGCTTTCAAAAATTGAACACCACATTGCAAAATATATGACCTAAGTCATTGATTTTATTAAGACACATTTTTGGTCTTATATAAGATAGAAGTGTTCCCATCGGTCGTGGTCGCGGCTATTCTTGGTTCAGCGATTTCGCTTTCCCACCATCCGACTGGAGCACCCCATGACCAAGCTGTCCCGTGACCAACAGATCGCCGCGCTCGAGAAAGACTGGGCCGAAAACCCGCGCTGGAAAGGCATTCACCGCGGTTACATCGCCGCCGATGTCGTGCGCCTGCGCGGTTCGGTCAAGGTCGAACACACGCTGGCCCAGCGTGGAGCCGAGAAGCTGTGGAACCTGGTCAATACCGAGCCGTTCGTGAACACGCTGGGGGCGCTCACCGGCAACCAGGCCATGCAGCAAGTCAAGGCCGGCCTGAAGGCGATCTACCTGTCGGGCTGGCAGGTCGCGGGTGATGCCAACGTCGCCGGCGAGATGTATCCGGACCAGTCGCTGTACCCGGCCAACTCGGTGCCGATGGTCGTCAAGCGCATCAACAACACGTTCACCCGCGCCGACCAGATCCAGTGGTCCGAGGGCAAGGACGACATCGATTTCTTCGCGCCGATCGTCGCCGATGCCGAAGCCGGGTTCGGTGGCGTGCTGAATGCTTTCGAGTTGATGAAGTCGATGATCGAAGCCGGCGCGGCGGGCGTTCACTTCGAAGACCAGCTCGCCTCGGTGAAGAAGTGCGGCCACATGGGCGGCAAGGTGCTGGTGCCGACGCGTGAAGCCGTCGCCAAGCTCACCGCTGCGCGACTGGCTGCCGACGTGATGGGCACGCCCACGCTCGTGATCGCGCGCACCGACGCCGAAGCCGCCGACCTGGTCACCAGCGACGTGGACGACATCGACAAGCCGTTCATGACCGGCGAGCGCACCGTCGAAGGCTTCTATCGCTCCAAGCCGGGGCTGGAGCAGGCCATTTCGCGCGGCCTGGCGTATTCCGAAGTCGCCGACATGGTCTGGTGCGAGACCGGCAAGCCCGACCTCGCCTATGCGAAGCAGTTCGCCGATGCGATCCACAAAAAGTTCCCCGGCAAGCTGCTGGCCTACAACTGCTCGCCGTCGTTCAACTGGAAGAAGAACCTCGACGACGCCACCATCGCCAAGTTCCAGCGCGAGCTCGGCGCAATGGGCTACAAGTTCCAGTTCATCACGCTGGCCGGCTTCCACAGCCTGAACTACTCGATGTTCAACCTGGCGCACGGCTAT
>Ga0207645_10002729_pt1 | contig 13746 bp, 11 predicted proteins | sample KBSM53metaG_FD_184331 | JGI IMG/M metagenome (GOLD analysis project Ga0207645, IMG submission 184331) | Miscanthus rhizosphere microbial communities from Kellogg Biological Station, Michigan, USA - KBS M5-3 metaG (SPAdes) (version 2) | ecosystem: Host-associated > Plants > Roots > Rhizosphere >...
GCCTGCTCGGCGTTACGCCGGGTCAGTACCGGCTTCGACGGCGTCGCTCCGCCGCGCTGACCTGATCCTGTTCGATTCACTCACGGAGAGTCCCTTGTCGCTACGCCAATTCAAAGTCATGACCTTCGACGTGGTCGGTACGCTGATCGATTTCGAAGGCGGCATGCTCGCCTACGTTCGCAAGGTCGCACCGCGCATCGACGTCAGCGACGAGGCCTTCCTCGGCGCGTATCGTGCCGCCCGCAAGAACGCCGGCAGCAACTGGTACCCCGACGATCTCGAGCGCTGCTGGCATGCGGTCGCGCCCGGGCTCGGCCTGCCGGACAGCGACGCGCTCGCACGCGGGCTGCGCGATTCGGTCGTCGACTGGCCTGCGTTCCCCGACTCGGTCGCCGCGCTGCAACGCCTGCGCGAGCACTTCAAGCTCGTCACGATGACGAACGCGCAGGCCTGGGCGCTCGATCATTTCCAGAAGACCCTCGGCGCGCCGTTCGACATGCTGCTGAGCTGCGACGACGCGCTCTGCGAAAAGCCCGATCCGCGCTACTTCGCCTATGCGCGCGGCCGCTACGAGGGAGCCTGGGGCTTCAAGCAAGAGGACAACCTGCATGTCGCGCAGAGCCAGTACCACGACATCGGGGTCGCGAAGCGGCTCGGCATCAAGACCTGCTGGATCGAGCGTCGCCATGGCCTGAAGGACTCGGGCGGAACGATCGAATCGGAACGCACCGAGCCCGACTATCACTTCCGCACGTTGGCCGAGCTCGCCGACGCGGTGGAAGCGGGCCGGTGATGCCGACCGCGCGCGAAGCGAGCTCGCAGCGTTCCGCTGAACCCGAGGGCGGCGGCACTGCATCGATTGCCGACCTGCTGCCGGACCTGGTCGCGTTGCGCCGCGACCTGCACGCGCACCCCGAGCTCGCATTCGACGAGCACCGCACCGCCAGGGTCGTCGCCGGCGCGCTGCGCCTGCTCGGCCTCGAGGTGAGCGAGGGAATCGGCGGCACCGGCGTCGTCGGGACCTTGCGCTGCGGCACGGGGTCGGGCAGCGTCGGCCTGCGCGCCGACATGGACGCGCTGCCGATGCAGGAGCTTGGCCGGCCCGCCCATGCGAGCCGCGTCGCGGGGGTGCACCACGGCTGCGGTCACGACGGCCACACCAGCATGCTGATCGGCGCGGCCCGCCAGCTCGCGCGCACGCGCCGCTTCGACGGCGTCGTGCACTTCATCTTCCAGCCGGCCGAGGAGGGGCGCGCGGGAGCGCGCGCGATGCTCGAGGCGGGGCTCTTCGAGCGCTTCCCGTGCGATGCGGTCTACGCGCTGCACAACTGGCCCGATTTGCCGCTCGGCTCGGCGCAGACCCGCCCGGGTCCGATCATGGCCGCCGCCGACCGCTTCGACATCACGCTGCGCGGCCGCGGCGGGCATGCCGCACAGCCCCAGCACACGCCCGATGCGATCCTCGCGGCGAGCCAGCTGGTGGCGCATCTCAACACCATCGTCGCGCGCCGGATCGACCCGGCCGAATCGGCGGTGCTGTCGGTGACCCGCATCGAAGGCGGCCACAGCCACAACGTGCTGCCGGCCGAGGTTTCGCTGACCGGCACCGTGCGCACGTTCGATGCGGCGACCCAGGATCGCATCGAGGCCGCCTTGCGCGCAGCCGCGGAGGGTGTCGCACTGGGCCACGGCGTTACTGCGGAGGTGCAATACGTCCGCTACTACCCGGCGACGGTCAACAGCGCGGCCGAAGCCGAGCTGGCGCTGGTGGCGGCGCGCGCGGTGGGTCTCGACGCGCGCTTGGCCCCGCGGCCGGCTTTCACCTCGGAGGACTTCGCCTTCCTGCTGCGCGAGCGTCCCGGTGCCTACCTGTGGCTCGGGCAGGGCCGCATCGATGCGGGCCCGGATGGCGAGCGCGCACTGCACGATCCGCGCTACGACTTCAACGACGACGCGCTGCCGCTCGGCGTGCGCTGGTTCTGCGAGGTCGCCGAGCGCGCGCTCAAAGCGGTGAGACCGGTGACATCCCCCGGGTTGTTCAACGCTGGTGCGGAAACAGCCGTTCGATCGGACAGTGCGTCTTGATGAACGGCGACTTGATGACGATGTAGCTGAAGTACTTCGAGATGCCGATGTCGCGCTCGAGCAGCCCCTCGATGATCTCCTGGTAGTGGTTGACGCCGCGCGTCAGGAAGCGCAGCAGGTAGTCGTAGCCGCCGCTGACGAGGTGGCATTCGAGGATCTCGTCGACCTCGCGGATCGCGCTCTCGAAGCGCGCGAAGTCCTCGCGGTGGTGGTCGGTCAGCGTCACTTCGGTGAAGACCGTCAGCGTGTCGCCGAGCAGCTCGAGCCGAAGCTGGGCGCCGTAGCCCGAGATGTAGCCGGCCTGCTCGAGGCGCTTGACGCGGATCAGGCAGGGGCTCGGCGACAGGCCGACCGCATCGGCCAGGTCGACGTTGGTCATCCGCCCGTTCTTCTGAAGCTGGGCGAGGATGCGGAGGTCGAGCCGGTCGACCTTGAAGGCTTCTGGCATGTCGGCACGTTCGCGAGGACGCAGGGCCTCGATTCTGGCGCTGAAGCCCGGTCCCGCCGCAAACACCGCCGTCGTCAGGCCGTCAGCGCCTTGCGCACCTCCGGCATGGCGAGCACGTCGTCGAGCGTCTTCTTCAGCCGCGCGAACAGCTGTTCGAACTCGCCATCCGAGTAGATCAGCGCCGGCGCGAAGCCGAGGATGTTGTCGCCGAAGGCGCGGAAGATCAGGCCGTTGCGGTAGGCCGTCGCGGTGATGCGGTCGGGGAGGCCGAGCGACGCATCGAAGCCCGCGCGCGTCGCCTTGTCGCTGACGAGCTCGAGCGCGCCGAGCAGGCCGCGGTGGCGCGAGTCGCCGACCAGCGGGTGCGCGAGCAGCGCGTCGAGGCCGGCGGCGAAGCGCGCGGCACCGCGCTGGCCGTTGGCAAGCACGCCGCCTTCTTCATACAGGCGCAGGACCTCGAGCGCCACCGCCGCGCCGACCGGGTGGGCGGAGTAGGTCGCGCCGTGGCCGATCGGCGCGCCGGCCGGAGCGGCGTCGGCGATCGCGGCATAGACCTGCTCCGACAGCATCGTCGCCCCCATCGGCACATAGCCCGAGGTCAGCCCCTTGGCCATGGTCATCAGGTCGGGCTCGACGCCCTCGGCATCGCACGCGAACATCGGGCCGGTCCGGCCGAAACCGGTGATGACCTCGTCGACGACGAACAGGATGTCGAGCTCGCGGGTCGCGTCGCGCATCGCCTTGAGCCAGCCCGGCGGCGGCACGATCACGCCGCCCGAGCCCTGGATCGGCTCGCAGAAGAACGCGGCGACGTTGTCGGCACCGAGCTCGGCCACCTTGGCCTTCAGCGCGGCGACCGACGAACGGATCAGCGCAGCGCCGTCGAGACCTTGCGGATGACGATAGGCGTAGGGCGACTCGATGTAGTGCTGGGTCGGCAGCGGCAGGTCGAAGCCGCGATGGAACACGGGCAATGCGGTCAGGCCGGCACCGGTCGACGACGAGCCGTGGTAGCCGCGCGCCAGCGAGATGAACTGCTTCTTCGTCGGCCGACCGGTCGCGTTGTGGTACTGGACGATGAAGCGCACCGCGGCGTCCACCGCCTCGGAGCCGCCGAGCGTCAGGTAGGCGCGGGTCAGCGAGGCCGGCGTGATCTGCACCAGCTTCGCGGCGAGGCGGATCGCCGGGTCGCTGCTGTAGTGGAAATAGCCGGTCGCGTACGGCAGCCGGCGCATCTGCTCGGTGGCGGCCTGCACAACGCTGTCCTGGCCGTAGCCGACGTTCACGCACCAGAGCCCCGCGAACGCGTCGAGCAGCTCGTGCCCATGGTCATCGACCAGCCACGCGCCGTGGCCGGAGCTCAGGATCGTCGGGCCGCGCTGCTCGTGCAGGCGCCAGGGCGCGACCGGGTGGACGAGGTGGGCGCGATCGAGCGCGGCCAGCTGGTCGTGGTCGGTGCGGGAAAGGGCAGGCGTCATGGCAATCCGAAGTTGTTCGTTCGATGCCTGTCAGCTTATGAGGCGGCGTGCCTTGCCGGGTGCTGAATTGGGTTCGCATCGCGGGGCGCCGCCACTGTTCTCGGCACCGTTTCGGCACATCGTGTGGCGCGCCGGGCGCCGATGCGGTGTCGCGGTGTCAGTAGCCCCGTTCGCGATCGACGAGGCCGATCAGCGGCTCGCCTCGGGCATGCCGACGCAGGTTGTCGATGACGACGTTTGCCGCACTGATCGGCTGCGTCATGCTGGCGATGTGCGGCGTCAGCTGGACGCGCGGATGGCGCCAGAACGGATGCCCGGCGGGCAGCGGCTCGGGCTCGGTGACGTCGAGCACCGCATCCCTGAGCTGGCCGCTGTCGAGCGCGCCGAGCAGGTCGGCATCGACCAGCTGCGCGCCGCGTCCGACCTGGACCAGACCGGCGCCGCGTGGCAGCTTCGCGAAGCGTTCGCCATTGAGAAAGCCGCGCGTCGCGTCGGTGAGCGGCAGCAGGCAGACGAGGATGTCGGTGCGCGCGAGAAAGGCATCGAGCTCGTCGGCACCGGCATGGCAGGTCACGCCGTCGAGCGTGTGACGCGAGCGGCTCCAGCCGGCGCAGTCGAAGCCGAAGCGGAGCAGGGCGGCGAGAACCGCCTGGCCGAGCGAGCCGAGCCCGAGCACGCCGACCCGCCGTTCGGCCGCAGTCTTCACCTGCAGGGGTCGCCAGACACCGTCCTGCTGCTGGCGCCGGTACTCGGCGCTGTCGCGATGCAGCCCGAGCACCGCATGGCTCACATATTCGACCATCCCCTGCACGATGCCCGGCTCGACCATGCGCACGATCGGCAGGGTCTGCGGCAGGTCAGTGAAATCGAACTGATCGACGCCGGCGCCGGACGAGAACAGCAGCTGCAGATTCGGGAAGCGATCGGCCAGGTCGGCGGGCGGCTCCCAGGCCGCGAGGAAGCGCACCGCGGCCGGGTCGCCGATGTCGGGCCAGAGCCGGAAGTCCAGCTCGGGAGCGCGGCGCGCGAAGATCTCCGCCCATTGCCGCCCGCGCGCGAGGTCGGCCTTGTAGAGAAACGTCGGACGTGCAGATCGGGACGTCATGCGCTTCAACCCAGCGCCTGGGTCACGATCGCATAGCGCTGCGCACCGGCCGGCGAGGCGACCCGCGCGCCGCGCATCATCTCGATCGGTGCATCGACCTGCGCGAGACCCAGCCCCTCGAGCCATTCGCCGAGACCGCTCGCCGCGTCGATGTCGATGCGGGTGAAGCGGCCGGCGTTGACGGCGGCCAGGTGCGCGATCAGCGCCTTCGCGCCGTCGGCATCCGGGGCGACGACCGGACCGATCGCATGGCCGCGGCCGAAGCGGCGCAGCATGCCGAAGCCGCGCGCCCGGCCGGCGTGATCGAGCACCACGGTTTCATCGGCGCTGCCGAGCAGAGCCTCGATCAGCGCGTCGCGCGGCATGCCGCGCGCGTCGGCATCGAGCGCCTGGAGCGCGGCCAGCTCGTTCTGTCCGGGCGGACGGAGCCGCCACCCGGGCGCAGGCGCGACGAGCGGACCCTGGATCGCGATGCCCTGGTGCTGACGCAGTTCGCCGCTGACGACGAAGCCGAGGCTCTCGTAGAGCGGGCGACCGGCGACGGTCGCATACAGGAGCACGCTGCAGTCGTCGAGGCCTTCGAGCAGGGTCGTCAGCAGCCGGCGACCGATGCCGAGCCCCTGGCAGGCCGGCGCGACGATCACGAGGCCGATCGTGGCGTCGCGATCGCCCCAGCGCGAGCGCAGCGCGGTGCCGGCAATTGCGCCGTCGATCTCGGCGACGACGCCGTCCGAGACCCGGAACGCCTGTTCCCAGTCGGCGAGCCGATGCGGCCAGCGCACCTCGACCGACAACGCGTGCGCGGCCGTCAGGTCGGCAGCGGTCATCGCACGCAGCGTGGCGGTCGCGGCAGTGCGGATCGGATGATCGAGTTTCAAGTGGGTCCCTTGCGACAGAAGCAGCCCACATCGTCCGCCCGATCGGTGCGCGCCGCTAGGACGATCTTGCGCTTCGCAGCAACTCGCAAGCTTCGGTTGCCGGACCGACCCGATTTGCAATTCGCTGCTGGCCGGGACCCGTCTACGCGAGCAAATGCGGTGCCATCCTCCCTACCATCGTCCGCCTCGGCCCAGCGTGAAGGACGCGCAATGCAACAGATGATCCGCACCGGATCGCCGTTCCGGCGGGCACTCCCTCGGCAGACGGCATGGCATGCCGTGGCGCCCCCTCCAAACGACAGCTTCGTAGCGGCGAACGCGCGAATTGAGCGACTCCGATCCGACCTTGCATGCTGCAATGACGGCTTGATGACCCGGCGCTGAACGGCCCCTTCGAACGTTGTCAGGCACCTCGAACCGCATTCCAAACGCACCCACAGGACCCGCCATCATGACCTTCCGTCCCAAGTTCATCACCTTCGACTGCTACGGCACATTGACCCGCTTTCGGATGGGCGACATCGCGCGCGACATGTACGCCGACCGCATTCCTGCGGACCGGATGGAGCAGTTCATCGCCGACTTCTCGGCCTATCGCTTCGACGAGGTGCTCGGCGACTGGCAACCGTACGACGTCGTGCTGAAGAACGCGATCCGGCGCACCTGCCGCAAGTGGAAGCTCCAGTACCTCGATCACGAGGCGCAGAAGTACTACGACGCGGTGCCGACCTGGGGCCCGCACGACGACGTCGCCGCGGGGCTCTCGAAGATCGCCCGCGAGATTCCGCTCGTGATCCTCTCGAACGCGAACGACAGCCAGATCCAGTCGAACGTCGTCAAGCTCGGTGCGCCGTTCCATCGGGTCTACACGGCCCAGCAGGCGCAGGCCTACAAGCCGCGCCTGAAGGCGTTCGAGTACATGCTCGACTCGCTCGGCTGCAACCCGGAAGACGTGCTGCACGTGTCGTCGAGCCTGCGCTACGACCTGATGTCGGCCGACGACCTCGGCATCGTCAACAAGGTGTTCGTGAACCGCGGCCATGGCCCCGGCAACCCGGCCTATCGCTACACCGAGATCCGCGACATCGGCGGCCTGCCCGGCGTCGTCGGCCTCTGAGCGGCGAGCGCCACCTGCTCCGACGTCACCGCCCGTGAAGCTCGATTCCTACTGGACCGATTCGGCGGCCGCCTACCGGCCCGCGCAGCGCGAGCTGCCGGCGCAGGCCGACGTCGCGATCGTCGGCGGCGGCTTCAGCGGGCTTTCGGCGGCGCTCGCGTTCGCGCGGCGCGGCGCATCGGTCGTGGTTCTCGAAGCCGGCGACCGCGTCGCCGCCGAAGCCTCCGGACGCAACGGCGGCCACGTCAACAACGGTCTCGCGGTCGACTATGCCGAGGTCGCCGCCAAGGTCGGTGTCGAGCGCGCGCGCGGCTGGTATCGCGCCTATGACGACGCGGTCGACACGGTCGAGCGCATCGTCCGCGACGAAGCGATCGATTGCGACTTCCTGCGCCACGGCAAGCTCAAGCTCGCGACCCGGCCGGGGCAGCTCGACGCGTTGCGGCGCAGCGCCGAGCGCCTGGTCGGCGACGGCGTCGACACCGACGTCGAGGTCCTCGATGCCGGACGCGTGCGCGCCGAAGTGCAGAGCGAGCGCTTTCACGGCGGCCTGCTCTACAAGCGCAGCGCGCAGATGCACATGGGCCGCTTCGCGGGCGGTCTCGCGGCGGCGGCCGAACGCCGCGGTGCGCGCATCCACACCGGCACGCGCGTCGATTCGCTCGAGCGGATCGGCAGCGGCCAGGCGCACCGGCTCGTCACGTCGCGCGGCACGCTGACCGCAAAGCAGGTGCTGCTCGCCACCGGCGCGACCCGGCATGGCGGCTATCGCAGCTTCGGCTGGCTGCGGCGGCGGATCGTGCCGATCGGCAGCTTCATCGTCGTCACCGAGCCGCTCGGCGCCGAGCGCGCCGGGGCGCTGCTCGCGGCCCGCCGCACCTACACGACGGTCGCCAACATCCACCACTACTTCCGGCTCACCGTCGACCACCGGCTGGTGTTCGGCGGGCGCGCCCGCTTCGCGGTGTCGAGCCCGCAGTCGGATGCGGCGAGCGGCGAGATCCTGCGCGCCGGCCTGACCGAGACCTTCCCGCAGCTCGCCGGCGTGCAGCTCGACTACTGCTGGGGCGGCCTGGTCGACATCACGCGCGACCGCCTGCCGCACGCCGGCGAACGCGACGGCCTCTACTACACGATGGGCTACAGCGGGCACGGCACGCAGATGTCGGTCCACATGGGTGAGCGCATGGCCGCGCTGATGTGCGGCGACGCACGCGCGAATCCGTGGCGGGACCGCGCGTGGCCGGCCATTCCGGGGCATTTCGGCACGCCCTGGTTCCTTCCCGCTGTGGGCCTCTACTACCGGCTCAAGGACCGGCTCGCCTGAGCGAGCGACTGCCGACACTGTTCTTCTTCTTCAACCGCGTCCAACAGAACCATTCCAGGAGCAACGACCATGACCGAACGCCACCCGATCCCGAATTTCGTCGGCAGCCATGACAGCGAGCGCCTGATGGGCGCGTTGAAGCGCGGTGCGACGCGGCGCGACATCCTGTCGATGCTGCTGGCCGGCGGCATGCAGGCCGGCCTCGCGGGCGGCCTCGCGAGCACGGTGATGTCGGCGCACGCGCAGACGCCGCGCCGCGGCGGACGGATCAAGGTCGCCGGCGCTACCGCCGCGGCGACCGACACGCTCGATCCGGCGAAGCAGTCGAACCAGACCGACTACTCGCGCTGCAACATGCTCTACAACGGCCTGACCTCGCTCGATGGCAGCCTGACGCCGCAGCCGGCACTGGCCGAGTCGTTCACGACCAGCGACGCGAAGACCTGGGTGTTCAAGCTGCGTCCCGGTGTGACCTTCCACGACGGCAAGGCGCTGGCGCCGGCCGACGTCGTCTATTCGGTGATGCGCCACAAGGACCCGGCGACCGCGTCGAAGGCGAAGGTGCTCGCCGACCAGATCACGAGCGTGACCGCGAGCGGCCCGGCCGAGGTGACGGTGGTGCTGACGGCGCCGAACGCCGACCTGCCGGTGATCCTCGGCACCTTCCACTTCCACATCGTCAAGGAAGGGACGACCGACTTCGCCACCGGCATCGGCACCGGACCGTACAAGCTGAAGGAATTCAAGCCCGGCGTGCGTTCGCTGGTGGTGCGCAACGAGGCGTACTGGAAACCCGGCAAGCCCTACCTCGACGAGATCGAGTTCGTCGGCATCGGCGACGAGAGCGCGCGCGTCAATGCGCTGCTGTCGGGCGGCATGGACCTGGTCGGCTCGGTGAACCCGCGCTCGGTCGAGCGCGTCAAGGGCACGCCGGGGTTCGCGATCTTCACGACCCAGTCGGGCCAGTATTCCGACCTGATCATGCGCAAGGATGTCGGGCCCGGCGCCAATCCCGATTTCGCGCTCGCGATGAAGCACCTGTTCGACCGCGAGCAGATGAAGAAGGCGATCGCGCTCGACCATGCCGTGGTCGCCAACGACCAGCCGATCGATCCGACCAACCGCTTCTACTTCGCGGGTCTGCCCCAGCGCCCGTTCGATGCCGACAAGGCCAAGTTCCACCTGCAGAAGTCGGGCGTCACCGGCAAGGTGCCGGTCGTCACGTCGCCTGCCGCGCTCTACTCGGTCGAGATGGCGCTGGTGATGCAGCAGACCGCGCAGCGCATCGGGCTCGATCTCGACGTGAAGCGCATGCCGGCCGACGGCTACTGGTCGAACCACTGGCTGAACAGCCCGGTCGGCTTCGGCAACGTCAATCCGCGCCCGAGCGCCGACGTGCTGCTGACCCAGTTCTTCCAGTCGGACGCGGCCTGGAACGAGTCGCGCTGGAAGAACCCGAAGTTCGATCAGCTGCTGCTCGCGTCACGTGCCGAGACCGATCTCGCGAAGCGCAAGCAGATGTATGCCGACATGCAGACGATGATCCACCAGGAGGCCGGCATCGGCATCCCGCTGTTCCTCGCGAGCATCGACGGCCACACCAGCAAGCTGAAGGGCATGTCGCCGATTCCGCTCGGCGGGCTGATGGGCTACGCGTTCGCCGAGAACGTCTGGCTGGACGCCTGATGGCGGCCGGCGGATGATGCAGAACACGACGGCCCAAGCCGCAAAGCGCTGACGTCAACCCGGGGTCGAAGCCGCATGAACGCCATCGTCCTGAAGCTCCTCGGCCAGCGCATTGCGCTCGCACTCTTGTCGCTGCTGGCGGTGTCGGTGGTCGTGTTCGCGATCACCGCGCTGCTGCCCGGCGATGCGGCGCAGGAGCAGCTCGGCCAGGATGCGACGCCGGAAGCGTTGGCGGCGCTGCGGGTGCAGATGGGTCTCGACGTGCCCGGCCCGCTGCGCTACCTGCGCTGGCTCGGCGGCCTGCTGACCGGCGACCCCGGCACCTCGTCGACGACCCAGCTCCCGGTCGCCCAGCTGATCGGCAGCCGCCTGCCGAACTCGCTGCTGCTGGCGGCGATCACCGCGCTGTTCTCGGTGCCGATCGCGCTGACGCTCGGCATCGCCTCGGCGGTCTGGCGCGGCTCCCTGTTCGACCGGATCGCGTCGAGCGCGGCGGTCGCGATCGTCTCGGTGCCGGAGTTCCTGGTCGCGACCCTGATGGTGCTGCTGTTCGCGGTGAAGCTGCGCTGGCTGCCCGCGCTCTCCTACGTCAACGACATCGAATCGCTCGGCCAGCTGCTGAAGGCGTTCGCGATGCCGGTGCTGAGCCTGTGCTGCGTGATCGTCGCGCAGATGATGCGCATGTCGCGTGCGGCCGTGATCGACCAGCTCGAGGCGCCGTACATCGAGATGGTGCGGCTGAAGGGCGCCTCGGCGCTGCGGATGGTGCTGGCGCACGCGCTGCCGAACGCGGTCGGGCCGATCGCCAACGCGGTCGCGCTGAGCCTCTCGTACCTGCTCGGCGGCGTGATCATCGTCGAGACGATCTTCAACTACCCGGGAATCGCGAAGCTGATGGTCGACGGCGTCACGCAGCGCGACATGCCGCTGGTGCAGGCGTGCGCGATGCTCTTCTGCGCCGGCTACCTGATCCTCGTCACGTTCGCCGACATCTGCAGCATCGTCGCGAACCCGCGGCTGCGCCACCGCTAGACCGCAGGAAGCAGAGCCGATGGAATCGAACCTCACATCCGCAGTCCCGCTGCTGCCCGACGAACCGGTGCCGGCGCTCGCTGCCGCGCCTGCGCGGGCGCGCCGGCGCAAGTCCGGCTTCGGCTGGTCCGGGCTGCTCGGCGCCGCGGTGCTCGCGTTCTGGGTCCTCGCCGCGCTGTTCGGCCCCTGGCTGATGTCGCAGAGCAGCACCGCGATGGGTGGCGCCAAGGTGTTCGCGCCGATGAGCGCCGCGCACTGGTTCGGCACCGACTACCTGGGTCGCGACATGCTCGCGCGGGTGATCGACGGCGCCCGCTACACCGTCGGCGTCGCGCTGGTCGCGACCTTGCTCGCGAGCGGCATCGGCACCACCCTCGCGCTGCTCGCGGCGGCGACCGGGCGCTGGCTCGATGCGGCGCTGAGCCGCGGCCTCGACACCCTGACCGCGATCCCGAGCAAGATGTTCGCGCTGCTGATCGTCGCCGGGTTCGGCTCGTCGGTGCCGATGCTGATCGCCGCCGCGGCGTTGATCTACGTGCCGGGCGCGTATCGCATCGCGCGCTCGCTGGCCGTCAACATCAACGCGATGGACTACGTGACCGTCGCGCGCACCCGCGGCGAGCGGACGCCCTACGTGATGCTGCGCGAGATCCTGCCGAACATCGTCGGCCCGATGCTGGCCGATCTCGGCCTGCGCTTCGTCTACATCGTGCTGCTGCTCGCGAGCCTGAGCTTCCTCGGGCTCGGCGTGCAGCCGCCGGCCGCCGACTGGGGCTCGCTGGTGCGCGAGAACATCGGCGCGCTCGCCGACGGCGGCGCGTCGGTGATCGTCCCGGCCTTGGCGATCGCGAGCCTGACGATCGCGGTCAACCTGGTGATCGACAACCTGACGAGCCGATCCGCATCGACGCGAGGGAGGGCCTGATGGGTGCTTCTGTCAAGGTCCGCGACCTGACGATCAGCGCCGGTGACGCGACGCTCGTCGACCGGCTGAGCTTCGCGATCGAGCCTGGCGAGGTGCTCGCGCTGATCGGCGAATCGGGCTCGGGCAAGACGACCACGGCGCTCGCGCTGATGGGCTTCGCCCGACACGGCTGCCGGATCTCGGGCGGCAGCGTCCGGATCGGCGAGGTCGACGTGCTGACCCTCGGCGCCGCGGCCCAGCGCCAGCTGCGCGGCCGCAGCGTCGCCTACATCGCGCAGAGCGCGGCGGCTTCGTTCAACCCGTCGCGGACGATCATGGACCAGGTGATCGAGCCGACGACGATCCATCGCACCATCAAGCGGTCGGAGGCGGAAGCCAAGGCGGTGGCGCTGTTCCGCGACCTCGCGCTGCCCGATCCCGAGACGATCGGCGCGCGCTATCCGCACCAGGTCTCGGGCGGCCAGCTGCAGCGCCTGATGGCGGCGATGGCGCTGATCAACGACCCCGACCTCGTGATCCTCGACGAGCCGACCACCGCGCTCGACGTGACGACGCAGATCGAGGTGCTGCGCGCGTTCCGCCGGGTCGTCCGCGAGCGCCGCGCGACCGCGGTGTACGTGAGCCACGACCTCGCCGTCGTCGCGCAGATGGCCGACCACATCCTGGTGCTGCGCGACGGCCGGATGCACGAGCTGAACGCGACCGAGCAGATCCTCGCCGCGCCGTCGCACGACTACACGAAGAGCCTGCTCGCGGCGGCGCGGCCGGTGCCGCGCGAAGGCGGCAAGGCGTCGGCGGCCGGCGGCGAGCTGCTGCTCGAGGTGAAGAACCTCTCGGCCGGCTACGGGCCGCGCGATGCGCAGGGGCGGCCTGCGTCGATCATCCTCGAGGACATCGACCTGAAGCTCTACCGCGGCCAGGCAATCGGCGTGATCGGCGAATCGGGTTCCGGCAAGACGACCCTGGCCCGCGCGATCGCCGGTCTGCTGGTGCCGAGCCAGGGCCAGGTCGTCTTCAACGGACGCAACTTGAAGCCGGACCTCGCGGACCGTTCCAAGGACGACCTGCGCCGCATCCAGATCGTGTTCCAGATGGCCGATACCGCGCTCAATCCGTCGCAGACGATCGAGCGCATCCTGGCCCGGCCGCTCGAGTTCTACAAGGGGTTGAGCGGCGCCGCGCTGCAGCGCAGGATCGACGAGCTGCTCGACCTCGTGAAGCTGCCGCGCGCGGCCGCAAAACGGCTGCCGGCCGGCCTGTCGGGCGGGCAGAAGCAGCGCGTCAACCTCGCGCGCGCGCTTGCCGCCGAACCCGACCTGATCCTGTGCGACGAGGTGACGTCGGCGCTCGACACCGTGGTCGGCGCGGCGATCCTCGACCTGATCGCCGAGCTGCGCCGCGAGCTCGGCGTCTCGTACCTGTTCATCAGCCACGACCTGCACACCGTGCGGGCGGTCTGCGACGAGATCGTCGTGATGCAGCATGGCCGGAAGCTCACGCAGGTCGCGCGGCTCGACTACGACCGCGGTCCTCATCACCCGTACTACGAACTGCTGGCCCGCTCGGTCCCCGAGCTGCGCCGCGGCTGGCTCGACGAAATCGATGCGCTGGCCGGCCGCTCTTCGGCACGCGCGGCCGTACTCACCTGATTGCAAGAAGGACGAA
>Ga0207645_10002730_pt1 | contig 13746 bp, 12 predicted proteins | sample KBSM53metaG_FD_184331 | JGI IMG/M metagenome (GOLD analysis project Ga0207645, IMG submission 184331) | Miscanthus rhizosphere microbial communities from Kellogg Biological Station, Michigan, USA - KBS M5-3 metaG (SPAdes) (version 2) | ecosystem: Host-associated > Plants > Roots > Rhizosphere >...
TGGGTCCGGCCGGGATTTGTGGCACCACTGGACATGTCCTCCGGTGGGGCCGGGGCGTGGGCATGGACCCGTTCTGCGTGGCCTTGGGTGTGAAGAATGAGCATGTCCAGCGGGGAAGAATGGGCATGTCCAGCGGTGGCCGGACCCGCCCGATTATTCGGCCCGCAGCGCCGCGCCTAGAATCGTTAGGTGACTTACCAAGCAGCAACAGGCGATCTCCTGCCCGGTTCGGCGGCAGTGCCGGCCCACGCTGAGGAGCGCTCAGCCGTAATCGATCTCGACGCCATCCGGCACAACGTCCGCCGCATCGCAGCGGTGGCCTCACCCGCGCAGGTCATGGCCGTGGTCAAGGCCGACGCCTACGGGCACGGCGCCGTCCAGGTGGCCCGCGCGGCCCTCGGCGCGGGGGCCAGCTGGCTGGGCGTCGCCCACATCTCCGAGGCCCTCGCCCTGCGCGCCGCCGGGATCGAGGCGCCGCTGCTGGCCTGGCTGCACACCCCGGACAGCAACTTCGCCGCCGCAGTGGCCGCCGGAATCGACATCGGCTGCTCGGGCTGGGAACTGGACCGGATCGTGGCCGCTGCCCGCGAGCAGGAACGGCCCGCCCGCGTCCACCTGAAGGTCGACACCGGGCTCGGCCGCAACGGCGCCACCCTCGACGCCTGGGACAGCCTGGTGGGCGAAGCCATGGAACACCAGGACCAGGGCCTGCTCCGGGTCGTGGGGATCTTCTCCCACCTGGCCGTCGCCGACGAACCCGAACGGCCCGAAACCGACGAGCAGCTCGCCGCGTTCCGCCAGGTCCTCGCCGTCGCCCAGGACGCCGGCGTGGACCCCGAGGTCCGCCACCTCGCCAACACCCCGGCCACCCTCTCCCGGCCGGACACCCACTTTGACCTGGTCCGCGTGGGGCTGGGCCTGTACGGGCTGTCACCCTTCGAAGGGCAAAGCCCGGCCGAGCTCGGGCTGCGCCCGGCCATGACGGTCCGCACGGTGGTCTCGCACTGCAAGGACGTGCCCGCCGGGCAGGGCGTTTCCTACGGGCTGAACTACCGCACGGACGGCGTCAGCACCCTCGGGCTCATCCCGCTGGGCTACGCCGACGGCGTGCCGCGCATCGCCACCGGTGGCCCCGTCCGGGTCGAGGGCGTGAACTATCCGGTAGTGGGCCGCATTGCGATGGACCAGATGGTGATCGACCTCGGACCCCGCCACGTGGCGGCCGGAGGCCCGAGCATCCTCGGCGCCGAGGCAGTGCTGTTTGGCGACGGCGCCGACGGCGGACCCACAGCCGATGACTGGGCCAAGGCCGCCGGTACCAACAACTACGAGATCGTCACCAGGATCAGCCCCCGCGTGCCGCGCCGCTACCTGAACGAAGAGCCCTCCACCGGCGAAGAGCGGCCGTGAGCGCGCCCGCGTGGGAACGGAGCCTTGAGGTCCACACGGCGGCGCAGACGCATGCGCTCGCCGCGGCCCTCGGCGCCGTGCTGGAAACCGGCGATCTGCTGGTCCTGACCGGCGAACTGGGTGCCGGGAAGACCACGTTCACGCAGGGGCTGGGGGAGGGCCTGGGAGTGCGGGCCGGCATCATCTCGCCGACCTTTGTCCTGGTGCGCATCCACCCCAACCTGCCCGGAGGACCCCGGCCGGGCGGGCCGGACCTGGTGCATGTGGACGCCTACCGGCTGGAGTCGGCCGCTGAAATCGACGACATCGATCTTGAAAACACCATGGACAGCGCCGTGACGGTGGTCGAGTGGGGCCGCGGCCGGGTTGAGCACCTCAGCGACAGCCGGCTGGAGGTCGAACTCCACCGCACCCGCGGAGGCGCCGCCGCTTCCGCCGAAACCCCCGAAACCCCCGCCGAAACCGGCGCCGGTCCCGTTCTGGATTTCGACACGGACGACGACGACGAGCCGCGGACCGTCGTGATCCGCGGCTTCGGCCCGCGCTGGGCCGAAGCGCCGACGCTGCCCGGCGCCGAGACCATGCCCGGCGCCGGGCCCCTGCCCGGGACCACGCCCCAGACCCCGGAACGGAATCCCTGATGCTGATCCTCGCCATCGACACTTCAGCTGTCGCCAGCGCCGCCCTGGTCTCCGATGATGCGCCGGAATCCGTGCTCGCCAGCTTCGCCACCGAGGACACGCGCACCCACGCGGAGGTCCTGGCCCCGGGGATCGACGGGCTCCTGGCTGAGGCCGGCGTCAGCGGGCACGACGTCGACGCTATCGTCACCGGCGTCGGCCCCGGCCCGTTCACGGGGCTGCGCTCCGGGATCGTCACGGCCCGCACCCTCGCTTTTGTCTGGGGCAAGCCGCTGTACGGCGTCATGAGCCTGGACGCGATCGCCCTGGAAGTAGCCGAATCCACCGACTCGGCAGCGGAGTTCATTGTCGCCACCGATGCGCGCCGCAAGGAAGTGTACTGGGCCCGGTACACCCTCTCCGATGCCCAGCTGCCGCATCTGGAGGACGGCCCGCACGTGGGATTCGCCGCGGACCTGCCGGATCTGCCCGTCTACGGTGCCGGGGCAGGAATCTACTCCGACGCCGTCAAGGCGGTCGCGGAATTCAGCACCCGCCAGCCGGAGGCCCTCTCGCTCGGCCAGTTCGCACTCGCCCGGCTCTCCGCGGGGGAACAGCTCCTGGACTCCACCCCCCTGTACCTGCGCGAATCCGACGCCCAGGTGCCCGGACCCCGGAAGCGTGCCCTGTGAGCGCGGAGCGAGCCGTCCGGCTGCCCGGCGGGGTCACCCTACGGGACATGGACGCCGCGGACATCCCCGCCATCCACGCCCTGGAACTCCGGCTCTTTCCCGTGGATGCCTGGCCGCTGCAGATGTTCCACGACGAGCTGGCGCAGGTGGATACCCGCCGCTACCTCGTGGCGGAGGTCCACGGCGGGATCGTGGGCTATGCCGGGCTCATGTGCATCGAACCGATCTCGGACGTCCAGACCATCGCCGTGGTGCCGGAGCAGGAAGGCAAGGGCATCGGCTCTGCCCTGCTCACCGAGCTGATCGCGGAAAGCCGGCGCCGGCACGCCCAGGACGTGCTGCTCGAGGTCAGGGCGGACAACCCCCGGGCCCAGCAGCTCTACCTGCGCTTCGGCTTCGAACAGATCCACGTCCGGCCCCGCTACTACCGCGACGGCATCGACGCCCTGATCATGCGGCTCCAGCTGCCCCGTGAACCGCTCAGCCCCCAGCCAACGGAAGCAGGCCGACCATGAACCGCACCCAGCCGCTCGTGCTCGGCATCGAGTCCTCCTGCGACGAAACCGGCGTCGGCATCGTCCGGGGAACCACCCTGCTGACGAACACCGTCTCGTCCTCCATGGACGAACACGTCCGCTTCGGCGGCGTGATCCCCGAGATCGCCTCCCGCGCCCACCTCGACGCGTTCGTCCCCACCCTCGAGGAGGCCCTCGCGGAGGCGGGAGTGACGCTCGCGGACATCGACGCGATCGCCGTCACCTCCGGACCAGGCCTGGCAGGTGCCCTCATGGTGGGGGTGTGCGCGGCCAAGGCGCTCGCCGTCGCCACCGGCAAACCGCTCTACGCCATCAACCACCTGGTGGCGCATGTCGGCGTCGGGCTCCTGCAGCAGGGCGCCGGCGCGCCGTCGCCGCAAACAACGCCGCACGCCCTGCCGGAGAATATGGGCGCGCTCCTGGTCTCCGGCGGCCATACCGAGATCCTGCGGATCCGGAGCATCACGGACGACGTCGAGCTGCTGGGCTCCACGATCGATGACGCCGCCGGCGAAGCGTATGACAAGGTGGCGCGGCTCCTGGGCCTGGGCTACCCGGGCGGTCCGGCCATCGACAAGCTCGCGCGCACGGGCAACGCCAAAGCCATCCGGTTCCCGCGCGGGCTCACCCAGCCCAAGTACATGGGGACCGCCGAGCAACCCGGACCGCACCGCTACGACTGGTCCTTCAGCGGGCTCAAGACCGCCGTCGCCCGCTGCGTGGAGCAGTTCGAGGCCCGCGGCGAGGAGGTGCCCGTGGCAGACATCGCCGCGGCCTTCCAGGAAGCCGTGGTGGATGTCATCACCGCCAAGGCGGTGCTCGCCTGCCGCGAAAACGGCATCACTGAGGTCCTCCTGGGTGGCGGGGTCGCCGCCAACTCGCGGCTGCGCCAGCTCACCGAACAACGCTGCAGTGCGGCCGGCATCCGGCTGACGGTGCCGCCGCTGCCGCTGTGCACGGACAACGGCGCCATGGTGGCCGCGCTCGGGGCGCAACTGGTGATGGCCGGCGTGCAACCGAGCGGGATCGGCTTTGCCCCGGATTCCTCAATGCCGGTCACGACCGTCTCCGCCTGAGGCCACAGCCTGAGGCTTCGTCCGCGTGAAGGTAGGACGGCCTGGGGCTCCGGCCGCCTGCGTTGCGGCTGCCGCGGGAGCTAGGCGTCCGGACCCTGGCGCATCTGCTTGACCAGGTCCAGGACGACGGCGCGCAGGTCCCCGCCGTGCTCGGCGGCGACCCGGCGCTGCCGCTGGTAGCCGGCGCCGCGCTCGATGATCTTCTCGACGTCGGCCAGTTCGGCGCTGCAGCCCAGCTTCGCCGCCACCGGCTCAAGCCGCTTGAGCGTCTCGCGCAGGTGCTCTGTTACGAGCTGCTCGTTGCCGTCGGCGTCGAGGATGATGATCGCGTCCAGGCCATACCGGGCCGCGCGCCACTTGTTTTCCTGCACGTGCCACGGGGGCATCGTGGGAATGGTGCCGCCGTTTTCCAGCGTGGTGGAAAATTCGTCGACAAGGCACTGCGTCAGCGCCGCGATCGCCCCGACGTCCTCGAGGGTCGCCAGGCCGTCGCAAATGCGCATCTCGATGGTGCCAAGCGCCGGAACGGGGCGGATGTCCCACCGGATCTCGGAGAGCGTGTCAATCACGCCGGTGGTGAACATGTCCTGGACGTAGGACTCGTAGTCCTCCCAGCTGGGGAACTGGAACGGCAGCCCGGCGGTGGGCAGCTGCTGGAACATGAGGGCGCGGTGCGAGGCGTATCCGGTGTCCTCGCCGCCCCAAAACGGGCTGGACGCGGAGAGCGCCTGGAAATGCGGGAAGTAATTGACCAGGCCGTCCAGCACCGGAAGGACCTTGTCCCGGCTGTCCAGTCCGACGTGCACATGGACGCCGTAAATGACCATCTGCCGGCCCCACCACTGGGTCCGGTCAATGAGCTTGGCGTAGCGTGCCTTGTCCGTGACGGGCTGCAGCTGGGGCGGGCTGAAGGGGTGGCTCCCGGCGCAAAAGATCTCCACGCCCATCGGATCGGTCACGTCCCGGACAGCCGCGAGCGAACTGCTCAGGTCCGCCTTGGCCTCCGCGACGGTGGTGCAGATGCCGGTGACGAGCTCCACGGTGTTCAGCAGCAGCTCCTGCTTGATGTGCGGGTGCTCGTCGTCCTCATTGAGTTCGGGATGCCGGGCCGCGACGCCGCGCAGCACCTGGTTCGCCACGGAGGCCAGCTCACCGGTCTCGGCGTCGACGAGCGCCAGCTCCCATTCCACGCCAAGAGTCGACTGCCTTGATGAAGCGAACTCGATCTTCATGTGGTCCCTTCACTGTTCTGCTGTCGCTGGCCGTGGTCCTGGCGGGGAAATGCGCTGGCAAACATCCTCGGACATGCCTCTGCACATGGCACCGGCGGTGTCACGTGCAATTTCCCACACACCAGTGCGCCGGCCGGGCGGCCGGCAGGGCTACGGGTCGTCCAAGTCTAGTGCAGGGGCGGCCCCGGGACGGTGTCAAAGTTGCCGCTGGTGCGTGAGTGTATTCACAACGTCGCTGGTCAGCGACGGCGCGCGCGGTTGCGCGTTGGGCTGCGGGTGGCCGGAGCGATCCTGGCGTTTAATGGAGCTGTGCCCATTCTGAACAAAGACATGACCCTGTGTATCTCGCTCTCGGCCCGGCCCAGCAACAACGGGACGCGCTTCCACAACCACCTGTACGAACAGCTGGGCCTGAACTGGATCTACAAGGCCTTTGCCCCCACCGACCTCGCCCAGGCGATCGCCGGGGTGCGCGGCCTCGGCATCCGCGGCTGCGCCGTGTCCATGCCTTACAAGGAGGACGTGATCGCCCTCGTTGACGTCATGGACCCGTCGGCGAAGGCCATCGACTCGGTCAACACCATCGTCAACGACGGCGGCCGGCTCACGGCGTACAACACCGACTACACCGCAATCGAGCAGCTCCTGCAGAGCAATGCAGTCCCCACGGACTACTCGGTGCTGGTCCTGGGCTCCGGCGGCATGGCCAAGGCCACCGTGGCCGCGCTGCGGGATGCCGGGTTCAAGGACGTGACCGTCGTGGCCCGCAACGAGGGCCCCGGCCGCGCCCTGGCCGAACAGTACGGCTTCGCCTGGAGCGCGGACCTGGGCTCTGCGGCGTCCGGTACCGGCACGGCGGACATGCTCATCAATGTCACCCCCATCGGGATGGCCGGCGGCCCGGACGCCGCCGCGCTGCCGTTCCCGCAGGAGGCCATCGACGCCGCCAAGGTGGTGTTCGACGTCGTCGCGCTCCCGGCCGAGACACCGCTGATCAAGGCCGGCCGCGCGGCCGGCAAGACCGTGATCACCGGAGCCGAGGTCGCCACGATCCAGGCGCTCGAGCAGTTCGTGCTGTACACCGGCGTCCGGCCGACCGACGAGCAAATCCGGGCAGCCGAGGACTTCACGCGGGCCCAGTAGCCCAGTGGCCCACTAGCCCTGTAGCCCGGTTGCCCGGCCGCTTCGCTGAGATCCGGCGGCGGGGCACTGCGCCGCGGGGCACTGCGCCGGCGGGATCCCTCGGGCGGGTCTAGACGGGTTCCACCGAGACGGCCACCCGGTCCTCGCCGATCCTGGTGAGGACCAGGGTGGCTGCTTTCTTGTCCTTGTGCTTTGAGCTGCCGCCGGGCAGGAGCTGCTTGCGCAGCTCTTCGGGCGTGACAGCCATACCGCGCTTCTTGATGTCCAGGACCCCGATGCCTTGATCCTTGACCCAGGCCTTGAGTGCCTTGACGTTGAACGGCATCACCTCCAGGACCCTGTAGGCCTTGGCGAACGGGGTGTCATGCAGCTCCGGGGCGCAGATGTAGGCGATGTGCTCGTCCACGAGGTGCCCGCCCAGCTGGAGGGCGACGTCGGCCACCAGGCCGGCGCGGATCACCGCGCCGTCGGGCTCGTACAGGTACCCCTCCACTGGTCCCACGGGCGCCACCGGGCCGGCACCGAAGTCCTCGCCGCTGGTGAGCTCAGCGGAACCAAGGGGCCCGAGCACGAGGGCCGCGCGCCGCACCCCGGGACGCCGCACCGCGTTGAACCACAGGGCCACCTCGGTCACGTCCCCGCCCACGGAGACCCACTGCGCCTCGCAGCCAGCCGGCACGGAATCGTGCGGCATGCCCGGTCCCATCTTCACGCCGACGGCGCGGCCGGAGCCGGCGAGTGACTCCACGAAGGACAGCGGCGGGGAGAAATCCTCCGGATCCCAGATCCGTTTGGTACCCGAGGTGGACGTCGTGCGCCGGGCCGGGTCGAGCCAGACGCCGTCGACCCCCTCGAGCGACACCGACGTGGCATCGGAATGGACCACTGTGGCATTGCGGAACGGGATCAGGTTCATCGTGGCGCAGGCGGCCGTGGCCTCGTCCATTTCCACGGCCGTGACCACCAGGTCCAGGGATGCCAGGGCCATGGAGTCCGCCCCGAGCCCGCAGCCGAGATCCGCGACGTGGCCGATCCCGGCCTCCGCGAACCGCTGCGCGTGCCGTGCCGCCACCGTGAGCCGGGTGGCCTGTTCCAGGCCGGCCTTGGTGAAAATCATCTGCCGGGCGAATTCGCCGAATTTGGCCTCGGCCTTGGTCCGCAGCCGGGACTGGGTGAGCACGGCCGAGACCAGCTCGGGGGAGTGGCCGGCCTTGCGCAGCGACGCCGTGAGGCGGAAGGCCTCGTCCTCGCGGTACGGGCCCAACGACGCCAGCAGCTCCCAGCCCTCGGGGGTGAGGATCGGGGCAATATGTTCCTGCGGTGCGTCAGTCATGCCATCCAGCGTAGTTGAGGTCCGCGGGCGCGCTGTGACCGGACGGCGGGGGCTAGGCTTGATGGCATGGAAGACAGCGGCACAGGCGACAGCATCTCAGCGGACACGGCCGGGCAGGACACGGTCGGCAACGACGAAGCCGGGCAGGAGCGCCGGCGCCCGCAGGGACTGGCCCGCTACGCAAAACCGGCGCTGATCGCCGGAGCGGTGATCGCCGTCGTGTCCGTCGCACTTTTGGTGATTATCTTCTTCCTCGATTCCTTCAACGCCACCGTGTATTCCGTCGGCGGCAAGAACGTCCAGGACGCCACGGACGAGGCCAGGGCCATCCGCGAGACCTATGCCGCGGCCCGGCTCGGCGGCATCATCTTCCTCATCGCCGGCATTCTGCTGGCCGCCGCCGGCGCCGTGCTGATGTTCCGGCACCGGAATGACGAAGGCCAGAACACGGACGAAGACGACGGCGAGGACGTGGACTTCGACGACCTCGCAGACCAGTAGCCAGCCAGGAGGCGCGCGAATAGACGGGCTAATGGGCAGGCGCCCGCACCGCCAGGCAGTGCCAACGGCCGCAGGCCACGGGACATGCCCAGCCTCCTGCGCCGCGGATGGACATGTCCTCCCCGGCAGCCCGCACCCGTTGGGTATGTCCACCGCTGAGCTTCAAGAGTGGGCATTTCCTCCCGGGTAGCCGACGCACGTTGGGCATGTTCATCGCTCAGTACGGGCACAGAGCATGATGCCCAAGTGTCCTCTGGCCGCAACGAAGAATGGGCATGGCCCTCTGGACCGGCCGCCGTCGTAGGGCACGTCGATCGCTCAGCAGGGGCACGGAGCATGACGCCCAAGTGTCCTCTGGCCGCAGCAAAAAAATGGGCATGTCCTCCCGGGCAGCCCACGCACGTTGGATATTTCCGCTCCGGCGGCCCGTATCCGTTGGGCATGTCCATCGCTCAGCGCGGGCAGTGAGCATGAGGCCCAAGTGTCCTCTGGCCGCAACAAAAAATGGGCATGTCCCCCAAGGGAAAATGTTCACCCGGAACGAATTTCTGGCACTCGCCTTGACCGAGTGCTAACCATTTACATAGAGTCGTCATTAGCACTCTCCCTAGGAGGGTGCTAACACATGAAGCGCGATCCGCCAGGCACGCTGCCGGCACCGCGACGACGGTCTGTGCGCCTTGGCATCACCGCTTCATAGTCCACGAATTTGCTGACGAAAAGGAGAGGTCCGAGTGTCGGTCTCTATTAAGCCTCTTGAGGATCGTATTGTTGTCCGCCCGCTCGAAGCCGAGCAGACCACGGCTTCCGGCCTGGTTATCCCGGACTCCGCGCAGGAGAAGCCGCAGGAAGGCGAAGTTGTTGCAGTAGGCCCCGGCCGCTTCGATGACAACGGCAACCGCGTTCCCGTTGACGTTGCCGTCGGCGACGTCGTCATCTACTCCAAGTACGGCGGAACCGAAGTCAAGACCGGCGGCACCGAGTACCTCGTACTCTCCGCCCGCGACGTTCTGGCGATCGTCGTAAAGTAACTCTCTTGGACCCCCGCGCAGCCGATCCTTCGCAATGAACGGATCAGTTGCGCGGGGTTCTGTCTTGAAAGGACAAAACCATGGCAAAGCAGCTTGCGTTTAACGACGCTGCCCGCCGGTCGCTTGAAGCCGGCATCGATAAGCTCGCCAACACCGTCAAGGTCACGCTGGGCCCGCGCGGCCGCAACGTCGTACTGGACAAGAAGTGGGGCGCCCCCACGATCACCAACGATGGTGTGACCATCGCCCGTGAAGTCGAGCTGGACGACCCCTACGAGAACCTTGGCGCGCAGCTTGCCAAGGAGGTCGCCACCAAGACCAACGATGTTGCCGGCGACGGCACCACCACCGCCACCGTTCTGGCCCAGGCCCTGGTCAAGGAAGGCCTGCGCAACGTAGCGGCAGGCGCCGCACCGGGCGAAATCAAGCGCGGCATCGAGGTTTCGGTCGAGGCCGTTGCCGCCCGCCTGCTGGAGAACGCGCGCCCGGTTGAAGGCACGCAGGTTGCCAACGTGGCCGCAATCTCCGCCCAGAGCGACGAGGTCGGCGAGCTCCTGGCCGAGGCGTTCGGCAAGGTCGGCAAGGATGGTGTGATCACCATCGAGGAGTCCTCCACCACGCAGACCGAGCTGGTCCTGACCGAGGGCATGCAGTTCGACAAGGGCTACCTGTCCCCGTACTTCGTCACTGACGCGGAACGCCAGGAGGCCGTCCTCGAGGACGCCCTGATCCTGATCAACCAGGGCAAGATCTCCTCTGTGCAGGACTTCCTGCCGCTGCTGGAAAAGGCGCTGCAGAGCTCCAAGCCGCTCTTCATCATCGCCGAAGACGTCGAGGGCGAGGCCCTGTCCACGCTGATCGTCAACCGCATCCGCGGCACGCTGAACGTCGTCGCCGTCAAGGCGCCGGGCTTCGGTGACCGCCGCAAGGCCATGCTGCAGGACATCGCGACCCTCACCGGTGCGCAGGTTGTCTCCGCGGAGCTGGGCCTGAGCCTGGACACCGTTGGCCTTGAGGTGCTCGGCACCGCACGCCGCATCACGGTCACCAAGGACAACACCACGATCGTCGACGGCGCCGGTTCGGCCGAGGACGTCGCCGCCCGTGTTGCCCAGCTGCGCGCCGAGCTGACCCGCACCGATTCGGACTGGGACAAGGAAAAGCTGCAGGAACGCCTGGCCAAGCTGGCCGGCGGCATCGGCGTGATCAAGGTCGGCGCTGCCACCGAGGTTGAGCTGAAGGAAAAGAAGCACCGCATCGAGGACGCCGTGTCCTCCACCCGCGCTGCCCTCGAAGAGGGCATTGTGGCCGGCGGCGGCTCCGCCCTCATCCACGCGCTGAAGGCGCTCGACGAGGACCCCGCCGTTCAGGCCCTCGAAGGTGACGCGGCTGCCGCCGTCGGCATTGTCCGCCGCGCCCTGACCCAGCCGCTGCGCTGGATCGCCCAGAACGCCGGCTTCGACGGCTATGTCGTCGTTGCCAAGGTCGCCGAATCCGCCGTGAACCAGGGCTTCAACGCCAAGTCCGGCGAATACGAAGACCTGATCGCCGCCGGCGTGATCGACCCCGTGAAGGTGACGCGTGCGGCTCTGCGCAACGCGGCGTCCATCGCGGCGCTGGTCCTCACCACAGAAACCCTCGTGGTGGAGAAGCCGGCTGACGAAGACGAGCACGCAGGGCACAAGCACTAGGCTCTGCCCGCAGGGGGACGGTCCGGCATCTGCCGGGCCGTCCCTTTTTCTGTCGAGTCACTGCTGCCGTTCTGCCGTGTTCGTGGCCGCAAGTTGCCGTGATTCTGGCAGAGTTAACCCGTCAGGTGCCGCTCCAGCGTCGCGGGTTCACTGGAAACTCCCACGTTGGCATGCCTCAATGGGGATCAGTGGCCACCGTGGCGATTGGCCATCAAAATTACGTTTTGGTAACATGGAGGCTTTGGTTATCTGGTTGAGGGGTAGTTCTATGACACAGCAAGGAACCTTGCCCCGGCCTGCCCGGCAGAATGCCGCGGCGGGGCACGATCCCGCAGCCAAGTCCGGCCGAAAGTCCACCTTCAGGCCCGAAATCCAGGGACTCCGGTCCCTCGCTGTGCTGATGGTCATGACCTATCACATCTGGCTGGGCCGGGTGTCCGGCGGCGTGGACGTTTTCCTGCTGATCTCGGCCTTCCTCATGACGCTGCAGTTCGTGGGCCGCTACGAGCAGGGCCGGTCCATGGCCCTCATCAAACACTGGCTGCACCTGTTCCGGCGCCTCGTCCCGGCCGCCGTCACCGTCCTGGTGGCCATCCTTGCCGCAACGGTCCTCTTCCTGCCCCGGACCCGGTGGATGGAAATCATCAACCAGGGCTGGGCCTCGCTGGGCTATGCCGAGAACTGGCTCCTGCAGACCCAGGCGACGAACTACTACGCCGCGGACCACAGCCAGGCCAGCCCCTTCCAGCATTTCTGGTCCCTTTCGATCCAGGGACAGGTCTTTATCCTGTGGCCGCTCATTTTTGTGGGGGCCGCGGTCGCCGCCAAGCGCTTCAGGCTCCGCTACCGCGTGCTGCTGTGCTACATCTTCGCCGTGATCTTCGTTGTTTCGCTGCTCTACTCGATCGTCTTCACGCAGGCGAGCCAAACGGAGGCGTACTTCGACACCTGGGCCCGGCTGTGGGAGTTTGCCCTGGGCACGCTGGTGGCTTTGGCCCTTCCTGCCCTGCGGCTTCCGCGGGCCTGGCGGGTCGGGCTTGGCTGGCTGGGCATTGTGGCCATGCTCAGTTGCGGCCTCCTGCTCAACGTCCAGGCTTCCTTCCCCGGGTTCGTGGCGCTCTGGCCCACCCTGGCGGCCGCCTGTGTCATCGCAGCCGGGCAGTCGGGCAGCAAGCTGGGCGTCGACCGCATCCTGAGTTCGAAGCCCCTGGTCCGGCTGGGCGACATTTCGTATGCCCTGTACCTGTGGCACTGGCCGGTTCTGGTCATCGCCCTTGCCGTGATGCACAGGGAAAAGGCTGGTCTGATCACAGGCGCCGTCATCGTCACTGTTTCACTGGTGCTCGCCTACCTCACCACCCGCTTCATTGAGAAGCCCTGGCGTGAGTGGCAGTGGCCGGAGGTGCGGCGGCGCCGCGCCGTCGTTGCCATCGGCCTGGCCGTGGTCACCGCCGCCGTGCCGCTGGCCGGGATTCAGATCCAGCAGCACCTCGAAAGCGAAGCAGTCCTGGCCCAAGCCCCGAAGAACAACCCGGGCGCCTTGGCGCTGACGCCGGGCTTTGTGGACCAGGCCGACGCGAACGCCGTCCTGCTCCCCACCCCGCAGACGCTGCCGCAGGACTGGGCCAGCCTCCCGAATTCGTGCTCCGGTGACCTGCAGCCGCAGGACCCGGTCCTTCAGAAGGACTGTTTCCAGAACAACCAATCCGACACCGGAGCGAAAAAGGTCCTCGTGATCGGGGATTCCCACGCACAGCAATGGCTGGGCTCGATTGCTCCCCTCAGCGATGAGAAGGGCTGGCGGCTCTACGCCATGCTCAAGGGTGCCTGCAAACCCAACATAGCGCCGCAGCACGTCTCGGCGGATTGCGACAATTTCAATGCGGCCGTCGCATCGGAAGTGAAGAACAACCCGCCGGACGCCATCATCATCGTGGGCACTGAGGCGGCGCCGTCGTCGCCACAGGAGACCGTGATCCCGGGCTTCGAAGCCACTGCGAAGGCTTGGACGGACGAGGGCATCAAGGTCGTGGCCCTCCGGGACAATCCACGCTTTACCTTCAACATGGCAGAGTGCGTAGCGACCAAGGGTGCCGACGCGCCGGACTGCAGGCCGCGCGAGCAGGGCCTCCTTGCGGCAACGAATCCCTTGGCCGCGCTGGAGGCCAAGCTGCCGGGCGTCGCGTTCGTTGACATGACTGACCTGATCTGCACCGGCACGGAATGCCCGGGCGCGGTCGGCAACACCTACGTCTACCTGGACAACAACCACCTCAGCCGGAGCTATGCGGCCAGCATGGCCCCCATGTTCAGCGAGAGGCTCCTCGCCGCGACCGGATGGGGCCCCTAGGCCCGACGTTCCCTGGCCCCTAAGCCCCACGGCCCGGGGACTGCCGGCCGACGGCCCGGGGACTGCCGGCCGACGGCCCCGGGACTGCCGGCCGTCGCGGGCACCTGCGGCGCCCGTGGGTCAGTGCTGGG